>Ga0182014_10000338_pt1 | contig 60144 bp, 58 predicted proteins | sample 612S2DmetaG_FD_120489 | JGI IMG/M metagenome (GOLD analysis project Ga0182014, IMG submission 120489) | Permafrost microbial communities from Stordalen Mire, Sweden - 612S2D metaG | ecosystem: Environmental > Terrestrial > Soil > Wetlands > Permafrost | place: Sweden: Stordalen | collected... | reverse complement strand
CCGTCGGCACCTCTTTGAGGCTCTCCAGGCGCATCAATTCGCCAAAGCCCGGCAGCACGCGGGGCGCCGCGGCCTCCGTCGCCTCGGGCGTCAGATCGCGCGGGGCCGGGCCGGTTCCCCCCGTGGTCAGGATCAGGTCGCAGCGCGCGGAATCGGCGAGATCGATCAGTTCGTCGCGCACCGCCTCGAAACCATCGGGGATGACCCGCCGCACGAGTTCGAACGGGCTCGTCAGGATGCGCGTCAGATAGGCGACGATGGCCGGCCCGCTGCGATCCTCGTAAAGGCCGGCGCTGGCGCGATCGGATATTGTGACGACGCCGATTTTCGCCGGCCGCTTGGCTTCATCCGCCATTCTTGAACCTTTATTCGACCACCGGCCGGCGTTTGACTGACCCGCCGCCAGCGCCGGCCACGGCCCTTATAGCGCAAACCGGGCCGATCGCTTTGGAAAAAAGCAGGCGCCGCGGCCGCCGCGGCATCGCGGCGGGAAATGATTTTTATTCGAGATTAACATCCCTGATCTTGCGCGACTTTTCCGTGGGCTGGCCCGTTGCATGGGCGCCCGCTTTTCCGGCGCGTCAAAAATGGTGCGTTGTTAGGCTGATCTTCGCGAAGGCGTTTTTTTGGCGGTTTGGCGATTTTTTGCCCAGCCGGGTTGGGCGGGTCTGGCGTCCGGCGCCAAGGCGGCCGGATCGCGGGAAAAGCGCGCCCCGCCCGGCCTGTTGGCGCGAAGCCAGATCGCGCGATCTTACTTGAATACATCTTGCCGATGACCGGGCTATTCCCGCCACCTATGCTTCATTCTATTTGGCTCCCGCCGTAATATCGAAACGATTCACGGGGGACGATTTCCATGCGACTTGAAGATACTCTGCCCGGCGCCGGGCGCGGCGTGCGTTTTCGTGAGATGCAGTTCACCGGAGACGGGCTCGTCCCTGGCGCGGGAACCGTTCTGGCGAAGATGAATGACGAAGGTCTTCGCGTCGATGAAGACCGCGTGCTGACCTGTCTCGCCGTCGCCTTCGGCCGCGATGTCCCGCCAACGGCGATCGGCGCCCTTCGTCGCGCGGTGCAATGCTGGCGCGACGGCGACAAGGCGCTGGCCGCCATTCATCTCGCGCAAATCGGCCTGCGCAAAATCGACGGCGAGGACGCTTGCCGCCTGAGCCTCGCGGCGAGGCTGATCGACGGCGGCATGCGCCCCGCGCGATCTGGCGCGGGAGCTGGGACTCGGCGGGATCCAGCCTGGCGTCAGAAAATATAGCGACAATCAGCCGCGCGTGCCGGCCGGGAACGGGCGCGCCAGCGGGCAGTGGACGAGCGGGCAAGGAGGCGCGGACGCGCCGCTGGGTGAAGGGAGGTCGGCGGGCGTCGGGGCGTATCGCCCGCGCCCGGCGAGGGACGGAACCGCGCCTGTCACTGTCGTGCCGGGTCTTCCGAAAGATGCGATTGTCGTGCGGCAGCCGAATGGCAAAACAATCGATGATCCCGGTTCCAAAACCGGAAAACTCATGGCGCCGCCACGGGCAAATTTTCAGGAGGTCTATGCTGCCGGCGAGCGGATCGCCGATTTGTCGCCATCACAGCAGTATGACCCGGCTGGAGCGGCTCTTCGCCATTTTGGCGCTTATGATTTTCAAAGAGACAAGGCGACAAACTCATTCTTCACGGCTTATGTGCCGGCAGCCAATTACGCAGTCGGCGTCTACATGGCCGCGGCTGGGTACAATCTGATTAATACACACCTCATTTCAGAGACTTACGCTCTTAGGAACTCGAATAACGCGCTCACCTACAGTGACCGTAAATGGATAACGAGGGGTTGGGAGGATGCCAAGGCCGGATACTGGAAATGAAGGACATGGTCGAAGGAAGAGCGCGGCGCGGCGGAAGCTCATAATCTTCCTTGTTATTGGCGCGGCGACGCTCGCCCTGTTGTATCTCGCGCCTTTGGTCGCCTTTGCATTGAAGATGCCGAGCGATTGCTTTGAAGGCATGACCGAAGACACGAGCGTCGCCAATGGGCGCGGCGATGTCGCGGGCGAATATCTCGAAGCCTGCACCGGCTTCGGCACTGTCGTCAATTATTCCGTCGTGCTCCGGCGTCACGGCGAGACCGGCGCAATCACGCTAGTGCGTTTTGACGAGCCGACATACGCCTATCCCAGGCTCCGCTGGCTCAGTGACGACGCGCTCGTCGTTGAACTCGGTAAGGTGAATTTCGTCTGGTCGAAGCGAAATTCAGTCGGTCCGATCCGGATCAGCTACGTCTACACCACGGCCAGTTGGAGCGAACTGTGGCGGGAATTCAAAGAGTCATTTTGAATGAATGACATTTTCTTTTCATTTACGGGCTTCGCACTGACTGCGCCGCTTCTTCTCTACGCAGCCTACGGCATCAGGCGCGATCGGCTGCGTCTTTCTTTCGCGACCCTGCGCCTGCTGAAGTGGATCGCCATTTCCTTGCCTTTATCTGTCGCAGTGAATGTTGCATTGCTGTTTCGATTCTGGTCTGCACCGGTCGTCGTCGCCATAACCGCTCCGATCCTGGTCTATATAGCTTACACCATATGGCGCGACGGTTTGGGTTGGCGGCTGGGGATCCAGCGCCTGCTAAAATGGACCGCTGTTTCTTTGCCCGTGGCGCTCTTGATTAGCGCCGTGATATTCGTTGGAGTGCTGGCTCTCCTCGCTGTCAATTCATGCGATGATATGACGACGTCACCTGTCGTTGCGAACGCCCGTGGAGATCGGGCGCAAGGCCGATTGCAAGCTTGCAGCTTCTTCGGCGCAAGCGACAACTACTACATTACGCTCGAAATCGAAAACCAGCTGAGCTTGTGGCCCAGGAAAAAGCTGATCTACTACGACCCGGCGGGCGATCTCAGTCCGGTCCTGCGCTGGACCGACGAGAACACGCTCAGCATCGATCTCGGCCGGGTCAACTGGGTCTCGTTGAGGCTGGATAAAGTCGGCAGCGTCCGCATCCTCTACAGCTACGAGACGATCGATCAGCCCCCTGTTGGCGATCATTAGGCGATGGCGCCAACAGTGGTATGAGCGTTGGTATCGAATGTCGGCGACCGGCGGCAAGCGGCAGGCGCTCTACTTGCCCCCCGGCGCAAATCTCTGATTGCTGAAGGGCGACGTCGACGGCGTCTTGATCTCGATGAAGGGAACTTCCGCCGCCGCGTGGCAGGCGTTGCAGGCCGTCGTGAGCCGGGCGAAGATCGCCTCCTGCTTGGCGGCGTCCTTCGGCGCGGATTCGGATCTGAGATCGACGAGCGGCGCCGTCGCGTCCGTCACGAATTCGATCGGAATGTTGCGATAGAGCATCGCCGCCTGGCCAAGGCTCTCGCCCAAAAGGGTCGCCTCGAAGCGGACGAGCGGCCAGTTGCGGCCCTGAATCGCCTCCCATAGCTTGATGTGGCGGAGCTGTATGCCGGCCATGATGTCGGAGAGCGCGACGGGGGAGCCGGACATGCCGGGCTGCGCGAAGGGAACGTCGTCGCCGAGCGCCGACGGAACGGCCGCCAGCGCCGCAAGGACGGCTGGAACCAGACGAATCCGGGTTAAACGCATCATAGCTTCATCTCCAGTTCGGTTTGTCCCGGCGGGCGGCGGAGTCTTACGTGACCGCCGCATGGCGCAGCCAGACGCATCGCAGCCTCGCCCCGAGAGGACCTTGATCCGCCGCAAGAAGGGCGCCCATTTGAAGTTTTTCCCCGCCGGTCGCGCGGGGGCGATTGTCTGGCGCGTCCCCAAGCCTTAACAGAAAAGCCGTTCCTTTCATGGCGGTTTCCATCTTTTTCCCCTCTTCGCCGCAACGGAGCAGATTATATGCGATCGACGACGCGCCTGTTGGCCGCGATAATCTGCCTGACGGGTCTCGGCGCGGGCGCCGCGTCGGCCGCGACTTGCCGGGATCCGGCTGGCTTCAACGCTTTTATCGCCAGCATCAGGCAGGAAGCCGCCGCGCAGGGCATTTCGGCGGCGGCGATCAGCGCCCTCGACAATGTCAGCTATGATCCGGGCGTCCTTGCGAGGGATCGTGGCCAGGGCGTTTTCCGGCAGAGCTTCGCGCAATTTTCCGGCCGCCTCGTCAGTCCGGCCCGGCTGCGCCGCGGCGAGAGCCTGATGCGCCAGCACGCCCCGCTGCTCGGCCGCATCGAGCAGACCTATGGCGTTCCCGGCGCCGTCCTCGTCGCCATCTGGGGACTGGAAACGGGATTTGGCGCCGACAACGGCCATACGCCGACGCTGCGGGCGGTGGCGACGCTTGCTTACGACTGCCGCCGCAGCGCGCAATTCCAAGCCGAGCTTCTCGACGCCCTGCGGCTGATCCAGCGCGGCGATCTGCCGCCATCGGCGATGCGCGGCGACTGGGCCGGCGAACTCGGCCAGACGCAGTTCATGCCCTCGTCCTGGCTCAAATACGCCGTCGATTTCGGCGGCGGCCGCAATCTCATCCGCAGCGTGCCCGACGCGCTCGCCTCGACGGCGAATTATCTGCGCGAACATGGCTGGCGGCGCGGCGAAGGCTGGGAGCCGGGCGAGCCCAATTTCGCCGTCATCCAGCAATGGAACAAGGCCGAGGTCTATGCGCGCACGATCGCGCTGTTCGCGACCAAGCTCGCCGCGGCCAACTAGATCGCGATGCGTTCAGGACCGATCGGCCCCCGCCCCGTTTAGCGCCCGCCGCCGTCGATCTTCGCGCCGACGATGGCGATCGCCTGCTCATAGACGGTCGCCGCGTTCCAGGCCTGGATCGCCGCGAAATTGGGCTCGCCCGGCTGGTATCCGGCGCCCGCGGCCCAGCCATGGGCCTTGAGGAAATTCGCCGTCGACGTCAGCGCGCCGGCCGCCGTCTCGAGGCTTCCGCCCGTGCCGTACTCAAGGATCGTCTTGGGCAGGAATTGCGTCTGGCCGATCTCGCCATGCATTGAGCCGCGCGCGCTCGCCGAAAGACTGCCGCGATCGATCAGGGTCAGAAAGGCGTAGAGCTGGTCGGTGAAATAGGCCGAGCGGCGGCAGTCATAGGCGAGCGTCGCCACCGCCGAAAAGGCGTTCTGATTGCCCGAGACGGCGCCAAAGCCGGTCTCGAAGCCCCAGATGGCGAGGAGCGGCCCCGGCGGAACGCCATAGCGCTGCTCGATCGAGGCGAATAGCGCCGCATTGGACTGCTTCAGCGCCCGCCCGCGCGATGCGATGGCCGAGCCGCCGCGCTTGGCGAGAAACTGCTCCAGCGACACATGGAAGCCATGCTGGCCGCGATCGGCGCCGATCGTCGCCGACGAATAATTGGCCCCCGCGATGGCGGCGATTCCGGCCGGCCCGACGCCCCGCGCCCTCGCCTCGGCGGCGAACTGGCTCTTCCACGCATCGAAGCCGGCCGATGAATTGCCGCATTGCGCGGCGCCCGCCTCGCTGGCCATGCCCGCGAGCGCCATCAAGGCTGCGATGGCGACTGTCCTGAATTGACCGACTCTTGTCATTTGTCCCCCGCCGTCGCAACCCGGCGAAACGCCGAATCGGCGCCCCCGCCGAGCCCTGATTGCGCGCTCCCGCGCTTAATGCGTTGCGCTCTCCATGTCAAAAGCAAAGCACGCGAGGGCCGGCGCGCCTCGCCGCCATGCGCGCGCGGCGATAATGGCGGCGCGATCTTCGCTCAAAACGCGAGGACGGGCCGCCAATCCGCGCGGAACGCGCCTCTACTGAAAATGATGATACTGCCGCCAGTAGGGCGTGCGCAGCAGATGCTGATGCTTGTGGACGCCGCCCTCCTCCGGATTGCCGAGCGCATTGGGCCCAAGGCTTTGCGGCACGGGCTCGGGGATGAGATGCTGATGGCGCCCGCCCGTCTGCGCCCCGCCGCCGATCTGGGCGTTGCGGCCAAGGCTCTCGGGGTAAGGCGTCGGGATCAGCTGCTGCTCGGCGCGGGCGGCGGGCACGGCGCCAGCGATAAATACCGCAAATCCGAATATTGCTTTCCACATGGATATGTCCCCGTGCGCGACCCGGCCATCCAGGCTCCACCGTACGACGCTATGCGTTCAGCCGCTCGTAAAGGTCTTCCCAGTCGGGGTTCAGGTCATGAACGAGCGCGAGCTTCCACACGCGCGGCCAGTGCTTGAGGTTTTTCTCCCGCTGCAACGCATCGCGGATGTCTTCGTAGCGTTCATAATAGACCAGCCGTTTCAAGCCATAGCGCTTGGTGAAGCCGTCGATGACGCCTTGTCGATGCTCAAAGGCGCGGCGCGAGAGATCGCTCGTCACGCCGACGTAGAGCGTGCCGTCGCGTCTGTTGGACATGATGTAAACATAGCCGCCCTTCATCGCTGAGGAGGTTAAGCCCTTTTCGGCCTCGCGTCATGGCCGTCCCTCAATCGTCATGGCCGGGCCTGACCCGGCCATCCAGACTCCCGGCGTCGGCGCATGGATGCCCGGGTCATCCCCGGACTTGATCCGGGGACGCGGGCATGACGGGCTGCGAGCGCGCGTCCGATTGTCATGGCCGGGCCCGACCCGGCCATCCAGACTCCCAGCGTCGGCCACTGGATGCCCGGGTCAAGCCCGGGCATGACGCCTCAAGGGATGGCGCCTCGATGCCCCTCCCCGGGCCAAGTCCGGTCATGACGAGCGTTACGACCCTCCTCCCAATCGTCATGGCCGGGCCCGACCCGGCCATCCAGACTCCCGGCATTGGCGACTGGATGCCCGGGTCGGGCCCGGGCATGACGCCTCAGAGGATGGCGCCTCGACGCCCCTCCCCGGCCCAAGTCCGGTCATGACGGGCGTTACGACCGTCCTCCCGGGAGTCTGGATGCCCGGGTCAAGCCCGGGCATGACGCCTCAAGGGATGGCGCCTCGATGCCCGCTCCCGGATCAGCGGCGTCGGCCCGCACGCGCTTTTCCGCCTCGCGTCATGGCCGGGCCTGACCCGGCCATCCAGACTCCCGGCATTGGCGACTGGATGCCCGGATCAAGTCCGGGCATGACGTCTCAGGGGATGGCGCCTCGATGCCCGTCCCCGGGCCAAGTCCAGTCATGACGGGCGTTGCGACCGTGCTCCCAATCGTCATGGCCGGGCCTGACCCGGCCATCCAGACTCCCGACGCTGGCGGTTGTACGCCCGGACCAAGTCCGGGCATGAGGGGGGTGCCCTATCATGCTCGACATTCACACATGACTTCTGCTCGGTTTACGTGACTGATTTTATGGGATCGGCTTTGTTGAGAAAAATCCTTGAGATTTGCACTCTGGTGTCCGCCACGCGTCTTCCTTAGTCAACTCACTGAGCGTCGGGTGACGGGTTCTGAGGGGGGGCGATCAACAGCCCGAGGTTCGCAGACGTTGTGACCTGAGGCGCAAGAGCGCCGGGCGAGAATGGCTTGCCGTCCGGCGCAACCCCGCGCAGGTAATAATGGTCCGCATCAACCTTTTTGTAGAAAAAATATCGACTGGTCGTTTTGGCATCGAGAGCCCTGGGGTCGATGATGTTCAGGGCTTGAGCAGAGTTTTTTGGGAAACTACTCTTCAGCTCTTCAAGTGTCTCTGGATATTGTCCGCGCGCAAGTCGATAAAATTCGACGTTCTCAACGAGGGAGTTCAGGTTACTTTGGGCCATCTTAGCACGAAGATCGTCATAAACTCCTCCACGCTGTACAAACCCGAAATAATACAGACTCCCATAAAGAACCACTGAGAGGCAGATACCGCCCGCTCCAACGAACGCGAGCTTCCTGCCACCACGTCGTTTGGTGCTGAGCCCCCATATTATTGTGACAACGCCAAATAACAAACCGATCAACGGAATGTACGACAGCCCTGCGACGACAAAGGAAATGCTCCGAGCTTGTCGCTATTATCCGCAGTTTCAGAGGAAACTGGCATTGGAAATGTCCCCCTATTTGATTTGTAATTGCCGCAAGTTAGATTGGTAGCGGAAAGCCTCGTCCGAGTGTTTTGACGAGCACGCCTCTCCCCTAAAGCATAATCATGAAGCTTGATAGCGCGTTCAGATCGCGCGCTTCTTGCGCCTCAAAGAGCTGCAAAATTCTTGGTTTTTCAGGTCGGGAAGCTTACACAAAGGCGTAAGATGTCGATCGCTCTAACCATGGACGAAGCGGGCTGAGAACATGACATTGTGCATCGTCTGGCGGGATGGATCGAACATCAAGTTTGTCTCCGATTCTCGACTATCGTTCGGCAGTGCCGGAACGAGCGACTTCGGCATCAAGGTCGTTCGCATCCCGTTCAACATCTACGGACCGGATGAGCCCGGTAGCGACCGCTCCTTAATCTTATCGGGCGACTTGGGAATGGCGTTCGCCGGGTCCGCAATTGGCGCTCTGATGGTCAAGGAAGCGCTGGCGGAGGTCCTGTTCAGCATGCAAGCCATTCCGATCTTTGACGATCACGCCTACGGGATGGACAGCATCGCGAATTTCGTATTTTGCGCTTACGAGGTGATTTCAAAAGAACTGTGTGCAATAATGGATAAAAATGGGTGCACCTGCATAGTGTTCGGCGGTCACTGCGCCATACAGAACAAGCTCCGCGCCTTTCGCATAGAAACCGATGATCAGAAACAAAGGCACAAAAGCGAAGTTCTGACAGGAAATACGGACATGGAGATTTTTGGAAGTGGGGGTCACGCAGCGCGCAAACAAATGCCTGAACGAGCGACGGAACGCGACATAATTGACGTGCTTCAACGGGTCATAGACGACCCTACCGTTCCAAGCGTCGGCGGAAATATACAATACGGCTCTTTCGCGGGCTCAAAGTTCCAGCCGGCAGGTATAGCGAAGCTTGGCGACGCAGACGAGTTTGGCCATTGTGACGTGCATTACTGGCGAGGTTCACTGGATCTGAACGGTTCGGACTTCGATCAAGCCAATGGGCTTACGCCAAATTTTCCAATGCTTGATTTGATCAGATAACCCTGCAGAAGAGCGCATAAGGCCCCATTAGCAAACGTCCAAAACAATCAGCCCAGCCCCCTCACCTTGACTTGCCCTTGAACGCCCTTGTTCCCCCCTTCCCCGCCGCGCTGCGGGGCGCTGGCCTTGCGCCCGCCCTTGGCTTGGCCTCGCCGCCGCCGAAATTATGCGGCCCCATCTCGTCGTCGGTCGGCTTGTGCGGCCGGTTGGCCGGCAGATTGGCGGCGCTGCCATATTTGCGCGCGCCCTTGTAGGCGCCGGCCTCGGATTCGACCTCGCGCTGGCTCGCCAGCGGATCGTCGGCGATGGCGAGTTCGACCGCCTGCAGGCGTTTCAATTCGTCGCGCAATCGCGCGGCGGTCTCGAAATCGAGATCGGCGGCGGCGGCGCGCATGCGCTTTTCGAGATCGGCGACGGTCGCCTTGAAATTATGCCCGACGAGCCCGCCCGCCGCCGCGAAGCCCGCATCGACCGTGACATGATCCTGCTCATAGACGGAGCCCAGAATGTCCTGAATGCCGCGCTTGATCGATTCCGGCGTGATGCCATGCTCGGTGTTGTAGGCGACCTGCTTCTCGCGCCGGCGGTTGGTTTCGGCGATGGCCCGGTTCATCGAACCGGTCATATGATCGGCGTAGAGAATGACCCTGCCGTCGACATTGCGCGCGGCGCGACCGATGGTCTGCACCAGCGAGGTTTCGCTGCGCAAAAACCCTTCCTTGTCGGCGTCGAGAATGGCGACGAGGGCGCATTCGGGAATGTCGAGCCCCTCGCGCAACAGGTTGATGCCAACCAGCGCGTCGAAGGCGCCGAGGCGCAGATCGCGGATGATCTCGATGCGCTCGATGGTGTCGATGTCGGAATGCATGTAGCGCACGCGCACGCCATGCTCATGCAGATATTCGGTGAGGTCCTCGGCCATGCGCTTGGTCAACACGGTGACGAGGCTGCGATAGCCCTTGAGGGCGACCTCGCGCACTTCGCCAAGCAGATCGTCGACCTGCGAGCGCGCGGGGCGGATCTCGACCGGCGGATCGATGAGGCCGGTCGGGCGAATGACCTGCTCGACGAAAACGCCGCCGGTGCGCTCCATCTCCCAGCTTCCCGGCGTCGCCGAGACATGCACCGTCTGCGGGCGCATCGCCTCCCATTCCTCGAAGCGCAGCGGCCTGTTGTCGAGGCAGGACGGCAGGCGAAAGCCATATTCGGCCAAGGTTGCTTTGCGTCGAAAATCGCCGCGATACATGCCGCCAATCTGCGGCACGGTGACATGCGACTCGTCGGCGAAGACCAGCGCGTTGTCGGGCAGATATTCAAACAGCGTCGGCGGCGGCTCGCCCGGACGCCGGCCGGTCAGATAGCGCGAATAATTCTCGATGCCGGCGCAGGAGCCCGTCGCCTCCAGCATTTCGAGATCGAACAGCGTGCGCTGCTCCAGCCGCTGCGCCTCGAGCAGACGCCCGCCGGCGTAGAGTTCGCCAAGGCGCTGCTTCAGCTCCTCCTTGATGCCCTTGATCGATTGCAGCAGCGTCGGACGCGGCGTCACATAATGGGAATTGGCGTAGATTTTTACGAATTCGAGATCCTGCGTCTTCTTGCCGGTCAGCGGATCGAATTCGGAGATCGTCTCGATCGAATCGCCGAAGAAATTGATGCGCCAGGCGCGGTCCTCATAATGGGCCGGAAACAGGTCGATCGTATCGCCGCGCACGCGGAAGACGCCGCGCGAGAAATCGCCCGCCGAACGCTTGTATTGCAGCGCGACGAGATCGGCGATGAGCTGGCGCTGGTCGATGCGCTCCCCGGCCTTCACCGAAAAAGTCATCGCCGTGTAGGTTTCGACAGAACCTATGCCGTAGATACAGGAGACCGAGGCGACGATGATGACGTCGTCGCGCTCCAGCAGCGCGCGCGTCGCTGCGTGGCGCATGCGGTCGATCTGCTCGTTGATCGAGCTTTCCTTCTCGATATAGGTGTCCGAGCGCGGCACATAGGCTTCCGGCTGGTAGTAATCATAGTAGGAGACGAAATATTCGACGGCGTTATCGGGAAAGAAACTCTTGAACTCGCCGTAGAGCTGCGCCGCCAGCGTCTTGTTGGGCGCGAGCACGAGGGCCGGACGATTGGTCCGCTCGATCACCTGCGCCATGGTGAAGGTCTTGCCCGAGCCGGTGACGCCGAGCAGCACCTGGTCGCGCTCATGGGCATTGACGCCCTTGACCAGTTCGTCGATGGCGGCGGGCTGGTCGCCCTTCGGCTCGAACTCGGATGTGATTTTGAACGGGACGCCGCCCTCGCTCTTGTCGGGGCGCAGCGGACGATGCGGCGTCCAGGGCTTTTTGGCGCGCAGGTTCGGATCGCCCCGCTCCAGCAGATCCTTCAGCGAATCGACGGTGGCCTGAACGCCAATGACGCCCGGCGGCTGAAATAGCGGCGCGGAGAGCGCGTCGCCCTTTCGGGAACCGTCAAGGCCGAGCGCGTCGGCGACCTTCGCGTCGATGCGCGAGGCGGGACCGGCGTCGAAGGCGGCCGGCGCTTCGGAAAAACCGCTGGGACTGCTGGAAGAATCGCTGGAATTGCCGGGAAAGCCGGCGGCGCGCTGGTTCAGCGCCGGATTGAGCAGGGCGGCCAGATGTTCGCCAAGCGGATGCACGTCGGGCCGCGAAGCCTTCGAGCGCGGCGTCTTGGGTTTTTTCGCCGCGGCGGGCGGATGGGGCGGTTTCGACATTGCCCCAATATGGGGCGAATCCCACTTCGATGAAAGGGCGGCGCGGTAGACGGGCAGCCCCGCGCAAGCGTTCTAAAGCCCGTCCACGACCACGCCGAGAAAGAGGACGGCATAGGCCGCCGCCAGCACCCAGAAGCGATGCGTCGCGACATAATGGCCGACGACCGGAACCTGCGTATAGAGCGTCGCGATCGCGAGCCCCGCAAGGATCAGGGAGACAAGAAAGGCGGGAAAGCCCGGCGAAGACAGTCTGAAGCGCATGGGCGGAGTCCGAATCGCTGCGTGCCGTGAAGCTTACCCTCTGGCGCGCGATTGGGGCGAATTGCGGGTCTTGCGGACGGATCGCGCCTCACGCCAGCACATGGCTCATGAAGCGCGAGAAAAGCTGCTGCTGGCTGCCAATCCCGAGTTTCGCGTAGATGCTCTTGCGATGATTGCGCACCGTCCCCTCGGCTATGCCGAGATTGGCCGAAATGGAGCAGGTCGAGTGGCCGCGCAGGATCATCTGGGCGACAAGCTGCTCGCGGCGCGACAGCGCGCCCGCGCCGAAACGCTCGAAGGCGATCTCCATCATTTCGCCGATGGCGCCGACGCCGCGGCCGTTTGGCCGCGCGACCTTGCCCCAGTGGCGCCGGATGACCTCGCTGACGACCGGCTCGACATATTCGAGCAGTTCGAATTCGCTGGCGCTGAAGGGCGGGCTGCCATTGGCCCGCATAAGCGAGAATACGGCTCTGGTCTCATCCGAGAGTTCAACCATATAGCCGATCTCTTCGGACAACGAACCGGACTCCATGGAGATGCAGGGGTGCACCTCCCATGAATTGACGTATTCCCCCTCGAAGAATCCGTCCGGCGCGAATTCGCGCATCCGGTGCAAGCCCTGCGGCGTACGGATGGCGCAGGCCGTATAGAACGGATCGAGCAGATAGGCGCCGTCGAGGTAATTCTGCAGAGCCTGCCCCGGCCGTCCTTGCAGCCCATTGTGCAGGAAGATGGGGGCCGATTCGCTCGGATAGGCGAAGCACGTGGTGAGATCGACGTCGATAAGGCGGCGCAGCGCATTGTCGAGCGCGTGCGGAAGCTCGGGCGTTCCCACACGCGCCATGAGGTCGGCGGCGTCACGATACCAATGTGTCGCGCGCCTGAACAGGTCGGGCTCGGCCACAGGCCGCTCAGCCTCCATAAGCGATCTCCACAGGTGCGACGCAAATGCAGCAAATTTTGTGCCGCCATGAGGCGATTTCGGGCGAAGCGCGTCCGCTCTCGAACACGCCGCGCCGAGCGCGGTAGCCCGTTTGGGATATTGGCCGCGGCGGACATGATCCGCACCATCCGTTCAAACGACGCCACTCTGGCGCCCGGCGCAACCGCTGATTGCCGCGCAGAGAAGGCGAGACGATGCCAGTGAAGAGGGGAACAGATGGCGCAAGATCAGCAAGGTTCATCGGCCCAATCCTATACAGATGACGAAAAACACAATGATATCAAAGTTCTCCACGGCATGGGCTATGCTCAGGAGCTGGAGCGGCGCATGAGCCGCTTCTCCAATTTCGCCATCAGCTTTTCGATTATCTGCATCTTGTCGGGCGGCATCAACTCCCTTGCGCAGGGAATTAGCGGCGTCGGCGGCGCCTCGATCGGCATTGGCTGGCCGCTCGGCTGTTTCGTCTCCGGCGTGTTCGCCGTGGCCATGGCGCAGATCGCCTCGGCCTATCCGACAGCAGGCGGCCTCTATCACTGGGGCTCGATTCTCGGCAATCGCGGCTGGGGCTGGCTCACCGCCTGGCTGAACCTGATCGGGCTCGTCACGGTGCTCGGCGCCATCAATGTCGGAACCTGGACCTTCTTCCTCGGCGCCTTCGGGCCGGGGCTTGGCCTCAGCGGAACCTATCCCGAGCAGATCGGCTTCGTGATCCTGATCACGGCGAGTCAGGCCCTGATCAACCATCTTGGCATCAAACTGACCAGCGTGCTGACCGACATCAGCGGTTATCTGATCTTCTTCGGCGCCATCGCGCTGGCGATCGCTTTCCTGATCTTCGCCCAGCATTACGATATCTCACGCCTGTGGACGTTCAAGAACTACAGCGGCGACGCCGGCGCCGGAACCTGGCCGCAGACCGACAACGTGCCTTTCCTGTTCCTGCTCGGCCTGCTGCTGCCAATCTACACCATCACCGGCTATGACGCCTCGGCGCACACCTCGGAAGAGACGCGCAACGCGGCGGCCAGCGTTCCGCGCGCGATGGTCGGCTCGGTGATCTGGTCGGCCCTCTTCGGCCTGCTGTTCCTCGGCGCCATCGTCCTCGCGATCCCCGACATGGACAAGGCGGCGGCCCAGGGCTTCAACGTGTTCTTCTGGACCTCGGACCAGGTCCTGCCCCCCGGCGTGAAGGCCGCGCTCTACATGATCATCTTCGCCGCCCAATATTTGTGCGGCCTCGCCACCGTCACCTCCGTCTCGCGCATGATCTTCGCCTTCGCGCGCGACGGCGGGCTGCCGGCGTCCTCCCTCCTCAAAACCGTCAGCCCCCGCTTCCGCACGCCGGTCGCGGCGATCTGGGTCGGCGCCGTTCTGGCGGTGTTGTTCACCGCCTATACGCCGCTCTACACCACGATCGTGTCGGTGACGGTAATCTTCCTGTTCCTCTGCTTCACCGTGCCGATCACGCTCGGGCTGATCGCCTATCGCAGAACCTGGACGCAGATGGGTCCGTGGGACATCGGCGCCTGGTTTCCTGTCTTCGCCGTGCTATCGATCCTGAGCATGATCCTGATCTTCGTGATCGGCGTGCAGCCGCCCAACGACGCAGCGCTCTGGATCACCCTCGCCTTCCTCGCCCTGACAGCCGTGGTCTGGTTCGGCTTCGAGCGGCGCCGCTTCAAGGGACCGCCGATCGGCGACGAGATCGCCCGCCGGGCGCGTGAGATCGCTGAGGCGGAGCGCGCCGTCGGCGAGGAGGCCGCGGAGATCTGAGCGCGACAGACCGGCGCTTCAAACCGGCCTCGGCGTTTCCGAAATTGACGCCGAGCTTATCCGGCCCCGCGGAGATCGCCTCCCCGGGGCCGTTACGCAGCAAACTTCACCAGCGGGAAAGCATGTCATGGCCGGACGCCTGAACGGAAAGGTCGCCCTTATTTCGGGAGGCGCGACAGGAATGGGCGCAGCTTCAGCGCGTCTTTTCGCGCAGGAGGGCGCAAAGGTCGCCATCGTCGACCGCAACGGCGAGAGCGGGCGCGCGACCGCCGAAGCCATCGTCTCCGCGGGAGGCGAGGCGCTGTTTGTGGAGGCCGACGTCTCCGAGCCGGCGCAAGTCGCGGCGGCCGTCGAGGCGGTCGTGGCCGGCCTTGGCGCCGTCACGGTGCTCTTCAACCATGCTGGCTCCATCGTCATCAAGCCCTTCCTCGAAACCACGCTGGAGGAATGGGAGAGGCTGATGGCGGTCAATGTGCGCAGCATGTTTCTCGTCACCAAATCGGTTCTTCCGCACATGATCGCTGCGGGCGGCGGATCGATTGTTTGCACGTCGTCCATCTCGGCGGTCGCCGCGACGCCGATGGAAGTGCTCTACGACACCACCAAGGGCGCGTGCCACATGTTCGCGCGCGCAATCGCCGTCGAGTTCCGCGACCGCAATATCCGCTGCAACGCCGTCTGCCCCGGCTTCGTGCGGACGCCGCACGGCCAACGCGAGATCGAAGATCTTGGCCGTTATGGCGTCGACGTTTCGGAAGCCGCCCTCGCGGTCCAGCAGGGACGCATCTGCGAGCCCGAAGAAGTGGCGCAGGCGGCGCTCTTCCTCGCCAGCGACGAGGCGAGCTTCGTCAATGGGGCGCGCCTCTTCGTGGATAATTGCTTTACGGCCGCCTGACGCGCATCAAGCTCGCGGCGATCAAACCACCGCGGTCGCGGCGAGCGCGCCGCAGACGGCCGCCGCGAAAAGAGCGAAATCATGCAGCGCGAGAAGCCAGCGCGGCGCGCCGCGCGCGTGCACCCATTGCGTCGCCCCCAGCGTCGCCAGCGACCAACCGCATCCGCCAATGATCAGCGCGAGATCGAAACCCGCGGCGCTCGTCTGCATCCGCGCGGCGAGGCAGCCGAGGGCCAGCAAGGTGAGCCCCAGCGCCGTCGTCAATGCCGCGCGCGGGCGCCAGCCCGACGCGCCGATCACGGCGGCTGGCGCATACATCGCGAGCACATGCCAGGCGATCCCGCCCGACGCAGCGCCAAGGCCGAGGCCGCAGCCCGCCATGGCCAGCGGCGCGCCGGCCATCAGCGCCATCATGCCGAACCAGGCCAGCGCGGCGGCGGCAGTGATGGCGGCGAATCCCCATGGTTCAAAAAGTCCCCTGGCCTCCCGCTGGGAAAGCTCAACCCCTGCCGGCAGCGGCGCCGCCAGCATCAGCACGCATAATTGCGCCAGCGCCGCGCCGATCAGCGCGCCGGCGGGCGCGAGAGGCCCGGCCACCGCCTGCGCGACGCCAACGATGGCCGGCGCGGCGAAAGCGGCGAGGCTGGCCGACCCCAACACGATCGCGACAGCGCGGGCGCTGGAGCCGACGGCGTGGCGATAGAAGAGGCCAAAGCCCTGCGCGACGCCAAGCCAGAATGCGCCAAGGCAAAGCGCCGCGAACTGGCCTGACGCCAAGCCCCAGGCGCCGAGAGCGGCGCCGGCGACGCCAAGGCTTGCGCCCAGCGCGAAAGCCGAGCGGCGACCGAAAAGGCCGGTCAAAAACGAGGCCGGAAAGGTCGCGGTCGCCGCGCCCGCAAGCATCAGCACGACGGGAGCCATCGCCGTCCGCGGCGTCGGCGAAAGCACCGCGCCGGCAATTGGCAGGGCGGCGAAGGCCAGCGCCTGCGCGAGCACCGAAAAGCTGAAACCGGCGGCGATGAGTGCGAGCGACTGCGCGCGCCCGACAGGATCGGCGCTTGCATCATCGGGAAGATCGAAGTCGCAGGCGCAGCTGAGGAGGCCGGCGCGGCGGCCGCGCATCTCGGTCATGGCGCAAGATCGTCGTCGGAGAGAATCCGCATGGCCGCGCCTTCAAGGTCCTCATATTGGCCATTGCGCAGCGCCCAGAGGAATGCAGCGAGGCCGAGGCCGCCAAGCGCCAGGGCGATCGGCACCAGAACCAGCAGAATCGTCATGGCGTCGCCCCATTGAAACGCGGGCTGCCCGCGGGCTCCGGCGCAGGATCAGGCGAAACGTGCGGGGCGGCGAACTCCCGTGCCGCCCGGCTGGCGCGCAATGCATTCAGCGTAACGACGATCGACGAGCCGGACATCGCGGCGGCGGCGATCAGCGGCGTCACCAGCCCCGCCATGGCGAGCGGCACGGCGAACAAATTATAGACGACCGCGAATAAGAGGTTCTGGCGCATCAGCGAATTGGCGCGGCGGGCGATGTCGATCGCCGCGACGACGGGGGCGAGCCGCTCGCCGAGGAACAGCGCATCGGCCGCCGCCTGCGCGAGCCCTGAGGCCGTGATCGGCGATAGCGAGGCATGCGCTGCGGCGAGCGCGGGCGCGTCATTCATTCCGTCGCCGACCATCATGACCTTGCGACCTTCCGCCTTGCGCGCCGCGAGCCAGGCGATTTTCTCCTGCGGCCGCATGGCGGCGCTCCATTGCTCGACGCCAAGCGCCTGCGCGCAGGCGCCGACGGCGGGGGCGGCGTCGCCGGAGAGAATGGCGACCGGAAGACCCTGCGCCTGCAGCGATGCGATAACCGAGCGGGCATCCGGCCGCAGCTTCTGCCGGATGCGAAAGACGGCCGTTTCGGCGCCGCGCCGGAACGCGATGACCGACGCCTCGGGATGCGCCTGCCGCACCTGCTCGGCCTCGGCCTCCAGATCGCAGAAGGAAGGCGCGCCTAATCGCGCCTCCTGGCCGTCGATCATGGCGCGAACGCCGACGCCGGCGATTTCCTCAGCCGAGTCTAGCGGCATTCTTTCATCTGCGCGCGCCGCCAGCGCCTGCGCGAGCGGATGATGGCTGGAGAGGGCGAGACGCGCGGCGCATTCGACGGCGGCCGGCGCGGCGTCATCGGCAGAATCGAGACCAAGTTCCGGCAAAGTTAGTGTGCCCGTCTTGTCGAAGACCACCATGTCGACGCCGGCGAAGCGCTCGATGGCGTCCCCCGCGCCGAGAAGGACCTTGGCGCGGAACAGGGCGCCCGCGGCGACGACCTGAACGGCCGGCACGGCGAGCGCCAGGGCGCAGGGACAGGTGATGATGAGCACCGCGATCGCGGTGATGATCGCATCATGCGCCGAGCGGCCAGCGAGCAGCCAGCAGATCGCAGTCAGAATCGCCATCGTGTGGACGACCGGCGCATAGAGCCGCGCCGCCTTGTCGGCGAGACGCAGATAGCGCGTCTTTTGCGTGAGCGCGCCATCCATCAGCTTTTCGATTTCGTCGAGCAACGTGCCGCCCCCGGCCGCGCGCACGCGAATGCGGAGCGCGCCGCTGAAATTCAGCGTTCCCGCGTAAACCTCGCAGCCGGCCGCGGCGGCGCAGGGCGCAGTCTCGCCGGTGACGAGGCTCTGGTCGATTTCCGAACGCCCGTCGATGACGATTCCATCAACGGGAATGCGCTCGCCGGGGCGCACCAGCACCGTATCGCCCGCACGCAAGGCGGCGGCCGGAACCGTCGCGATTTCGCCATCCGCCTCTATCCGCGTTGCGACCGGCGCGCGCAGGGCGGATAGATTGGCGGCGTAAGAGCGCGTCTTGCGCCGCATGGCCTGATCGAGATAACGGCCGGCGAGCAGAAAGACGAGCAACATGATGGCGCTGTCGAAATAGGCGTGCTCGGCGTGCCTTGCGGTCTCGACGACCGACATGGTCAGGGCGAGCAGAACGCCAAGCGAAATGGGCACGTCCATGTTGAGCGAGCGCGCCTTGATGGCGCGGATGGCGCTGCGGAAAAACGGTTGCCCGGCGAAGGCCGCCGCCGGAAGCACGATGAGGCCGGAGAGCCAGTGAAAGAAATCGCGCGTCTCGGGCGTGATGTCGCTGACCTCGCCGGCCCAGATCGAGACCGACAGCAGCATGATGTTCATCGCTGCGAAGGCCGCAACGGCGAGGCAGCGCAGCAGCCAGCGCGCCTGCGCGGCCTCGAGATCCTCCTCGCGCGCGCGCGGCGCGAAGGGATGGACGCGATAACCGAGCGCGGCGAGATCGGCGACGATCCGGGCCGGATCGAAGGTGCCAGAACTCCATTCGACATGCAGCCGGCGCGCGCTGAAATTGATCCGGGCTTTGGTCAGGCCGGCAAGCTTGCAGAGCGCCGCCTCTATGGCGCGAATCGACGCCGCGTCGGAAATGCCCTCGACAGCGAAATCCATCCACGCCGCGCCATCATCGCGGCGCCGGACAAATGAGGAAAGATCGAGCGCCTCGGCCATGTGTTTTTCGGATCTTCCTGTGTCGCTGTCGGCAGTCTTCTCCGGTCTTTGAACGGCCGGCCAAGGTGCCCGGCGGGCCTTTGAAAGCATCCGTAAGCTGCCCGATTTGAGGCCGTTCGCTAGCGCAGCGCGATGCGATTCTCGGACTTGAAGACGCGCGCGCCGCCCTGCGCGGCCTCGATCTCGAAATCCCAGGGGCCGGGCCGGACGATGACGCGGCCGGCGTAAACGCCAGGCGCGGTCTCCGCCAGAGCCGTGCTCGTATCGAACTTCGCATTGGCCGGCGATTCAAGACGGGCGGTGACACCAAGCCCCCGCACCGGCGCGCCTGAAGCATCCTGCATGCGGATTTCGATCGCCGCGGCGCCGCTGTCGTCGCGCGCCACGTGACCCGAGACGCTCCAGCCCAGCGCCGCCTGCGCCTTGGCGGCGTTGACGTCTTTCTCATAGGCGAGTCCATGTTCGTAGGGGCTCGCCTCCGTTTCGCCGGTGAAGGTCGAGACCGCGCAATAGGCCATATAGCCATTGACGGCGAAGACCGCGCCAAAACAGGCGATCGCGATGCCAAGCGTCCGCCATCCGGTGAGCGGACGGCCTGAAGCTTCATCCAAAGCGTCATAGCGTGACATTCATCGACTCCCTAAATCTCTGACTTCAGGGCGCAAAGAAATTGTCGACCGCCGTCGCCGTCTCGCTGGTCGCAAGATCCGTAATCTTGAAGACAAGCGGCTGGCTCGGCGGCGGATTGGCGCCGGGCGGCGTCGTGACGAGCATACGCAATTCGAGCACCTGGTCGGGTCCGACCTGGACGATTGGCGCGCCTTCGAAGGTCTTCTGATCGCCGATGACCGCGAGCCGGGCATCCTGAGGACGATCGATCCGAATTGAAAAGCGGCGCGTCGCCGATTCGCGGTTGACGATATGGATGGTCAGAGCGTTGCGAATTGAGCCATCGGCCGTCTTTACGAACATCGGATTGCGATCGTGCATTGCGCTGACGGTCATGTCACGCCGCCCGATCAGCGCGGCGAGCATGACGCCTCCGACGATCGCGATGACCGCCGCGTAGAGAATGGTGCGGCTGCGTATGAGCCGGAACTGATTCGGCTTGCCTGCGAGGCGGCGCGCGACGTTGACGTCAGTGTCGTAGGCGATGAGCCGGATCGGCCGCTCGATTTTTTTCATCACGGCGTCGCAGGCGTCGATGCAGAGCCCGCACTGGATGCAGCCGAGACTCGGCCCCTGGCGAATGTCGACGCCGGTCGGGCAGACCGCCATGCATTGACCGCAGTCGATGCAATCGCCCGCCTTTTCGCCATGCGCGCGCAACAGGGCGGATTTTTTGAACGATGTGCGCGGTTCGCCGCGATCATAGCGATAGGTGACGTTCAGCGCGCTCTCGTCCGTCAGCGCCGCCTGAATGCGCGGCCACGGACACATGTAGACGCAGACCTGCTCACGCATGAAGCCAGCGAGGACATAGGTCGTGGTCGTCAGAATGGCGATCCAGATGAGAGCCGCCGGCGCGCCCTGGAAGGTCGCCAACTGGTGCACGGTCGTCGGCGCATCGCTGAAATAAAGAACCCAGGCGCCGCCGGTCCACCACGCGATCAAAAGCCAGGTCGCATGTTTCAGGAACTTCTGGCGCACGCGCCGCGCCGTCCAGGGCCCCGCGTCGCTCAGCATGCGCTCGCGCCGGTCGCCCTCGAACACACGCTCGGTCCAGAAAAACAGATCCGTCCAGACCGTCTGCGGGCAGAGGTAGCCGCACCAGACTCGTCCCGCGAGCGCGTTCATGAGGAACAGCGTCATCGCCGCGAGGATCAGCAATCCGGTGAGGTAATAGACCTCCTGCGGCCAGATCTCGATGAAGAAGAAATAAAACTTGCGGTGCGCGAAATCGATCAGCACAGCCTGCGACGGCTCATTGGGGCCGCGGTTCCAGCGAACGAAAGGCAGGAAGTAATAAATCCCGAGCGTCACGCACAAGATGATCCATTTGATCCTCCTGTACGTGCCATGCACGCTTTGCGGATAAACCTTCGGCGCGGCCGCATAAAGCGGCAGGTCATGTGAAAGGTCGTGCGCAGCCTCGTTCTGAGTCATTTTGTCCAATCGTAGCATTCGGAACGGCGCGTTCATCTTGGCTGGCGGCCTATTGGCCGCCGCCGAGGGTATGAACAAAGACCGTAAGCGCCTTGATCGTCGTCGGATCGAGACGGCTTTGCCAAGCTGGCATAATGCCGCCCCCTCCGACCTGTATCCGGTTTTCGATGTCCGCCGTCGTCGGCCCGTAGAGCCAAATCTGGGTGGTGAGATTGGGCGCGCCGAGTTCGATATTGCCTTTGCCGTTCTCGCCGTGACAGGGCGAGCAATTATCCGCGAACAGCTGCTTGCCCTTGGCGAGATCGGCGCCGGAATCCGGCGCGTTGCCGGACAAGGTGCGGACATAACCCGCGATATCCGCCATTTCGGTCTTGTTCAGAAGTCCGTCACGGCCAAACGCTGGCATCATCGTCGCGTGCGTATCGGGGTCCGCCGCCCAGCGCGCGCCATGGGTGATCGTCGTCTGGATCTGATCGAGCGTGCCGCCCCAGATCCAGCGATCGGCGTTGAGGTTTGGATAGCCGCGCGAGCCCTGGGCGCCGGCGCCATGGCATGGCGCGCAATTCAGCGCGAAGGCGGCGGCGCCTTCGGCGCGTGCGAAGGACAGCAGTTCGGGCGTCTTTTCGATTTCCTGGAGCGAGGCCGCTGCGAGCTTTGCGTTCATGCCGCTGCGCGCCTCGACCAATGCTGCAACTTCGGCGGTGACCGTGCCGCGCGAACTCCAATGCAGGAGGCCGGGCGTCGCGCCGCCAAACCAAGGCCAGGCGGGAAAGAGAATCCAGTAACCGATCGCCCAGACGATGCAGGCGTAGAAGGTGTAGAGCCACCAGCGCGGCAGCGGCGTGTTCAGCTCCTGGATGCCGTCCCAGTCATGGCCTGTGGTCGTTGTCCCGGTGTGGGTGTCGACGTCGGCATGTTTATGTTCCGCCACGGATCAATCCTCCCTCAACGGAATGCGGGCGGCTTCTTCGAAGGTCTTGCGCTTCGACGGAAGCAACGCGTAAACGACCACGATGATGAAAATCACCCCGAAATAAGCCAGGCCCCACGAGGCCGCAAATTGCTGTAAAGTCTCATAAGTCGGCATGGCCCCGCCTCACCGGATGTTGGCTTTGTTGTCGTAAAGCTTGAAGTCGATCTGCGTCCCGAGCGTCTGCAGATAGGCGATGACCGCATCGGCCTCAGACAACGCGTGCTTGTCGGCTCCCAGATCGCGAGCGATGGCCTTGGGGTAGCGCGCCTGCAGCCCGGCGACGCTCGGATCATCGGCCAGTCCTTGCGCCTTTAGATCGTCCTGCGCCTTGTCGATCATTTCCTTCGTATAGGGCACGCCGGTCAGGGCGAGGGTCTTCATGTTCTCCGCAATATGCGAGGCGTCGAGCGGGGTCTGTTCAAGAAAAGCGTAGCTCGGCATGATCGAGGCAGGCACCAGCGCGCGCGGATTGCGCAGATGATCGCGATGCCAGTCGTCGGAGTATTTTCCGCCGATGCGGGCGAGATCCGGTCCATTGCGCTTCGAGCCCCACTGGAACGGATGGTCATACATGCTCTCGGCCGCCAGCGAATAGTGACCGTAGCGCTCGACCTCGTCGCGCAGCGCGCGAATCATCTGCGAATGGCAGAGGTAGCAACCTTCGCGCACGTAAATGTCGAAGCCGGCGAGTTCGAGCGGCGTCTTCGGCCGCACGCCATCGACCTTCTCGATCGTGCTCTTCAGGAAGAACAGCGGCACGACCTCGACGAGGCCGCCAATCGAGATGGCGATCAGAATGCCGATCACCAGCAGGATCGAGTTTTTCTCTAGGATCGCGTGGCGATCCCAAACGGAGGGGCTTGTGTTGGAGGCAGGCATGGTCCCGTGTCTCCTTATTCGGCCGGAGCGAGTCGAGGCTGCGGCGAAGGCCGCCCTGCCGGCACTTCCTGAGCGTCCGGCGAGGTGATTGTCTTATAGAGATTGAAGGCCATGATCAGCGCTCCGACAAGGTAGAGAAATCCGCCAAAAGCCCGGATCACATACATGGGGTGCATCGCCTCGACAGTCTCGATGAAGGAATATTCAAGGAAGCCGAGCGAGGTATAGGCGCGCCACATAAGGCCCTGCATGATGCCCGCAACCCACATCGCCGAAATGTAGAAGACGATGCCGATGGTCGAGATCCAGAAGTGCCAGTTAACCAGCTTCAGCGAGTAAAGACCTTTGCGATTCCACAGCCATGGAACGATGCAATAAAGCGCTCCGAAGGAGATGTAACCGACCCAGCCGAGGCTGCCGGAATGCACGTGGCCGATGCCCCAGTCCGTATAGTGGCTCAGCGAGTTGACCACCTTGACCGACATCAATGGACCTTCGAATGTCGACATGCCGTAAAAGGCGACGGAAACGACGAGCATGCGCAGGACCGGATCAGTTCTGAGCTTATCCCATGCCCCCGACAGCGTCATCAGGCCGTTGATCATGCCGCCCCAGGACGGCATCCACAGGATGATCGAGAAGGTCATGCCGAGCGTCTGCGCCCAATCCGGCAGCGCGGTGTAATGCAGATGATGCGGACCGGCCCAGATATAGATGAAGATCAGGGCCCAGAAATGGATGATCGACAGGCGATAGGAATAGACTGGACGATCGGCGCGCTTGGGAATGAAATAATACATCATGCCCAGGAACGACGCCGTCAGATAGAAGCCGACCGCGTTATGGCCGTACCACCACTGAATCATCGCGTCCTGAACGCCTGACCAGACGATGTAGGATTTCGGTGAGAAAATCGAAACGGGGATCGCCGCATTATTGCCGAGAACGAGCACCGCGATGGTGACGATGAAGGCGAGAAAGAACCAGTTGGCGACGTAGATATGCGGCTCCGCGCGCTTCATCAAAGTGCCGATAAAGACGGTGAAGTAGGTCAGCCAGACGGCGACGAGGAGAAGGTCGGCGTACCATTCGGGCTCCGCGTATTCCTTCGAATGCGTGATGCCGAGTAGATAGCCGGTGCCGGCGATGACGATAAAGAGATTATAGCCGAGGACGATGAACCACGGAGCGAGATCGCCGGCCAAACGCGCGCGGCTCGTGCGTTGCACGATGTAGAGCGTGGTGGCGAGAAGCACATTGCCGCCGAAGGCAAAAATCACCGCTGACGTGTGCAATGGCCGCAATCGACCGAAGTTGGTCCAGCGGCTGATGTTTAACTCGGGAAAGGCGAGTTCGAGTGCGACGATGAGTCCGACCGTGAAGCCCGCGACGCCCCAGATCACGCTGGCGACGGTGGCGAATTTCACCGGGCCGAAATTATAGTTCGGGCGATTGTCGATCGTCTGCGGCGGCGGCTCGACGTCGCGTAGCTTGTAGCGCTGGAAGATGGCGTAGACGCCCAAGGCGCTGGCGAAAGCGAGCAGGATCATGTGGAAGGCGTATGCGGGCGTCCAAGCATGGATCGCTATGTAGGCTGTTAACAGCGTCAGGACGCCGAGTACGGCGGCGAGGATAATCTCGCCAGGCCTGAAGCTTTTGGCGGGAGAAACCGTCAGTGACATGGATAGCGCCCCGTTCGCTGGGTGAATCAGTGCACCTTCAGCGACGCCGGACGTTGCTGAAGGTGCCGCACATTGGCAGACCGTCTAATGGGCGGCTTTGATATAGGACAAAATGTCCGCCCGCCAGTGATGCGGCTCCGCCAGCGATAGAGCCAAATGTCGCGGTTGGGGAACGGAAGCCAACCAGAGAAGCCTCGAGGCAGACAGGCGGCTACTCTTTCGCGGACGCAGGGGCGTCGGCGCAATATTGCTCTAATACTTTGAAAAATATGAAATAAATATTCTATCTCGAGATCTGAAACGTGGCAAAGGCGCCGCAGACGGCGAGCTTTCCCTCGGCTCTGGCTGCGTCACCCAGCCGCGGCTGTTCGTCCGGCCTTCGATGCGTCGGCAAGCGCGAGCAGCTGGACTGCGGCCTTTACATCCGGGTCGAGCCCCACGCCGCCCTGCTCCAGATGCAGGATTATCTTCGACCGCATGCGCGGATCCCAGAAATGGGCGAGGTGATCGGCGATGCCTGCGGCCGGATCGGAATGTCGCTGCGATTCGAAGAATTTACCGATCTGATTGGCCATGTAGATGAGTCTTTTGTCAGGCGACATTGGCGATGATCCGATCGACGATCCGTTCCGGATGGGTGAAAATCTCGAAATCCGCGCCGCGCGCAATGGCGACGACGGTGATTCCGCAAGCTTCGGCGAGACGGATCGCGGCCGCCGTCGGCGCCGAAACCGCAACGATGACAGGTGCGCCTATTCGCGCCGCCTTCTGAATCAGCTCGATCGACACGCGGCTGGTCAGGAGCACGAGACCATCGCTCACGCGAAGGCCGCCGCGGCAGAGCGCGCCGGCCAGCTTGTCCAGCGCATTGTGGCGTCCGACGTCCTCGCGCAGCGCAACGAGCCCCTGCGCTTGCGTCCAGAACGCCGCCGCGTGAACCGCATGAGTCTGCGCATTCAGCTGCTGTCCGGGCGCGATCGAAGCCATCGCCCTGACGATGTCGCCGCGCTCAAAGACGCCAGGGTGAGATACCGGGGGGGCCTCGCGCATCGCCTCTTCAAGACTTTCGATGCCGCAAAGGCCGCAGCCGGTTGGCCCCGCCATGCTGCGCCGCCGGGCGGCGTAGGTTTTGGCGCGATCCTCCGGCAGCCAGGTCCTGACTTCGACCCCGAGTTCCGTCGAAATGACGTCGAGGCTCAGAATATCCGCCGGCTTCTCGATCAACCCTTCCGTCAGGGCGAACCCAGTCGCGAAATCTTCGAAATCGGCAGGCGTCGCCATCATCACCGCATGGGTGATGCCGTTAAAGGTGAAGGCGATTGCCGTCTCCTCGGGCACGCTGCGGACGGACGCGACGAGATCGCGCCCCCTCTGCGCCAGACAGCTGACCTTAACCGCGGGCGGCGGCGCCGCAACGAGGATGGGATCGAGTCCGCTCATTCCGCGGCTTCGACATTGAGGATGCGCCGGCTCCGCTCGGCCTGTCGGTTATAGCTCTCCTGCCATTCGCTCGGACCGTTCGAGCGCGAGATCTGCACCGCCGTCACCTTGAATTCCGGACAATTGGTCGCCCAGTCGGAGAATTCCGTCGTCACCACATTGGCCTGCGTCACCGGGTGATGGAAGGTCGTATAGACGACGCCCGGCGCGACGCGGTCGGTAATCAGCGCGCGCAGGGTCGTCTCGCCAGCGCGGCTATGCAGCTTCACCCATTCGCCGTCGTTCACGCCGCGCAATTCGGCGTCATGCGGATGGATTTCGAGGAGATCCTCCGGATGCCAGGCGACATTGTCGGTGCGGCGCGTCTGCGCGCCGACATTATATTGGCTGAGGATGCGCCCCGTGGTCAGCAGCAGCGGAAAGCGCGGTCCCGTCCGCTCGTCGGTGGCGACATATTCGGTAATGACGAATTTGCCCTTGCCGGCGGCGAAATGGCCGATATGCATCACCGGCGTGCCTTCGGGGGCGGCCACGTTGCAGGGCCACTGGATCGATCCGAGCTCATCAAGCCTTGCGTAGGACACGCCGGCGAAGCTTGGCGTCGTCCGCGCGACCTCGTCCATGATTTCGCTCGGATGCGCGTAATCCATATTGAAGCCCATGGCCTTGGCGAGAAGCAGCGTGATCTCCCAGTCGCCATAGCCGTTTTTCGGGCTCATCACCTTGCGCACGCGCTGGATGCGCCGCTCCGCATTGGTGAAGGTGCCGTCCTTTTCAAGGAAGGTCGAGCCCGGCAGAAAGACATGGGCGTAATTCGCCGTCTCGTTAAGGAAAAGGTCCTGCACGACGACGCATTCCATCGCCGCGAGTCCGGCGGCGACATGATGCGTATCGGGATCGGACTGCAGAATATCCTCACCCTGAATGTAGATGCCGCGGAATTCGCCCTCGACGGCGGCGTCGAGCATGTTCGGGATGCGAAGCCCCGGCTCATTATCGAGCTCGACGCCCCACAGGCTCTCGTAAACGTCGCGCGTCGCATCGTCCGACACATGGCGGTAGCCCGCGAATTCATGCGGGAAGGAGCCCATGTCGCAGGCGCCCTGAACATTGTTCTGGCCGCGCAGCGGATTGACGCCAACGCCGGGGCGGCCGAGATTTCCGGTCGCCATGGCGAGGTTGGCGATGGCCAGCACCGTCGTCGAGCCCTGACTATGCTCGGTGACGCCGAGCCCGTAGAAGATCGCCGCGTTGCCGCCGGTCGCATAAAGGCGCGCCGCGCCGCGAATGAGATCGGCGGGAACGCCGGAGATTTTCTCCACCTCCTCGGGGCTGTTGCGCGGTTCGGACACGAAAGCGGCCCAGTCCTGGAACTCCGACCAGTCGCAACGTTCGCGCACGAAAGCCTCATTGACGAGGCCCTCCGTCACGATCACATGCGCAAGCGCCGTCACTACGGCGACATTGGAGCCCGGCTTCAGCGCGAGGTGATAGTCGGCCTCGACATGGGGCGTGCGCACGAGGTCGATCCGGCGCGGATCGATGACGATAAGTTTCGCGCCGCCGCGCAGCCGCTTCTTCATGTGGGAGGCGACCACCGGATGCCCGTCGGTCGGATTGACGCCGATAAGCAGCATCACGTCCATATCGTCGATCGAATCGAAATCCTGCGTCCCGGCCGAGGTGCCGAAGGCCATCTTCAACCCATAGCCGGTCGGCGAGTGGCAGACCCGCGCGCAGGTATCGACATTGTTGTTGCCGAAGCCGCCGCGGATCAGCTTCTGCACCAGATAGGTCTCTTCATTGGTGCAGCGCGACGATGTGATGCCCCCGATCGAGCGCTTGCCGTACGCCGCCTGGATGCGCTTGAACTCCGACGCCGCATAGCCGATCGCCTCCTCCCAGGAGACCTCGCGCCAGGGTTCGCTGACCGAGGCGCGGATCATCGGCTTCAGGATGCGGTCGCGGTGCGTCGCGTAGCCCCAGGCGAAGCGGCCCTTGACGCAGGAATGGCCGTGATTCGCCTTGCCGTCTTTATAGGGGACCATGCGAACGAGTTCCTCGCCGCGCATCTCCGCCTTGAAGGTGCAGCCCACGCCGCAATAAGCGCAGGTCGTCACCGCCGAATGTTCGGGCAGGCCGATGGAAATGACCGATTTTTCGGTGAGCGTCGCGGTCGGACAGGCCTGCACGCAGGCGCCGCAGGACACGCACTCGGATTCGAGGAAAGGCTCATCCTGCCCGGCGGCGACCCGGCTCTCGAAGCCGCGCCCGTCGATCGTCAGCGCGAACGTGCCCTGCACTTCCTCGCAGGCGCGGACGCAGCGGTTGCAGACGATGCATTTGGCTGGATCATAAGTGAAATAAGGGTTCGACTGGTCTTTGACTTCATCAAAATGATTGGCGCCCTCATAGCCGTAGCGGACTTCGCGCAAGCCCACCGCCCCGGCCTGCGTCTGCAATTCGCAATCGCCATTGGCGGCGCAGGTCAGGCAATCGAGCGGATGGTCGGAGATGTAAAGCTCCATCACGCCCTTGCGCAGCGCCTTGAGGCGCGGCGTCTGGGTCTTCACGACAATGCCCGGCGCGACCGGCGTCGTGCATGAGGCCGGCGTGCCGTTGCGCCCCTCGATCTCGACGAGGCAGAGGCGGCAGGAACCGAAGGACTGCAGCGAATCCGTGGCGCAGAGCTTGGGGATTTCGGTGCCCATCTCCATCGCCGCGCGCATGATCGAGGTGCCCTCGGGCACGCTGACCGATACGCCGTCGATGGTCAGGGTGACGCTTTTTTCCGATTTCGCCGCGGGCGTGCCGTAATCGACTTCTTTGATAAGAGTCATGACAATCGTCCTTACTCGGCCGCCAGCGCATGGCGCGGCGAAAAATCTTCCGGGAAATGGCGAAGCGCGCTGAGCACGGGATAAGGCGCAAGGCCGCCAAGCGCGCAGAGCGAACCGAATTTCATGGTTTGGCAGAGATCCTCGATCAGAGCGATATTCTCGTCGACCTTCACGCCGCCGATGATGCGCTCCATCACCTCGACGCCGCGGGTCGAGCCGATCCGGCAGGGGGTGCATTTGCCGCAACTCTCGATGGCGCAGAACTCCATCGCGAAACGCGCCATCTTCGCCATTTCGACGGTATCGTCAAAGACGACGAGTCCGCCATGGCCGATCAGCCCATCGCGGGCGGCGAAGGCTTCATAATCGAAGGGCGTATCGAAAAAGGCGGGCGGAAAATAAGCGCCCAGCGGTCCGCCGCATTGCACGGCGCGCACTGGCAGGCCTGACGCGGTTCCGCCGCCGATCTCCTCGACGATCTCGCCAAGGGTGAGGCCGAAAGCGGTCTCGAACAGACCGCCGAAGCGGACGTTGCCGGCGATCTGCAGCGGCATCGTCCCGCGCGAGCGCCCCATGCCGAAGCCGGCGTAGAATTCGCCGCCGCGGTCGAGAATGGTCGGAACGGCGACAAGCGAGAGAACATTATTGACGACTGTCGGCCGCTCGAACAGGCCCTTATGGGCGGGCAGCGGCGGCTTGGCGCGGACGACGCCGCGCTTGCCCTCGAGGCTTTCGAGCAGCGAGGTCTCCTCGCCGCAGACATAAGCGCCGGCGCCAATGCGCAGCTCGATGTCGAAGGCGTGCCCCGAGCCGAGAATGTCGGAGCCGAGATAGCGCGCCCCGCGCGCGATTTCGAGCGCCTGCTGGAAGGTTCGCGCGGCGTGCGGATATTCCGAGCGCAGATAGACGTAACCCTTGCTGGCGCCGACCGCCACCGCCGCGATGGCCATCCCCTCGATCAGCGCGAAGGGATCGCCCTCCATGATCATGCGATCGGCGAAGGTGCCGCTGTCGCCCTCGTCCGCGTTGCAGACGATATAACGGCGGTCGGCCGGCGCGTCGGCGACGGTCTTCCATTTGATGCCGGTCGGAAAGCCCGCCCCGCCGCGCCCGCGCAGGCCGGATTTCGCCACCTCGGCGATGGTTGCGGCGGGTCCAATCTCGATCGCGCGCCTGAGGCCGCGCCAGCCCGCCATGCCGGCATAATCGTCCAGCGAAACCGGATCGATGATTCCGCAGCGCGCGAAGGTGAGGCGGTTCTGACGGGCGAAGAAGGGATGGTCTTCGGTCTTGCCGATGCCTAGCGCATGAGCGCCGCCGGCGGTGAACCCGCCGTCGAAGAGGGAAGCGACATCGGAAGCCTTGACGGATCCATAACCGATGCGGCCCGCCGCCGTCTCGACCTCGACCAGCGGCTCCAGAAAGACCATGCCGCGCGATCCGGTGCGGATGATCTCGACCGCCGCGCCGCGCGCCTCCGCCTCGGCGGCGATTTTTACCGCGACCTTATCGGCGCCGAGGGCGAGCGCCGCGGCATCCTTGGAAATGAAAATACGGGTCATGCGCGCACCGCGTCCAGAGCTTCAGCCAGACTTTCGGCGTCGAGCCGGCCGACCACTTCATCGTCAAGCAAGGCGGCGGGCGAACAAGCGCAAAGGCCGAGGCAATAAACCGGCTCGACAGTCAGTTCGCCATCGGGCGTCAAGCCATGCCAATCGATACCGAGCCTGGCGAGCAAGTCTTGCGCCAGCGCTTCGCTGCCCATGCTCTGACAGGCTTCGCCGCGGCAGAGCTTCAGGACGTGGCGGCCGGCGGGTTCGCGCCGGAAATCGTGGTAGAATGTAATGACGCCATGCACTTCGGCGCGGGTCAGATTAAGCGCGTTCGCGATCAGCGGCGCAGCGGCCTCGCCGACATGGCCGAATTCATGCTGCAAGGCATGAAGGATCGGCAGCATGGGACCTTCAAGACCGGCATGTTCGTTGACGATCGCCTCGGCGCGTGCGTCGTTCCACGGGTTCGCCTCAAGCATATAAATTCCGCCCGACTGGTGGTTTATTGTAAGCCGAAAGTGCAGTGAAGGCCCCGGAATATCAATGGGGGAGTCTCGTCGGCTGATAGATAGGCTCTATAGGATGTCTGTGCCAGAATCTCCTGGGCCCATCCGCACTTGCGCGCAAAGGTCGCCCTCGCAACCTGCGCCCTTGGAACCCGCGTCGACAAACGCTAGAGTGCGCCCGGCAGGACATGGCGGTTCGAGCCCGGAGGCGGCGATGAGCGATCAGGACGAAACCGATGAAAAAACCCGCGCCAAGGCCAAGCGCGGCGAAGACCTGAAGACGCCGCCGAAGGATCCGCGCAAGGCGATCGTCGAGGCGCTTCTCGAACTCGCCGGCGAGCGCGAATGGGACGACATCACGATCTCCGACGTCGCCACAAGGGCCAATCTCTCGCTTTCGACGTTTCGCGAGTATTTTCCGTCGAAAGGCGCAATTCTGTCAGTCTTCTTTCGCCAGATCGACAAGACCGTTCTAGATGCCGCCGGCGACGATCTCGTCGGGGAGCCGGCCAAGGAGCGCCTGTTCGACGTTCTGATGCGCCGCCTCGACGCCCTGACGCCCTATAAGCTCGGCGTCGAGGGGATTTACGACTGGACGCGCCGCGATCCGATCGCCGCCGCGGCGATCAATCGGTTGAGCGTGAATTCCATGCGCTTCATGCTCGAGGCGGCTGGAATCGACTCGGAAGGTCCGGTCGGTGCGGTCAAGCTACAGGGCCTCGCCCTTGCTTTCGGCCGCGTTCTGCCTGTCTGGTTCCGCGACAAGGACGCCGATCTCGCCGAGACCATGGCGGCGCTCGACCGCGAACTGACGCGAGGCGAACGTTTCGTCGCCCGGGCGGAAGATCTTGGCCGCCTCGCCGCGCCATTATTGACGCTTACGCGCTCATTGTTCGACAGGCGCCGTCCGGCGCCGGACTTCGACGAAGGCGAGGCGAAGCCGGACGCCTGATCGGCGGGATCGGACGTCGACGCTTCAAAACGGCGATTTGGTCGACCCGAGGCTGGCCGGCGCTTGGCCGGGACGGTCCGTGCGCGACCATTCCCCAGGATCGAGTTCGACCAAATTCGGGCCTGAACTGCGCCCTGTCCCGCCGCTCGCCCGCCCGTTCTGAAATTTGTCCCCGAGCCAGCTCCGAACCGAGGGCGCGGCCAAGGCGAGGCCGCAAAGATCGGAGACGAATCCCGGCAAAATCAAAAGGATCGACCCGACCGCGACGAGCCCGCCATCGACCAGCGCACCTCGGGAAAGTCCCGCCTCGTCCTGCCGGCGCTCCGCCATCGCGCGGCGCAGCCGCCACGCGGTCGAGAGGCCAAGTCGGCGCAGCATGACGACGCCGATGAGGCTGGTGAGAAGGCAGAGGAGAAGCGCGCCGCCGAAGCCCACTGCCCCCGCGACCAGACCGAAAGCTACAAATTCAGCGACGAGCCAAATAAGCACGAGAAGCGGGAGCGGGGCGCTGAGGCGCATGCAAAAAGCCGTTGTGCGAGGGACGCGGGTGGGATCTCAAACGCAGCTGCGAGCTGGACTTCGCAAGCCGCGCTTCCCAAATGAGAATATATGATAAGGATGGGGCGGCCGCGCAACTGGCCGCGGCGACAGCTGAGGCGTCAAGCAGGGCGATGCAGGGTTCTTTCGATCTGACGACGATCATTTTCGCGTTTCTCGCCGCCTTTGTGGTGTGGAAGCTGCGCAGCATCCTCGGCACGCGCACGGGCGAGGAGAAGCCGCCGCGCAACCCGTTCCTGAACGGCCCGGGAAACGTCCGCGGCGGCGCGCCGGAGGCCAAGATCATTCCCCTGCCAGGCGCCGCCAACGCGAATGGCGCGCCGAGCACGGCGCCTGCGGCCCCGGCCGACCGATGGAAACCCTATGCGGAGCCCGGCTCCAAGATCGCGGCCGGTCTCGACGCCATCGCCGCGGCGGATCCTTCTTTCGCGATCCAGCCTTTTCTCGACGGCGCCAAAGCCGCCTATGAAATGATTGTGGTCAGCTTCGCCGACGGCGATCGGCCGGTCTTGCAGAATTTGCTCGCCAAGGACGTCTATGACAGTTTCGCGGCGGCGCTCGCCGAGCGGGAGAAGCGCGGCGAAAAGGTGGAGACGAGCTTCGTCGCCATCGATAACGCCGCGGTCACCGACGCGGGGATGCGCGGCGGCTTCGCCGAGATTACGCTGCGCTTCTCCGCCCAGATGATCACGGCGACACGCGATTCGAGCGGCGCCGTCGCAGAAGGCAGCGCCGACAAGGTCGTCGAGGTCAACGACACGTGGAGTTTCGCCCGCGACGTCAATTCCCGCGACCCGAACTGGAAGCTGGTTTCGACCGGCGGCGGCGTCTGACCGGCGCGTGATCGGCCCGCGCCATGCTCGCGCCCGAGCCCGCCGCCGGCAACCTCAGCTTTGCGCCCCTCACATTTTCCGACCTGCGGGGGTTCGCGGCGGACGATCACTCTGAAGCCTTCGCCGTTTTCCAGCGAAGCTGCGCCGCCATCGCCGATCGCCGCGCGCCGCCGCGAGCGGCGATCGCGCCCTCCCCGGCTCTCGCTGCGATCTGCCGCCGCGCGCTCGCCCTTCGCGCGGTCAGCGGCGCAGACGCGCGCCTGTTCTTCGAGGATCATTTCCGGCCCTTCCGCGTGAACCGGGCCGAGGGCGCGGAGCCGGCCGGGTTCTTCACCGGTTATTACGAACCCGTCGTCGAGGGCTCGTTGACGCAGACGGAGGCATTTGCGGCGCCGGTTCTCTCGCCCCCCGCCGACCTCGCCGCGTGCGGCGCGCCTGCGCGAGCCGCGATCGAGGCCGGCGCACTGGCAGGGCGCGCGCATCCGATCGTCTGGCTCCGCGATCCCATCGAGGTCTTTATGATTCAGGTGCAGGGCTCCGGGCGCGTTCGGCTGGCGGACGGGCGCCTGCTGCGTCTCGTCTATGCCGGCCGCAATGGGCTGCCCTATTCCTCCATCGGGCGCATTCTGATCGAGCGGGGCGCCATCAAAGCGGAGGAAATGTCGCTCGCCGCGCTCAAGGCGTCGGTTCGCGCCGCCGGCCAGGCGCAGGGAGAGGCGGGCGCAGCATTGATGCAGAGCAATGAATCCTATGTCTTTTTCCGGTTTGAGGCAGCGCTCGACGACCGAGAAGGACCTGTCGGCGGCGCGGGATTGAGCCTGACGCCGCTTCGCTCGCTCGCGGTCGACCGCAACATTCACGCCTATGGAACGCCTATCTGGATTGACGCCGAAATCCCTTGGGAATCCTCCGCGCCGACGCCGTTTCGGCGCCTGATGATTGCGCAGGACACCGGCTCTGCTATCATCGGTCCCGCGCGGGCGGACATATTCTTTGGCTCCGGAGACGCCGCCGGTGCGCGCGCGGGCGATATCCGCCATGCCGGCGAATTCGTCATTTTTCTTCCCGTCGAAGAAGGTTCGCTCCGGTGAAGGAAAGCGCCTCGTCGTTCAGCAAGGGCCGGCTGCGCCGGTTGAGCGCGGAGGAGATCGAGCTCTGGCTCGCGGTCGCGAAGACGGTGTCGCCACGGCCCTCTCGCGTCCTGCCGCAGGCGCCCGTCGCGCTCAATGGACATGAAGTCCAGCCGCCGCCCGCGCCGCCCGGCCCTGCGAAAACGCCCGAAAAGCCCAACGGCGCGAAGCCTCCTCAGGGCCAACCCGCGCTCGCGCGCAAAATTCCGCCGCTGGAGCCGCTGGAGCGCAAACTCCGGCAAAAGCTTGCGCGCGGACGCATCGCGCCGGACTCCGTCATCGACCTGCATGGCCTCACCCGCCACGAAGCCTGCATCTCGCTGCGCCGGTTTCTCGCGCAGGCCCAGCGGGAGGGCGCCAAGCTCGTGCTCGTCGTCACCGGCAAGGGCCGCGGCGCGGGCGTTGGCGGCCTTTCCGAAGACGAGACGGCCGGCGTGTTGCGCCGGAGCGTGCCGCAATGGTTGCGCGCGGCCGACTATCATTCAATCGTGGTCGGCTTCGAGGAAGCGTCCCGTCCGCACGGCGGCGCCGGCGCGCTCTATGTTCGGCTACGCCGCCGCCGTCCCCTTGCCGAATGACTTGGCCGAATGGAAAGGCGCCCCATGCCCTCAACCCCGCTCGACTGGAGCCAGATCGCCGCGCCTTCGATCGATGATTTCGACCTGTTGGCGCGCGACGCCTATTCCGAACTGCCGGCGAATTTCCGCCGCCTCTGCGAGGGGCTGATCATCCGGGTCGAGGATTTTCCCGACGATGACACGCTGCGGGAAATGGACTGCGAGAGCGAGTTCGATCTGCTTGGCCTGTTCCGCGGTCAAGGCCTCGCGCAGGGCGCTGCGACCCCGCAGTCCGGGCAATTTCCCAATATGGTCTGGCTCTACCGTCGCCCGATCCTCGATTTCTGGGCCGATCAGGAGGATGCGCTGGGCGCCATCGTCACCCATGTTCTGGTGCATGAGATCGGCCATCATTTCGGCCTGTCCGACGCCGACATGGAGGCGATCGAACGGGCGTCAAAGTGATACGGGCGGCGACGTTTGCCTGCCGCCGGCCGCTTTGATATGAGCTTTCGTCCAATAGACCAATTCGGTCTCGTCGAACCCGCGCCATAATTCGCGGCGGCGAGGCCGCGGGCGGTGGGCGCCTTTCCGGCGCACGCCCGCAACGACCAGCAGGACCAAGATGGAAAAATTCACCTCGCTCACCGGCGTCGCCGCGCCGCTGAAGATCACCAATGTCGACACCGACATGATCATCCCGAAGCAATATCTGAAGACGATCAAGCGCACCGGCCTCGGCGGAGGCCTGTTCGCCGAAATGCGCTATCACGCCGACGGTTCGGAGAACCCCGATTTCGTCCTGAACAAACCCGCCTATCGCAACGCCAAAATCCTCGTCGCCGAGGATAATTTCGGATGCGGCTCATCACGCGAGCACGCGCCCTGGGCATTGCTCGATTTCGGCGTCCGCTGCGTCATTTCGACGAGCTTCGCGGATATTTTCTACAATAATTGTTTCAAGAACGGCATCCTGCCGATCGTTGTTCCAGCCGAGGATCTCGCAAAGCTCATGGACGACGCCGAGCGCGGCTCCAACGCCACCCTCTCCGTCGATCTCGCCGCGCAGGAGATTCGCGGACCCGACGGCGGCGTGATCAAGTTCGAAATCGACCCGTTCCGCAAGCATTGCCTCCTCAACGGTCTCGACGATATCGGCCTCACCCTCGAAAAGGGCGAACATATCGCCGCTTATGAGGCCGCCGCGGCCGGCAAGCGCGCCTGGCTCTAGCCCGACCATCGCGAGGCTCGGCCCCAGCCGCGGTTACGCATTGGGATTGGCCGCGGAAGAGGATTGATTGTGACAATCACGACCACGTGATCGATAGGCGCCGCCTATGATATTCATCGAATCAAACATCACTCCCCGCCGAGAAGCCGTTAGCGCATGAAAATCAGATCGTTAGAGCTTCGCTCTCGGAAAAGTCATCGAAAAAGGCGTAGCGGAGCGAATTCGGCGATGATATATGGTGTCTACGAGCAAGGCTGAGACCCTGTTCGAGGTAGGAAAATCAGCCGCGCTCGACGCTGGCGTTCTCAAGGAGAAAAACATGGCTTGGACAACCCCCGTCACCACCGAAGTTTGCGTCGGCATGGAAGTCACCAGCTACGCTTCGGCTGAGATCTGAAGCTTCGCTTCCACAAACTTTGATTGGCTCGCGCCTTGCGCATTCTCGTTCTCGGCTCGGCGGCGGGCGGTGGCTTTCCGCAATGGAACTGCAACTGCCCGGTCTGCCAGCTCGCATGGAGCGGCGATTCTCGCGTCAGGGCGCGTAGCCAGTCAAGCTTGGCGGTCAGCGCCGACGGGGAGCGTTGGCTTCTGCTCAACGCTTCGCCGGACCTGCGCCAGCAGATTATCGACCAGCCAATCCTGCATCCGCGCGGCGGAAGCCGGCAGTCGCCGGTTTCGGCGGTCTTCGTCACCAATGCCGATATCGATCATCTCGTCGGGCTTTTGACCCTGCGGGAGCAGCAGGCTTTCACGCTGTTTGGCAGCCGCTCCACGCTAGCCCAGGTTGCGGGCGCCAGTGTTTTCGGCGTGTTGAACAAGGAGCTCGTCAAGACCCGCGAAGTCGATCTCGAATCGACCGTCGATACGGGCATCGGCCTCAAGGTCACGGCCTTTCCCGTTCCCGGCAAAGTGGCGCTCTATCTTGAGGGCGACGTCGTCGATGTCGGCGCGGAAGGCGAATCGACCGTCGGCCTCGAAATCACCGACGGCGTCAAAAAATTCTATTACGTGCCCGGCTGCTCCGACATCAATGAACGCGTGTCGAAACGGCTGCGCGGCGCGGATCTTCTGTTTTTCGACGGTACGACCTACACCGATGACGAAATGGTCGCGCTCGGCCTTTCGCCGAAGACCGCCCATCGCATGGGCCATGTCGCGATGAGCGGCGAGACCGGCTCGGTGGCGAAATTCGCCGACAGCGGCATCGGCCGCAAGATTTACGTACATATAAACAATACGAATCCCGTCCTCATCGAGGATTCAAAAGAGCGCGCAAGCGTCGAGAAGGCAGGGTGGGACGTCGCATATGACGGCATGGAGGTCGTATTATGAGTTCTGATGCGGCGCTTCTCAGCGCCGGGGAGCTTGAGGCGCGCCTGCGCCAGGTTGGCGCGGAGCGTTATCATAATCTGCACCGGTTCCATCGCCGCCTGCACAGCGGCGGCTGCTCTTACGAAGAAGTGCAGGCCTGGGCGCTCAACCGCTACTATTATCAGGTGATGATTCCGATCAAGGACGCCACGGTGCTGACGCGGCTCACGGATCCGGAGGATCGCCGCCAATGGCGCAAGCGCATCGAGGATCATGACGGCCTTCGTGAAGGCGACGGCGGCATTGAGCGCTGGCTCAAGCTGACCGACAGCCTCGGCTTTTCGCGCGCCTATGTCGTCTTGACCGAAGGAATTCTGCCCGGTACGCGTTTCGCCGTTGACGCCTATGTCGAGTTCTGCCGCACCCGTAGCCCGACCGAAGCCGTCGCATCGTCGCTCACGGAGCTGTTCTCGCCGAACATCATCGGCGAGCGGGTCGCCGGGATGCTGGCGCATTATGATTTCGTCAGCAAAGACACCCTCGCCTATTTCTCGCAGCGCCCGCCGCAGGCCAAACGCGACGCCGATTTCGCCTTAGGCTACGCCATCGCGCACGCGAAGACACGCGCCGACCAGGATCTCGTCATAAAGGCGCTCGAATTCAAATGCGCGGTGCTGTGGTCGCAGCTCGACGCCCTGTGGAGCGCTTATGTTGATCGTTCCGTTCCGCCCGGCGCATGGGCGCCAAGCGCTTGGGCGACTGGGACGGCCGCAGCCACGCGCGGAGAGGCGGCGTGAACGAGACGGCGCAGGCGAGCGGCGCGATCCCGCGCCTGCCGCGCGGGGTCAGGCTTAAACTTGACGAAACGCGCGGCGAATGGCTGCTGCTGGCGCCGGAGCGAGTCGTCAAGCTTGACGCCATCGCGGTTGCGATCCTTCAGCGCTGCGACGGCGCCGCGACGATCGAAGCGATCGTCGATGATCTGGCGGCGACCTATGCGGCCGATCGCGCCAGAATCGATGAGGACGTGCGCGCGCTACTCAATGGACTCGCCGCCAAACGGATGGTGGACCTATGAACGCCCCTGTCAAAACGCCGAACCCAGTCGGGCTTCTCGCCGAACTCACGCATCGCTGCCCGCTCGGCTGCCCCTATTGCTCCAATCCGCTCGAACTCGAATCCCGCACGAGCGAAATCGATACGGAAACCTGGAATAGGGTTTTCTCCGAAGCGGCCGCGCTCGGCGTGCTGCATGCGCATCTTTCCGGCGGCGAGCCCGCCGCGCGTCGCGACCTTCAGGACATCGTCGCCCATTGCGCGTCAATCGGCCTTTACACCAATCTAATTACCTCTGGGATCGGGCTGACCGAGGAGCGCGTGAAGGCGCTGGCGGACGCCGGCCTCGATCATGTCCAGCTTTCAGTCCAGGATTCGGAAGCAGCCTCGTGCGACCGCATCGTCGGCTATCCGGGTGCGTTCCAGCGCAAGATGGCGGCCGCGAAATGGGTTATTGAGGCTGGCTTGCCGCTGACCGTCAACGCCGTCATCCATCGCGCGAATGTCGCCCGCGCCGGCGAGATGGTGCGGCTTTCGGTCGCGCTTGGCGCAAGGCGCGTCGAAATCGCGCACACGCAATATTACGGCTGGGGCATCGTCAATCGCGCCGCCCTGATGCCGACCGAGGCGCAGGCGGCGGCCGCAATCGCCGAGGTGGAGGCGCTGCGCGAAACTTACGCTGGCGTCATCGTCATCGACCATGTCGTCCCCGACTATCACGCGCGTTATCCCAAAGCCTGCATGGGCGGCTGGGCCAAGCGGACCCTCAATGTCACGCCGTCCGGCAAGGGCCTGCCCTGCCACGCCGCGGAGAGCATTCCGAGCCTCGAGTTCTGGAATGTGCGCGATCATTCGCTGGAGGACATCTGGTTCCGTTCGCCGGGCTTCAATGCTTTTCGCGGCACGGAATGGATGAAAGAGCCCTGCCGCTCCTGTGACCGCAAGGACATCGATTACGGCGGCTGCCGCTGCCAGGCCTTCGCCCTTACCGGCGACGCCTGCGCCGCCGATCCCGTCTGCCACCTCTCGCCCGATCACGAAAAAGTGGCCGCGATCGCGCAGCACGCCGCCGAGGAAGAGGCCCTTGGCGAGCCCGACTATGTCTATCGCGCCGCCGTCAAGACGCCTCTGCCGGCTGAATAACCGGCCTCAGCTTCGCCGCGGGTGAGCGTCCGCGGTGGAAAACTCCCTCAGACGCCGTCATCGCAGGCGGATTCCGGCGCGCTGCGCTGCCCCTTTGTGCTGCGATGCTCTAGAATCTTGGCATTCAGGCCGTCCCGTCCTATACGGATTGTCAGGAATGGCAGGGCCGGCTCGACCCATGCGGGGACGGCTGGCGGTTGAGCGGCAGCAAAGCCGGCGGGAGCGCTGGCAGGAGAGAAAGCAATGGCGGACGTGGTGAAAGGCACGCTCGACCGCACATTCAGCTCTTTGTCCGATGTTTCCCTCTCCGATAAGTATGACCTCGCCAAAAAGCGGGTCTATGTTTCCGGCCCGCAGGCCGTGGCGCGGCTCCTTCTCATGCAAAAGGCGCTTGACCGGCGCGCGGGACTGAATACGGCGGGGTTCATCTCCGGCTATCCCGGTTCGCCGCTCGGCGGCCTCGATCATAATTTCATACGCGCCAAAGACGTCTTCGACGCCAACGACGTCCTGTTTCAGCCCGGTCTCAACGAGGATCTGGCCGCGACGGCCGTCTGGGGCTCGCAACAGGCCGAAATGCGCGGCGAAGGCCGCTTCGACGGCGTTTTCGCGCTCTGGTATGGCAAGGGCCCCGGCGTCGATCGCAGCGGCGATGTGTTCCGCCACGTCAACCTCGCCGGTTCGTCGAAACATGGCGGCGTGCTCGCCCTGATGGGCGACGACCATACCGCAGAATCCTCGACCACAGCGCATCAGTCCGAATTCAATTTCATCGATGCGATGATGCCGATCCTCTCGCCGGCCGGCGTGCAGGAGATCGTCGACTATGGGCTTTTGGGCTTCGCGATGAGCCGTTTCGCCGGCGTTTGGGTCGGCCTGAAATGCCTCAAGGATACGGTCGAATCGACCGCCTCGATCGACGCTTCGCTCGATCGCGCGCCTCCGCTGACGCCCGCCGATTTCGCCATGCCTCCCGGCGGCCTCAACATTCGCGCGCGGGACACCGTCCTCGACCAGGAAAAGCGCCTGCACAGCTACAAGATGGACGCCGTGCTCGCCTGGCTGCGCGCCAACCGGCTGAACCGGATCGTGACCTCCGGCGGGCCCAACGCCAAAATCGGCGTCATCGCAGCGGGCAAGTCCTATCTCGACGTGCGGCAGGCCTTGGACGAACTTGGACTCGACGAAGCGGACGCCAATGCGCTTGGCCTGCGCATCCTGAAGCTCGGCTGCGTCTGGCCGCTTGAGCCAACCGGCGTGCGGGAATTCGCGCAAGGGCTCGATCTCATCATCGTCGTTGAGGAGAAGCGCTCGCTGATCGAGGCGCAACTGCGCGAACAGCTCTACGGATCGCCGAGCCAGCCGATGGTGATCGGCAAGAAGGATGAGAGCGGCGCGTGGCTGTTTCGCGCCGCCGGCGCTCTCGACGCCAGCGCCATCGCCGTCGCCATCGGGCGGCGGCTGGTGCGCGGCAATCCCAGCGTGAAGCTGGAGCAGCGGCTGAAGGCGCTCGACGAGGCGGGCGCCGCGCTCGCCGGCGGCGAGTTATTTGGGCAGAGAACGCCCTATTTCTGTTCCGGCTGTCCGCACAACAGCTCGACGAAAGTACCGGACGGGATGCGGGCCTTCGCCGGCATCGGCTGCCATTACATGGCGCAGTCGATGGATCGCGCCACCGAAGGCTTCACCCAGATGGGCGGCGAAGGCGCCAACTGGGTCGGCGAGGCGCCCTTCTCGAAGCGCCCGCACATCTTCCAGAATCTCGGCGACGGCACCTATAATCATTCCGGCGTTCTGGCTCTGCGCTTCGCCGTCACGGCGGGGCTCCACATCACCTACAAGATCCTGTTCAACGATGCGATCGCGATGACCGGCGGCCAGCGCCTCGAAGGCGGCCTCTCCGTCGACCGGATCGCGCGTCAGGTCGCCGCCGAGAATGTCGCCCGCGTCGTCGTCGTGACGGACGAGCCGGCGAAATATCCCGCCGATCTGCAATGGCCAACCGGTCTCACGATCCACGACCGCCACGAACTCGACCGACTGCAGCGCGACCTCGCGGCGACGCCGGGCGTCACCGTCCTCATCTATGACCAGACCTGCGCCACGGAAAAACGCCGCCGCCGCAAACGCGGCGAATTTCCAGATCCCGACAAGCGCGTCATCATCAATGAACGCGTGTGCGAAGGCTGCGGCGATTGCGGCGTGCAGTCGAACTGCGTGTCAATCCAGCCGATCGAAACCGAATTCGGCCGCAAGCGGGTGATCGACCAATCGAGCTGCAACAAGGATTTTTCCTGCGTCGACGGTTTTTGCCCCTCTTTCGTCACCGTTCACGGCGCAAAGCCGAAGAAGGCGCCGGCCCAGCCTGACGCCGACCTGCCAGATCCGCCGCGGCCGCAGATCGCCGAAATCGGGACACGGCCCTATGGCGTTCTCGTGGCCGGCGTCGGCGGCACCGGCGTCGTGACCATTGGCGCCATTCTCGGTATGGCGGCCCATATCGAAGGCAAGGGCTGCGGCGCCATGGACATGGCGGGTCTCGCCCAGAAGGGCGGCGCGGTCTTAAGCCATGTCAAGATCGCAACCGAGCCCGGCGACATTCACGCCATCCGCATCGCCGCGGGCGAGGCCGACCTCATTCTTGGCTGCGATCTTGTCGTCGCAGGCTCGGCGCAGGTTCGCGCGTCGATCCGCAAGGGCGACACCGGCGTCCTCGTCAACACCGCCGAAGTCTTTCCGGGCGAATTCACGCGCGACGCGGACTTCACGCTGCCGGGCGAAGACATCAAGCGCGCAATCGGGCAGGCTGCAGGCGAAAACGCGCGCTTCATCGACGCGACCGCCGTGGCGAATGCGCTGCTTGGCGCTTCGATCGCCGCCAATATGTTCATGCTCGGTCACGCCTGGCAGCAGGGCCTCCTGCCCCTCGACGATTCCTCGATCCTCCGCGCGATCGAACTCAATGGCGAGGCGGTCGAGATGAACCGGCGCGCCTTCCTCTGGGGCCGCCGCGCCGCCGCCGATCCCGCCGCTGTCGCCGCGATCGTCGCGAAGCTTCGCCCCGCTCCGGCGAAGCCCGAAAAAGCACAGAGTCTCGATGAACTTATCGAGCGCCGTTCGGCGTTCCTGACCGATTATCATAACGCCGCCTACGCCAGCCGTTTTGTCCGCATCGTGCAGCGCGTTCGCGAGGCCGAGCGCGCCAGGACGCCGGGAAGCGAGGAACTGGCGTCAACCGCCGCGCGCGGCCTTTTCAGGCTGATGGCGATCAAGGACGAATATGAAGTCGCCCGGCTTTATTCGGACGGGGTCTTCGCCAAACAGGTGGAAGCGGCGTTCGACGGCGAGCTGCGCTTCGAATTTCATCTCGCCCCGCCGTTCCTGCGGCGCAAGAACGATAAGGGTGAAGCGCTCAAGGCGAGCTTCGGCCCCTGGATGATGCGCGTGTTCAGGCTTCTCGCGCCGCTGAAAGTGTTGCGGGAGACGCCGTTCGACGTGTTTGGCTATACGAAAGAACGCTATCTCGAGCGCAAACTGATTGTGGACTATGAAGATCTGCTCAATGAAATCGCGGATCGGCTGATGCCTGAAAATCACGCCCTCGCCGTCGCGCTAGCCGGTCTGCCGGAAAAGGTGCGCGGCTTTGGCCATGTGAAGCTGCGCGCCTTCGAAGAGGCAACGGCGGAAGGCCAGCTGCTGCTCGATCAGTTCCGCGCCGAGACGCGATCGATGAAGCTCGCGGCGGAATAGGCGGTTAGCCTTCTTCCGCCTCAAGATCCTCGGGCGGGGTCGTGCCGAGCACCTTGTGAAGCGTCTCGTAGGGATCCCTCGCCTCCATCAGCGCCTCGGAAATGCGAACGGCCTTGGCGCCGAGCGCCTTCATCTTGTCGATATCCTCAAGCGACCTGACGTCGCCCGCGCCAACCACGAGAACGCGATCGTGCGGGATTTGCGGAATGAGCCTTTCGCAGACGCGGGGATCAACTTCCAGGGTTTCAAGATCGCGGTTATTGACCCCGATCAGGTTGGCTCCCGCCTCGATCGCGATCTCAAGTTCGATTTCGTTGCGCACTTCGACAATCGAATCGAGCATGATCGACTCCGCGCGCGCCAGGAAATCCCCTGTCTGGCGCCCCAAAATTCCGACGATCAGCAGGACGGCGTCCGCCCCCGCGTGACGGGCTTCGAGGATCTGATATTGATCGATGACGACGTCATTGGCGAGGATCGGCAGATTGGCCGCCTTCGCCGACTTGAAATCGGCGAGGCTGCCGCGAAAAAGGCGCCGATCCTGACAGGCCGAAACGCAGGTCGCGCCAGCGTCCCGGAAATCCTCCGCAAGATCCCTGACGTCGAGGCGTGAGCGCGCCACCTTGCTCAGCGGCGAGGCGCCGACGATTTCGGCGATCACGCCAGGTCGGCCCGTCGTCGCGAAATGATGAAACAGGGCGGCGCGAAATCCAGCCGTCCGGGTCGCTTCGCCAATGGCGCCGGTCAAGCTACCGGCGGAACGTTTGGCTTTGGCGTTGTCGACATCAGCCTGTCGTTGGGCGAGCAAGGCGGCAAGTCGCGGGCCAACGGCGGAATAATCGGCTAAAACGCTCATGTGCTGTCCCCATTCAGGAGCTAGGCGGCGCGCGCGCGTGTCGGTTTTAGGACCCGCGCCGCCAGCCGGGACAGGCGAAGCAAAAAGCAAGCAAGCTCAGCCGGACCGAGCCAAATCGCTCAGCGCGCGACCACAATCTTTCAACGGCGTCCGGTTTCCATATCGGTCTCGGCCACGCTCGCACACCGCGTTCGAAGTCAGCCGGCGCGCGCGATCGCCGCAAGCGACGCGTTCCGCCAAGCGATGACGACATCGACGCCGCTCCCCACAAACAGCCTCGTCAGCGGGCAACGGCGCTCGACCTCGCGCGCCAGTTTCTGGAACGTCGCGTCGTCGGCATTGGTCTCGATGACGACCTCAAGGATTAGCCGTGAAAAATTGGACTCGCCGTCGACGCCGAAGATGAGAACGGAATTGTCCAGTTCCGCCCGCACGTCGATATCGAATGCGCCCAGTTCGACGCCGAGTTCTCGGGCGACGATGACGCTGGTCACCTGGTTGCAAGCCGCCACCGAGGCCAGTGCGTAATCGAGCGGGCTCGGCGCCGAATCCTTGCCCCCGAACGCGGGATGCCCTTCGACGCGAATCGCATGTTTCGAGTTTTCGATCGAGAGCGTCTGCAGAACGCTGGCGCCTCGACCATGCAGATGAAATTGAAGGATCGATCCTTGAGGGTGCAGCGCCATGACATTCTCCGAGAGGGATTAGTCTATTTAAATTATAGACTAATCCCTCTCTGTCAATGACGCTGGCTCGGGATCGCTTTCTGGCGCTCCTACCGAACAATCACATTCTTGAACTGCCAGGGGCTTTCCGTGTCGAGATCCTCCGCGAACAGGACGCCGCGATCCTTCAGCGGCGTCCAGTCGGTGTATTCGCCGACGACCGGCCCGAGATAGGGGCTCTGGACTTCGAGGCAGCGGCGGAAATCGAGTTCGTCGGCCTCGACGATGCCCGCGCGCGGGTTCTCCAGCGCCCAGACCATGCCGGCGAGAACGGCGGAGCTGACCTGCATGCCCGTCGCATTCTGATATGGCGCGATCCGGCGCGTCTCCTCGATCGAGAGCTGAGAGCCGTACCAATAGGCGTTCTTGGCGTGGCCGTAGAGCAGCACGCCGAGTTCGTCGATGCCGTCGACGATCTCGTCCTCCTCCAGAATGTGCGAATCCTCCTGCGCCTTCCATTGCGCGCCGGCCATCTCGTCGAGCGAAAGCACGGCGTCATCGGCCGGGCGATAGGCGTAGTGGCAGGTTGGCCGGTAGACCACCTCGCCGAACTCGCGCACGGTGAAGTAATCCGCGATCGAGATCGCCTCATTATGGGTGATGAGCCAGCCATGCTGCGCCTGCGCCGTCGGAGTCCAGGAGCGCACGCGCGTGCCGGCGCCCGGGCGCATCAGATAGATCGCGCAATCGGGACCAAAGGCGTGCCTTTTGCCTTCCGGCGGCAAATGCTTTTCATGCGTCCCCCAGCCAAGTTCGGCCGGCTGCAGCCCTTCCGAGATGAAGCCCTCGACCGACCAGGTGTTGACGAAAACGCCCATCGGCTTTGGCGTGCGCGCCCGCTGCGTGTCGCGCTCGGCGATGTGGATGCCGGCAATGCCGGTTTTGCGGGCGAGCGCCGCCCAATCCTCGCGCGTCTTCGGCGCGCCGGCGTCGACGCCGCAATCGGCGGCGACATTGAGCAGCGCCTGCTTGACGAACCACGAAACCATGCCGGGATTGGCGCCGCAGCAGGAGATTGCAGTGGGGCCCGGGCCGATGGCGCGGCGCAGGTCAAGGACCGCCTCGCGCAGCGCGTAGTTGGAGCGCTCGGACTGGGTGAGGCGCGGGTCGGTATAGAAGCCGACCCAGGGCTCGGCCACCGTGTCGATGTAAAGCGCGCCAACCTCATGCGCGAGGCGCATGATGGCGACCGAGGAGACATCGACGGAGAGGTTGACGATGAAGGGCTGGCCCTCGCCCTTGGTGAGAAGAGGCTTCAGGAGATCGACGAAATTGTCGCGCGTGACCGCCTCCTTGACGAAAGCGATGCCGCGCTCGTCAAGCAGATGCCGATCCTTGTCTTCCGGATCGATAACGGTGAAGCGCGACTTGTCGAAAGTGAAATGGCGCTCGAGGAGGGGCAATATCCCGCGTCCGATCGAACCGAAGCCGATGAGGACGACCGGACCTGTAATTGCGCCATGCACGGGCCATTGCGACATTCATTTATCTCCCAGGGAACGAGTGACGGGTTTCGCGCGAGGGCGCGGAAACACCCGCCCTTTCGAGAGGGCGGGTGACCTATAAAGTTAGCTCTGTTTATCAACGCCGGTTCGTGGCGTCCAAAAGCGGCTTTTCAGCACGGCCGCATGTCGTCCTGATGACCGCGGGCTCAGGCGGCCTCGAGTAATGCGCCGGGGGCAAGGCGTCCCGTGGCCCGGACGAGTCCTTTCGCGCCCTGCAAGGCGCCGGCGGCGAGTTCGAGAGCAAGGAAGCGCGCCTCATCGACGGGGCCCGGCAGCACGAGGCCGCACGTAAGGCGGCGCGAAAAGCCGAACGCCTCGTAATAGGGCGCATCGCCGACGAGCAGCACGGCCCCATGGCCAGCGACGAAAGCGCGAAACAGAGCCTCGGCCATCATCCTGCGGCCAAATCCGCGCGAGCGATAGGGCTTGGCTATTGCCAGCGGCCCCAGCATCAAGGCGTCGGCGCCTCCAGCATCAACGTGCCAAAGCCGCACCGTGCCCATCAGCGAAGACCCGTGTTTCATGACGAGCGCCAACCCTTCGGCCGGCAGACGCCCTTCGCGCAGCCGCTCCGCTGTCTTCCCGAACCGGGCCGGACCGAAGGCGGCGTTGAGCAGCGCCTCGCGCGCGAAGAAATCCTGCGGCGCCTCATCGGCGATGAAGATTTCCGGTTCACTGACGACGCCGGCGCCGGAGGCGACGACGTCTGCGCGAAAATCATTCTGGCGAAAATCGTTCTGGATCAAGGTCATCTGAGCCTCCGCCGGCCGTGCCGGGATGCGCGACGACCCTCGCACCGCGCGAGCGCTCGAAGAATGAGCGCCCGCCGGCCGTACGGGACAAGGAATGGTGAAGCGGCTGGGCTCAGATCACGTAGGATTTGAGCGGCGGGAAGCCGTTGAAGCCGACTGTGGAATAGGTCGTCGTATAGGCGCCTGTTCCCTCGATCAGCACTTTCGCGCCGATCTCCAGACTGACGGGAAGGTGATAAGGATCCTTCTCGTAGAGGACGTCGACCGAATCGCAGCTCGGCCCGGCGAGGACGCAAGGCTCCGTCTCATCGCCGTCGAAAGCCGTGCGGATCGGATAACGGATCATCTCGTCCATCGTCTCGGCGAGACCATTGAACTTGCCGATGTCGAGATAGACCCACTTCACCGGATCGTCGTCGGACTTCCGCGAGATCAACACAACCTCCGCCTCAATGACGCCGGCGTTGCCGACCATGCCGCGTCCCGGCTCGATGATCGTCTCGGGAATATGATTGCCGAAATGCTTGTGCAGCGACCCCATGATCGATTGCGCATAGGCTTTGACTGCCGGAACGCGCTTCAGATAGCGCGTCGGAAATCCGCCACCGAGATTGACCATCTGCAAGGCGATGCCGCGCTCCGCGAGGTCGCGGAAGATCGTCGCGGCGGCCTTCAGCGCGCCGTCCCACATGGCGGGATTGCGCTGCTGCGATCCGACATGGAACGACAGGCCATGGGCGAGGAGGCCCAGCCGATGCGCATGTTCGAGCACGCGCGGCGCGAGTTCAACGTCGCAGCCGAACTTGCGCGACAGCGGCCATTCGGCGCCGGCGCCATCGCAAAGCAGGCGGCAGAACACCTTCGAGCCGGGCGCGGCGCGCGCGACCTTCTCCACCTCGGCCACGCAATCGACGGCGAATAGGCGAACGCCGAGCGCGAAGGCGCGCGCGATGTCGCGCTCCTTCTTGATCGTGTTGCCATAGCTGATGCGCTCCGCCGTCGCGCCCGCCGCCAGCGCCATCTCGATCTCCGCGACCGAAGCCGCGTCGAAACAGGAGCCGAGATCGGCGAGCAGCGCCAGAACGCGCGGATCGGGGTTGGCCTTCACAGCATAGAAGATGCGGGTGTCCGGCATCGCGCTGGCGAAGGACATGTAATTGTCGCGCACGACATCGAGATCGAGCACGAGGCACGGCCCGTCTTCGCGGCGGTTGCGGAGGAACTCCAGAATACGATCGGTCATCGCGGCATCCCTTCGAAGGGCGCGGGTCTCCCGCGCCGAAACGAACAAGCTTCGGGGTGAAGGGCGATGCCTAGGCCCCGCCGCGCTTTGGAGACGCGACGGATTCCATCAACTCGCCAATCGCGACCGGCCGCGAGCCCACGAGACAAAGCCTCGCGGATCGCATCCGGTCTGATGCTGCGCCGTTGGACACGCGCACACCGGACAAGGCGCAATAACGCCGTCCAATATGTTCATGGCCTTCGCTTGGAGTGGGAAATTCCCCTCCGCACGCCCGGCAAGATAGACTAGCCTCTTCGGTAAGCCAGCTTTGGAGGCTGGCAGAGACGAAAAAGCCCGGTCCGTCGTTGCTTTAAGTCGCGTCCCCCGTTTGGCGGGGTTCGCCGGTTCGCCTCCGGCTGTCGGCCCTTAACAGGCGGTTAACCGGCCTCTTGTCCGGATCCCCGCCAAACCGACACACGACCACAGGCACGTGCGAAATTGGGCAAGGGCAGAAATAGGGCGATTCGCCCGGAACACAAGCATTTTTTTGAAAAAAAATGCGCGGCTCGGCGCGTTGGCCGGTTGTTCGCGAAGCCAAGGCCGGTTTCGCTCGAAAATGCTTTCTCCGCCTTGCCGCCGTCAAAAAAGGTCATTACCCCATAAAAACAAGCTGCCCGCCAAGCTTCCCGCCTCACGTTCGGCGCCCTCTCAATTCCAGAACCCCCGATGAACGATCTGAACCGCCGCACGCTCGTCAAATGCCTTGTCATGTCCGGCGCCATCGCCGCGCCCTTGAAACTCGCCGCGTCGGCGACGGCGCAGCCTGCGCAGCCGCCTGCGCCCGCAAAGTTCGATTTCGAGGATGTCGTGCGCCGTGCGCGCGATCTCGCCACCGCCCCTTTCGACGCAGCGATCGCGCCGCTGCCCGATACCCTGAACAAGCTCGATTTCGACGCATGGCGCGATATCAGATTCCGGCCGGACAAGGCCATTTTCGCCGCGGGCGGCAGCCAGTTCCGGCTGCAGCTGTTCCACCTTGGCCATCTCTTCAAGCGGCCGGTGACGATCAACATCATCAGGGACGGCATTCCGACGCCAATTCCCTTCACGACGAATTTGTTCGACTACGGCCGCACCAGGCCGGAGAAGGCGCTTCCGGTCAATCTCGGCTTCGCCGGCTTCCGCCTGCATTATCCCGAGAACTCGCCGAAGGTTTTCGACGAGGTGATCGCCTTTCTGGGCGCGAGCTATTTCCGTTTCCTCGGCCGCGACCAACGCTACGGCATGTCCGCGCGGGCGCTCGCCATCGACGCCGGAACAGAACAGGAGGAATTCCCCTTCTTTCGCGAATTCTGGATCGATACGCCGGAGCCGGGCGCGGACCGGGCGACGATCTACGGCCTGATCGACAGCCCTTCGACCACTGGAGCCTACAGGTTCGATGTTTTTCCCGGCGTCGAGACCGCGATCGAAGTCTCGGCGACGCTGTTTCCGCGCAAGGCGGGCGTCAAATTCGGACTCGCCCCAATGTCATCCATGTATTTTCTTGGCGAGAACGATCACCGCTTCAACAATGATTTCCGTCCCGAACTGCATGATTCGGACGGGCTGATCATCCATTCCGGCACGGGAGAATGGATCTGGCGGCCATTGCGCAATCCGGCGAAGCCGGAAATGTCATCCTTTTTCGATCGTGACGTCAAGGGCTTCGGCCTGCTTCAGCGCGACCGCGACTTCGAACATTATCAGGATCTCGACCTCGCCTATGAACTGCGGCCGAGCTATTTCGTCGAGCCCCGCGACAGCTGGGGCGAAGGCCATGTCGACCTCGTCGAATTGCCGACGCCGAGCGAGACGAACGACAACATCGTCGCCTCCTTCGCGCCGAAGGACTCGCCGGAGCCGAACCGGCCTTTCAACTACGCCTATCGCCTGACCGCGAGCCTCAATCTGACGCGGCTTTCGCCGAACGGCCGGGCGATCAACACATATCAGACGACGGCGGCGGCGCTTGGCTCGGTCGAACCCGTAGCGCCGGGATCGCGGCGCTTCATCATCGATTTCGGCGGCGGCGAGCTGCCCTATTTCGCCCTCGATCCGTCACTCGTCGAGGTCGTTCCCTCGGCGAGCCAGGGCAAGATCCTGCGCTCATTCCTCGTGCCGAACCCCCATGTCAAAGGCTTTCGAGCAGCGGTCGACGTCCAGCTCGACGCCGGCCAATCGACGGATCTTCGCGCCTTTCTGCGGACGGGCGCTCGAGCTTTGACCGAGACATGGACTTATCCCTGGCGCGCCGAGTAGGCTCGCGGAGAGCCCTGGGGGACCTGAAGGATGATCGTCCGGCCGGCGACGGCGGCGGATCTGCCTGCCATCGAGTCGATCGAATACGCCGTTTTCGATGGCGACCGGCTGTCCCGCCGCAGCCTGCGCTATTTCCTCGCCTCCGACACGGCTTTGGTGCTGGCGCTGGCGTTGCAGGATCACGTCCTCGGCTACAGCCTCGTCGCTTTCCGTAAAGGATCAAAACGCGCGCGGCTGTATTCGCTCGCGCTCGATCCCGCGGAGCATGGCCGCGGCCTTGGCCGGTTTCTGCTCCGCTCCAGCGAGAACGCCGCGCGGGCGCATGGCGCCGCCTTCATGCGGCTCGAGGTGCGCACCGACAACGCCGGCGCCATCGCGCTCTACGAGAAAAACGGCTACCGCCTTTTTGGCCGCATCGAGGATTTCTACGAGGATGGCGCGGACGCCTTGCGCTTCGAGAAAGCGCTGCCGGCCGGCCCCGACGCAGACTGAAGTTTGTTCAACCGCGCGGGCCCGGTTTCAGCCGCGAAAGGTCGAAACCTTCGATATCCTGCAAAAGCTCGACGAAGGCGGTCGCGCCATAATCGGCGCAGGCTTCGCCCTTGCCGGCGGTGGCGGCGAGCGCATCGCCCATCGCGCCGGATTCCGACAGATCCTGGCTCATCCAGCCAAAGCCGGTCGGGCGGCCAACGCGCAACCAGTTGAAATCACTCTCGATGGCGATACTTGCCGGCGTGAAGTCGGCCGCGTCGTCGAGGCGCACGAGGTCAGGGCGAAAACTCAGCATCAGCGAAGTCTCGATATCGCCGGCATGTATGCCATGTGTCTTCTCATGATCTGAAAAGAGTCCGTCCGGCGAGCCGAACCGATGCCATGTGGCCATCACCGCCAGCATGCCGAGCCGCGCGCGAAGGTCATGCGCGATGATGTCGAGCATGGCGACATTGCCGCCATGCGAGTTGAGCAGTACCAGTTTGCGGCAGCCGGTCCTGAAGACGCACTCGGCGATTTCCGTCCAGGCCCGGATGAGGGTGGCCGCAGAGACACTAAGGGCGCCGGGAAAATCGGAATGCTCGATTGAGCAGCCGCAGCTTTGCACGGGCAGGAAAAGGACCGGCAATTGGCCCGGCAGGCGCGCGACGACCCTGGCGATATACCCCTCCATGATGAAGGCGTCGACGCCAACCGGCAGATGCGGCCCGTGCTGCTCGATCGCCGCGACGGGGAGAACCGCGATGACCTCGCCCATGTCGGCTTCGTCGAAGTCGGTCCAGCTCATTTCCGACCAGAAGCGCGTGGGGAGCAACACTTTGAAAATCCTTCCCGGGCCGGCGTCGGACCCCGCAGGGCCCAGCGCTTGCATATTTCCGGGCGGCACGCAAAAAAGCAAGCGCGCGGGATGCGGGGCGTCAGAGCCCGGCGCTAATGACGCGGCCATTTCATCCGGCGCCGATCTGAACAAGCCGCAGATTGTGGGCGTCTCTCCGCATCACGAACACCGCAGACGGCGCAATCGCCTGAAGAAAGCATAGCGTGAAACCAGTCCTCTCTTTCATCATCGGTTTTGCTCTGGCCCTCGCGATCTGTCCATTCGCCAAGGCGCAAACCCTCGATCAAAGGCTGGACAAAGTCACATTCGCGACAAACTGGCTCGCCGAAGCCGAGCATGGCGGTTTCTATCAGGCGCTCGCCGACGGCACCTACGCCAGATACGGGCTCGACGTCACCATCCTGCAGGGTGGACCGCAGACCAACAACAGGCTTTTGCTCGCGGCCGGAAAGATCGAGTTCAACCTCGCCGCCAATATGATCCAGTCGTTCGACGCCGCGGCGCAAAATATCCCGATCGTCGCCGTCGCCTCGCTGTTCCAGAAGGATCCGTTCATCCTGATGTCGCACCCGGGCGCCGGCTATGATCATATCGAGGATCTACCGAAGGCCACAGCCTATATCGGGAAGGACGCCTTCGTTTCCGTCTATCAGTGACTTAAGACGGCCTATGGCTTCAAGGACGACAAGGTGCAGCCCTATTCGTTCAACGCCGCGCCCTTCATTCGCGACAATAACTCGATCCAGCAGGGCTACGCCACGTCCGAGCCTTTCGAGGTCGCGCGGCAGGGCGGCTTCACGCCAAACGTCTTTCTGCTTGCTGACTACGGTTATGATTCCTACTCGACCCTGATCGAGACGCGGCGCGATCTGATCGGGAAAAACCCCGATCTCGTGCAGCGCTTCGTCGACGCCTCGATCATCGGCTGGATGAACTACATCTACGGCGACAACGCCAAGGCGAACGCTCTGATACGGCGCGACAATCCTGACATCAGCCCGGAGCTTCTCGCCTATTCCGTCGCCAAGATGCGCGAGCTTGGCATCGTCGATTCAGGCGATGCCGAAACGCTCGGCGTCGGCGCGATGAGAGAAGCGCGCATCAAAAGCTTCTTCACCAAAATGGCCGCCGCCGGCCTGTTCAAACCCGATCTCTCCTACGGCGATTCCTATACGCTCCAATTCGTGGACAAGGGCGTCGGCAACGATCTGAGGCCGCGGCCTTGAAACCCGCGCCATGCTGAAAATGAGCGGCCCCCACGCGCTGGTTTCGCTGCGCGGCGTCGGCAAGACCTACGCCGCCAGCGTCGCCGCGCTGCGGGACGTCGATCTCGACATCCGCGCAGGGGAATTCCTGACGCTGCTCGGGCCGTCCGGCTGCGGCAAGTCGACGATGTTGCGCCTCATCGCCGGACTTGACTGCGTCAGCGCCGGCGAATTGATCCGCCGTTTCGAGGATGTCGGCGCGGCTATCGGCTTCGTCTTCCAGGAGCCGACCCTGATGCCCTGGGCGAATGTGTTCAACAATGTTTTTCTGCCGCTGCGCCTGCGCGGAAAATCGCGCAGGTCGGCGGCGCCCGCCGTCGCCGAAGCGCTATCGCTCGTCGGCCTCGCCGGATCGCACAAGGCCTACCCGCGCGAATTGTCGGGCGGCATGCGCATGCGGGTCTCGATCGCCCGCGCCCTCGTGATGCGTCCGCGCCTGTTGTTGATGGACGAGCCCTTCGCCGCCCTCGACGAGATTGCGCGGCTCCAGCTCAACGACGATCTGTTGCGGCTCAAGGAAGAGACGGGCGCGACGATCGTCTTCGTCACCCATTCGATTTATGAGAGCGCCTATCTTTCCACACGCATCGCCGTGATGGCGCCCGGCCCCGGCCGCATCGTGGCGGAAATCACGAACGATGCGCCACGCGAAAACTTCCGCGACAGTCCCGCCTTCGCGGCTCTCTGCCGTCAGATTTCCGAGGGGTTGCATCAGGCCATGAAGGAGTGACGCTCGTCATAAAAACACAGGGATGGCTGCGCCAGTTCCTGCCGCCGGCGCTCGTTCTCGCCGCCGCGCTCGGCCTTTGGGAAGCCATTGTGCGTCTTTACGCAATCCCGCCCTATATCCTGCCGGCGCCCTCGCTGGTGCTGGCGACGCTCATGAGCGATCGCGCCATCCTGTTTCCGGCGCTCGGCGTCACGCTCGGGACGACGCTCGAAGCGCTGGCGCTCGCCATCATCGGCGGCGTCGCGCTGGCTGTGCTGTTTGCACAATCGAAATGGGTCGAGCGCGCATTACTGCCTGTCGCGATCGTCCTGCAGGTGACGCCGATCATCGCCATCGCGCCTTTGCTCCTCATCTATCTCGACGCCCGGGCCGCGGTGCTGGCCTGCGCCTTTCTCATCGCCTTTTTCCCGATCCTGTCGAATACGGCGCTTGGCCTCGCCTCCGTCGACCACAACCTCGTTGATCTCTTTGCGCTTTATCGCGCCTCGCGCTGGCGTACGCTGCTCTTGCTTCGCGCGCCGGCGGCCCTGCCCTTTTTCCTTGGCGGCCTTCGCATCGGCGGCGGCCTCGCGCTGATCGGCGCCATCGCCGCCGAACTCGCGGCGGGCGCCGCCGGCAAGGGCGCCGGGCTCGCCTTCCGCATCGTCGAGGCGGGCTACCGGCTCAACGTTCCGCGCATGTTCGCGGCTCTGTTTCTCGTCTCGCTGGCCGGCATCGCCATTTTCGCGAGCCTTTCCGCGCTCTCGGCCTATCTTCTCGGCCGCTGGCACGAGAGCGTGCTCAAGCGATAGACTCTGACGCCGCTTTCGCTAGATTGCCTCCGAACCCGAGCCTTAACCTTGAGAGAGCCCATGTCCGCCCGCCGCTATGATGTTCTGGGTCTTGGCAACGCCATCGTCGATGTCATCACCCGCGCCGACGATGATTTTCTGGTCGCGCAGGGCCTGCGCAAGGGCGGCATGACGCTGATCGACGAGGCGCGCGCCGAGCAGCTTTACGCGGCCATGGGGCCGGCGACCATCATCTCCGGCGGCTCGGCGGCCAATACGATCATTGGTCTCGCCAGTCTTGGCGGCAAGGGCGCCTTCATCGGCAAGGTCAGGGCCGACGAACTCGGCCACTTATTCGCCCATGACATCCGCGCCGCCAAGGTCGGCTTTTCAACCGCGCCCGCCGCCGCGGGAACGGCAAGCGCGCGCTGCCTCATCGTCGTCACGCCGGACGGCCAGCGCACGATGAGCACATTTCTCGGCGCCTGCCAGGAACTCACCGAAGCCGATGTCGACGAGGAACTCGTCAAGGATTCCGCGGTCACCTATCTCGAGGGCTATCTGTGGGATCCGCCGGCCGCCAAGGCCGCCTTCGTCAAGGCCTCGAAAATCGCCCGCGCGGCCGGACGCGAGGTCGCTTTATCGCTGTCCGATTCCTTTTGCGTCGACCGCTACCGCAACGAGTTTCTCCATCTCATCCGCTCCCGGTCGGTGCATATCGTCTTCGCCAATGAAAGCGAGTTGCACTCTCTCTACGAGACCGCCGATTTCGCAACGGCCCTGGCGCGGCTGAGGGAGGAAGGAATCATCGGCGTCGTCACGCGATCGGAACAGGGTTGCGTCATCGTCACGCGCGACGAGGTTCTGACCGCGCCGGCCTTTCCCGTCGAGGAAGTGGTCGACACCACGGGCGCGGGCGATCTTTTCGCGGCGGGGTTTCTCGCCGGCTACACGAAGGGGCGCGATCTCATTAGCTGCGCAAAGCTCGGCGCGCTGGCGGCGGCCGAGATCATCCAGCACATCGGCGCGCGGCCGCAGAAGGATCTGCGCCAGCTCTCGGAGCAGAATGGGCTGGGGGTGTAGGTAAGTCTCGATCGGAAATAGATTTTCCGTAAAGCACTCAAAGTACTTCAATAGCTGCGTATTGAAGCGGGTAGCGTAGAGCCGTCGAGATGACTGCGTCTTCGCCCTTCGAGACAGGCGCTTCGCGCCCTCTCTCCAGTCGCCCGCCTCCATTGCGTTCGCCCTGCGAACCGCTTCGCTCGCAATGAAGCCTCGCGCCCTCTTCGGCTCAGGACGAGGGAAACGTGAAGCTTGAAAGCCCTACTCCGCCGCCTTCTTGAATTCGGGGAAGGCGCAGCGCGGGTCGGCCTCGGCGTGCGCATGGTGGGCGCGCTTGAACTCGACGATGTTGGGCTCTTCGACGAAGGGCAGCTTCAGGCTCTCCCAGACATCCACCATGGCCTCAACCAGATGGGCGACATGGGCGTCCGAATGCAGCGGGCTTGGCGTGATGCGCAGCCGCTCCGAGCCCTTGGCGACAGTCGGATAATTAATCGGCTGGATATAGATCGAATGGCGATCCATCAGCATGTCGCTCGCCATCTTGCAGCGTTCGGCGTCGCCGACATGGACCGGCACGATATGGGACTGGTTCGACATCACCGGCAGGCCGGCGGCGGACAGCGCGTGCTTGGTCAGCATGGACTGGCGCTGATGGCGTGCGCGCAATTCGACGCCCTCGCCGCGCTTCAGGATGCTGACGGCGGTCCGCGCGGCGGTCGCGACGGCGGGCGGAAGCGAGGTCGTGAAGATAAAGGCGGGCGCATAGGAGCGCACGGCGTCGATGATCGCATCATCGCCCGTGATGTAGCCGCCGAGCGTGCCGAAACCCTTGGCCAGCGTCCCCTCGATGACGTCGATGCGCGCCATGGCGCCGTCGCGCTCGGCGATGCCGCCGCCGCGCGCGCCATAAAGGCCGACGGCGTGGACCTCGTCCATATAGGTCATGGCGTTGTAGCGCTCGGCGAGATCTGCGATCGCGTTGATCGGGGCGATGTCGCCGTTCATCGAATAGAGGCTCTCGAAGACGATGAGCTTGGCGCGCTCGGGGCCGGCCTCGGCCAGCAGTTCCTCGAGATGGGCGAGATCATTGTGACGGAAGACCTTGCGCTCGGCCCTGGAGCGGCGCACGCCCTCGATCATCGAATTGTGATTGAGCTGGTCGGAAAGGATCAGGCAATCGGGAAGAATGTCGCCAATGGTCGAGATGGCGGCGAGATTCGAGATCCAGCCTGAGGTGAAGACGAGGCCCGCCTCCTTGCCGTGCAGATCGGCGAGTTCGGCCTCAAGCTCGACCAGCGGGTGACTATTGCCGGAAATATTGCGAGTTCCGCCGGAGCCGACGCCATGCGCCTGCGCCGCGGCGGTCATGGCCTCGATCACCTGCGGGTGGCGGCCCATGCCCAGATAATCATTGGAACACCAGACGACGACGTCGACAGGCCGGCTCGCATCCGCCCCGCGGCGCCAGACGGCGCTCGGATAGGCGTCAGCGTCCCGCGCGAGATTGGCGAAGACGCGGTAGCGCCGCTCGTCCTTCAACTTCGAGATCGCATCGTCGAAGAAGCGGCGATATTGCATCAGAACATTCCTCTGAGGTCAGGATCTGAATGCGATCCGGACCCGCAATCCCAATGGGCGGAATACCCCCGCTCAGGGTTTTTTCTTCTTTTGCGGCCGAAACCGCTACGGCAGCCTTACTAACCCTACAAAATCTGGCACGGAAGTGACAGAAAGTCTCATAGGGCCCTTTACGTAGGTCGGTCTCGCGACCCCACTGGAATCAAATCTCGCCGTTTTCGGCCTCAAGCGGAATGCGCTGGATCAAGATTGCCAATCGGGCGGCAAACATGCGAGGGGTTTTTCACGCCCGAGATTTAGTCACCTTCCGGGCGGCGGTCAAATCCGCTCTGCCGCAAGCCTTGGACGCCATCTTTGACCGCCATGCGCATTCTCGTCACCGGCAGCGCCGGATTCATCGGTTTCCACATGGCGGCGCGGCTGCTGGCCGATGGCCACGAGGTCGTCGGAATCGATGGCTTCACGCCCTATTACGACCCGGAGCTGAAGCGCCGCCGCCACGCGATTCTGGAAAAGAATCAACGTTTTCATGGGCATAAGTTGCTGCTTGAGGATTTCGCTGGCCTGACCGAGGTCTATGGCGCGGGATTCGATGCGGTCTGTCACTTCGCGGCGCAGGCGGGAGTGCGCTACAGCCTCGAAAATCCGCGCGCCTATCTCGACGCGAACCTCACCGGCACCTTCAATCTACTGGAGCTGATGCGCCACGCGCCGCCAAAGCATGCGCTGATGGCCTCGACATCTTCCGTCTACGGCGCCAACGCGGCGATCCCGTTTCGCGAGACCGATCGCGCGGATCACCCATTAACCCTTTACGCCGCCACGAAAAAAGCCAATGAGGAGATGGCTCATTCTTATAGCCATCTGTTTCACATTCCGATCACGATGCTGCGTTTTTTCACTGTCTACGGGCCGTGGGGCCGGCCGGACATGGCGCTTTTCAAATTCGCGGCGGCGCTCTTCGAAGGCCGCCCGATCGACGTCTACAATCACGGAAATATGAAACGCGACTTCACCTTCGTCGAGGATCTCGTCGAGGCCATGGCGCGCCTGCTGCCGCAGGCCCCGCCGCCACCCGCCCGGCGCCTCGTAGCCGCGGTGGAGCATGACAGCCTGTCGCCGGTCGCCGCTTGGCGCGTGGTCAATATCGGCGCCGAGAAGCCCGTCGGCCTAATGGATTTCGTCGCCTCGATCGAGGCCGCGACGGGCCTTCGCGCGACGTGCAATTTCGTCGATATGCAGCAGGGCGACGTGCCGATCACTTTCGCCGACACGCATCTCCTGCATCAATTGACAGGGTACAGACCTGGGACGCCCCTTTCCGAGGGCGTCCGGGCCTTCGTCGACTGGTATCGCGCCTATTTCAGGGCGTGACCGTTCCCCTGGCGCGCCCGCCCGGAACCCGGCAGGAGCATCCGCCGCCGACATAGGACGGATGAAGGAGCTGGCAGGTTTTGACCGGGGTCGCGCAGAAATCGCCGACCCCGCCAAGCGCGACGCTGCGCCCGGTGACGAGGGGCGCCGTCGTCGCGACCAGGGGCACGCTCGTGTAATAGCCCGGCGCGTAAGCGTAACCCGGATAGCCATAGGGGTAATCCCAGCCGCCGGATGAGCCATAACCGAGGCCGAGGCCGGCGGAGAGACCCGCGCCAAGAGTCCAGTCCCAGCCACTGTAGTCGCCGGCCCAACCGCCATGCCAGCCGTTGCGGCGCCAGCCGTCCACCTCCCAGAGGCTGTCATGGAAGCGGCCGGCGTGGCCGCCGAACGCCAGGGCCGGACTGCCGATCGCGAGCGCCCCAAGGAGAATCGCGGCGCCCGCCGCCGCACCTAAAGGTTTCATCGCATTTTCCCAATAAATTGGCCGGAATCATCCGGCAGATGGCCCCCCCCCGCCAACTCGCGAACAAATGTCCTGGTTCCCCAGCTGTACTTTATTGATTTATTTAAGATTGTGGAATTCAGGCCGGCGCGGCGCGCGACGGAGCGCCAAGCGAAAAACGGCCGGAAGGCCGGCCGTCTTCACATCGCGAAAAATATCGGCGTCGCGCCGATTTTGGCGGCGCGGGACGCCCGGCCGCTCAGGGCGAGACCGTTCCTCGGGCATGGCCGCCCGGAACCCGGCATGTGCACCCGACGCCCACATAGGACGCGTGGATGAGCTGGCAGGTCTTGACCGGAGTCGCGCAGAAATCGCCGATCCCGCCAACCGCGACGCTGCGGCCCGTCACCACGGGCACCGCCGGCGCGACGTAAGCATAGCCCGGCGCGTAGGAATAGGGGTAGGTCGCATAGCCGCCATAGGGATAGTCCCAATAGTCGTAATAGGGGTAGTCCCAGCCGCTCGCCAGGCCATAGCCAAGCCCGAGGCCGGCAAGGCCGCCGCCCCATCCCCATCCCCAGCCACCCCAGCCGCCGCTCCACCGGTTCCAGCCGCCATGCCAGCCGCCGCCGTG
>Ga0182014_10000336_pt1 | contig 60340 bp, 40 predicted proteins | sample 612S2DmetaG_FD_120489 | JGI IMG/M metagenome (GOLD analysis project Ga0182014, IMG submission 120489) | Permafrost microbial communities from Stordalen Mire, Sweden - 612S2D metaG | ecosystem: Environmental > Terrestrial > Soil > Wetlands > Permafrost | place: Sweden: Stordalen | collected... | reverse complement strand
TGGCCACCGCCGCGGCCCTCCACCTGGCCGCCAGCGTCCCGAATTTCTTCATCCAGCACGTGCCGTATCCCGAGGATGCCGCGGACCGCGCCATGCGCGCCGCGATTGTCTCCGCCGGTCTGGAGACCCCGCGAGACGGCTTTCTGGACCTTCCGCGAGCGCCCGGCCTTGGCATCGATGTAAATGAAGCGGCGCTGGAGAAATACCGTGCTGCGTAGGAACTTTCTGGCGTTCGGCGGCGCCGGCCTGGCCTTGGCCGAGAATGCGGCGAACACCGAAACGCGGCGCGCGGTTGTCGACGGTTGCGCTTGTTCCTTCGCGCCCCAGGCGGCCTTGGGCGGCGCCTTCGACGGCCTGGGGTCCGGCCTGAAAATCACCGGCATGAAGGTCTTCGGCGTATCGCTGACACCCACCTCCGACCGGCCCTACGTATTCGTCAAACTGGAAACCAACCAGGGGCTGATAGGTTGGGGCGAGGGCACACTCGAGGGCAAAGCCGGCGCCGCCATGGCGTGCATCGAAGACTTCCGCGACTTCGTCATCGGCAGCGATCCGATGCAGGTGGAGCACACCTGGCAATCCATGTACGTGCACAGCTTCTATCGCGCCGGCCCGGTGATCGGGTCCGCGATTTCGGCCATCGACCAGGCGCTGTGGGACATCCGCGGCAAGGCGCTGGGCGTGCCGGTGCACCGCCTGCTGGGTGGCCCGCTCGATCCGCGCGGCGTGCGCGGATACTATCACGCCGATGGAGTCCGCACCCGGGAGGGCCTGGCGAAACTGCGCGAGACCGCCATCGCGCAAGGTGTCTCGTGCTTCAAGACCGGCTTGCCCGATACCTACGAGTGGATCGAAACGCGCAAGAAAATCGACGCCGCGGTGAAATCCATGCAATTGCTGCGTGAGGCGCTCGGCCCCGAAATCGACATCGCGGTGGATTTCCACGCCAAAACCAGCCCCGCCGTGGCGTCCATCCTGGTGAAGGAAGTCGAGCCGCTGAACCTGTTGTTCATCGAAGAGCCTTGTCCGCCCGAAAACGCCCAGGCGATGGCGAAGGTCGCCCGCCGCTCCACCACCCCCATCGCCACCGGAGAGCGCCTGGTCGCCACCTATGGCTGCCGCGAGCTGATCGAGATGGGAATCGTCGATATTCTGCAGACCGACATCAACCACGTGGGCGGCGTCACCGGCTTGTGGAAGGTGGCGCAAATGGCCTCGGTCTCGGGAATCTCGATGGCCCCGCACGCCTGCGAAGGCCCCATCGGCGGCCTCGCCACGCTCCAGGTGAACGCGGCCATGCCGAACTTCCTGGTGCAGGAAATCTGCGGCCAGATCCAGCCCGGCCCCAATGACAAGGTGTGGCAAGAGTGGTTGGGATTCCCCGCCATGCGCATGGTGGACGGCCGTTTCCCGCTTTCTCAGAAGCCCGGCCTCGGTTTCGACCTGTCCGAAGCGAGCCTGTCCAGGTTCCCATTCGGCGGCACGCGTCCCATGGCCCGCGTGTTTCATGAGGACGGATCAGTGGCGGAATGGTGATGAGTCCCGGCCGCTAGTGAGCCCTTGGCGTGTGGCCCAAAGGGCACAACCTGACGCTTCGAACCTGCCTCACCGGTGGGGTTCGCTCCAGTAACCCCTGCGCCAAGTCGTCGGGAGGGGCCGTAGCCACAGCGCGGGCCACGGGATCGCCCAACCAAGCCGCGGCCGGTCACCGAATCTCGCGAAAGGTAACCCACGCCGCCACAGCCGCTTAGCCCATCCGGGGCCTATCTCCCTGCCCAAGCCGTGATATATCTCGGATCGTGGGGCTGCCAGGCCGGACAATTCGCGCATCCGGGCTCGCCCCAAGGCATGCACAAAAATGCACAAGCGCTAAGGGGTTGTCAGGAATAACCATGCCATTCCGGCACGCACGAGTGCGTGCGCCACGTCGGCCTCCAGGCCAAACCCAAAACTGCCGTTCCCGAACGAACCCATTCTTGGCAGACAAGAGGCTCAAACAAAACGATTTATGTCCATTGGGATCGCCGCCGCTGGGAGAGCCGCCGTGGCGCAGGCATTCGTGCCTGCAGTGTCGAGATTCGTCTCGACACTTCTTCCAGACTGCGACACAGTGTCGGAGGCAAACGTCGGCATGACTGCCCGCGCCACGACACCGCGCCTGAACACCCGGGAGAAATGCGCGGCGAAACCCAAACTGCCGTTCCCGAACGAACCCATTCTTGGCAGGAAAGCGGCTGAAATTAAATGACTTATCTGGAAGACCCAACCCACCTTCCGCTACCTCGCCGCGCCCAGTTGCGCCAGTGCCGCGGCGACCCGTTCCGGCGAGCCCTGGAACAGACCATCGGGCGGCCGGCGGTACTGCATCATGTCGCGGTAAATGGCGTCTTCCAGGCTGCTGTTGATGCCCCAGCCCCCCAGGTACTGCAGGCGCAGATCGCGGTCGCGGTTGATTTCGGCGCCTTTCACCCAGGCGCCCAGGTCGGAGCGCCGGCCGGCGTATGTGGCAAACAGGGCCAGCGGGTCGGTGGCGCCAACCTCGCTCAGGGATTGCGCCACGGGGGCATAATCGGGCCGCAGGTAGCGGGCTTCGATGGCGTCCAGATCGATGCGCAGCGGCTCCGCCTGGCCCATGAAGACCATGTCGTAGCCGCGGCCATCGATGGTGTTGGCCCATACCGTGCCGTTGGGAAAGGCGGCGAAGAAAGTGGCGAGTTCGCTCTTCACCGTGCGCGCATCGCTTTCGTAGAGCGGAACGTAGAGCGTGAACATGCCGCCGGGGTTGAGGTGACGCTTGATGGCTTCGAAGTACTCTTCGGAATAGATCGCCGCGGTGCCCTTGACGAACACGTCCAGCGGGTCGGAGGCGATGATGTCGAACTTTTTGGTGGTGGTGAGAATGAAGTGGCGGGCATCGTCATAGACAATGCGGGTGCGCGGGTCATGCAGCACGTTGTAGTCTTCGTGGCCGAAATAGCGCGTGGAAATGGGCGGGATGACGGGCTCGATTTCGCACACCGTAATATGCTGGATGGTGGGATAACGGGTGAAGGTGCCGGCCGAGACGCCCGCGCCGAAACCGATGCCCAGCACCGAGCGCGGATTCGGATGGATGATCGCGGGCAGGTGGCCCACCATGCGCTGAAGTTTCATGTCGAAAGGTTCGGTGGTGGCTTCCACGTGGCCGTTGACGTCGATTTCGGTGGCGCCGTCGCTCCAGCGCGAAATAGCCACGGAGGAATTGCGGCCCTCCACTACCTCGAGGATCTGCGCCTTGCCGGCGTAGAGGGCCGAGCGGCGCCCGTAGGCGACCACTTCGCCGGGGATCGGGTCGCTTGCGCGAATCAGAATTACCGCCAGGACGGCCGCCGCTGCTGCCGCCAGAGCCGCGGCGGTGCGCTTGCCGGGCGCCTGTCTCAGAATCACGGGCAGAAACGCCGCGATGGCGCCCAGCGCCGCCAGCGCCACCAGCGCGCGCTGCGAGAAATGCGTGCCGAATTCAGGTATCAGGATCAGGCTGACGCCCAGCGCTCCCGCAATCGCACCCAGGGTATTGGCGGCATAGATCCGGCCGACGACGCTGCCGGGGTCGGCCTCCGCGGTCGCCGCTGCCGCCATTGCCAGGGGGAAACTGGCGCCCCACAGCAGTGCCGCCGGCAGGATCGCCCAGAGGCAGCGCACCGCATCGATTTGAAACGTAAACCAGGGGCTGGAGGCCAGAAACGGGTTGATGGGCCAGTAGGGCAGGGAGTCGGTGACGATCCAGCCGGCCCAGGCAATGGCGAGCAACAGCAGCACCTGGCACCAGCCCAGCGCGGCGCGTGCCCATTCCGCGCCGCGGCCGGCGCCGGGCTCCGGCTCGATCAGCCAGGAACAGGCCGTGCTGCCCACCGCCATTCCGCCCAGAAACACCGCCAGAATGATGGAGAAAACGTAGACCGTGGAGCCGAGCAGCATCCCCATCAATCGCGTCCACAGCACTTCGGCGCCGAGGGCGGAAGCTCCCGAAAGAGCGATGGCGGCGTAAATCGTCCAATGGATGGGGGATGCTGCGGGCGGCGCGGTGCGCGCGGCGCCAGTCGAAAGGGGCTTCGAAAGACGCCATGCCGGCAGCGCCACCAGCAGGTTGAGCGCTACGGCGGTATAGGTGGCGACATAGACGTCGTAGAGGCGCAGCAGATAGAAACCCGCGGCCAGACAACCCACCACCGCGCCCAGCGTGTTCACGCCGTAGAGCCAGCCCCAGCAAGCCGCGCCGGCCCGTTGGTCTTCGACCGCGCGCACGATGGCCGGAAGCGATGCGCCCATCAGAACGGTCGGCGGCAGCAGGCAGATGCCGCATAGCAGGCCGCGCATCAGCATGCCGGCCATGCCGCTTGCCGCTCCGGCGAAGTAAACGCGATCGATCAGCGGCATCAGGTGGAGCAGCAGCGCGCCGCAGGCGGCAATCCCCAGCTCCAGCACGGCATAGACCCGCAGCGGCTGGCGGCCGCCGAGGTTGAGCCGCGAAAAGCCGGCGCTTCCCAGCGAAAGCCCTCCCATGAACGCGGCCAGAAGGAAGCCGAGCGAGATGGCGGTCGAGCCGATGGCGAGTTGCAGCAGGTGATACCAGACGATTTCGTAGATCAGCGCCGAGCAACCGCTGGCGGTGGAAAGCAGCAGCAGGGGGACGAAAAGCCGGCTTCCGGAAGAGGCGTTAGGCATGGAGCGTGACTGCCATCATAGCGCGGCCATCGGCTACCATAGAATGCGATATGGACCTTGCCCGCCTGCAACAGGAATTGCGCGAACAGCGGCTCGACGGCTGGCTGTTCTTCGATCATCATTTTCGCGATCCGCTGGCGTATCGCGTGCTGCACCTCAGCGTGCCGCGCACCCCGACCCGGCGCTGGTATTACCTGGTGCCGGCCGAAGGCGAGCCGCGCGGGCTGGTGCATCGCATCGAAGCCAATATGATCGACCCTTTGCCTGGCGAAAAGACCTTGTATTCGAGCTGGGAAGAGCAGGTGGCCGGACTGGCCAAAATCACGCAGGGGCTGAAGCGCGTGGCCATGCAGTATTCACCCAAGTGCGCCATTCCGTACGTGGCCATGGTGGACGCGGGAACCCTGGAGCTGGTTCGGAGCGTGGGCCTGGAAGTGGTGACCTCGGCCGAGCTGATCCAGGCTTTCGAGGCGCGTTGGACCGCGGCGCAGCTCGAAAGCCACCTGGAAGCGGGACGCCAGGTCGACAGCGTGCGTGCGGCGGCTTTCGCCCTGGTTCGCGAGCGCACCGCCAACGGCGCGGCCATCCAGGAAGTCGAGGTCAAGAAATTCATTCGCGATGGATTCGAAAACGCCGGCCTGGTCACCGATCACGGCCCCATCGTGGGAGTGAATGCCAACGCGTCGAACCCGCACTACGAACCTACCGATGAGCTGAGCCAGCCCATTCACCGCGGCGATCTGCTGCTGATCGATATGTGGGCCAAGCTGCGCCAGCCGGAAGCCGTGTACTACGACATCACCTGGACGCACGTTCTGGGCGAGAATCCGCCCGAGGAAATCCGCAACGTGTTCGCCGTGGTGACCGGTGCGCGCGATGCCGCCATCGAACGCGTGAAGACCGCCGTGGCCGCGCGCCAGCCTCTCCAGGGCTACCAGGTGGACGATGCGGCTCGCGGCGTAATCCGCAGAGCCGGTCTCGGCGAGTATTTCACCCACCGCACCGGCCATTCCATCGGCACCGAAGTGCATGGCAACGGCGCCAACATGGATAACCTGGAAAACCACGACGACCGCCGCGTGATTCCCTGGACCTGCTTTTCGATCGAGCCGGGCGTGTATCTCCCCAAGTTCGGCATCCGCAGCGAAGTGAATATGTTCGTGGGCGAGAGCGAAGCCCGGGTCACCGGCGAAATCCAGCGCGAACTCCGTCTGACCTAATCGGCACGTGTTCATCGAAAAGGAGCTGCTCATCATGCATCGGCCTGGAAGATCGAGCGTCACACGACGCAACCTGTTGACGAGCGTAGCCGGCGGCGCCGCGGCCGGCTCTCTATTCAAACTGGCGGAGAGCACCGCTTCCGCGCAGGCGAATCCGGCGCAGCCCGTGAATCGCTTTTCGGCCCCGAGCAATCTGAAGATCACCGATATTCGCGCCGCCACCGTGGCCACTTATTACGATTACCCGCTCATCCGCATCGATACCAACCAGGGCGTGTACGGCCTCGGCGAAGTCTTCGCCGCCGGCACCAAGGGATCCGCCCTGATGCTGAAGCCGTTTCTTGTAGGCAGGAACCCGGTGGAGATCGAGGCGATTCTGCGGCCCCTGCGCGGCTCGGTCGGCCAGAGTTTCTGGAACAGCGGTTACGGCGCCATCGACCTGGCATTGCACGATATTGCCGGCAAGGTCTACGGCGTGCCCGCCTGGCGATTGCTGGGCGAGAAACTGCAGAACCGGGTTTTGCTTTACGCCGACACCGCCGGCGCTAAAGACCCCAAACAGTACGCCCAGCGCGTCGACCGGCGGCGAAAAATGGGCTTCCGGTTCTTCAAGATGGATTTGGAAACCCCGCTGGTGGCGGACCGCCAGGGCGCGGTCTTCCCCAACGGGATCGCCACCGACAAAGGTCTCGGCTACCTTTGCGAATACCTGGCCGCGGCGCGCGACGTGCTGGGCAAGGGCGTTCCGATCGCCGGCGATCACTTCGTCCAGCCGGAAGAGAGGATGAGCGTGAAGGACGCCATCCGCTACGCCAGGGCGTTCGAACCCTACGGCCTGGCTTGGGCCGAGGACCTGATCGGCAGAAACTCGGTTCGCTGGCGCGAGTTCAAGGAGATCCGCCAGAACACCACCACCCCGATCCTGACCGGGGAGATGGCCTTCGGCGTGGAAGGCTTCCGCGAACTGATTGAAAACCAGGCAGTGGACATCATCCACCCCGATTACGTCTTCTCCGGCGGGATGCTGGAGATTAAGCGGATTGCCGACTATGCCGCCGCGCACAGCATCAAGACCGCCATCCACCTGCCGGGATCTCCCATTGGAATGATTGCCATGGCACACGTGGCCGCCACCCTGACGACTACCAATTTTGTCGCCATCGAAATGCACGCCGCGGACATGCCCTGGTGGCAAGACCTGGTGAAGGGCGTGGAAAAGCCGATCGTCAACGATGGCTACGTCCGCGTCCCCGACTCGCCGGGCCTGGGCCTGGAGTTAAACGACGACGTCGTCAAGGAGCACTTGCGGGAGCCCGGTTTCTTTGAGCCGACGCCGGAGTACGACAAGATCATCACCTCGGGTTTTCGCACCAGTGGCCCCTGGCCGCATTTCAAAGCCGATGGCACGTGGTGTAATTGCACCGACGAGTGAGGATCGCCGCCCCTGGAGCGGCGCCGGAGCGCCTTGAGTTATACTTGCTCCTAGCCGGGAGCGGGCTCGACTCGCGGTGACAACGCCTGTTCGAGGTCTGTGGTTTCTTCCCGAGGGGAACGGTTATGGACTCTTCAGCCGGACGCGACTCTGTGTCTGCGATTTCGAGTAAAGGAATTACCCGCCGCGGCGCCATCGCGGCACTCAGCGCGGCCTCTTACCGGAGGCTCGCGGGCGCCAACGATCGCGTGCAGGTCGGTTTCATCGGATACGGCCTGATCGGCGTCGAACACGTCCGGGATTTCAAGAACCTCGCGGACGTGGATTGCGCCGCTCTGGCCGAAGTCTACCAGCCGCGCCTGGAAGAGGGCATCGCGGCCACCGGCGGCGCCGCCAGACCCTACCGGGATTTCCGCAAGCTGCTCGACGACAAGGATGTGCAGGCCGTGGTGGTATGCACCCCGGACCACTGGCACGCGCTCGCGGCCATGATGGCCTGCGCGGCCGGCAAGGACGTCTACACCGAAAAGCCCATGACGCTCTTCGTTAAAGAAGGCCGCTGGATGGTGGACGTGGCGCGCAAGCACAATCGCGTGGTGCAGGTGGGCACGCAGCAGCGCTCCGGCAAGCACTACCAGAAGGCGCGGGAGCTGATCGAGGCGGGCTACATCGGCCAAGTTATGAGTATTCGCTCGGGTTCGGCGCGCAACATCACGCCGGGTTTCCTGGTGCCTCCGGATTCGGCGCCGCCCGCCAATTTCGACTACAACATGTGGCTGGGGCCGGCGCCCGAGCGCCCCTATAACCGCATGCACTGTCTCTATCACTTCCGCTGGTTCTGGGATTACGCCGGCGGCCAGATGACCAACCTGGGCGCGCACGAGATGGACATCGTCCAATGGTTCATGAACGTCAAGGGTCCGGCCGCCGTCGCTTCCAGCGGCGGCCGCCTGGTGCTCAAGGATGGGTGTGAAACGCCCGATACACAAGACGCGACGTGGGAGTATCCGGGGTTGACGGTGGATTACTTTATCCGCGAAGCGGCGCAAGGGCGGGCGGCGCCGGGCGGCCTGGAGTTCATTGGCAACAAGGGAACACTGGCGATTAACCGGGCCGGGTTCGAGATCCTGCCGGACATGCGGATCGATCCTATGTCCGCGGTGCCCGGAGTCCGGCTGGGGTCGCACCCTGCCGGGGGCCCGCGCCTCGATCCCAACTTCAAACCGGCGCCCTGGATTCAAGCCATGAAGGAGCCCGGTTCGAGCGCGGAGCAGTTCAACTTGCACGCCCGTAATTTCATCGACTGCGTGAAGAGCCGTCAGCGGCCCATTTCGGACGTCGAGCAGGGCCACCAGGTGAATGTGGCTTGCCACCTCGCCAACATATCCCTGCGCACCGGCCGCAAGATCCGGTGGGACCCCGAGAAGGAAGAGATCCTTGGCGACCGCGAGGCCAGCGCCATGTTGGAGCGCCCCTATCGGAAGCCGTGGGACACCGTCCTGCGGGGGCTGCTGGGGTGAAGCGGGTGGATTGCGGGACACACGTGGCGCACGCACGAGTGCGCGCGCCACGGTTGCGTTATAGCGGCAGGCGCGCGTTCAGGGATATGACCACCCCCGACTTATCTTTGATCTTGACCTTGCCGTCCTCGACGATCACATCGGACACGGCGGTGAAGCCGGAAGGAACGGAGCAGTAGAAGAAGAGGAACCGTGTGCGCATCCTGGACTTCGCCGGCAGCCACTTGTAGGTCGGCGCGCCGAACATCTCATGCGCGTCCACGGTCTCCCGGCGCGAGACATCGAACGGCTGCGTCGAGAACTCAATCCCCCGCGCGGCGCGCGCGTCACCCGAGTAATTCATCCAATTCATCAGCCACGGATACTCTTCACGGCGGAAAACGTAGCCGAAGATCAATTGTTTGTCGGCGCGCAGCGCGGTTACATAGGCGTACTTCCTGGCAGGGTCCATCAGGCAACTCGCCAGGTCGAGCGATGTCTCACCCGCCGGAACGGTGAGAAGGTTCACGAAGCCCCCTTTGGTCAGCGGCGCCATGGGCCAATCGAAGTCTTTCAGATAGGCCAGTTTTCCGGTCGAGCCGGCTTTCTCGGCGCGCACGCGGCAACGGGTCGCGGGCATATCGATGGTCACTTTCCCCGGTTCGAGAAATGGCGGTCCCAGAGTCGCATGTTCGGCCCAGGACACCGGCCGGTCGACTGCGATGGCGCTCTCCAGTTCGCTGGTGACGTAAACGACGTTCTCGCCGTCCGCTATTTCCACCGTGCGAGTGAGCGTTTCCTGGGCGAGCGGGAGCCGGAGCTCGAAGGTGAGGGAGCGCACCGGTCCGGACTCCTGTCTGGCGGTCACCTTGGCGGCAATGTGGCTGGCCTCGCCGTGGAAAGGCATGCCTGCCGCCTGCTCCTCCGCGGAAGGGGCGCCGAAACCGTCGAGCGCGAGAAAATGCCCGATCGCCGCCAGCGGGCTGAGCGGTTCCCCCTGGCGGAGCACGAGCCTGGAGAACCTGGCGCCGGTGGCTCCGATCGTCAACTCGAGTTTATCGTTGGCCAGGACGACTCCAGCCGGATTTTGAGCCGGCTGCGCAACCAGCACCACGGCACCGAGCCACAGGGCGATGAAAGCTTTCGTCATCTTCAACCTCCGCAGTAAGGAGCTATCTCTTGAGCCGGGCGACAAAGCCGCCGCCGGATCGCAGTTCGACCGAGAGCGAGTCACTGGCCGCCAGGGTGAGCTGTTCGATCTTGACCGCCGCCGCTTCCTCCGCATCGCGCACGAGCGTGGCATGAAAGCTGGCGAGACGCGCGCCTGGCGCCTGTGGCCGTCTGCCGAGGAACGCGGAGAGATCGATGCGCACATTCCGGGGTGTGGGCCCGTTGGTGATCGCCAGAAACCATGTGTCCCCGCTGCGGCGGGCGAAGGCAGCGACTTCCCGGATTTCGGATACCGGCAGAACCACGGTCTCATCCCAGTAGCTCGGAATGCTTTTCAATACGTCCACGGTCGGGTTGGCCAGTATATTGACGGGGTGCGCCGCATAGACCAGCAGCGGAGACTGCAGGATGACGGCATTCGCCACCTGGTGCGCCCAGGTGGTGTCGGCCACACGCGAGCCAAAGTGCGTAGGCGTGTAATCGGCCATCCCGGCCAGCAGGCGGGTGAACGGCAGGACAACATCGTGCTGCGCGTACGGCGGAAAGAACTCCATCCCGCGGATGCCTTCGATGCCAACGATGTTCGGATAGGTCCGCTCCAGCCCGGTCGGCTTGTTGGCTCCGTGAAAATCGACCAACAGCTTGTGCTCCGCGCCCGCTTTCGCCATCATCTCGTAGAGATCGACGACTTCTTTGTTCTCGTGGTCGAAGAAGTCTATCTTCACGCCCGCGACGCCCACCCGGTTGCACATAGCGAACCACTCCTCGAGCTTTTGCGGGTCCTGCACCTGGGCGCGACTGCTCCAGATGATGACTTTGACGCCCCGCTGGCGGGAGTAATCCACCAGATCCTTCAACTGCGCCTCCGGCCAGTTGCGCCAGAAGCCCTCTATCACGTTGTATTCGAATCCCAGTTGCGAAGCCAGCCGCGCCATCTCTTTCTGCCCTTCCACCGTCGGGTCCGTGCCGTCGAGATAGTTCCAGACCGCCCGGCCGGGCTTGATCCAATCCGTCTCGATACCCTTGGGAAAGAGCTTGGGATCGGGAGGCCGCGCCACGTTGTGCACGATGTCGCAGTTGAAAAGGGTATTCAGGTCCGCGCCGATCATCACGATTCTCCACGGCGTGGTAATGGGGCCGTCGATCACCGCCGGATGGGTGAGGCGCTCGATGTCTTTGGGATAGCGCGTGCGGAACCCGAAGATGGCAGGTTCGGCGTGGCCCAACCGGGCGTGGAGCGCCTGGTTGGAATCCGCCTGGAAAACCATCCCGCTGTAATTGACCAGCGCGCCCTCCGTGATGGAAGCGTACGCGCTCTTGTCGCGCAGCACGAAGGTAAACGGAGGGTGCGTCCACTCGCCGTCCATCATGCCCTCGATGGTGTTTGTCGTGGTGCGCCACGGGTAGACCCCTTCGTAGCCGGATACGTAGTTCTGCGGCGCGATCTCGCTCCCCGCCGGAACACGGAATACGGTGGCTTCGTCGGGTGTCCGCGCGCCCTCGCCCGGCACCATGTGCCGGAACGCGACGCCGTCGTTGTATGCCCGGATTTCCAGCGTATACGACCTTCCCGTTTTCGCATGCGTCAAAGCGACCTTGGCGCCGTTGCAGTTGTCCACCGCGGTGGAGTGCGGGCCGTACCAGGGGTAAGTTCCGTTGACTTTGTAACTCTCCGCCGTCCCGATCCGCGCCCCGTCGGCGAGATCCACGCCATCGACCACAATGCCCAGCGGGGACGGATCGACGATGTTTTTCGAGTTGAACGTGACCGTATATTCGAGGTGGCCCCGGGCGCCCGGCGACAACAGAAACCGAACGCGGCCGTCCGGGCTGGCCACCGTCACGTCCGCCACGGCGGGGAGGGACAGGCAGAAAAGAGCTAGTGGATACAGCATGCGTGTCTTCATTGGCGTTCTCCTCGGAGCCGGCATCGCCGCCCGACTCACCTCGCTACGGTCGGTTCAGACAGGAACTTATCTCGTCAGAAACGGTAACACAGATGGAGCGGGAACGGGGAGCATGACAGGCGATGCGAGACGAGCGCCGGGATGAGCCCCGGCGTGGCAGACTGAGAGTCCGCTCCACGGGGTTACCGATAAAAAGGCCTTTTTTTCTATTGACTCCCGGCTCGAACGTGGCCCATAATGAGGCGTTATTGGGCGCGCGGCACGGGACGGAATACGCGTGTTCTTTTCCGTGGCTCTGACTCCAAAGCTAACCTGTCGGCCACCGCGCCGCCGGACAGCGGTTGGGGGAGACATAATGCCTGGTCGCGAATGCAGTATTGCAGACGCGCTGCGGTGCCATGGGATCCCACGTAGGAAGTTTCTGAAGTTTTGCGGGTCGATGGCAGCGACGCTGGGTCTGCCGTTGAGCGCGGCCGCGCAGGTCGCGGCGACTTTGGAAAAGAAGCGCCGGCCGGTACTGGTATGGCTGGAGTTTCAGGATTGTGCCGGAAACTCCGAGTCGATGTTGCGCTCCAGTCATCCGTCTATCGCGGAGTTGGTGCTCTCGTTCGTCTCCTTGGAGTATCACGAGACGATCATGGCCGCGGCAGGCAAGCAGGCCGAAAGCGCTCTGGATCGCGTGGTGCGCGAGGAGACCGGCAAATACCTGGCCATCGTGGAAGGTTCGATTCCCACCGGCGACCCCGGATATTGTACGATCGGCGGCCGCTCGGCAATGGATATCGCCAAGCGGGTCTGCGGGAATGCCGCGGCAGTGATTGCCGTCGGCTCCTGTGCGTTCGACGGCGGGCCGCAGCGGTCGGCCCCGAACCCCACGGGTGCGATCAGCGTTGGGGAAGCAATCCCGGGCCTGAATCTGGTGAACATGGGGGGCTGTCCTCACAACCCCGCCAACACCGCCGCGCTCCTGGTCTATTACCTCACCTACGGCCGCATGCCGGCGCTGGACGCCCATAAGCGCCCTTTATTCGCCTACGGGCACATCATCCACGACCAGTGCGAGCGGCGCGCCAATTACGATGCCGGCCGTTTCGTGGAACGCTGGGACGACGATGGCGCGAGGCGCGGATACTGCCTTTACAAAATGGGTTGCAAAGGGCCGCAAGGGACCTTCAACTGCCCGGTGGTTCGGTGGAACGACGGGACCAGTTGGCCCGTCGAATCCGGGCACGGCTGTGCCGCGTGCGCTTCCTACCGCTTCTGGGACACGGCGCTTCCGCTCTATCGGCGCCTGCCGGGGGTTCCGGGTTTCGGTGTGGATGTTACCGCCGGGAAGATCGGCGGCTGGATGACGGCTGGCGTTGCGACCGCTCTGGGGTTGCACGGAATCGCCAGTGCGGCGCGCGCGCAGATGCGCCCGCGAGGCGAGGCGCCAAGAGGTGGACCGACCGAAATCGGCCGGCCAGGCGGCCTGGTGGAGCGCGAAGGGCCGCCCAAGAAATCGTGACCGCGGAGGAGGTGCTATGAGCATCGGACCTGCCGGAAGCCGGGAGTTCAGACATGGCGCGAATTGTTATTGATCCGCTGACGCGAATTGAAGGGCACCTTCGGATCGAGGCCCAGGTAGACGGTGGCGCGATCTCCGATGCCTGGAGTTCCGGCACTATGTTCCGGGGACTGGAACTGGTGGTACGCAACCGCGACCCGCGCGAAGCGTGGTACTGGCTGCAGCGAATCTGTTCCGTGTGCACCATGGTGCACGCCCTCGCCTCCGTGCGGGCGGTGGAGGACGCGCTCGAAATCGAAGTGCCCGATAACGCCCGACTGGTGCGCAACCTGATCGCCGGCGCGCAAATGGTGCAGGATCACGTCGTCCACTTCTATCACCTGCAGGCGCTCGACTGGGTCGACGTGGCCAATGCCCTTAAGGCCGATCCGGTGAAAACGGCGCAAATCGCCGCCTCGTTATCCGATTGGTCCAAGTCCGGAGCGAGCTATTTCAGGGCCGTTCAAGCGCGGGTTCGCGCTTTGGTGGAGAGCGGCCAATTGAGCCTGTTCACTAACGGCTACTGGGGCCATCCGGCGTACCGCCTGCCGCCCGAAGTGAACCTGCTCGCCGTTTCCCACTATCTCGACGCACTGGAATTCCAGCGCGACTACATACGCATACACGCGGTGCTGGGCGGTAAGAATCCCCACCCGCAGACGTTCCTGGTGGGCGGAATGTCCACCGCCATGGACCCCGATTCTCCCCAAGCCCCCATCAATCCGGAACGCCTGACACTCCTGCGCACGCTGATTGCGATGGGCCAGCAGTTCGTACGCCAGGTCTACGTGCCGGATGTGCTTGCCGTGGCCGGTTTTTATCCCGATTGGTTTACGCGCGGCGAAGGCGTAGGCAATTTCCTGGCCTACGGGGGCTATCCGGAAAAGAGCATGCACGACCCGTCATCGTACTTCTTCCCCGCCGGAGTGGTTCGAAAACGCGACCTCTCGGCGCTGCAGCCGTTTTCTCCGGAAAAGGTCACCGAGTATGTGGCGCGGTCCTGGTATGAATACGGAGATCGCAAGCTGGCCAAGCAGCCATTCGAAGGCGAGACAAAACCTACTTATACGGGTCCGGCGCCGCCGTACGACTACCTCCACGTCGACCAGAAGTATTCCTGGCTGAAAGCTCCGCGCTATGAGGACGGCGTGATGGAGCTGGGGCCTCTGGCGCGTTTCGTGATCGCCTATGCGGCCGGCAAACAGCCCGCCAAAGGGCTGGTCGATTCCGTTCTGGCCCAAATCAAGCAGCCTGCATCGGTGCTGTTCTCCACCCTGGGGCGCATTGCCGCGCGAGCCCTGGAGGCGCAGCTTGTGGCGGATAAGATGACGGACTGGCTGAACGAGTTGGAGGATAATCTCGGCCGGCGAGTCCTCGCCATGCACAACGGCACGCGCTGGGATCCGGACTCGTGGCCGAACTCGTGCCGCGGTTTTGGGCGGCACGAAGCGCCGCGAGGCTCGTTAGGCCACTGGGTCGAGATCGAGGATGGCGCCATCCGTAATTACCAGGTGATCGCGCCCAGCACGTGGAATGGCGGGCCGCGCGATGCGATGGGGCAACGCGGTCCTTACGAGGCCGCGCTGATCGGCCATCCGGTCGCGGACCCGGACAAGCCCCTCGAGCTGCTTCGCACCATTCACTCTTTCGACCCGTGCCTGGCCTGCGCGGTTCAGCTCGTGGATGCGCGCGGACGCCGATGGCATTCGGTTGAAGCGACATAGGAGGCTCGAGTGCCGAAAATCGTTTCGCCGACATCCATGCTGGCCGGCCGCCCCGAGACGGAGCTGGTCCGCACCTATGTTTGGGAGCTGCCGGTTCGCATCGCTCACTGGCTGATTTTCTTTGCGTTCGTGTCGCTCGCCTCGACCGGTCTGTTCATGCACCACCCGTTTCTGCTCCCGTCCGGGCAGGCGCCTTTCCTGATGGCCACGGCGCGATTTATTCACGTGGTCTCCGGATTCGTGCTGATTGGCGCCTTCGCCTTTCGGGTGTACTGGTCTTTCAAGGGCAACTTTTGGGCCAGGTGGCCGGCTTACATCCCCATTCACCGCGAGCAATGGCGTGGCATGGGATCGATGCTCGAGTTCTACTCGTTCCTGCGCTTCGAGCCCGGCCATCGGGTAGGCCATAATCCGCTGGCCGCGCTCACCTACTTCATCATGTACCTGCTGATGCTGGTCGAGATCCTCACCGGCCTGGCTCTATACAGCCGGGTGCTGGGCAATCCCGTCCTGTCTCAATTCATCGGCTGGCTGCCGCAGCTCATCGATCCCCAGTACCTCCGCGAAGTTCATTACTTTCTGATGTTTGTGTTTTTCTCGTTCGTGATCTTCCACGTTTATCTTTCGGTTCTCATCTCCATCGAGGAAGAAAACGGATTGCTGGACAGCATTTTCTCGGGCTGGAAGTTCGTGCCCGCCGGCGAGTTGCGCCATGAGGTGGCGGCCATTCCGGAGGCGCGGCATTTTGTCAAACGCCACCAGTTGCTGCCCCGCGCCGGCCCGGATGAGAAACCCGCCGGAGGGCCAGTCAAGGGCCGCCCCGGACCGGGCCCGGTGGCGCTCTATCGCAACTGGATCAGCTTTGCCGGCACCGGGATCGCCTTTGTGGGCTTGCTCGTATTCGTGGTGCTGACCGCCTATCACACCATTGGCGGCGGAGCGCTGACCCAGCCCTACGGCGACCTGGTGATCTTTTTCGGTCCGCCGATGCTCGTGATTGCCGGCGTTGCCGTCGTGTTGATCGGGATGTACGTTCAGTGGCTCCGGTGGCGCAAGTACAAGCCGCTATCCTTCGCGCGCTACCCCAAGTGGGACCTCAATCTCGCCAGGGAAAGAAAGGCCCTGCTGGTGGTTGCGATTGGGGCCGCCATCCTGTCGGTGCCGGCCGTTTATGGCGGTTATCAGGCCTATCTCTACACCGACGCCGTGCCGTTCTGCGGCGCCGTTTGCCATTCCATGACGCCGGAGTACGCCACCTATGGGCTGTCGCCGCACGCGCGCGTGGACTGTGCGCAATGCCACGTCGGTCCTGGCGCCACCGGGTACATCGAGTCGAAGATGCGCGGCATGGTGGAACTGGCGGAGACCATGCAAGACGACTATCCGCGCCCGATTCCGGTTCCGGTGGTGTCGCTGCGCCCGATACGCGGCAATTGCGAGAAGTGCCATTGGCCGGCGAATTTCTTTGGCGCCCGGCTGGTGCGCCGCGTCCACTACCTGTCCGACGAGCGGAACACGCGCTGGGAGATCGACATGCTGGTGCTGGTCGGCGGGGGGGCGCCCGTGGGGTCGTCACCCATGGGAATTCACTGGCATGTGGCGGGCAAGGTCGAGTACGTCGCCACCGACCCCGAAAGGCAGAACATCGCGTGGGTGCGGGCCGTGGACCCGAAGACCGGCCAGGCAAACGTGTACACCTCACAGCCGCAGCGCTCGACCACCGCTCCGGCCGGCGAAGTCCGAACCATGGACTGCGTGGACTGTCACAACCGCCCGAGCCACATCCTGGAGGCGCCGGATCGGAGCGTCGACGTGGGCCTTGACGGTGGCCGTCTCGACCCGTCTCTTCCGTTTATCAAGCAGCAGGGCATAGCGGCGCTGACCGCGGCTTACGGGGACCGTGAGCAGGCGCTGCGGGGAATCGACAGCGCCCTGCGCGGCTATTATGAGAAGACTTATCCGCAAGTCTACGCAGGCAAGCGGCCAGCGGTCGATGCCGCCATCGCTTACTTACAAGACACTTACAAGCGTTATTTCTTTCCGGCGATGAAAGTCCGCTGGGACACATACTTCATGAATGAGGGGCACTTTCAGTTCCCGGGGTGTTTCCGCTGCCATGACGGCCAGCATAAGAGCCTGGACGGAAAGGCCATTCGCTCGGATTGCGGCGACTGTCACAGGATCCTGCAACAGGGCAAAACCGGGAGCATGCAATTCGCCAAGGGGCCGGACGGGCTGGCTTTCGAACACCCGGTCGACAACGGCGGCGCGTGGGCGCAAACGCCGTGCAATTCGTGCCATACGGGAGGATCGATGTGATTGATTTAGCCGGCGAACCCCTCCCTTACCACGATCTCGATCCGCCCCGGCACATCGCCATCGTCGGCGTCGGAAACCTTTTGTTGTCCGATGACGGAGCCGGTATCCATGCGGTCCGAAGCTTGCGGACAGACGCGCGCGTCCGGTCCGTGGCCCGCCTCATCGATGGCGGCACGGTTGGATCGGATTTGCTGGCCGAGGTTTGCGGCTGCGAGAAACTGCTGATCGTCGACGCCGTGGATGCCGGCCTGGCGCCCGGCACCGCCGTCTGGATGGATCTTAGCGGACCCGATCCACCCAAGATCGATACGCGCAACGCCCACCAGTTTGGAATCCCCGGACTGCTCGACGATCTGCGTTTGCTCGGCCAGGCGCCTCGCCAGGTGGTTCTGGTGGGCGTCCAACCTGCCGCGATGGGATTGGGAACCGAGTTGTCGCCCGAGGTCGCCCGCGCCTTGCCCGTTGTGTCCGCGGAGGTGGTGCGGCAACTGGACCGGTGGACATCCACCGGCGGCGCCGTGAATTCCAAGGGGACTCAAGGCGCGGAGTCATGGGACGCCGCGCTCCCGAGAGCCGAAAAAAAGACAGCGGAAACAGAGCAGCTTAGAGAACACATATGAACGGAACTCGATCGTTAAGGATCATCGCTTTCATGTCGATTTCCATCGGCATTGGTATCCTCAGCCGCCCGGCATGGGGCTTCGTCGCTTTCGGGATACTGGTGTTGATCGACAACTTCCTCGTTCCGAGTCGCCCTCCAGAGCCGCCGGATCGCATAGTCGTTGAAAGAGAAATCGTGGAGTAGCAGCACGCTCCGCAACTACCTGCGAATGTTCCGGGCAGCGGTGTCGGCGCCCGGACAAAATGCGTGGGACAGCCAATCGTGGCTGCAGCCGCCTTTCAGGCGGCTCTTCCCGTCGCGCGTGTCTACCTATTTCACGGACACAACACTGGCTAGCGCACCATTGCCATGGAGACGCCGCCGGGTCCCGGCTTCGTGAGTGACGGCGAGCGCCCGGTTGGAGCCACGCTCTCAGGCCGGGGGTACCGGTCCAAGACTGAGCACGATCTTCTTAGCCGTCTCTTGAGAAATGCTCGGAAGAAAGACGATATGACAACTGCACGTACCCCCATTTCCCGGCACGCTTGCGCTGTACGCATTCGGATCTTCCGCGCGGCTGGATATCTTATCTTGATAAAAGACTCGCTTGGCCGTATTCTCGAACAGCGTTTCCTTGCGAATGCCGAGCAACCTCTGCAGGGACTCCGATAGAGGTTTGAACGTCTGTCCAGGCTGGCTGGTGACCACTACGATGGCCGTTGTGGTGTTTTGAAAAACCGCCGCACCGGTGTTGTCCCCCCAAGGAGCCCACTCCGGCGGAACCGCGATTTGACAGGCGCTCTTCGAGTCTCTTACCACCTTCCAATCCGCCGGCACGGTCTGCGCCGACAGGTGCGGCAGCAACAAGAGAAGCAGAGTTAAAACTGCCTGTTCTCTCATGGCTGCATTCTACCGCCGGCCGAAATCCGAGACAAGGCCCTAAACCGCGAAATCCCCGGGATCGGCTCAGCACCCCAAGGCCCCCGGTCACAAATCGATGGCCACCACTTCGTGCAGGGAAATGGGCGGAGTCGTGGTCTCCACCCATTCGCCGCTTTGCCGCCACTGCGCCTTGGCTTCACTGACCAGGAACCGCACCCGGCGCGCCTTGGCCCCGTCCGGAAGTTTCACGCGGACCTGCTGCGAACCGATCGGCAGAATCTCGCGCAGCGGCCCTTTCATCATCATTGGGTTAGTCAGATTGACCAGGTGCGCGGTAACCGAAGACTCCTGCTTCCATAGCGCCACATCGAGCACGCCGGGCCCTTGGACCCCAAGCGGTTGCTCCTCGTTGGCGGCCCAGCGGACGGCATTAGCCAACAAGATCCCGTGATCCTGGCACATGATCTCCCAGAACGTGCGGTCGATGTCCCAAGGAAAGTAAACCACGCGGCCCGCCCCGAAAGAGTGAACCAGCACACCGGGGATGTCGGTTTTGGTGTCCCGCACGTACACCTCCTCCATCGGCAGATCGGGGTAGGCGGGAACCGTCATGAGCGGCGCGCGCAAGCCCGGCGCCGTGCGAATTTCGACCCGCTTGACGCCGTGGATCATGCGGCCCGCATTCTCCAGCCCCGCCAGCAGCTGGTGGGAGTGGTCTTCGAGATTCAGGTAGGCGTTTTGTTGGCGCTCGATCGTGTTGCCGGCAAACGAGGCGCCGAAAACGGCGGCGAGACCGAAATCGTCGCGGCGCCTGCCGCGCTCGTCGTAAAGTGAAGTCTCGTGAGTGGCGACCAGCCCGCCGCCCTTTTCAACGAAAGCCTTCAACTGTGCGCACTGCGCGTCGCTCAGGTTGGCGATATTCGGCAGCGCCAGGACTTGGAATTGCCGCAGGCGCGCCGGGTCGAGCTGGCTATCCGAAACCGTTTCGAAGGGGATCCGGGCTTCCACCAGGGCGTGGTAGAACCCGGAGGTGTGGTCCGGCAAGGCCCGCGGCGCGGACACCAGCCCAACCCGAGCCAGCGGCCTCTCGTTGCGTAGATACTTCTCGTTCTTCCAGTGCCAGACATAAAGGTCCTCCACGGGTTTGAACCAGCGGTGGTCGAGCGGCTTCGCATTGAACTTGACCACCCAGGGCCGGAAACCCTGGGCGATGCCATCCACCGCCCACAGCCGGACCTCATTGGGGTTCTGGGTGGAGTCCTTCCAGCGGTAAGGCGCCTCGAATCCGACACTGAATATGCCCACGATCGGTTTCGAGCCGGAAATCGAGCGGGCATCCTTGGCAAACTTGCCGTTTTGCCAGGGCAACTGGAATTCGGAGCGGCATTGCCGGTCCGCAAACAGAATCGGAACCGAAATGTTTTCGTGTATCTCTTCGAATCCGTTGGGAAAGAATACCGCCCCGGAGTTGCGCTTCCTGATCTCGCCATCCCACAACAAATACAAATCCAGGAGGCGTTTCTTGTGCCAGGCGGCGTACTGGATACGTGCCTCGTCCTGCGCGCCCCCCGTCCCACGTGCGCCTTCTGCCGGCAGCGGCCGCGGCAGTTCCAAGCCGCTGAACGCCTTGAAATTCCGCCGGCAGTGCTCGCAGTAGCACATGCCCGACCCGCTCCAGCGGTTCGCGAAGACACCGTCAACCTTATACAAGGTCATGATCTCTTCGATCACGCTGGTCATGAACTCGAAGTTGTAGGGGCCAAGCGCGCAGGTCACCCATTCGGTGGGCATCGCCCAATGGCGCCGAGGCTGGCCGTTGGCTTCCACCGCGATCCAATCCGGATGCGCATCGAAGACGTCCTGATGAGCGGCGTGGGGATCCACGCGCGCGGTCACGACCATGCCCAGTTTGCGGCAACCGGCGAGCATTTCGCCAAAAGCGTCGCCATCGCCGAGGAACTTGCTGCGGTAATGCAGCGGCACCTTGGTCGGATAAAAGGCCACGCATCCGCCGGCGCTCAGGCACACGGCATCGGCATGGATCCGCTTGAAGTAGTCGAGCCAGAAGCCGGCGTCGTAGCGGCCCGGGTCGTCCTCGACGAAAGCCAGTTGCACCCACCGCATGGGCCGGTCGTACCAGCCTTTGTCCGGGCTTGGCTGGCCGAAAGCGGTGCTGGCCGCTGCCAGCGCGCCGGTCCCTATCATCCATTCACGCCGGTTGATTTCCATTGCAAGCTGACCTCCCGATTCGGCAACTCCATTCTACCCGCAAGCGCCGGTTGACCCGCGTGGATAAACTCCAGGAAAGCGCTTTACAAATATACCCCCGGCGGTATAGGATGGTTCGAGTGGCAAAGCCGCTTCCGCGAATTCCAAACAGAAATGGGGGGCCGTTGATGGCTGACGGTGGCAGTAGAAAGCTGCGCCTGGAACGGACCGATAGCGGATCGGCGAAGTCCTCCTCCCGGTTCCCGCATCGAGACCGGTAGCCACCGCTCCCGGCGCGTCTTTTCGCGTTCTTGCTCTGGCAATAGGCCGCGTTCCCGCATTCGTCCCGCAACGGTTTTGTAATCTGTGCTTGCTAAATTGAATGGATATGAATTCGGTGGAAGTTTGGAGATGCGGATTTTGAGGCTTGCGGGGACATTACTTGTTGCCGCGGCCGGATCGCTTTTCGCCCAGGACCCTCCGCCGGACGCTCCCGAAAAGTGGAATCTTTACTGGCAGGCTACCTCCATCGGACAGTATCATCCGTCGTTTTCGTCGCCCTATTCGGGACTGTTCAGCCTGGCGGGCCACCCGGAGGCCGAAGCTTCCATCACGTCGACTTTCTTCTTGGGTTACCTGCTGGCCCCCAACACGCAATTCTATTTCGACCCCGAACTGGCCGGAGGGCGGGGCTTTAGCGGCACCAACGGCATCGCCAATTTCCCCAACGGAGAAATGCCTCGAGTCAGCACGGCTACGCCCAAGCCTTATCTGGCGCGTCTTTACATCACTCAGGATTTTGCCATCGGCAGCGGGCGGGAAGCGGTCGAAAGCGACGAAAACCAGCTCGGCGGGAGCCGGCCGGCTACGCGGTACTCCATCACGGTGGGCCGCTTCACGGCGACCGATTTCTTCGATAACAACCGCTACACGCACGACCCGCGGATGCAGTTCATGGGCTGGGCCATCATGTACAACGGCGCCTGGGATTATCCCGCCGATACGCGCGGCTATACCTGGGGCTGGGTTCACGAGCTGCATACGAAGCGCTGGTCGTTGCGGTACGCCAGCGTGGCGGAGCCGCTGGTGGCCAACGGCGAGCAGATCGACCGGCGCTTTTTGCGCGACCGCGGCGACGTGGTGGAAGGGGAAATCCGCGCCAAGCGCAATGGCCACGAGGGCACGCTGCGCGCGTTGAGTTATTTCAATCACACCGATTCGGGCTATTACGCCGACGCCATCCGCCTGGGGGAGGAGACCCACACCACCCCGGATATTACGGCCGTGCGCCACACGGGCACGCTCAAGTACGGTTTCGGCGTGAGCGCGGACCAGGAGATCGCCAAAGGAATCGGTGTGTTTGGGCGGCTGGGCTGGAATGACGGCAAAACAACCAGCTTCGCGTTCACCGCCATCGACCGGCTGGCCACTCTGGGCGGATCCGTCAACGGCGCGCGCTGGCGCCGGCCCGACGACACCGCCGCCACCGAGGTTACCGTGGCCGGAATCTCCGCGGTCCACGCCCAGTACCTACGGATGGGCGGCGACGATTTTCTGATCGGGGACGGCTCCCTGCGCTACGGGCCGGAAACCGTGAGTGAGACTTACTACTGCGCCAAGGTAATCCACGGCCTGTTCGCCACCCTCGACCTGCAGCATGTTACCAATCCCGCATACAATCGCGACCGCGGGCCGGTCTGGGTCGGCACGCTCCGCCTGCACCTGGAGTGGGGCAAGAAGTAAGGGCTCGTGGCGCACGGATCTCGTGGAATTTGGGTTGAGCCGGACCAGAGGTCTTCAGGGCCGAGCGCGCGCCACGCCTGCTACTCAGCCAATGTGAAATTGTTCCCGCGTCATCCCCAAGCGGCGGAGATGCTCAACGCCGGGCCGGCGCGGCGACGCGGGCTTTGGCGGGGCGGTACCCGACTGACGCGCGGGATTTCGCGCGCTCGAAATTACGCAAGTACGCGGCCGCCATGCGGTCCGTTACGGCGATGTGATCGGGCATCCAGCGCTCGAAAAAAACCAGCAGATCGGCCAGCGCCTGGCGATCGCCCGACTTGAATCGGCGAACCGCGGATTGGATGCGTTTCCGGCCCGTATCGTGCTGCTGCTTGTGCCACTCCAGAGCCGGGTAACTGGCCGACCGCAGCGCGCGTTCCTCGTGGGCGAAGTGATCTTGCGCGTGCTCGACCACGCTCAGCAGTACTTCGGAGAGAGAATCGTCGGGAAGGCCAAGCGTCAGTGCGTGCTGTAGGTCGGCAAGGTGGCGATACAGGTCCCGATGCTCGGCGTCGAACTCGGGAACGTTGACCTCCGCCGGAACCGGGTAACGGTGGGAGCCCATGCACCTTAGTATAGTCGATTTCAGTGATTAGGATCTTCAAACCCGACGGGCGCTGCGCGACGCGGAAGTTACCCATATCGGCCAGGATGGTAGGCTGAAGGGCATGGATCTTCTTCGCAGCCTGTTCGTGCCAGCCTTGCTGGTTTGCTCGCCGCTAGCCGCCCTGGCGGACGAGGGCATGTGGACCTTCGATAATCCACCGCTCGTCCAGCTCCGGGAAAAGTACGGCTTTACGCCAACCGAGGCGTGGCTGGACCACGTCCGGCTGTCTTCGGTGCGGCTGAACGACGGAGGCTCGGGGTCGTTCGTCAGCCCGCATGGACTGGTGCTGACGAACCATCACGTGGCGCGCGGGCAACTGCAAAAGAACTCTTCGGCCGAGCACGACTACATTCGGGACGGGTTTTACGCGGCCACGCCGGAAGAGGAGATGAAGTCGCCCGACCTGGAAGTCAATGTCCTGGTCTCGATGGAAAACGTGACCGGGCGCGTGCAGGCCGCGGTGCGGAAAGCCGGCAAGGCGGCGGATGAATTTGCCGCGCGCAAGACGGAGATCGCCGCCATCGAAAGCGAAAGTCTGAAGACCACCGGGCTGCGCTCCGACGTGGTGACGCTGTACCAGGGCGGGGAATACTGGCTCTATCGCTACCGGAAGTATACCGACGTGCGGCTGGTGTTCGCGCCCGAGCAACAGACTGCGTTTTTCGGCGGCGATCCCGACAACTTCACCTACCCGCGCTACGACCTGGATATGGCGCTGTTCCGCGTCTACGAAAACGGCAAGCCGCTCGAAAGCGCCAATTATCTGCACTGGAATAAGGAAGGCGCCAAGGAAAACGAGCTGGTGTTCACCAGCGGCCATCCGGGGTCGACTTCACGGCTGGATACCATGGCGCAGCTCGAAGCGCAGCGCGACCTGCTGTTTCCGCTGGTCATCAAGCTGGTCGGGAGCCGCCTCGATGCCCTGCGGAAGTATTCGGCCGAGGGAAGCGAGCAAGCCCGCCAGGCCGGCTCCCAGATCTTCTTTCTGGAAAACAGCCTGAAGGCCGAGCGGGGCGTGTACCAGGGGCTGCTGGACAAGAACGTGATGGCGGCCAAGCAGAAAGACGAAACCGGGTTTCACGCCAAGGTGACGGCCAATCCGCAATGGGCCGCGGCTTATGGCGGCGCATGGGACGCCCTGGCGGAGGCGGAGCGAAAGTTCGGCACTCGTGTTAAAGAGCGTTACTTCCACCTCATCGACTCGCAGATTGCCACGCTGGCCATGAATATCGTGCAGTTGGTGGCGGAAGAGAAGAAGCCGGATGGCGAGCGGCTGCCGGGCTACCACGAAGCGCAGCTCGACTCGCTAAGGTTCAGCTTATTTTCGCCGGCGCCGGTTTATCCGGGGATGGAAATCGCCCGCATGACCGCCGCGCTGGAGCTGGATCTGTCGGAGATGGGCCCGAACGATCCGTTCCTGAAGACCATCCTGCGCGGGCGAACTCCGCGGCAGGCGGCCGAAGAACTGGCGGGGGGAACCAAGCTGGCGGATCCGGCCGTGCGGCGGAAGCTGGTGGAAGGCGGCGAGAAAGCCGTCGCGGCATCCGGCGATCCCATGATCGCGCTGGCTCGGGAACTCGATCCGGCGCGGCGTGAACTGATCAAATGGCTTGAGGACAACGTCGAGAGCGTGGAGCAGCGCGCCGGCGAGCAAATGGGCAAGGCCCGGTTCGCGGCTTATGGCAAATCGACTTATCCCGACGCCACTTTCACCCTGCGCCTTTCCTACGGCACGGCTTCCGGCTACCCCATGAACGGCACCAAGGCCCCGTATAAGACTACCTTCTTCGGACTGTACGACCGCGCCAACAGCTTCAATTTCGAAGGCCCCTTTTATCTGCCGACACGCTGGGCGGAGGGCCGCGACAAGCTGAACCTGGCCACGCCGCTCGATTTTGTGACTACCAACGACGTGGTGGGCGGCAATTCCGGCTCGCCGGTGATCAATCGCAACGCCGAGCTGGTCGGCCTGGTGTTCGACGGTAATATTGAATCCCTGGTGGGCGATTTCGTCTACGACGGCGCCGCCAACCGCACCGTAGCCGTACACACCGCCGGCATGACCGAAGCGCTCGGCAAGCTGTACCACGCCGATGCGGTGTTGAAGGAACTGCTAGGGCAGTAGGGCGGTCGCTCGGAGACTGTTTTCCGATTCGGTTGATCTCGAGGCGGCTTCGCGCCGCGGTACGCCGCGGCATGGCAAGCGAGCCGCCGAAGGAGAATCGACGTGTGATTAGCTACACTATCCTCATGCTCCGAAAACTTTTCCTGCTGCTCCCGCTCGTCGCCGCCTGCGCCCTGGCGCAGACACGCGTCTATGAACTCCGGACTTACCACTGCAATGAGGGTAAGCTCGAAGCTCTCAAAGCCCGTTTCCGCGACCACACCCTCGAAATCTTCAAACGCCATGGCATCGAGAGCATCGGTTATTGGGTCCCCCAGGATCCGGAAACCTCAAAGAATACGCTGGTCTATCTCATTGTTCATCCCAGCCGCGCCGCCGCCGACAAGAACTGGGCCGATTTCCGCAAAGACCCCGAATGGATGAAGGTCGCCGCCGACTCCGAGAAGGATGGCAAACTTGTGCAGAAGGTGGACTCGGTGTTTCTCGATCCGGCGGATTTTTCGCCCTTGAAATAACGTGGACGCCGCGCGTCCGGCGCACATGCGCCTCCTGGTGCGACAGCCTCGCGCGCTCAGCACTGACCTGTGACCCGCCATTTCACCGATTGGGGGCCGGCGTATGTGCCGGTTTCGCGCAAGCTAAAGCGTGCGCCACCACGACTCAATTTCTTGCGAGCGAATGCCTGACTACGGCTTCGCCGGCACGCTTCTGATGGTGACCGATTCGATCGACCATTGGGCCGGGACCTGGCGCGGTTTGGGAGCGCGGGTGGGGGCTCCCACCTCGGACAACATAGCGGTCAGGGGATCGGCGTAGGCGGGGTGGACGCCGCCTCTGGTGCGGGCGCCCTCGAAATCGAACACGTCCGGATTGTCGATGGGCTCGTCGGTGGCTACCAGGAAGTAGCTGTCCACGCCGAACGGCTCGCTGACGGAAAAGTCGTATTCTTCGGCGCCGGTGACGGGAATCGACGGCTCGAACCTGGGCTGCTCGTGAATCATGGTGTAAGGCATACGATTGCCCAGGTTGCCGCGGCCGAGGGCGGGGAACAGGAGCGAGCCCTTGCCGAAATGGTCGACCGCGAAGACGTAGACCCAGCGCTGGCTCAGGGAGGCGGGTTCGGTGAGGGCGCTCGCGTCGGCGCGCAGATAGATTTTGTATTTCTCGCCGTCGCGCATGTCGCCGGCAACGCGGAACTGGCCGGTGGCGACGTTCTTGAAAGCCAGGCGATAAGGAAAGGAGCCGCTCGAACCGGGCGCGGAAAGCGCCAGCCAGGACCGGATCCGCGCCAGGCGGAGAGCGTGATCGGAGACCGAAGCGGCGGCGCTCTGGACGCCCTGCGGCGTATTGACCAGCGCCACCCAATCGCTGCGGATGGGCAGCGGCAGGTAGCCGCCGGGCCGGTCGGCGGCGGACTGGCCGGCGAGCTCGCGGACGCTCTCCTCGGTGGCATCGGGAAGCACCCACGCGTACTCGATGTTGTCGCCGTTGAGTCTCCCGTGAAACCAGTAATGGGCGCCGGCGGGAGTATTCTGCTTTCCCTTGCCGCCGGTTTCAATCGCCGAGTATTGGCCGCTCCCGAAGGGAATCGCGGCGGCGAACTCGGTGGTCGGAGGCAGCAGCAGAAGAAATTTGGCCCGCGGCGGGAGAAGTTTTCTAAGCGCGTCGGACTGAGGCGCGGCGCCCAAGTCTGTCGGATGGCCGCTGGCGGGATTTTGTTCGAGAATCCAGGACGTGCCGGTCCAGCTCATGACGTGGGTGGGACGGCCGGCGGTGGCGTCGGCCAGCCAGACAATGCCGGAATCCGTGCGCAGCTTGCCGATTTCGCGGGCGGTGGCAATCAATCCGGCGGCCGGCTCCGGGTTGGGAATGTAGACGCGCAAAGCGGCCGAAGGAGGGACCACCCATTTATCCACGAGGAAGAGATCGCCGGTCTTCAGCGTGCCCGAGCCGGTGAGGGTGGCAAGGGAGGTGCTAGCGTCGGCGGCGGTGATTTCGAGCTCGACGGGTGGTTTGGCAACGCTCTTAAACGTCGAGTGGGGGTAGACGCCGATGGCGGTGCCGCCGCGCAGATGGACGGTTTTGCCGTTGTAGGACTGAACCATGACGGTGAGGCCGCTGGCGGTGGTGGCGGGGTCGCCGAAGATGCCGCGCTCGGCCCGGCCGGCGCCGCCCATGACGGGTAATTGCGGCACGCTATTGGCGCGGATGGCGGTAACGGCGCGCCCAAAGACCTGACGCATGGGCTCGTCGGCGCTGCGCAGGGAGCGGGCCAGGGCCCAGGTAAAGGCGCCGTGATCGCCGTCTTCGGTTTGCGTTTCGAGGGCTTCTTCGGTGGGCTGGGCGGCGGCCAGGGTGAGCACGCCGAGAGCTTCGGGATCGATCTCCTTGCCGCTGCCGGGATCCATATCGGCGGGATCGTTGACGACCGGTTCGGCGATCTTGCCGGCTTCGGCTTCCGCGCCGCGACCGGAGTTGGTGCGCGCCTTGCCGCGCGCGTTCCAGGCGCCGCGGGAGAGCGACCCGCTGTGGCAGCTATCCGCGATGAAGGTAACGCGCACGCCTTTCTTGGCGGCCTTCCAAAGAATACGCGAGATTTCCTTGTCGCGAACATCGGGCACGCCGCGCCAGTGGTCGGCCGGAACGATGGTCTGATCTTCGCCGCCTTCCTCTTTGCTGGCCAGGTTGCGCATGTGATTGCCATGGCCGGAGTAGTAGAAGACGCGGATGTCGCCGGCGGCGGCGTCATCGACCAGGTTCTTCTGGAGCGCCGACAGGATCGCCGCGGCGGTGGCGTCCTGGTCGGTCAGAACCACGAAGTCGCTGAAGCCGAAGCTCTCCAGCACGGCCTTCATCAGATTCACGTCGTTGATGGCGCCGTTGAGGTTGTCGAAGCGCCAGTAAGTCGGGCTGCCGGTGACGGCGGGGCGGCGAAAGGCGGGGCCTGACGGGGCGGGAGTTTGCTGGGCGGCGTCCGGATTGTAGAGATTGATTCCAACCAGGACCGCGCGGCGGGTGACGGCGCTGGACGGCCAGGCGCAAGCCGCGAGAAAGAGTAACAAGCAGGAAGAGCGGTATCGGGAAATCATCCTAATTTGCCCCTCGACGGCCCCATGCTATCACAGGCGTACGTCAGCGGCGAGGCGCGGACGGCGGCGTGCCAAGCCCGGCTTCGAACCCGCTGAGGATTCCCGAAAGCGAACACTCAGGTCCTACGCGGTGGCAGCGGCAGTCAATGTTTTCATTCACTTGCCCAGTCCCTCAAAATGGACCTTGGCTTGCACCCCGAACGGCATGCTCACCCTCCTCAGGGATTTGCGCCACGCTTTCCGCAGCTTGCGCAAGATGCCGGGCTTCACCATCGTGGCCCTGCTCGTCCTCGCGCTTGGCATCGGAGCCAACACCGCTATCTTCAGTGTCGTTAATTCGGTGGTGCTGCGTCCGTTGCCGTATCCCGGCTCCGACCGGCTGGCGTTGATCTGGGAGACGGATTTGAAGGACGGCATCAGGCGCGAGGGGCCCTCCGGGCCGAATTTCCTCGACTGGAAGGAGCAGAGCCGATCCTTCGAGGATATGGCGATACTCGAGGTCGGCACTGGCACTGTAACCGGGGAGGGCGAGCCCGAGCAGGTCGTCGGTCTGCGCGTGACCACGAATTTTCTGTCGATGCTCGGGGCGCGCACCGTTCTCGGACGCGACTTCACGGCGGCTGAGGGCGCCGGTCAGGCACGGTACCCGGTCGCCGTGCTCGCCAACGGGTTTTGGAAGCGCCGCTTCGGAGCGGACCCGCGCGTCATCGGAAGGACCTTTACCATGAATAGCGAGCCGTACACCGTGATCGGCGTGCTCGCGCCGGACTTTTACCACCTGCTGCCCACCGACCTTTATGTGCCATGGCCGGTCGCGCAACTGCGCGCCAAGAGCCGCGTGGACCACGACTTCGGCGTCATCGCCCGCCTTAAGCCGGGTGTCAGTTTCGCTCAGGCCCAGTCCGAGCTGAGCGCCATCGCGCGCCGCATCGACGCCCAGACGCCCAGGCTGGCAGGCTGGGATGTGGCCGTGGTCGCGATGAAACAGGCGCTCTTCGAATATATCCGGCCGGCGCTGCTGTTGCTCTTGGGAGCGGTGGGGCTGCTTCTGCTGCTGGCATGCGTGAACGTTGCAAGTCTATTGCTCGCGCGCGTCACGGGCCGGCACAAGGAGATGGCGATTCGCGCCGCATTGGGCGCGCGGCGCGGCCGCCTGATCGCGCAGATTTTGAGCGAGAGCCTGCTGCTGAGCCTGCTGGGAGGCGCGCTCGGAGTCTGTTTCGCCGCGTGGGGTGTCGAGCTTCTGAGCGCGGCGCTGCCGGCCACGCTTCCGATGGCGGAGGCCGGTGCCGAGATCGTGCGGCCGGCCATCGCCGTGGACGGCCGGGCGCTTCTCTTTGCGCTCGCGATCTCAACCGGCGCCGCGCTGATTTTCGGACTGATCCCCGCCCTGTACGTGTCCGGCGCCAACGTGAACGATGCGTTGAAGGCAGGCGGCCGGACGTCTTCCCCATCGCCTGGCCGGACCGGGGTGTGGAGTTTCTTCGTGGCCGGGGAGATCGCTCTCGCCAGTATGCTGCTGATCGGCGCCGGTCTCGCCATGAAGAGCTTTGTGAATCTGCAACACGTGAATCCGGGCATACGGCCCGATCATGTCTTGACGTTCCGCATGCGCCTGCCCACCGACAATCTTTACAAGAGCGATCGCGAGCAGGCCGGCTTCTATCGGCGCGTGCTCGACAGAGTGGACCGGATACCCGGCATTCAATCCGCCGGTCTTACCGATGTGCTTCCGCTCGGACAGCAAAACGACCGGGAGTACTTCACCATCGAAAACCGCCCCCTGCCGCCGGGGCAGTCGCTGGTCGCGGACTTTCGGCGTGTCAGCCCGCGGTATTTCCACACCATGGGGATCTCGCTGCTGCGGGGAAGACTGCTATCGGGTCGCGATGTACCGGACGCCCCGTTGGTGGTCCTGATCGACGAAACGCTGGCGCGCCAATATTGGCCCAACCAGAACCCGATCGGCCGCCGCATGCGGCTCTGGGGCGAATTCCGGCAAGTCGCCGGCATCGTCGGCCAGGTGCATCACTACGGATTGGAAAAAGAGCCGGAGCCGACCATCTACGCGCCCTTTGAGCAAATGCCGGACCAGTCGATGGTGCTGGCCGTGCGCACGGCGATGGAGACCGAGGCCGTGGTGAAAGCCGTAAAGCAGGCCGTGTGGTCGGTGGATGGGGGCCAGCCGGTGTTTCAGATCCGCAGCATGGACGAGTATCTGTCGCTGGCCAATACCGCGTCCCGCATTTCGACCATACTGTTGACGGTTTTCGCGGGCATCTCGATGCTGTTGGCCGCGCTCGGGATTCATGGGGTTGTTTCCTTCGGCGTCGCCCAGCGGACCCGCGAATTCGGTCTTCGCATGGCGCTTGGCTCCACGCCCGGCCAACTCATGTCGCTGGTAATCCGCAACGGCCTCAAGACCGCGCTGATCGGCCTCGGGGCCGGGATCGCCGGCGCCGCCGCGCTGGCTTTGGCCCTGCGCGCCCTGCTCTACGGGGTAGCGCCGCTCGATCCCGCGGTGATGGCCGGAGTCGCAGCCTTGCTTCTCACCGTGGCGCTCGTCGCCAACTACGTTCCGGCGCGGCGCGCGACGCGCATCGATCCGCTGCGGGCGCTGCACCAGGATTAGCCGCAATACTGTCCACTTAAGCCGCCGAAGTTTCTACATTTCACACAGACTGAAGTCTGTGCCACCTGTTGTCAGTGACCTGCCGACAGGTTCACACAGACTGAAGTCTGTGCCACCTGTTGTCAGTGACCTGCCGACAGGTTCACACAGACTGAAGTCTGTGCCACCTGTTGTCAGTGACCTGCCGACAGGTTCACACAGACTGAAGCCTGTGCCACCTGTTGTCAGTGACCTGCCGACAGATGGTGGCACAGGCTTTAGCCTGTGTAAGCCGGGATTCATCCCGGCTTTTTCTTTCCGCGCGTGACCGCGGGCTAAGCCTCGGCGAGCACCACGTCATGGCCGGCTCGGCGTAATTGGCGCGCCATGCGTTTCTCTTCGCTGGGCCACCAACTCCCGCTGTCGCCGATCACGACCAGCGAATACGGCCTCAAGACGGTTGTCAGGGCCTCGACCCGGTTGCGGCAAAGACAAATGCAAACCGTGGTTTCGACCGGGCTCTCCTCTGCCAGGACGCGAAAGCGCCTTTCGGTGAAATCGAGCGGCACGGGCGGTGTGGTGAGTGGGAGAGGGTACGGAACAACCTGGGGCACCATCAACGTGATGCGAGCGCGCAGGCGATTGGCCAGCGTGGCCGCCGTCCGTAAGGCCGGCAAGGTCGATTCGATCGAAGTACAGACGACAGCGATATTCAGCGCCGAATGCGCTTCTCGGGCTGCCGGCTCTTCCGGGAGCCTGACCGCCGGAACCAAGAGCTTCTCAAGGACGGATGACATTTGTCGCTTACGCTTTCATCCTTGAGCGTATCCGCTGGGGCCTGAGGAAGTCCTAAAAAGTCCATGAGGACTTTATAAAGGGCGGATGGTTCTGTGGGACAAAGCGCTCAACCGCTCAAAGAGTAACGGGTGAGCGCCATCATCTCGGCGTAGAGGTATTGGAAATCGGGGTCGGCGGCAAGCTCGACGTGCCGCGCGAGCGCTCGAATCTTGCGCAATCGCTCCGGTCGGGTGGATGGAGCGAGCAGCAGCATGCGCGCGCCGCGCAGCGCGCTGTTGCCCACCGGCTCTATCGGCAAGTCCTCGGGCAACAGTCCAATGGCGCGCGCGCTCGCCTGGCGGATATAGTTGCCGAACGCGCCCGCCAGAGACAGCTTTTCCACGCCTCCGCCGGCGAGCATGCGTAGCCCTGCCGCCATGGCGCCCTTGGCCAGTTGCAACTCGCGGATGTCGCTCTGCGCCAGCGCGACGCCCGCGGCCAGCGGCAAGCGCTTCTCCGCGTTCGTCAGCCGGCCGTTGGCGCCGATCCAGCCCAATTCGACGCCGCCCGCCGCCGCGTCCACCAGTCCGCTGCCGCAGATGCCGCGCGCCGTGCCGCCGCCGATGACGTGACAGTCGAGCCCGCCGTCGCGCACGTGTACGCTATCGATGGCGCCTGCGCCTGCCCGCATTCCCGCGCCAATTCGGCCGCCTTCAAAGGCCGGGCCGGCCGCCGTCGATGCGCACACGATCGCTTCCGCCGACCCCACCACCACCTCACCGTTGGTGCCGATGTCGAAGAGCGCCCGCGGCCGCGCCTGCTCGTCCAAACGCGTGGCCACGATGCCGCACAGTAGATCGCTGCCCACGAATCCGCCCAGGCAAGGCAGGAATTCGGCCGGCCCCGGCCATTCCAACTCCCAAGCCGCGAAGCGGTAGCCGTCGAGCGTGGGCGAAAGGAACGGCGCGTGCGTCAGCGGCTCCACCTCGAGGCCGCAGAAGAGGTGATGCATCACCGTATTGCCCGCCACCACCACCTCGCGGAGCGGCTCGCCGCCCAGCATCCGCCCCAGCGTTTGGCGGATAATGCGGCCCAGTTCGCCCGGCTGGCGGAGCTCGTACTGCAGGCGGCTCATCACGTCGGCGCCATAGCGCGCCTGCGGGTTGATGGCGGTCTCCACACCGACCACTTCGCCCGTCGCCAGATCGACCACCTGCACCACCAGCGTGGTCGTACCCAGGTCGATCGCCGCGCCTCGTCCCGCGCGCGGCTCGATGGGCACGTGCGCTTCGTCGGTGAGCACGGCGAGCGACCACTGGTCCACCTCAACCACCACGCCGCCCGTACCAGATGCCCAGGCCGCGCAGCAGGCCAGGCGCCACCCATCGCGGATCTCTTCCTCGCTGAGCGCCTGCCGCATGGCCGCGGTGACCGGCACCTCCCCTTCCAGGACCCGCACCTTGCAGCCGCCGCAGGCGCTGTCGCCGCCGCAGGGGAATTCGACGCCCGCCTCGAAGAGCTGATCGGCCAGCGTCTGCCGTCGATTGGGATGGAGTTCGAGCTTCACGAGCGGCTAAGCGGAACGGCCTGAGCCTTCACTACGCTGGCGTCATAGGTAGCCGCGATGTGCTGGCCTGGCGCGGCGACCACGAACTCAGTTTCCGCCCACTCGCCCTCCACCATGCGCCGCAACCACCCGAGGTCGCCTGGCAGCCGTTCGAAACTCCAGCCGTTCTCGCCGGCTTCGACGGACGCTTCGGCGAGGAACTTCCCGCCGGCCTCCAGCCCCGTCTCGATGAACGCGAGTTTGCGGTACTGCGAGCGGTAGCGGGTCATCTCCTCGTACAGGTAGCGCCCGTTGTCTTCGCCGTATTTGCGAATCAGCGCTTCCACCGACTCGTCGAACCCCACGGTGTTGTGAGTCAACTGCTGCAAGCCTTTGCCGCGCTCGAGCCAGCCGGTCGACCGGAAATAAGTGCCCGGGTTGGCATCGAAGTACGCCTGGTAGCGTTCGCGGCCGCCCATCAGCAGCGCGATGCAATCGTGGGCGCGCGGCAGCACCAGGCGCGTATGCCGCGCGGCGACCCCGTCGAGCCCCAGGCCGCAGAGCCCGTAGCCGAGCAGAATCGCCTCGTACATGCCTTCCGGCGTGCGGTCCACGGCTTCCTGGATCTTCGCCGCCATCGGCTTGCCGCCAAGGTCGTGCAGCCCCTTGGGCAGAAACTCCACGTCCACCTGGTGCGGCGAATGTGCGCAGGCGTCGCACATTTCGCGGTAGAGAACTTCGCAGCTGATCAGCTTGAAACGCATGGGATACTTACGACGGCGCGAATGAACCTACATGGTAGTACGGCGCTCGTCAGCCTGCGCCGCACGCCTGACCGCCTACTTATCCTCCCCGAGAGGCTCGTTGCCGCCGGCCGGTGCGCCGCGCGGGTCCGGTTTCACCGTGACGGGTTGGGTATAGGTCTGGCCGTCGACGGTGAGGCGCACGGTATACTGGCCGGGCTGCAAGGCTGCGGCGCCGCGTCCGCCGCGTCCGCCCGCGGTCTGGTTGGCCACCGGTGCGGCTCCCGCGGGATGGCAGGCGTCCGGCGCCGGCGGAGGGGCCGCACCACGTCCGAAGCCGCCGCCGCGTGCGGCCGTGGCACCTAGGGCGAAGCGATGCATTCCGGCCGCGGCCGAAGGCGGCGCGGCCGGCTGCATCCAAATAGCCTCTACGTTCAAGGTTTCGGTATGTGGCGGACGCACCGGCGTATCGCTGGCCGCGCAGGCCCGCACCGCTCCGCCGCCGTCCAGCAGTTCGAGCTTCAGCGCCCCGGCGGCAGCGCTCTTGAGCCAGTAGTAGGCCACCACGCCGGAGGGCGGATTCCGCAACTGCGGTTCATCGTGCGGCATCGGCGTGCCGTTCATGCTGCCGGCCCGGATGGAATAGGTTTCGCCGGGTTGGAACAGGTACGCGCCGGCGGAGACGATCTGGGCGCCCAGGGCGGCGACCTGCCGCAGCGGAGTCATCTGGTCCATCACCCAGAAGCCGCGCCCGTGGGTGGCGATATCCAGGTCGTCGCCGTGCACCACGATGTCGCGAACCGAGGTCACCGGCATGTTGTTCTGCAACGGCTGCCAACGGTCCCCGTCGTTGAAAGAAACATAAACCCGCAGCTCGGTGGCGGCGTAGAGCAGCCCTTCGGTCTGCGGGTCTTCTTTCACCGAATTGACGTAGGCGCCTGCGGGAATCCCGGCGGCTACGTTCTGCCACGTCTTGCCGCCATCGTGAGTGCGATAGATATACGGCTGGTTATCGGCGAGGCGATGGCGGTCGACGGAGGCGTAGGCGGTCTCGGCATCGAAATGGCCGGCTTCGATTTGCGAGACCCTGCTCCAGGCGGTCATGGCCGGAGGGGTGATGTTGTTCCAGTTCTTGGCATCGTCCCGCGTGACGTAAATCAAGCCGTCGTCGGTGCCGACCCAGACCGTGGCGGCCTGGAGCGGCGATGGGCCGATGGTATAGACCACGCCGAAACGGTCGGTCATCGCTTCGTCGATGTCTTTGGCTGTCAACGAGTCCAGTGTGGCGGGCACGGCCGGCTTCACGCGCGCCAGGTCGGGACTGATTTTCTGCCAGGTGCGGCCGCGGTCGCGCGAGCGCATCACGAATTGGTTGGCGTAGTAGAGCGCTTCGTCGGCTTGGGAAAAGACCTGGGGCAGGGTCCAGGTCTTGCGGTCCGGATCGTCGGGATCGGGCGGAGGCAGTCGTCCGCCGAGTGGCACGGAAATGTTGAGCGCCTGGTCGCAACGCCCGGCGCCGTTGCCATAGAGGATGTTGCCGTCCTTAGGATCGGGCAGCGCTGTCGCGCTCTCGCCGGCCAGGCAGGTGGGTTCCCAGTCGCGGAAACTGAGCAGGCCCTGGCGCGACCAGGTGCTGACGCCTACGCCGCCGCTGTCCTGCTGCGCGCCGTAGAGCCAATAGGGGAAGCGATTGTCGGCGGCCACGTGATAGATCTGGGCGGTGGGCTGGTTGTACCAGGAGCTCCAGGTTTTGCCGCGATCCACGCTCACCACGGTGCCTTGGTCGCTCGACAGCACCATGCGGTTGGCGTCTTTGGGATTGATCCAGAGCTGATGGTAATCGTCGCCGCCGGGCGCGCCTTTGAGCGGCACAAAAGTCTTGCCGCCATCGGTGGTCACGTAGGTGGCGGTGTTGATGACGTAGGCGCGGTCGGGGTCGGTGGGATCCACGGTGACGGCTTCGAAATACCAGCCGCGGCCCCAGAGCCGGCTCTCACTGTTGACCAGTTTCCAGGTAGCTCCGGCGTCGCCCGAAACGTAGACGCCGCCGCCGCCGGCGTTCGCGCCGCGTCCGCCGCCACCGAGAGGCGGCGCCACACCGCTGCCGAGATCGTCCACCACCGCCCAGAGGCGATTGGGATTGCTGGGCGCAACCGCGATTCCGATCCTGCCCACGAATTCGTCGTGGGGCAATCCGCCCGCCAGTTGCTTCCAGGTGTCGCCGCCGTCGGTGGATTTGTACAACCCGCCGCCGGGCATATTGGAAGGCGCGTAGACCGGCCACGGCGGACGGCGGGTGGCCCACAGGGAAGCGTAGAGCACGCGCGGATTTTTCGGATCGAGAGCTACGTCGATGGCTCCGACGTTGTCGGGATCGTGGGTCTTGAACAGAATCTTCTTCCAGGTGGCGCCGCCGTCGGTCGAGCGGTAGAGGCCGCGCTCCGGGTTGGCATTGTAGACGTGGCCGAGCGCCGCGACATAGACGCGGTTGGGGTTGGCCGGGTCGACCACCACGCGCCCGATATGTTCGGTGGCTTCGAGACCGATGTGGGTCCAGGTCTTGCCGGCGTCGGTGGATTTATACATGCCAATGCCGTAGGAGTGCTGGTTGCGAATGTCGGTCTCGCCGGTGCCGACGTAGACCACATTGGGACTCGAGGGGGCTACGGCAATGGCGCCGATCGAGCCGATCGGAATGCCCTGGTCGGAAATGGGGTCCCAGGTGCGGCCGGCGTTCCCGGTCTTCCACACGCCGCCGCCCACCGAGCCGGAATAAAAGGTGTCGGGCTGAGCGGCGTGGCCGGCGACGGCAAAGGTGCGTCCGGCGCGCATGGGTCCCACATCGCGCCACTCGAGCCCGGCCAGCAACGTGCCGGGGTATGGACTCGCAGGGGTCATCTGGGCAAACATTCCGAGCCCTGCCAGCGCCAACAGACAAAGCGATGCGAAAGGAACCAGCCAACGACGTCGACCAACCATTCCGATTTGCTCCCATGCGGCTTGGTTCGATAGCCAGCCGAATTGAAACACTTTAACAGAAGCGGGCCGGCCGGCGTCGGGCAGGGGATTGCGGATCTGTCGTCCAGGCGGACGAGCCGACGACCTGGAGTTGCCGAGGAGTGAGTCCGGTATCGGTCATAAGTGGTCGGCTTTCGGCCACACGATAACGCGGGCGAGCGGGGGAAAAGGGGGTGCGCGGGGCTGGCGAAGTCGCCGTAAGAGATTGAAACGGAAGGAATAACAAATGTTTGGAAGCTCTGTGACTGGATTCCGCCGGCCGGGCCGGCGGGATGCTTTTGTGCATTTTTGTGCACGATGAACAAAGACACCGGCGACAAGATCGCCGGCGCTACGGCGAGACCGGCGGCGCAACCGGAACGGGAAGCTTGTTAGAATTCAAAGTCACCCGGTGATTGGAGGATCGATGAAGAATATCCTGTTTACGCTCTTGCTTTCGGTTTGTGCGCGGTCGCTCGTTGCTCAAGGAGCCCCGCCCCAGGCTGCGCCCGACCAGCCATACACAATGGAGTATTACTACAAGGTGCAATGGGGGCACCAGCAGGAATTCCTGCAACTCTTCCTGAAGAACCACTACCCGTTGCTGCAAAAGGTGGCCGAGAGTGGCCGCATCCTCTCGGTGAAAATCGAGACGCCGGCGAACCACGCGACCGAGGATGGGCGCTGGGACTATCGCGTCACGATCCGGTTCAAGAACTCCGGCTTGGCGACCAGCGGGAACCCGGACGAAGAGCGGTTGATTCGGCAACTCTGGCCGGACCACCAGACTTACGAGCGCGAGGAACAACGGCGCTTCGAGATCCTGTTGGCCCACTGGGACCTTCCGGTGACCGATATCACACCCGCGAAGAAGTAGCGTGAAGACCCGGCGCCCGAACTTGCGGCCCGCATCCTTGGTAGGATGAAGCATATGCAACTCACCATCCGGTTGCTTCGCGAGACGGACGGCCGCTGGATTGGCGACATTCCCGAACTGCCGGGCGTGACGGTGTACGGCTCCACTTCCGAGGAAGCGACGCTGAAGGCCAAGGCCCTTGCGCTACGCGTAATTGCCGAGGAAATCGAGCACGGGGAGATGAAGCCCGCAGCCGACACGTTGCAGTTCTCCATCGCAGCATGAGCGAATGGCCGGCGACCAAGGCGCGGCGTGTGCTTGCGGCCTTGCAGCGGATTGGGTGGCGCATTGTTCGCACGTCCGGTTCCCATCGGACGCTGCGGCGTGAGGGATGGCCACAATACCGTTTCGCCTATCACGACAAAGAGGAATTGGGGCCGGTCGCTCTATCGGAGATGGCCAAGCACACAGGCCTGCGCCCGGAAGATCTGTAGCGCTTCCCGGGGAAGTCACAGTCATGCAAACATTTCGGCAAAAATTTGTCCGAAACGGCCGATATGATGTACAGGCGCAGGACGGAGGCACTGTTGCCCGGCCCTGGTGGCTCAGGGTCCCCCCAATAAACCTCGACCTGCCTCGGACCCAGAGGCTGTGCCCTCCTCACGCCTCTGGTGTCCTTCCCGAATCGCTCGACACCGTTTGCCCGTGCTACACTCCCAGCATGGCGGCGCCGCGCACGCTCCCCGACGATCCTCCGCCGTTTCTCGGCTCCTGGCGGCGCGTTTACGGCGCGGTGCTGCTCTACCTGGCGGCACTGATTGGCGTGCTGTATCTGTTTACTCAAGCCTACCGATGAGGACCCTCGACTGGATCGTCCTGGTTTCCTCGCTGATTTCGATCATCCTGTACGGCTTGTACCGCAGCCGCGGCAGCAGCACGGTGGAGCGTTATCTGCTGGCCGGAAGAACCATGCCGTGGTACGCCATGGGGCTGTCCATCATGGCCACCCAGGCTTCGGCGATAACCTTTATTTCCACCACCGGCCAGTCTTACACCGACGGTATGCGTTTCGTGCAGGCGTACTTCGGCTTGCCGATCGCCATGGTGGTGGTCTGCGCCACCGTGGTTCCGGCGTTCCGTCATGCGCGCGTCTACACCGCGTATGAATACCTGGAGCGGCGTTTCGATTCCAAGACGCGCGCCCTGGCCAGCCTGATCTTTCTGGCGCAACGCGGCATTTCGGCCGGTCTGACGATCTACGCGCCGGCCATCGTGCTGAGCGTGCTTTTGGGCTGGCCCGAACGGCTGACCACCACCCTGATGGGCGCGACGGTGATCGCCTACACGGTGCTGGGCGGTATCAAGGCCGTGACGTGGAGCGATGTGCAGCAGATGGGCGTGATCCTGCTAGGACTCATCGTCGCCCTGGTGACGGCGTTCGTGCTGATGCCCCATTCGGTTTCGATCGGCGACGCGGTCTACCTGGCCGGCGCGGCGGGCCGTTTGAACGCCGTGACCACGAACTTCGACTGGAACGACCGTTTCAACCTGTGGAGCGGCCTGATCGGCAGCACCTTTCTGTTTCTGTCCTACTTTGGCTGCGACCAATCGCAGGTGCAGCGCTACCTGACCGGCAAATCCGTCTCCGAAAGCAGGCTGGGGCTGTTATTTAACGCGGTGGCCAAAATCCCGATGCAGTTTTTCGTTCTCTTCATCGGCGCCATGGTGTTCGTCTTCTATCTCTTCAGCGGGCCGCCCCTGGTATTCCAGCGCGCGGAGCTGGCGCGCATTCAGACGTCGCCCGATTATCCGGCCCTGGAAGAGAGCTACCAGCGAGCGGTCGAGCGCCGCCGGCAGGCCGCGCTCGACCTGGCGCGCGCCCATCGCGAATCCGCCGCGAACGCGGCCCTGGTGACGGAATACCGCGCGGCGGAGCGCGAAGTGGACGCGGCACGGGCCAAGGCCGCCGCCCTGGTGGAGCGGATGGGCGGCGAAAAAGGCTTCAGCGATACCAACTACATTTTTCTGTCCTTCGTCATTCGTTACCTACCGGCCGGCCTGGTGGGGCTGGTGATCGCGGTGGTCTTCGCCGCTACCATGTCGGCCAGCTCCGGTGAAATCAACTCGCTAGCCACGGTGACCGTGGTGGACCTCTACCGCCGTCACATTCGCCCCAACGCCAGCGACCATCACCACTTGCTGGCGGCACGCTGGGCTACCCTGTTTTGGGGCGTCTACGCGGTGGCTTTTGCCGGATGGGGCAAGCGGCTGGGCTCGTTGATTGTGGCCGTCAACGTGGTCGGGTCGTTATTCTACGGATCGCTGCTGGGTTGCTTCGTGATCGCGTTCGCTTTGAAGAAAGTCCGGGGCACGGCCACCTTCATCGGTATGATCGCCGGGGAAGCGGCCATTTTCTGGACATTTTTCCACGGCGGCATTTCATACCTCTGGTTCAATGTGATCGGCTGCGCCGTGGTGGTGGGCACGGCGCTGCTGGTCACGGCGATCTGGCCGGAAGGGACGAAGCAGGGCGCGCAGGGCCGGGCAGTTAGTTAGCCAGGACGATGTTCACTGAGCCGGGCTTTCGCAATTGCGGTCGCGTAAGCGGCAACTGTCGCGGCTCGGAAATGCGCGAGTCGGATCCGCGGCCGTAAAAACCTGTGAAAAAATCAAATTCGAGCCACAGATGAACACAGATGAACGCCGATAAAGCCCTGATTTTCTTTATCCGTGTTCATCGGCGTTCCTCTGTGGCTATATTCTTTTGCGCCTTCTAAGGGAGTGGTTGCGCGCGAATAGGTTACCGAACTTCCGAAGCAGCGCACTTAGCTCAGTGACTGTCGGGAAACAATCTTTTCAATCGCCGGCAACCGCTCCCTGACGGTCGCGGCTCTGACTCGCGGCGTGAGCACTTATTGAGTGTCGTAACATAAAGGGAGAGACTCGGTAACCTGTTGCTCACATCGCCGGGCACTGGAAGTTGGAAGCTGCCGACCGAAGCGCCTCGGCGGCCTTGGCGGAAAGGCCGACGGCGCGATACGCTTCGGCTACGTGGCGCGCGGCGTCGCAGATCTCGCCCCGCACCAGCGGACAGCCCGTGTCGATGCTGGCGTTGGCGCCGGCTTGCCCGACGGCGCAACTCCGCGGATACGCCTGGCGGTACAGGGAGCCGAGCTCACCGGTGAGCCGGGGAGCTGCCGGATCGATCAATAATCCTTCGATAAGCGATCTGGCTGCAGCCCCCATATCACCCGTGTCCGCATAAACGCGGGATAATTCCTCGGAGAACTCCGGGATGGGCCGCAGGGCTCGGCCGAACAGCAGCCCGGGGATGGCTTTTTCCGGCTGCCCGATTCGTTCGTACACCCGGCCCAGTTCCAGGTAGGTTGGCACGTTATCGGATCGGATTGCGTCCTGTTGTTGGCGCTGGGCGCGGTCGATGGCGCGGGCGCGCAAGAGATTTTCGAGGGCTTTCCGGTACCAGTCTGCGCGCGCGGCTGGGTCGGCGTCGTCGCCCTCCAGCCGTTGGCACATTCCGGTGATATAGTAAGCGCCCGCATCGGTCTGGGCATCGGGGAGGGGTTGCAGAATCTCGATGGCACGCTGTCCCTGTTCCAGGGCCTGGCCGACCAGCTTGCGATCGCCGGTGACCAGCATCGAGGCGAGCAGGAAGTGGCCCTTGGCGCTGTAGGGCGAATCGGCTGTCACGGCGGTGAACAGCGCCCGCTCGTCCCGCCAGTCGTCGTTTCGCAGCCAGGTACGCACGGCCAGGACGAGCGCGAGCACGCCCGCGATGCTCAGCGGGGTGGTGCGGCCGCGGCAAATCCGGCCCAGAGCGAGAGCCGCCAGACCGGCCAGACCCACCGCCGGCAGGTACAAGAAGCGCTCGGCAAAAATCGTTCCGATCCGCAGCAGCAGGTTGGCGGTGGGCGCCAACGCGGCGAAAGTCAGTCCGATCAGGAAAAAAACGGGTTTAGCGCGCCGAAATCCCCATACTGCAACGCCCGCCGCCGCCAGGCAAACCAACAGGCCGATTATCGCCTGCCAATCCTGCCACGTATTGAATTTCCAGCCGAACACGAGGATCTGGTTGTACGAGTAATCCGCCGAAAGGTGTTGCGGCCAGCACATCTTCCAGAGACCCAGGCCAAGGGCCTTGATGGCGGTGGCGCGCGCCGTCCAGAAATCGGCGCCCATCAGCGGATTGTCCAGCACCGTGACCGGGGCGACGCGGGTTCCCGCCAGCATGCGGCCGCGCAGCCAGAAGAACAGAAGGTAGCCCGGCGCCAGCACGGCGTAGGCCGGCCAGCGTCGCTTCCACGGAACCGATTCGGAGGATGTCCAGTCCCAGAGCGGCATCGCCGCCGCCAGTGCGACGGCGCTCTCCTTGGAAAAAATGCCGGCCGCGGCAATCAGCCCCAGCGCCGTCAGCCAATAGCCTCGCTGGTTCGGCCGGACCCTCCGTGCGCGGGCATAGCACAGCAGCCCCGCAAGGACGCTGGCCGCCGCCAGCAGATCGGCCCTCCCCACTACATTGGTCACCGATTCGGTCAGCACAGGGTGGACCGCCCACAGCACTGCCATTACTCCAGCCATCACCCCCGCGCCGGCTCCTTCGCCAAACAGCAGCAATCCCAGCGCATAGACCAGCCCGATGTTGAGCGCGTGGAGCCCGAAATTGATCCAGTGGTACCCGGCGGGCGAATCGCCATTGCCCAGCACCGCCCAATTGAACAGATAGGTGAGCGTGGTGAAGGGGCGATACAGGCCGGTGGAGTTGTTGGTAGACCAGTATTCGCTGGAAAAAATCAGCCGCAGGTTCTCGGCTGTAAGCGCGCGGATGCGCGTGTCCCGCAGAATGATTACGCCGTTATCGAAAACGAGGCCGGCGCGAAACGAATTCGAATAAGCCGCCAGCGCCAGCAGCCAGATGGCCGCCAGGCGTGCAAGATGGGGCCGCCAGGGGAGGCGGGCTTGCGGCGCGGTGGCGGGAGGCGCCGGTTCCTTTTTTCGGTTCTGCTTGCTGGCACCCGCCATTCAGAAAGTTTTCTTCTCCGTTTCGTCGCTCCGCCGATCGGGCAGCGGATGCATTCCGAGCCGTATTGTAACGTGAACTGGGCAGCGCGGTGGCTCGAAGAGTCGAGCTGAGTGGGACACATCCCCCCAGCTGGGTGACAGACCACAAAAGGCGATGGTCTTTCCCACTGCGAAGACTGTAATACAAAGCCGCCCTACCGGCCGGCTGGAGTCGTGTTTTGGGACGCCGGAGCGGTTGGTTTGCCAGCGTCCAGGTGATCCCAGTTCAGGATAGCGTTGAATGCCAGCATGAAGGTTCCCTGGGTTTGCCACCGCCAGAAAGGACGCAAAGCGAACATCACAATGTGGCCCTTGCCGAGCGGAACGTCCACCAGCGCCGCCCGCCCGGATATGGCGCCGCCATCGGCGATGGTTCCGGAAAGCAGCATCTCGCCGGGATTGGTGGGGAATTGCAGAATCACGCGGGGGCGACTCTCGCTCGCGCCCGCGCCTCGTCCGCCGGCTTCGGCAGTCGCACCTGGTCCGCCGCGCCCGCCGCGGCCCCCTCGTCCGCCGGTGGCCGGCGCCGCCTCGGCAGCCTCGCTTGGATCGAGCGGAGAGACACTCATGGTGGTCACATTGGGGAATACGTTCTGCCCTTCGCCGCCGTTCACCGGGCCGACCGCACCTCGTCCGCCGCCGCCGAATCCGCCAAAACCGCCCAATCCGACAGCGGCCGCATTGAGCACCGGATCCTGATTGAAATACACCGGCAGGTCTTTGCCATCGTAGCCATACGCGATGGGGCTGCCTTTGTCCGCGAAGACGCCGCGCAGAATCGATCCGCGCGCGAAGAAGTTGGCGGGATGTTCCACCGCGACGCCGCCCGCCAGGTCGTACTCGGCCATTAACGCCGCGGTGGACCCTTCCGTAATCAGCAGGCCGCCCTCCTGGACGAACTTCGACAGTTCCTCCATGCCCTCCATGCCCATGCCTCCGCGAATGTCGTCGGTGGAATCGAGGCTGCCGAAACTCGGCGTCTCGGGTGTCTTCTTGTAGGGGATGGGCGTATTCCCCGTAACCGGCACTCCGTTGATTATGGATTGCGACGTGCCGCCGACGTGCGGGAATATGATCACATCGTACTTGGCCCGCAGTCCGCCATCCTTCAGCTTCCGGTCGGCGAAGTAGGTGTACGGCACGCCGTAATGATCCAGCGCCGCGCGCACCCAGCCTTCATCCTGGGTACGCGACCACGAGTGCACGTATCCGATCCGCGGCGTGGTCAACGGGTGCGTTTTGACGGGCGGCGCCGAAGCTGCCGCCCAGGCCGAAAGCCCCAGGTCCTTGAGCTGCGGCTCCAGGTGGGCGCGGTCGGCGTTAGGGAGAATCATGGCGCCGGCGCGGAACTTGTGGCCGTCCAGATCGAAATCCTCTTCCGCCGCCAGGGCCGCTATCGCCGGATTCAGCATGCGGAAGCGCATCAGAGTGTTATCGCTGGTGTGATCCACCACCAGCACCGCGCCGCTTCCCTCCACGCCGCCGGCGGCCTTGGCATCGGCCGTCAACAGCGTCATGGCGCGCTCCAGAATCGACTTGTCGTGAACCGCGGTCAGCTTCACGTCGCGCAGGTATTGCATGGTCCAGCCGGTGTCGTCGTAGGGCCGGGGGTTAGCCGGGGCATAGGCCTGCACGCTGGTATACATATCCACCAGCGTGCGGTAAGGCTGGTCGCCGCGAATGACGTAATCGCCCGCGGCCACTTCCAGCTTGCCTGCCTCGAAAGCGGAATCGGCGGTGTGAACTTCCACGCCCTGGCGGCGCAACTCGTTGACCATGTCCGCGGCGTCGGCCTTGCGCCGCTGGGCCGCCGGTATCACCCAAGCATTCGGACTGTCGGCGCCGTTCTTCCCCTTGTCGATGGAGCGCTGGTTCTTGAGATAGTAGTTTTCCAGATACAGTTCAGGGTTCCTGCCCACCTGGTTCAAAGCGATCAGAATGGCGGATTCCTGGATGTTGGTATTGTTGCGCGGTCCCCATTTCACCGAGGGCAGCGGCGGATTGGGCCGGAACCACTCGCGGCTAGTCGAGGTCACCGGCAGTTGCAGGTTCGGCTGAAGGTCGGGACCGTAGCTCTGCACTTCATAAAAGCGGCCGAACGAATTGTGCGTCAGCGCGATCCAAAAGAGATAATTCGGCACCCAGCCGTCGTAATAGCCGTAGGTCCAAACGCCGGGCACGCCGCGCTTGGCCAATTCCATGATTTCGGTTTCGCCCAGCAGCCACCATTCGTCGATCGAAATCGGATCGAGCGAAACGTTGTAGGGCCCGGTGCCGGTGGAAATGTATAAATAGGGCTCGCTTTCGTGCAGGTCGTGCAGGATGGTGGGGTGCCATTCCAGCACGCCGCGGGTGAAACTCCGGGTCAACTGGAGGTATTGGCCCATGCCGTCGCGGTTGTTGTCGTGCTGAACGTATTTGCCCCAGTACATCATCAACGAATTGCGGGCCGCGCCGTGCTCTTTGCCGTAGTAGTACGCGTCCACCACTTTTTCCCGGCCGTCCACTTCCAGCACGGGCGTGATGAAGGTGATCAGGTTATTGCGGATCTGCCGGATAAAAGGGGTCTCTTCGACGATCAGCCGGTAGGCCAGCTCGATGAGCATTTCCGGGCCGCCGGTTTCGGGCGAGTGAATGCCGCTGTTGATCCAGTAGATGGGCTTGGCGGCGTGAACCAGTTGTTTGGCCTGCTCCGGGGCGATCTTGCGCGGATCGCCCAGCTTGGCCAGCATGTCTTTGTACTTGTCGAGGTCCTGGAGCGTGGCTTCATCGGCGATGGCGAGCACGACGATGTCGCGGCCTTCCTCGGTGGTTCCCATTTTCCAGAAACGGGCGCGGGGAGACGCCTTGGCCAGCGCCTGGTAGTAGCGTTCGATGTCGGACGCGTGGGTGAGCTCGCCAGGCTTGCCGGGAATCCGGCCCAGGAACTTGAGCGGCGAGGGTACGGTAGCCGAAGCCGGCATGTGGTCCACCAGCTCGGTCGAGAAGCGCGCGTCCTGGAGATACTCGTGGATCAGCCTGGTGTATTCTTCGTCTTGCTCTTGGGGGGCCGGCGCCGCCGCGGCCGACCCCGAAGCCGGGGCCGGTTTGCCCTTTTTAGCTTGAGCCGGCGGCGGCGCCGCGGATGCCGCCCAGACAGTAAGCAGTGCCGTGAGCAACGCCGCCGGCAATGCCGCCGAGGAACGACGAATCATATGCAAGACCTCTTTTCCAATTCATCCTGGCCCACGTTCCTGACCGGATCTAGCATTTATAACGCATTGCGGGCGCGCGTACATGGAAAGATGGTGGCACAGGCTTCAGCCCGTGAGAATATGTAAATTCCAGACACAGGCTAAAGCCTTGTCATGAAATAACCATGCCAACTCCTGGAGGCCGACGTGGCGCACGCACTCGTGCGTGCCGTGTCGAGACTCGTCTCGACACGCACTTGCGCATGGGACATGGAAAGATGGTGGAACAGGCTTCAGCCTGCGAAAATATGTAAATTCCAGACACAGGCTAAAGCCTGTGCTACCTAAAAGACGTCCGTGGTCAAATAGTCGTGGATCGACTTGGCCCCGTTGCGTCCGGCGCCCATGGCCAGAATCACGGTGGCCCCGCCGGTGACAATGTCGCCGCCGGCAAAGACTCCGCGTTTCGACGTCTTCTGGCTGTCGCCATCGGCCACGATGTAGCCGCGTTTGTTGGTGGCCAGATCGGGGGTGGTGGATTGCACCAGCGGATTGGCCGTGGTGCCTACCGCGATAACCACCAGCGAAACCGGCGTTTCGAACTCCGAGCCCTGGACCGGTACCGGACGCCGCCGGCCGGAAGCGTCCATCTCGCCCAGTTCCATCCGGCTGCAGGTAGCGCTTTTCACCCATCCCTTTTCGTCGCCCTCGAACACCAGCGGATTCACCAGAAAGTGGAACTGGACCCCCTCCGCCTTGGCGTGGGCTACCTCTTCTTTGCGGGCGGGCATCTCGGCTTCCGTGCGGCGATAGAAAATGGAGGCGGAGCGCGCACCCAGCCGCAGCGCGGTACGGACCGCGTCGAGCGCGGTGTTGCCGCCGCCCACCACGATCACGTCCTTGTCTCGGCAGTCGTAGACCGGCTCGTCGTATTCGGGGAACTGGTAGGCGCGCATCAGGTTGACCCGCGTCAGGAACTCGTTGGCCGAGTAAACTCCGTTCAGATGTTCGCCCGGAACGCCGAGGAACTGCGGCAGCCCGGCTCCCGTCGCGAGAAAGACGGCATCGTAGCCTTCTTCCTGCATCAGTTCATCGATCGTCACTGTCTTTCCCACTACCACGTTGGTCTCGAATTCCACGCCCATCTGGCGCAGATTGTCGACCTCCTGCCGCACAATGTCCTTGGGCAACCGAAACTCGGGGATGCCGTAGATCAAGACGCCCCCGATTTCGTGCAGCGCCTCGAATACCCGGACCTTGTGCCCCTTTTGAATCAGATCGCCCGCACAGCTCAGGCCGGCCGGACCGCTGCCCACGATGGCAACTTTCTTTCCCGTCGGCGCCGCAATCGCCGGCAGGCCGAGTTGGCCGGTCGACTGCTCATAATCCGCCACGAACCGCTCCAGGTAGCCGATCGCCAGCGAAGAACCTTTCTTCGCCAGCACGCACTTGCCTTCGCATTGGTCCTCCTGCGGGCAAACCCGTCCGGTGACCGCCGGCAGGGAATTGTCCTCGCGAATTTTCCGCGCCGCGCCGATATAATCCCCCGCCAGCACCAGGTCCACAAAGTCCTTGATCTTCACCCCCACCGGGCACGCGGTAATGCAGGTAGTCTTCTCGCACGCCAGGCAGCGCTGTGCCTCGATCTTCGCTACCTGCTCGGGAAGGCCAAGGTTGACCTCTTTGAAGTTGCGGCCGCGTTCCACCGCGTCCTGCTCCGGCATGTGCTGCCGCTGAATTTTCATCCGATCGCGATTGGCGAGAGGGTTATGCGATGGCATCGGAGACCTCCCGTTTCGCCGCCGCTTCCAGCGTCTCCAACTGACAGCGCCCGGCGTCGGCGCGGCTGCGCAGATCGTGCATCAATTTCAGATCCTCCTCGGGGTTGGCAACGAACCTGTCGAGCGAACGCTTCTCGTCTCCGCGGTACATATTGTTGCGCTGGATCAGCACGTCGAAGTTGATGTCCGCCGCATCGAACTCCGGCCCATCCACGCAGGCGAACTTGCTCTTGTCGCCGGCCAGCACGCGGCAGCCGCCGCACATGCCGGTGCCGTCGACCATGATCGAGTTCAGGCTTACGACGGTCTTGATGCCATGCGGCCGGGCGACGTTCCATACCGCCCGCATCATGGGCACCGGCCCAATGGCGAGCACCAGGTCGATCTTCAAACCGCTGTCGATCAGTTCCTGCAGCTTCTTGGTCACCAGCCCCTGCTCGCCGTAGCTGCCGTCGTCGGTCATCACAAAAGTTTCGTGGCTGACGGCGCGAAACTCGTCTTCGAGCACCAACAGGTCTTTGCTGCGCGAGCCGGTAATGCCAATCACATGATTGCCGGCCTCTTTCAGAGCGCGCGCCGTGGGAAGGGCGACGGCGGTACCGACGCTGCCGCCGATCACCACCGCCAGGCCGTAGTTGCGGATCTCGGAAGGCTTTCCGAGCGGTCCGACGACATCCAGAATGACATCGCCCGCATCGAGCGAATTCATCAGCGTCGTGGTCTTCCCGATCGACTGCACCACCAGTGTGATCGAGCCTTTCTTCGGGTCGGAACCCTCGATCGTCAAGGGGATGCGCTCGCCGCGCTCGTGCAGGCGCAGGATGACGAATTGCCCGGGCTTCTGCTTCGACGCGATGCGGGGCGCTTCAATCTCGAAGAGCTTGATATTGCGTCCCAGGGCTCTGGTGCGGAGAATGCGAAACATAAAAGGTGGTTTACTCCTTGCGGCTGGAAGTCTCCATTGTAGCTGTAAGCGCCGGGCAATAAATTCGGAGTGGGACGGGCGGTTGCGGCACGGAGTGGTTACTTTTGATAGCATTGGAAAATCCGCGCCCCCGGAGAAACCCACATGCTTATTCGTTGGAGCGCGTTCTTTTTCTGTTCAGGGCTGGCTTTCGCGGCTTCCGCACCCACCTTCCCAGTGCTGACGTATTCCACGTATCTGCGGGACGCCTTCACGCCCACGGCGATCGCCACGGACTCATCCGGAAACATCTATATGGCCGGAAATGCGATCGTGGATCCGGCGACGGCGCAGACCACTGTGCTGGTGGTGAAGCTGAACCCGCAAGCCAGCCAGTACCTTTACGTGCGCTACCTGGGCGGTTCGGTTGCCGACTACGCCAATGCCATCGCGGTGGATGGCGCGGGCAATGCGTATGTCGCGGGGTCGATCGCATCTCCGGATTTTCCCGTCACCAGCGGCGGCAATCTGGGGACGGCGCCTACCGGTCCGGCCGACCAGCGATCCTTTGTGGCCAAGCTCGATGCCAGCGGCGTCCTGGTGTTCTCCGATCTTCTCGGCGCTTCGACCAATAGCGCTGCCCAGGCCGTTGCGGTCAACGCCGCGGGCCGGATCCTGGTGAGCGGAAACAGCGTGACGGAGGGGTTTCCGTCGACCGCCGGCGCCTATAGCATCCCCAATACGGCGAATCATCCCTATTTGCTGGAGCTCGACCCAACCGGCACGAAGACCGTCTTTTCCGCGACTGGAATCGGCGGCAGCGCCATTGCGCTCGACTCATCGGGCAACATTTACGTGGCGGGCACGACTTATCTGCTCGACTATCCGACCACGCCGGGGACTTATCAGGCCACGTTCCCGGCCTTCCTCACTTGCTATGCTCCTTGCACGGGCTCTTTTCAGGGAGCGAACCAATACGTTACGAAGGTCGATCCCAGCGGTTCCAGGCTGATCTACTCGACCGCGGTTTCGGGCAGCGGCAACACGATCAACCACGGCCTGGCCGTGGACGGCGCGGGTAACGTCTATCTCACCGGATCCGCGGGACCTACTTACCCTTTCACTGTCACTGTTCCCGTCCAGCCGCCGACGCCCGTGTTTTTTCCGGTTTTTGCGGGACTGCCGTTCCTATCGAAGCTCGATCCGGCGGGCCAGACGCTGCTGTTTTCGATTCCCGCGGGCGGCGCAGGCGTGCAAGTGGACACTAATGGATCCGTGTATGTCGGTGGCGAAACCGGTTACCTGGGAGGCTTCCTGATTTCAGCCACCATTCCGGCGCTGGCGAACATTCCCAACGTTTGCTTGCCCAACCTGACCAGCGAGGCACTCCTGTCCACCGAAAACGTCAGAAGCGCCGCGTACGTCTCTCAGGTCGATGCCACGTCGGGCAATGTGCTGGGCACGCAATTCATCGGAGGTTCCACGCTCACCGCCGCTGCCGTGGCGCTCTCCGGTTCCACGCTGTGGATCGCGGGAGCCACCAATCTCCCCGATTTTCCGTTCACGCCGAATGCGCTCACGCTGCCGGACTTCGGGCCGGTGTCGCTGGCGGGCGCTTACCTTGGCGCGGTCGATTTCTCGCAACCCGCACCGCCCGCGGGGACGCCCCAGATCCTCTGTGTGGCCTCCGCGTCCAACCTGGCCCCGGCGGGTCCCGCGGCTCCCAATCAACTGCTGACCGTCTTTGGAGCCGGGCTCGGCCCGGCCGCAGGAACGGGCGCCGCGGATAGTTCGACCACCAGGCTCGCCGGAGTGAGCGTCAGCTTCGGCGGCGTCGCCGCCCCGCTGCTGTACGTTTCTTCGACCCAGATCAACTTTGCCGTACCGTTTGGCGCGGACTTCCCCGCGGCGATGCAGGTGACGGTGAACGGCGTAGCCGGGCCGCTGCGGGAGGTCCCCATGACCTCGACTAATCCCAGTCTCTTTCTGAATATTCCGCAGACCTTTCCCGGCAGCGGCGATTCGCCGGGATTTGTCGCGGTGGCTCTCAACGCGGACGGGTCCCTGAACTCTCCCGCCAACCCGGCGCAGCTCGGCGCGATCGTCTCGGTGTTCGTGAACGGCCTCGCGCCGACGGAGCTCGTGAACGGCCTCGCGCCGAACCCGGAGACTCTCAACGCAGTGGCTCAGCTCTATACGGACAACGGATGGACGGTGACAAACGTCGTGCAGGCGACTCCATTCGTCTTACAAGTGGACCTTCAGACTCCGGCGCCGCCGGTAAGCCTTTCCTGCTTCCCGTCTCCGTGCACCGCGGGGTTCACGCTTTACAATATCGAGCCTGTGTACCAGTCGGCCGGCCTGGGCACAGAGCTATTCACTATGAGTGGAATGGTGTACGTGTACGTAGCCAATGTCCCGTAGTTGCCGTATGAGCCGAAAGCCCGCCTACCGCTGGCGCGGGTCGGGCTTCACCACCAGCGATTGCGTATAGCTCGCGCCGCCGGTCGTCAGCCTTACGGTATATGTGCCCGGAGGCATCCATTCGCCTTGGGCGCCGGGCGTGTCCTGGTAGATAGCGGCGATGGAATGCTCGCCGCCCCTGCGCCCACCCCCGCCGGCGGGCGCGGCGTGCAGGTCCCAGACGAACCGATGCATGCCGGCCTCGGCGGAGAGCGGCTGAAAGGGACGGATCCAATACGTGGGCACGTTGAGCAGCGGGTCCGGCTGCGCGGGCTGGCCGGTACTCGCAAAGCGTCGCACCACGCCGCCGGCGGCATCCAGGACTTCCAGCGTCACCGGGCCGGAACTGGCCGTGTTCAGGTAGTAATACAGAATCGCCCCGTCCGGCGGATTCTGCCCCCCCGGCTCCTCGGGCGGCAGCGGCGTATCGGTATTGGTGTCGCGGTTCAACCGGTACGTCACCCGCGGCGCAAAAAGCCGGGCCGCCGCCGTGGCCGCTTCCGCGGTCAATTGCCGAAGAGGCGAAATATCGTCCAGAATCCAGAAGCCGCGGCCGTGCGTGCCCACGACCAGGTCGTCGCCGTGAACCACCAGGTCCCGAATCGAAGTGGCCGGCATGTTCTGGCGCAACGGCTGCCAGTCGTCGCCGTCGTTGAACGAAACGTAAACCGCCAGTTCCGTGGCGGCGTACAGCAGCCCCTTGCGAACCGGGTCTTCGCGCACCGCATTCACCGGACCCGCGGGCAGTCCCCGCACCGTCTCCCGCCACGTGGCGCCGCCATCGTGGGTGCGGTAGATGTGCGGGCGCTGATCGTCCAGGCGGAAGCGGTTCACCGCCGCGTACACCGTGTCGTCGTCAAAATAGGAAGCGTCGAGCTGCGAGATCTTGCTCCACGCCGTCAGCTCCGGCGGCGTCACGTTCTTCCAGTTCTTGCCGCCGTCGCGGGTAAGCTGAATCAGGCCGTCGTCGGTGCCCACCCAGATGGTATCGACGTTGCGGCGCGACGGCGCGATAGCGTAGATCACGCCGCGGCGCGCCGCCAACTGCTTCTTCGCCGCCTCGGCGTACACCGCCACGCTTTCCGGAACGTCGGACGTTTCGCGCGTGAGGTCCGGGCTGATGGCGCTCCACGTTTCCCCGCCGTTGGTGGTCTTGAGCAGGACCTGCGCGCCCAGCAACAGCACCCGCGGGTCCACGGTGGAAAACAGCAGCGGCGCCGTGCGCAGAAAACGGTAGCTGCCCCGGCCCGGTCCCACTTGCTTCACTTCGCCCGTCGCGCGGTTGTAGCGGCTCACCTTGCCACCGTAAATCAGATTGGAATCCAGCGGATCGGGCGCGATGGTGCCGTACTCTTCCGCCCCCACCGGGTGCCATTCGCGGAAGGTGATCTGGCCGTCGTTGCCCCGGCTCGAAACCCCCGCCGAGCCGCTTTCCTGCTGCCCGCCATACACGTTGTAGGGGAATTCGTTGTCGGTAGCCACGTGGTAAAACTGCGCCGTGGGCTGGTTGTACCAGGAACTCCAGGTGCGGCCGTAATTGACGGTGATTGTCGCGCCCTGGTCCGCGGCCAGCAGAATGATATCGGGATTCTGCGGGTTGATCCAGATGGTGTGATAATCGTCGCCGCCCGGCGCGCCCTTGATGGCGGTGAAGCTCTGGCCGGCATCGGTGGATCGGTAGGTCGAAGTGTTGGCAACGTAGATGACGTCGGGATTGCGAGGGTCCACCCGCACGCAGGCGAAATCACTGCCGCGGCCGTAGATGCGGTTTTCGTTATTGACCCGCTTCCAGGTGGCGCCGGCGTCATCGGAGCGGTACAGTCCGCCGGTGTTGCTCCCCGCTTCCACCAGCGCGTACATACGGTTCCCGTTCGAAGGCGCAATGCCGATGCCGATGCGTCCCAGCCCCTGGTCGAACCCCGGCAGGCCGCCGGTGAGCTGTTTCCAGGTGGCGCCGCCATCGGTGGAGCGAAACAGGCCGCTGCCCGGGCCCGAGAACTCCCCGTTCTCCCAAGGGCCCTGGCGCGCCTGCCAGAGCACCGCGTAAACAAGGGCGGCATTGCGCGGGTCGAAAGCCAGATCCACCGCGCCGGTGTGCTCATCCTTGTATAACACCCGCTCGAAGCGATCGCCGCCATCGGTCGATCGGTACACGCCGCGCTCCGGGTTGGGCCCGTAAGGATGCCCCAGCACGGCCACGAACAAACGCCGCGGATTGTGCGGATCCACGATGATGTGGGCGATCTGCTGCCCGTCGCGCAGTCCCAGGTGCTGCCATGTCTTGCCCGCGTCCGTGCTGCGGTACATGCCGTCGCCCACCGCAAGGTCCGGCCGCTGGAGCCCTTCGCCCGAGCCCACGTAGACCGTGTTCGGGTCCGACGGCGCCACCGCTACATCGCCGATCGAGCCGGTGGCCTGATCGTCGAAAACCGGAAACCAGGTGCGTCCGGCGTCATCCGTCTTCCAAACGCCGCCGTTATTGACGCCGATATAAAACACGTTGGGCTGGCCGGCGACGCCTGCCGCGCCCACCGTCCGCCCGCCGCGGTATGGCCCGATGGAGCGCCAGCGCAGCCCCGCATAGAATTTCGGATCGAAGTTCTGCGCTCCTAGAGGAAGGAGAAAAAGGAGAATCCCAATCGACTTTCGCATGGTTTTTTCGAGAATAGCACTGTGGCGAATACCTGGGGGCTGGCGACTGGAACAAACGGCGGTACACATCGAGGATCGCGCCGCGGTCAGAGCTGCGCCGGTTGCCTCGCTCCCCGTCCGGGGCGCAATCAGTGAATTGACAGGTGTAAGGCAACGGGCTACGGTAGAAGGGTGAAGATAAGGAGCTTCGTCCATAAAGGCCTGAGACGGCTCTACCTGGAGGACAGCACGAAAGGACTGCCTCCCGATGCCGTGGACAAACTCCGCGCAATGCTGACTTTCTTGCAGGACATGCAGGACCCGGAAAAACTGCGTGCTTTCCCCTTGTGGAAAGCTCACCAGCTCACCGGAGACCGCAAGGGAGTCTGGAGTCTCAACGTTACGCGCAACTGGCGCCTGACGTTCCAGATCAAGGACGGCGAGATATTGGATGTCGATTATGAAGACTATCACTGAGGACAAGACCATGCGGATGCTAAACCCGGTTCATCCTGGCAGCTTTTTGCGGACCGAGATTATCGAGGCTCACGACCTTACGGTGGCAGGTGCGGCGAGGATTCTTCGCGTATCCCGCCCAACCCTTTCCAGTCTGCTAAACGCCAAGGCCGATCTCTCCGGCGACATGGCCTTGCGCTTCGAGAAGGCGTTCGGCGTCGATATGGACACCCTTATGAGAATGCAGAGTTCCTACGACATCGCCCGCACCCGCAGCCGCGAGAAGAAGATTCGGGTAAAGCGCTACCAACCGCAGCCTGCGGCATAGGGGTTCCACGTTGGAAACGTCCCGTCCCCGGATTAGGAACAGGGGCGCCACGGGTCATTCCAACGCCCGCGTCCGCGGCTCTAAGAGCAAGTGTTCAGTGCTACAAAGATTAGGTTTCGCATACAATGAAGAAGTGGAACAGGTGGCGAAGCCCGAGCCGCTCGAACGGAGTGAACATTCCGATCGCAAGCGGCCGCTTGTGTTCCTGGACACTAACGTGATCATCGGATACCTTCGGGGCGAGCCGTCGGCTGCGCAGTTATTCTCCGCTGAGGCCGAAGGCCGCATCCGTTTCGCCGTAAACCCTATTGTGCTTCAGGAATTACTTCTCGCTGCGGATGCCGCTGGCCAGCCTGAGTTCGAGCGAATCCGAGACCATTTCCGAGTGCTGCCGGTGGATTTCGCAAAGGCCGAAGCTCTCCTGCCGCGGGTACGAGCCCTGAGAAATCGCTTGGCCCACTCCAACGACATTCTCATCCTCAGTAGCGCTGTCGACTGCGACTTCTTTGTTACCCGGGACGCACTACTGAAGACTTTGGTGACCGCTGAGAAGCCCCAGGTTGTCACGCCTGAAGAACTCGTTACGCAGCTCCTGGCCGCATAGTGCGCGTCTACCTCGATACTGGGGTATTCATTGATTACCTCAGCACCCGCGGAAGCGCGAACGCACTTCTGAGATCGTCTGGACGGCGAGGGCGCTCCCCTTCGGAAATTGCCGCTGATGCCGAACGGCTGTTCGAAAAAGTCGGCAGACTCCATATCGGCGCCACCTCGTGCTTGACATACTACGAGGTTGAAGAAGCGTTGTATCGGCTGCTCGCGCAATCCGCAAAAGGTATTTCTCGTGCCGATACGTTGTTGATTCCGGCGGCACGGTCAATAACGACGCAGGTCCAGATTGTAGTTGAGCTATTCAACCTTTCGGTGCTAGACTTGACGTCCGGGACCGTCCGCCTTCAGCTGCAGCAACTCGATCTTCAGACCCGTGGCATTCGCGCCGCTGATGCGCTTCATGTGGCAACTGCAATTGCATTTGATGCCGACCTTCTCGTTTCGGCAGACGACGCGATTCTGAACCTGGACGGAATCCTCGCAAATACGCAGGGGAGCAAAATAATCTGTCGGGACACGGATTTGGCCCTTCAGCTCTTGTAGCACCCGCACGGCCGCCGCTTGTGCTATCCCCATACGCCGGCCTTTTCGGATCGGAAGTTCCAAGGACGTCATCGGAGCCACTACTCGGAAGTAAAACCAGCGGGCCTCATCCAGTCACTTGGCCGCGTAAGGCCCCGAGCCGCTGAACTAGCGCCCCCACCCCCGCGCTCGTCACGCCATTACAATAAAACCGTGCCAACCGCCAACGCTTCCATCCGCGAAATCTTCGAGAGGCTCGAAATCGAGCCGGTTAATTCGGGGGCCTGCTATGGCGCCTGGATTCCCAGTCCCGCTGGCGACGAACTTGCCTCCGTGAACCCTGCGACCGGCGAAACGCTGGCAAGGGTGCGGATGGCCGGGGTGGCCGACTACGACTGCGTCGTGGAACGGGCGCGCGAGGCGTTTCCGGAATGGCGTATGGTGCCGGCGCCGAAGCGGGGCGAGATCGTGCGCGAAATCGGCAACGTGCTGCGCGCGCGCAAGGCGGACCTGGGCGCGCTGGTGACGCTCGAAATGGGCAAGATCCTCGCCGAGGGCCAGGGCGAAGTGCAGGAAATGATCGATATCGCCGACTTCGCCGTGGGGCTTTCGCGCCAGTTGTACGGCCTGACCACGGTGAGCGAGCGGCCCGGCCACCGCATGTACGAACAATGGCATCCGTTGGGCGTGGTGGGCGTGATCAGCGCCTTCAATTTTCCAGTCGCGGTGTGGTCCTGGAACGCGCTGATTGCCGCGGTGTGCGGCGATTGCGTGTTGTGGCGCCCGTCCTCGGAGACGCCGCTAACGGCGATCGCGGTCGAGAAGATTTGCAACCAGGTGACGGACCGCCATGGGCTGAAGGGCATCTTCAATCTTGTGATCGGGCCCAGCCGGACAGTGGGTGAGGCCCTGATCGGCGACGCGCGCATTCCGCTGGTCAGCTTCACCGGATCGACCGAGGTGGGCCGCCATGTTTCCGAAGCGGTGGCGCGGCGGCTGGGCCGGAGCATTCTGGAGCTGGGCGGCAACAACGGCGTAATCGTCATGAACGACGCCAATTTCGACCTGGCCCTGCGCGCCATCCTGTTCGGCGCGGTGGGCACGGCGGGACAGCGCTGCACCACTACCCGCCGCGCGTTCCTCCAGTCCGGAATCGCCTCGCGCATGACCGAGGCGCTGGCGCACGCCTACCGGCAGGCGCGGGTCGGCGATCCGTTGGACGCGACCACCCTGATGGGACCGCTGGTGAACCTCCGCGCCGTGGACGATATGATGGACGGGATACGCCGTATCCGCGAGCAGGGCGGCGAGATCCTGAGCGGCGGAGGCAAGCTCCGGGGCTGTTTCGTCGAGCCAACTTTGGTGCGCGCGCGCCCCGACATGCCCATTCTCAAAGAGGAGATCTTCGCCCCCATTTTGTACCTGGTGGAGTTCGACGGCCTGGATGAAGCCGTGCGCTGGCACAACGACGTGCCACAGGGCCTGTCGTCGGCGATGTTCACTAGCAGCCTGATCTCCGCCGAGACCTTTTTGAGCCACCGCGGCAGCGACTGCGGGATCGCGAACGTCAATCTGGGAACGAGCGGCGCTGAAATCGGCGGCGCCTTCGGCGGGGAGAAAGACACCGGCGGCGGACGCGAATCGGGGAGCGACGCCTGGAAGGCGTATATGCGGCGGCAGACCAACACCATCAACTGGTCGGAACAACTGCCGCTGGCGCAAGGGATTCAGTTCGACTTGTAGGGTTCCGGTCGGGAATTGGATTCCGGTGTAGTGAATTCGGCGCTTCGCGGGTCTTAGAACTGAGCTAACGCAATGATCTACAGGTTTGTCTTTTCCCTAATTGCCCTATCGCCTTTTGCCGCCGCGCAGGTGCAACTTGAATTCGGCCCGCAAGGCGCTACCTACAACCGGGTGCTCCAGTTGCCGAACGGAGACCAACTGCTGGTTGGAACGAGCCAGGTTGCGAGCACGGCCGGCCTCGGTTGTTGCTCGTCACATGCACAGATCTCCCTGGCCGTTCTTGGCGCCGCCGCATTCCGTGCCCTTCCGGCCGACGGTTTGGCCGCTCTCGGCGGCAGCGGCAATGACGAACCGCAAGCCGCCGCGGTCGACCCCAGCGGAAACGTTTGGATCGTGGGAAATACCGACTCGGACGATTTCGACCTGGTGAACCCGATCGTGGCGCAGAAGGTTCCCTACCGCACCGCCGGTTTCGCGATCGAGATCGACCCGACCGGCAACAACCTATTGTTCGCCACTTATCTAGCCGGTAAGATCAGCTCGCCATACCAATACGCCACCAAGGCGACGGCGATCGCATTCGATACCAGCGGAAATGTCTACGTCGGAGGGACGACCAATGAAACGGATTTTCCGACCACTCCCGGCGCTTATCTCGGAGGTAAAGGAGGAGCGGACGAGTTCGGCAACGAATACTTCTACTCGTTTCTGGTCAAGATTTCGCCGGCTGGGAAGCTGCTCTACAGCACGCTGTTAGGTACGGGCACGGCCGACTGCTTCGGAATGAGCGTGTGCATCTCCGCGGAATCCACGTTTGCGGGAGTGAGCAACATAGCCGCGGGTGCCGGCGGCGTGGCAACGGTAGCCGGCACCAACGCCGGCTGGTACCCCAGCTTCGGCGGTGCGTACGTCACGCGGGTTGCGGCGGACGGCTCGAAACTTCTCTGGACCAACCAACTGCCCATCGGCTTTGGCGACGTCCAAGACCTTTTCATGGCCCAGGACGCCAGCGGCAATTTGGACCTGTTCGGGCAGTACGCGGGCCTTTCCAATACTTACTTTCCTGCCCCGAGCCTGACGACTCCGGGACTGTTCGCGGCGCAACTGAAGCCGGACGGCTCGGGACTGAACTATGCGACCGGCCTGGGTCCATACGCGTATGCGAGCGCCGCTGGGCTCGTTTTGGACGCTTCAGGCAATCCGTACCTGGCAGGCACGAGCTCGTCTCCGCAAATGCCCACGCTGGCCGGGGTTGCGAATCTGGGGGACGATTTCGTTCTGCAACTCGATCCCTCCGGCACCGAGGCGCGGAAGCTCTTCCGTTTTCCGCGGGGCGCCGTCACCGCGCCGCCGGCTTTCAACGCCAGCGGAAGTCTGTTGCTGCTCGGGTCTCAGAACGCGCTGCTGACTTTACCTCCGAGCTATGCCTTCGACTCACCGGCCATCGTGGCCTTCGCTAACTCAGCGTCCTACGCGCTGAACACGGGTCTCTATCCGGGAGCGCTGATGACGTTGTACGGATTCGACCTTCCGGCTTCGACCAAGGATGTGCAGGTTCTGGTCGACGGCACTCCCGCCCCGCTGCTCTACGCCGGGCCGAACCAGATCAACTTGCAGGTGCCGTTTGAGGTCTCCACCCTCTACCTGGCGGTGCACACGCTCGAAGCGGTCACGCCATCGGGAAGCGTGTCGATCGGGGCGCCGCTCGGGCAGTCGCTCGGCATCTTCACCACGGACGGAGCCCACGCCGCCGCGCTCAACCAGGATGGGACGGTGAACTCCCTCTCCAATCCCGCGCCCAGCGGCTCGATTGTGAGCCTCTTCGGCACGGGGGCGGTCTGGCCCGCGGGTAGCGGGGACGGCGCGGCGCCGGCCAGCGCCATCCCCTGGGACCCGTCGGTAAACAACTTTGAAATGGTTGGCAACTACGGAACGCCACTGAATATTCTCTACGCCGGGAACGCGCCAGGACTCATCGATGGCCTGTTTCAGATCAACGTGCAGTTGCCGCCGGGCATCGCGTCGTCGCCGAGCGGCTACGGGCTCACGCTTCACGCGACTCCGATTCCGAGCAATCCGCTATCAGCCAATGTTGTCCTGGTGTATACGAAGTGAGGCAGCGCTTTCCAGGTGGGACAGACGCACAGCTGTCCGGTTAAATTTTTCTCTATCGGGGCAACTTGCTAGTGCAGTGTCCACGAAATAGATGGACAGCTATTTCCTTCGTTTTTTTCGGCGCCGGGGACTGGTGCAACCGGGCTGAATCTTTTCCAGTGTCCGCCGGCAACGGGACAGTTTCTCGGTGA
>Ga0182014_10000335_pt1 | contig 60457 bp, 58 predicted proteins | sample 612S2DmetaG_FD_120489 | JGI IMG/M metagenome (GOLD analysis project Ga0182014, IMG submission 120489) | Permafrost microbial communities from Stordalen Mire, Sweden - 612S2D metaG | ecosystem: Environmental > Terrestrial > Soil > Wetlands > Permafrost | place: Sweden: Stordalen | collected... | reverse complement strand
GACTTCCGATAGACCGAGGAAACGCACTTTGCCGGCTTTCACGAGCTCGCTCATCGCGCCGACGGTCTCTTCGATCGGCACCTTCGGATCGACGCGATGCAGATAATAGAGGTCGATCGTCTCGATGCCGAGCTCGCTTGCGAGGCGGGCGGTGTCGAGGCCGACCTGGACCGAGTTGAACGTCGGCTCGACGACGACGAGCGCCCGGTCGAAGCCACGCGCGAGGGCCCGGCCGAAGTGCTCGACGCCGGCGTGGGTGTCCATGATCACGACCTCGTCTCGCCGCAGGCGCATATTGGCTATGACGGCAGCCAGCATGGAGTTCTCCGGACAGAGGCATCCTCCGCCCGCTCGCTGCACGCCGCCCATGACCAGCAGGCGTACACCGTCGGGCGCCTGCACCGCGAGCCGGTCCACGACGTCCGACGTGTCGGGATTGAGCCGCAGCATCGCACCCGAGCCCTCGCCGGGGCGAGCTCCGGTCTTCTCCTCGATGTAGTCGGCGCTTCGCGAGAGTGGCGTCAACGTCGCCATCACCGACCACTCGATGCCGAGCGTCGCCCCGAGATTGCACTGTTCGTCGGCGTCGACCGCGACGACCTCGGCACCGAGTCGCGCCATTGTTCGTGCGAGGATCGCCGCGAGCGTCGACTTGCCAACGCCGCCCTTGCCGACGACGACGATACGAAGGCCCTCGTCGGGAGGGACTTCGTTCGACGCGCTCGCGGGCGCCGACGTCACGCTCACGGGTTCAACTCCCCACGGTCGCGCCCGCGAGCGCGGGCTCGTCGTCGCGGATGTCGTCGGCGGCGATGAACGAGAGGCCCAGTCCTTGGCGCTTCGCCTCTATGTGGCGACGGATGAGCAGGGCCGCCTTGTACGGGTCGGGTTCAACCGCGAACTTGGCACCGACGACGTCGTCGAGGCCGCTCGCGAGCAGGTTGACGACGTTGGTGCTGCCGAAGATCGGCGGTTGAACTCCGAGGACCGTAGTGATGCCGGAGCCCACGACGTAGGCGCCGATCGCAACGGCCTTCTCCGAATACCACTCGGGAGCCGCGCCCGCGAGCGGCAAGGCGTCGATGTCGACGCCCAAGGCATTGGCGAGGGCGGCCGCGAGCTGCATGATCCGGCTGTTGTCCACGCACGAACCCATGTGCAGCACCGGCGGAATGCCGAGCGACCTGCACACGCCACCGAGCCCGGGCCCGGCGAGGTCGGCGGCGGCGGGCATCATCTGGCCCGCCTTGCCGTTGGCGACCGCCGCACAGCCGGTGACCAGTACCAGAATGTCGTTCTCGATCAGTTTCCTGGTCAACTCGATGTGCTCGAAGTCCTGGGACAACTTCGGGTTGTTGCAACCCACCACGGCGACGGCTCCGCGGATGGAGCCGGCGACAATGGCGTCGATCAGTGGTTGGGGCGTGCCGCCGAGGGCGCTGAGAATCGCCTCGACCGAGAATCCACCCATCATCTGCACGGGCGCGACCGGAATCCTGACGCGGTCGCGGTTCCGGTTTGGATAGGCATCCACGGCCATCCGCACGATCTCGCGGGCGATCTCAGCACCCCGGTGCGGGTCGAACGAAACATGCGTGGCTCCGGGGAACTTCGCCTTGTCCGAGGTGGAGATGACCTTGGTGTGGTAGCACTTGGCGACGTCAACCACCGAGGGCATGATGCACTGGTAGTCGACGACCATCGCCTCGAGCGCACCGGTGACCAGCACGAGCTCCTGCATGAGGTGGTTGCCGGCCATGTGGACGCCCTTGCGCATCAGCAGCTCGTTCCCGGTGCAGCACAGACCCACGATATTGATGCCGGTGGCGCCGTAGGAGCGAGCGAGCTCGAGCAGTTCGGGTTCCTGAGCGGCCGCGACGACGACATCGGAGAGTAGAGGATTGTGGCCGTGCATCGCGATGTTCACCTGGTCGATCGCGAGCACCCCCAGGTTCACCTCGGACGTGACCGGCGTCGGGGTGCCGAACATGATGTCGGACAATTCAGTGGCGATCATCGAACCGCCCCATCCGTCGGCGAGCGACGTGCGCAGTCCGTGCAGCAGCAGGTTCACGTAGTCGTTGTCCACACCCATGTGGGTTCGGTGCATCATCTCGACGTTCTCGCGATCGATGCCGCGTGGCGTGATGCCCAGACCAGCCCACTTCTCGCGCCGCGCCGACGGGACTCGTTGCACGAACGAAAGCGAGCCCTTCGCGCTGCCGTAGTTGGCCATCAGCTCGTCGGCGAGGTCGATGGCGACGTCGCTCGCGCCTCGGCCCTCGGTGGCAATCCCCAACTCACCCGCGATTCGACGCAGCTTCGTCTCATCGGTGATCCGGTAACCGCTGGTCTCGCCGTGCGCCAAGGCGTGAAAGACCTCGAGGATGTCGCGTCCGTGGTCGGAGTGCGAGGACGATCCCGCCGCGATGGTGCGGCCAAGGTTGCGGGCCACGATGACGTCGGCGTCAGCGCCGCAGACACCCTTTTGGGGACCTTCGCCGAACGGGTCGACGCGGCACGGACCCATGGCGCAGTTGCGACAACTCAGTCCCAACTGGCAGTAACCACACTGGGGCTCCTGGGCTCGCAACCGGTCCCAGACCGTCTCGATGCCCTCGTCACGGGCGCGATCGATCATCTGTTGTGCGTCGTCGTGAATGGTGAGCCGGCCGAGCTGCCGCCCGCCGTCGTAGGTCGTGCTCATGACGTCCCTTCCTCTCTCTTCGCATCGTCGATCTTCGCGTCGACGCTGTTCGTCATTGATAGTGGTGAATTCGAACCGGCGAGGCGCCGGTGGCGCCGCCACGCCACCGCCGTGTCATCAACGCTGGCCCGGGCCGCGCCGAGCGAGCGCCATAGCGCGAGTGCGTCGCCCTCGCCACCGGCCGCCGGCGTCGACGCGGCGGCGGCCAAGACAGCCTTCGTTTCGCGCAGCCGTCCCGACGCCACGAGAGCGTTGATGTCGCCGAACACCAGTGCGTCAACCTTGCAACTCTCGACGCACGCCGGCACTTCACCGCGGCTCACGCGTGACTGGCAGCCATCGCACTTCACCGCAACGGCGGTCTCGCTCCCTAGCGCCGCGGCGAGGGGGTGGAACGTGAGCACGTCAAAGGGACATACGACCGCACACATCGCGCAGCCAATGCACCGCATCGCGTCGATCAAGACGAGGTCGCCACTCTGATCGCGGCTGATGGCCCCGGTGGGACAGATTCGTTGGCACGGTGCCGGATCGCAGTGACGACACTTGTTTGGAAAGGCGGTTCCGGGCACCGGGCCCGCCTCCACGTGCACCCTCTTTCGAGGTACGGGCACTTCATGAAAGGCCAACGAGACATCGCGGCTCTGCGAGTGCTCCACCGCGCACGCGATCTCGCATTGAAGGCAACCGATACATCGTTCAGGGTTAACGAACACCGTCTGCATCGTCGACACCTCCGCTCGAGGTCCTCGGTGAGCGGGGTGGTGACGAGCCAGGGCGCCCAACGGGGTAGTTGCGTTCATTATCGCTAGTTCGCCGTCCGCGCGCGGAGTCCTTGGTAGGGTACCAAGTCATTTTCTCGCTTGGGGATTGATTGGCGCGGCGCCACGACGCAGAGAGGCGAGGGACGCTCGTGGAGATGACATTCTGCTCTAGTTGAGGGCTGCGTCACGGGTGCAATATTCGTAGGTAGTCGTACTTACTGAACGGGGACGGATTCGTGGAGTTCAGTCACTGGTGCCATGAAGCGAAGGCCTGTCACGCGCAGAGTACCCAGTGGCGCCCGCGTGCGCCACTGCCTCCGAGGGCTCATCGTCGTGGCTGACGACCCCGGTAGCGCCGCGGCGGCGACCGTGCGGGTCGGCGATCAGTTCGTCATGACGGTCGCGGGTCTGGAGTTGCTCATCGCGAGGTTGGCCCAGTTGGGCTACGAGGTCAAGGGTCCGGTGGTACGCGGTGGGGCCGTCGTTCCCGGGATAGTCGCATCCGCTGCGGAGCTGCCCGTTGGCAAGCGCGACGAGCAGTCGCCAGGGCAGTACCGACTGCGCGACAGTGGCGACGGCAAGTTCTTCAGTTGGGCAGTCGGACCCGGTTCGTGGAAGGCCGAGTTCTTCCCTCCGGTCCAAGAGGTCTGGCGCGCGCGGCGGGACGGTGACCTGCTGCACTTCAGGGAGACCAGCGCCGGCCCGGCCCCCCTCGCCATCGTCGGCGCTCGTCCCTGCGAGATCGCGGCCATGGAGGTGCAGGACAAGGTCCTGAAGGATGGTGCGCATCGTGACCCCGTCTACGGCGACCGGCGTGAAGGAGCATTCATCGTGGTGGTCGAGTGCGGGTTTCCCGCCTCGACGTGTTTCTGCGCCTCGATGGGCACTGGACCGGGGATCGAACGGGGATTCGATCTGGCGCTCACTGAGATCGACGATGCAGACGGACACCGCTTCCTCGGACGCGTGGGCACCGAGTCCGCCTGCACCGCCTTGGCGGGCATCACGTATGGGCCGGTGAGTGACGCGGACGTCGAGGCGAGGGTTCAGGTGCTCGAGGAGTCTTCACATCGGATCTCGCGCGCCCTCGACACCGACGGCCTCGCCGACGTGCTCGTTCGCAATCTCGACCATCCCCGTTGGGCCGAGGTCGCCGAACGGTGCCTCTCCTGCGCGAACTGCACGATGGTCTGTCCGACGTGCTTCTGTTCGGACATCCGTGACGTCTCGGACCTGGCCGGGGGATTGGAACGACGAAGGTTGTGGTCGTCCTGCTTCGACCTCGATCACTCGTATCTGCACGGAGGGGCTGTTCGCCAGTCGGTGTCGTCACGTTACCGGCAGTGGATGACGCACAAGTTGTCCACATGGTGGGACCAGTTCGACACCTCCGGCTGCGTCGGGTGCGGGCGCTGCATCGCCTGGTGTCCCGTCGGCATCGACATCACCGAGGAAGCCTCAGTGATCGCGGCATCCGATGGGGCCGCGGCGACTTCGGACGAGACGAAGGGGGGTGTCGCATGACGTCGAGCATCGCGGAACTGGTTGCCGCCCACCCCTTCATGGCCGGACTGAGCGACGACCACCTCGCGGTGATCGTCGGCTGTGCGCGCAACGCGGCCTTCGATCCCGGTGACCTGCTCTGCAAGGAAGGCGCGAGTGCCGACACTTTCTATCTCCTCCGCCGGGGACGGGTCTCCATTGACGTGCACGCGCCCGGCCGGGGTCCCATCGTCATAGAGACCGTCGGACCGGGCGACGTCGTTGGTTGGAGCTGGCTCGTCCCTCCGTATCGCTGGACGTTCGACGCCCGGGCGAAGGATGCGGTGGGCGCGGTGGCGTTCGACGGCGCGTGCCTTCGCACCAAGCTTCAAGACGACCCGGCCTTCGGGCTGGAGATGCTGTCGAGGGTTTCCTCGCAGTTGCTGGCCCGCCTGCAGGCGACGCGGATGCGACTCCTGGATCTTTACGGGGACCACCGTGAGCGCTGACGTCGATCGCGTACTGGAGCGGGAGCATGTCGCGGGCGACCGGGGCGCCATGACGCCGGCGCTCTATCGCGTGGTTGAACGCATACGCGAGACCGACGACGTCACGACCCTTTGTCTCGAACCGTTGTCGGGGACACGCATGGAGTTTCGACCCGGCCAGTTCAACATGTTGAGCGCCTTTGGCGCCGGTGAGGCCGCCATCTCGTTGAGCGGTTCGCCGCGCGACCCCGGACCGCTACGCCATACGGTGCGCGACGTCGGTCCGGTGACCCGGACCCTGAGCGAGAGCGGCGTCGGCGACCTCATTGGCGTACGCGGACCGTTTGGAAGCGATTGGCAGGTCGGGACCCAACATCTCGCCGGCGACGCGTTGGACCGTCGCGACGTCGTGGTGGTCGCCGGAGGGATCGGTCTCGCGCCGCTTCGCGGCGCGGTGGACGAGTTGGTGGTGGCGAGCCGTGAAGGAGGAGGGCGGGTCTTCCTGCTGGTCGGTGCTCGAGAGCCAGCCCAGATCGTCTTCAACGACGACCTCGAGTCCTGGGCTCGCCAAGGCGCGCGTGTCCTCGTGAGCGTCGATCGAGCCTCCTCGCAGTGGCACGGTCGGGTCGGCCTCGTGACGGCGCTGCTGGGTGATGCGGGCTTCGAACCGGCGAACTGCCGGGCTCTGCTCTGCGGCCCGGAGATCATGATGCGCTTCACCGCACGCGCTCTGGTGGACATGGGCGTCGATCCCGAGGCGATCCTGGTGTCGCTCGAGCGCAATATGCAGTGCGGACTCGGCTGGTGCGGGCACTGTCAGCTCGGTCCCTTCCTCCTCTGTCGCGACGGTCCGGTCCTGCCCTATGCGGGGGTCGTTCGTGAGCTCTTGAACGAGCGTGAGCGATGAGCGCGTCGACGAGGTCCGAGGACCGGCCCACGTTGGCGGTGTGGAAGTTCGCCTCCTGCGACGGTTGCCAGTTGAGCCTGCTCGACTGCGAACGAGAGCTGTTGGCACTCGCGGGCGCGGTACGCATCGCGCACTTCACCGAGATGTCGCGGGCGGTGGTCGAAGGGCCCTACGACATCTCGCTGGTGGAGGGATCGATCACCACGCCCGATGACGCCGAACGCATACTGCAGGTGCGCGCGAATTCTCGTTATCTGGTCAGCATCGGTGCCTGCGCGACGTCCGGGGGCATCCAGGCGCTGCGCAACTTCGTCGAACCGGGGAGTTACGCGGGTATCGTCTACGCGCATCCCGAGTACTTGCGAACCCTCGAGACCTCGTCGCCGATATCGGCACACGTGAAGGTTGATTTCGAGCTGCACGGGTGTCCCATCGACCGGGGGCAGTTGCTCGAGGTGTTGCTCGCGTACCTCGCCGGTCGCAAGCCCGTCATCGCCGGGTACTCCGTCTGCCAGGAGTGCAAGGCTCGATCGACCGTCTGCCTCTTGGTCGCCCACACGACCCCGTGCTTGGGCCCGGTAACCCGGGCGGGCTGCGGCGCGCTGTGCCCGTCGATCGGTCGAGGTTGCTTCGGCTGCTTCGGACCGACCGAGAGTGCGAACACGCCGTCCCTGGCGCGACGTTTTCGCGGCATGGGCGTGCCCGACGAAACGATCCTGCGGTTGCTGCACACCTTCAATGCCGCCGCGCCCGCCTTTCGCGATGGCGGCGGTATTGCGACACCGGTGAGCGTTGGCCCGTCGGGAGAACACGCGAGCGAGGGAGCGCAGCCATGACCCACGGGGCAAGGTCGGCGCGCACCATCAGTGCTGAGGGCATCGCCCGGGTCGAGGGTGAAGGGTCCCTGCGCGTGCAGGTTCGCGACGGACGGGTGAGTGAGCTGGCGCTCGAGATATTCGAGCCACCTCGCTACTTCGAGGCGATGCTCGTCGGACGACACTTCAGCGAGGCTCCCGACATCACGGCGAGGATATGCGGGATCTGTCCAGTCGCCTATCAGATGTCGGCCTGCGCGGCGATGGAGGATGCGTGCGGGGCCGACGTCGGTGAGCGGATCGCGGCGTTGCGTCGTCTCCTCTACTGCGGAGAGTGGATCCAAAGTCACGCGCTGCACGTGTACCTGTTGCACGCGCCGGACTTCCTTGGCTGCGCCGATGCGGTTGAACTGGCTGAACGCGACCCACGGGCGCTCGAGCGCGGGCTCGACATCAAGCGCACCGGGAACCTGGTGATGGAAACGGTCGGAGGGCGGGCGGTCCATCCGGTCAACGTCAGGGTCGGTGGTTTCTACCGGGCACCTGAGCCCTCGGCCATTGCGGCGCTGGCCGAGCCTTTGCGGCGCGCCCGCGACCAGGCTCTGGCCACGGTGTCGTGGGTGGCCGGTTTCGACTTCCCCGACGTCGTCGGGGAGTACTGTTTCGTGGCGTTGCGGGATCCAGGCGGCTACGCGGTCGACCGCGGCCGTCCGGCTTCGAGCGGCGGCTTCGACCTCACCCCTGCGCAATTCGCCGAACTGGCCGTGGAGGAGCACGTCGCTCGCTCGACCGCCTTGCAGGCGACCCTCGGTGGTCGAGATCACTACCTCACCGGTCCGCTCGCCCGGTACGCCCTCAACGCCTCGGCGTTGCCGGCGCTCGCGGTCGAGGCCGCGCGCAGTGTTGGTCTGGGCTCGGCGTGCACGAATCCGTTCAAGAGCATCGTGGTGCGCGCAGTCGAATTGGTCTTCGCGTGCGACGAGGCGTTGCGCCTGGTCGAAGGGTACCAACCGCCCGATGCTCCGGCAATCGAGGTGGTCGCCCGCGCGGGCGTGGGCACCGGGGTGACGGAGGCTCCACGGGGCCTTCTGCTGCATCAGTACGAGATCGACCGCGAGGGCACAATCCTGCGCGCGAGGATCATGCCGCCCACCTCGCAGAACCAACTCACGATCGAGGACGATCTTCGACGTGTGGTCGAGAGCGGTCTGGACCTAGGCGATGAAGAGCTCCAGTGGCGTTGCGAGCAGGCAGTGCGCAACCACGATCCCTGCATATCCTGCGCCGCCCACTTCCTCGACCTGGAACTGGAGCGCGCGTGATGACTCCGATCGCGAGGATCCTCATCGCCGGCTTCGGGAGCGTGGACCGCGGCGACGACGGTGTCGGCGCACTCGTCGCAGCTCGGGTCGCCGAGCGGATGCCCGCGACCAACAACGTCGGGCCAATCAGCGATCCGCTCGATCTCTTGACCGAGTTCAACGGCGCGGACTTGGTCATCGTCGTCGACGCGTTGCGTTCCGGCACCCCGCCGGGGACCATTCGCACGCTCGAAATGGATGTCAGCGACACTTCTGGAGCCAACGGGCGAGCCGAGCCCGTCCGAGGGGGCTCGAGCACGCACGGCATCGGGCTCGCGGGCGTCCTTCGCATCGCGCGGGCACTCGGACAGACGCCGAGACGGCTCGTGGTGATCGGCATCGAGGGCGGCTCGTTCAACCTCGGCAACGGGCTGAGCGAGGCGGTGTCGGCTGCGATCCCCGAGGCGGTCGCGCGGGCATTAGAAATCATCGAGGAGGTGTGCGCATGTGCATGAGCCGGCTGTACCGGGTGGTGCGAAGCGACGGCGGCAAGACCGTCGACGTCGAGGACGTTGAGGGTTCGTGCACGCGTGCGTCGCTGCTGGCTTTGGATGGAGACCCTCCCTCGCCGGGCGACTGGGTGGTCGTGCACAGCGGCTACGTGATCGACCGGGCGGACAGCGACGAGGCGCAGTACGTCGCGGTGATGCTGCGAGAATCCGCCAGCCGTTCGTCGACAATCGCGAGAGACGAGGTCCCCTCATGAAGGATCGAGCGAATGAAAGTGCCCCTGTTGCGTCCCCAAGAGTCCCGGGCGTGCTGATCGCCGGCATCACGGCCCTCATCAGCGGGGTGTCGGTCTTCGTCAACAGTTACGGCGTTCGCGACATCTCCTCACCCGCGGCGTACACCACGGCCAAGAACCTCGTAGCGACCGTCGTGCTCGGCGCTGTGTGCTGGACCGGACGCTCACTTCGGCGCCAGCGAAACACATCGGCGCCCGTGAACTTCGTCACCAGGCCCCCGGGGGCGCCCGCTGCGCGAATGGGTGCGCTCGAATGGTTGGGCCTTGCCTACGTCGGCGTCATCGGAGGCGGGCTCGCCTTCGTCCTGTTCTTTGACGGACTGGCGCAGAGCGAGCCGGCTTCGGCGGCGTTCTGGCGCGACACGTTGGTGATCTGGGTGGCTTTGCTGGCGGTGGTGCTGCTGCGAGAGCGGATCCAGTGGTGGAACATCGCGGCGATCGGCATGCTCATCGCCGGCGAGGTTGTCGTGAGCGGCGGCGTCGGCCACCTGGCGGCAAACCGCGGCGAGTTGTATGTCGTCGCCTCGAGCGTGTTGTGGGCGGGGGAGGTGGTCGTCGCTCGGCGACTGCTGACGCGCTTGGCGCCTGCGACACTGTCGCTGATTCGCATGGGTGTCGGCGCGGCGGCGCTACTCGTGTACCTCACGGCGACGGGCGCGTTCGGCGTCCTCGCGTCGTTTACCTCGCACCAGCTGGGATGGGCGCTGGCCACGGGTTTGCTCCTTGGCGGGTACGTGGCGACATGGATGACCGCCCTTTCGCGAGCTCGCGCGCTTGACGTGACGTCGGTGCTCGCATCGAGCGCGTTGATCACGTGGCTCTTGCAGTTGACGGCCGGGACTGCGACCTTCGGGATCTCGTCACTCGGACTGGCGCTCATCGCCCTCGGAGCAGGTCTCGTCGCGGTGGGAGCGTTCAGGTCGATGCGTTCGCTCTCGCCAGATGCGCCGGCCGTAACGCGGTGACGACGATGAGAGCCAGCGCCTTGGCTCGCGCCCCGGTCTCGGGACCCGCGCTCTTCGCGCGCTACGCGTATGCCCCCAACGCGTTGGGCTACTGCGGACCAAATGATCCCAGCGCACTGCTCGAGTCGGCCGCCCTTGGTGGGCCGACAGATCATCTCTCGCATCTGGCTCGTCAGTTCGACGGAGCGTGGCCCTATCTGGAGTTGATCGCCGGGTGCAACGCCATCGCCGATCCCCTCGACTACCGGGTGGTCGAGGCCTACTGGGTCGGCAACAGCCTCACGCGACGCGTGCCGGCGACGGTTCTCGCCGCGTCACTGGATGAGCGGTTCGCCACCAGGGCGGGTCCACGCTTCGAGCCACTGGCAGCGGCGGCGTTGACTGGCGGCGTCGCGCAGCACAGCTTCCACGTCTTCGCGGTCTACCCATGGCTTGGGCTGCTTCGCGCTGGCAATGAAGGGGCGCCGCTCGAGATCCTGGACCGGTGCCGCATCCGCTGGGGCCGGGTGGAAGCCGTCCAGGGTGATCTGGTGACGGTGTCGAGTCGCCGACTGGGCTTCGTGGGATCCAAGCTCGTGCTCGGCGACGGGTGCGTCGAGCAGGTCCGGCGCAGTCTCGACGGCGTCGGCCACATGACCGATCTGGAGGTGGGCGATAACGTATCGCTGCACTGGGACTGGGTGTGCGACCGATTGTCCGGCCACTCGCTTGCATGGCTGCGCGCGTGCACGCTTCACAACCTTGACGCAGTGAACTCGCTGGCGTTGCCCGGTCCCGCGGTGGTCTGTGATGAGAGGTCGTGACCGCGACCGGCACCGAGGGCGGCAACGTCGAGACCGTTGCGAACCGCTGACGCGCCTTCATCGTGAGAGTGCATCTGCGCGGAGGTAGTTTCGAACGATGATCGGCATGGTGCGAACGGATTCAGGCGGACCCGTGGCGTTGCTGATGGTGCTGCTCGTGCTGGTGGCCACGGTGCTTCCGGCGTGGGCGATCGGTCACGCTGTGGGAACGCGGCGCTTCACGTTCTCTGCGCTGGGCAGATCGAAGGCGGCGTGGGTGACGTGGCTCGTGCTGCTCTTCGTCTTTGGTGACTTCGCGGGATTCCTTCTCGCGATCTACTACCTGACAAAGGTGCGACCACAGTTGAACGAGCTCGAGACAGCGCAGGCGGTCTCAACGCCACGGCGTCATGGTACCGAGGCGGCCGCGCGGCCTCGGCGTTGATCGGTCCCGAATCGAACGGGACCCGATGCGGTTGTGATTTTCGGTGCAGGGGTCAGCTCAATGGGAGGTCCCATCGGTGGTGGGTTCCTACCAACCGCCCGATGAACAACCGTACTGGTCGGGCACCCAACCGTGCGTCACCTTCATGCCTACGAGGATCTGCTGATCCATGGATGCCTCACCGGCCAGGGGAGCGTACTTCGTGCCGCCGTACTGGGCCCAGGTCGTGTTCAAGAAGCCGATGCCCGAATAGGCGGAGCCAATCATGGACCAGTTGCCGCCGACCTCGCAGATGGCGACGAGTTGCCACTCCGCGCGCAGCCGGTTGATGCTCACCCTCGAAGCGGCCGCGTCCATGGCGAGCACGTGATGGGTCGCCACCGCCGCGAGGTTGCGTCGAGGGGCCTTCGCAGACGCCTTGAGGCGGGCTTGGCGCGCGAGGTGCGCGAAGGTCGCCGTGAACGCGTCGCGTCCAGGAACCGCCCCCTGTGCGGTGACGGGTGGCGCCAGCGTCGCCACAGCGGTGACAGTCGATACCAGCAAAGCGAGCATGATTCGTCGCATTGTTCTCTCCTTGATCCACGTCCCACGTTCGAAACGCGAGAAGCCCCGGGGGCATTGGCGTTGGGCACGAACATCGGCGGGTTACTTAAAACACCACCGGAGGGCGCAGTTGGGTTGGTCACTTGATCCACAGCTCTGTGGGGTGACAACGAAGCAGTCGTTGCTGCTCAGGAACAGCCTACGGGCTGAATGCCGGTTTTGAGCGGATTTTCGTAGAATCTCTGCAGTGTAATCGGGCTTGATCAGGATTTACATGGAATAATCGTGCGCTCGAGAAATGGTGTCCTTCAGGTCAGAATCAGCGAGATCCCGTGAGTAATCGATATATCGGTAAACCGACTGACTTCGACCGACGGACCCGATTGGCGACGGAAATCGCCGGCGGGAGCGCTACCAATGCGATTGGAGCGTCGAACGGGCAAGCCCGCGAGGGCCATGGTGAGGGACAGTCCTCACCGTGAGGGGCGGTCGGCCATAATCGTTGGGATAACTCGAAACGAGCAGGAGAACTTCATGGCCATCAACGTCACGCCGATTCCGGGATTGAGCCACGAAATCAATGACATCCGTCGTCGGACGGCCGACCTCATCAACACCGAGATCTTGCCGCACGAGGAGGTGCTGTGGCGATCACGGCGCCATTCGGGCCAGTCCGAAGGCGAACGCGAGACGGGCCGGCGCGCGAGTATCGAGATGCGCGAGCAGGTGAAGTTGAGGGTGTTCGAAGCCGGCCTCTGGGCGCCGCATCTGCCGGTGGAATACGGCGGCGCCGGGCTCGATTTCCTGTCCCTCGCCTACATGTACGAGATCCTCGCGTACGCCGTGGGGGCGTCGTCGCTCTTCGGCATCGCCGCCCCGAACTCGGGAAACGCGAGCATCCTCGTGAAGTACGGCACCGAGGAGCAGAAGCGCAAGTGGCTGCTGCCGCTCATTGCGGGCGAAATGGAGTCGGGCTTTTCGATGACCGAACCCGACCACGCCGGATCGGATCCGCGCTCGATCCAGACCGAGGCGGTGCGCGACGGCGACCACTGGGTGATCAACGGCCACAAGTGGTTCACCTCCAACGGCATCAACGCCAACTTCTTCATTGTCATGTGCCGGGCCAACGACCCGACGGGCGAGTTCGGCACGAGCGGGAGGATGACCCAGATCATTGTCCCGAGCGACACCGCCGGCGTCAACATCGTCCGCAACATCGGCATCTTCGGCCACTCGCAGTCTGACCACTGCGAGATCAAGTACGAGAACGTGCGCGTCCCGCTCGAGAACACCCTTGGTCTCGTCGGACAGGGCCACCAGGCGGCCCAGGACCGCCTCGGTGCCGGACGCGTGTACCACTGCATGAACTCGATCGGCCAGATGTGGCGGGCCTTCGACCTGATGGTCGAGCGGACCCTGGTGCGAGAGGTCCACGGTGGTCTACTGAAGGACAAGCAGTTCATCCAGGGTTTCATCGCCGAGAGCTACATGGACCTCCAGTCCGCTCGGCTCATGACCATCAACGCTGCGGAAAAGGTGGCCAACAACGATCCCGACGCACGAACCGCGATTTCCGCGATCAAGGTGTTCGTGCCCGCGGCTTTCAACCGGGTCGTCGACCGCGCGATCCAGGTGTGGGGAGGGGCGGGGGTGAGCAACGACCTCCCGCTCGGCCAAATGTACCTCACGTCGCGGGTGTTGCGCCTCGCCGACGGCCCCGACGAGGTGCACAAGATCCTGATGGCGAAGAACATCATCCACCGCTACGAGAACGGAAGCGGCTGGAACTTCGGGACGTGACCAGCCAATCTTGCGGGGGCGACGCTGGGACCGCTAGTAGCCGTCCACTCCCGGCACGATCATCTTCGTCGTGACGCTCACGCGCCTGGCGCACACCGTGATTGGTAGATGGACGTAGGTCGGGTGGATGAACGAGCCGAGCGACACGATGACACCGCTGGCCGAGCGTGCGACGCACGATGACGCCGTGTAGTTCCCCGTGTCCACGACACCGAAGTCGACGCTCACCGCGGCGCCCCTGGCGACCACGTGGCGCACGGGCATCTCGCCCATGGAGTTGTTACGCGCCGTGGGTCCGACCGCAGAGTGGTGCGCTCCCGTGACGGGTTGAACCGCCGGAACGCCCCAGATCGCGCACGCGCGGCCCTTGTTGGTGAACACGAGCGGGATGTACGTCGTGCGCGCCGTGCCTTGGGCCTGACCGTGGGTGACGACCATCTGGGCCGAGACGCACGAGGGGGCGGACGCGGCGAACGCTGATCCCTGCGCGAGGACCACCGAGCCGCCCGTCACCAGGCCCGCGCACAGCAGCCCGGGCGAGCCAAGGAGTCTCATCGATCTCATGATTTCCTTCCTTCTGTTACCTAACTTCACTGCATGCCCTCGAGCCGCGCAGCTACCGATGACGACGAATTCCGCGCTCTCGAGGGCCGGGATTGCCGTTAGGCGAGCGGTTGGCCCTTGGGACTGATCAGGTGCTGGATCCTTGCGTAGGTCCAGGAGAGGTTGGGACCGCCGAGAGTCGGCGAGATAGCGACGCCGTGCTGGTAGACGCGTGCATACGGGCATCCGCCCAACTGGAAGACGACTCTGGTGAACGGCTTGGCCTTCGTGCTCAGGGCGAAACCGACCGTGTAGGGCAGCATCATGTCATCCGGGCAGATCCGGTGCGCGCTCGACGTGACCGGCAGGGAGTTGATGAGACTTCGCACCTGGGCGATGATCGTGGGATTGGTCACCTCCAACGTGCCCGTGAGCACCTTGTTCGCCGTGGGTAGAGGGTAGTTCCAAATGAGCACCTTGGCTCCAGCCGGCACCAGATCACCGATGGGCTTGGCCGTTGCGGAGGCGCTCGACGCCCCGGCAACCATGAGGGCAGCACTCAGGACGAGTGTGGCGCCTACCTGATGAAGCGTTCGGCTAACACGTCTCATATGTTCCTCCCAGAATCAGTCCGGCACCCAGTTACTGTCCTGTCGAGCAACGTTCTTACAAGCCGGTGCGACCGAAATGTCGGTAGCGTTGAGTTTGATGGCAGTAACTACTCACAAGCGACTTCTGATGGCACTCCTCGGGGGTTCGGTGCTGTCGACCGTCTTGGCACCTTCGGCGTTCGCGGGGACGGCGTGGACGTGGCGGGCGGCCGGCACGTTGGGAGCGACGCCGGTGTGCTCGAAGGCGGCGGTGATCGCGTCCCATCACGTCTGCGGCTACCGGATCGCGAACGCCCCGAGGTCCTCGGGCACGGTCACGGGAGTCGTGCGCGTGAAGAACACCGGCGCCAAAGTCACCTGCTACGGCGTCAGCCTGAGCACGTCGTACATGGCCGGCTTGCAGAGCTTCTGTGTCAAGCCCGATTCTTCGGGTCAGTACAGGACGAGCGGACCGGCGCGCCACTACGAGAGGACGATGCTGAGCTTCTTCGTGACGAGCGGATCGAAGACCTCACCGATCCAGGCCATCGGCGACCGGTTCGCCTCGCCCTTCACGATCACGTTCAGCGAACCGCTCACCTAACCGGCTTCGCCCCCAATCGCGAGAGCCGGGTCGCATCGCAGTCATCGAGAATGAGGCGCAGCGAGCGCGGTGTTACAGGCCGGGCGGAACCTCTTCGCGGGTCAGATGAGCGTCTATCTGCGCCTCTTCGTCGACGCGGAAGATTCGATTGAAGACAACCAGTTTCAACAGCCAGAAGACGGCGAAGCTCACCAGGTTGGCGGCGTCGACGATGCCGGTGTTGAGCAGGTGGCTCCAATGATGGGTGTGCACGAGGTGCTTCGCGTACGCTCCTCCCACCATGGAGAAGCCAATGCCGAGCGCCGACATGACGGCGAACGGCAGCACCTCTTTGCGCAGGTGGCTTCGCCCAGTCTTGCCCCAAGTCCAGCGGCGATTGAGCGTGTAGGAAGGGACCGCGCCGACGAGGTTCCCGAACAGGGTTGCTTCGACCTCGCCGCGGATGATTCTTAGTCCATAGACGAGCGAAATCGTGAGGATCGAGACAACGGTCGACACCGCCGAGACCGAAGTGAAGCGGATCAGTTTCCGACCTTGGTGGGACTTGCTCCACGCAACGATGTTCTTGATACGGGTCTGCACTGAGACCACGCTACTCGTGGTCCAAAACCGAGCAGGTGCCGGAAGCGAAGTGCGAGTCCCAGCGAGCGTCGGTGGTTGACGATGACCGGCGTCAGCTCTCCCATCGACCCGTCACCGTCGAAGCTCCAGCCTCACGGCGACGGGTCGATCGTCGACCGAGAAGCCGAAGTATGTCCCCTCTCTACTCCAGCTGATGAGACGACGAAAAATAACCGGCATTTTCGGGCTCAATGTGGTACAAATACGTCGTCACAGCAAACCGGGGGATTTCGTTCTAGGCATCAGTTCCGTAACGGCTTGTCACCGGCCAATCAGCCCGCAAGGATTCAGACGTAGCGTGAAAGTTCCCACTAGCCCAGTAAGGATGGGGGTCTTATGGCGGTAATAGACGTGAAGAGACTGTCGTCGATCGATCGGGTCGTCGTCGGCGCGTCGCTCGTTGCGCTGATTGCGATGTTCCTGCCTTGGTACGGATACAGCTCGACGTTCGGCGGTGCTTCGGTCAGCGGCTTCGGCTCAGGCTACGGCTGGTTCGGCGCACTGCTGGTGATCGCGGCCGGGGTCTATCTTGGGCTGATCCGTTCCGGCTCGAGCGTGCCCAAGACCTCGATGGGCCCGGGTGTCATTGTCCTTGGGGCGTCGGCGATCGGCACGGCGCTCGTGGTGATCCGTTGGATCTCGCTTCCGAGCGGCAGCGGGACCTCGGGCGCGGGCGGTGCCTACAGCTACAGCTACGGCCCGCGCGTTGGCCTCATCATCACCCTGATCGCCGCCCTCGTCCAGGTGGTCTGCTCATTCCGTCTGTTCAAGAGATCCGGTGAGGCGCTGCCCTGGGCCAAGTGAGTCGACCGAACCCCTTCAACGTGACTCGCTGAACCATTGGGCCAGTCGCACGAGACCCTCGTCAACCGACACCCGGGGTTGCCAGCCGAGGACCCGTTGGGTCTCTCGTTGATCAAACCAGTGCGCGACCGATAGCTGGCGCGCGGCGAAGTGCGTGAGGGGTGGCTCATCGCCGCGCCAGAGTCGATCGACGAGTCGTCCGGCGAGTGATGCCACGGGCGCCGGTATCGAGCGAAACGTCGGGGAAAGACCCGCGGCGAGCAGTATGCCCCTCATGAGTTCGGCGACGGGCCGCGGGTCCCCACCGGTGACAACCCACGCCTTCGAGCACGCGGCATCGCCGTCGCGCGCGTGATCGAGAGCCGCGACGACGGCGAGCGAGGCGTCGGAGATGTACGTGGTGTCAACGAGCGCGTTTCCGTGGTCGGGTACGGCCAGGCGATGCTGTCGGGCGCGCGACACGATGCGCCCGACCAGTTGGGTGTCGCCGGGCCCCCAGACGAGGTGCGGGCGAACGACGACGGTGGTGACTTCGTCGTTCTCGAGCACCAGGCGTTCGGCGATCGCCTTGGTGCGGGCGTAGACGTCGCGCCCGGCGTATGAGGCCGCCTTCGCGCCGATGCCCACCGCGGGCCCGTCGTCGAACGCGACCGAAGGGGTGGAGATGTGCACGAAGCGCCCGCACTCCCGGGCCGCGCGCCGGGCGTTGACGGTCCCCGTGACGTTGACGCCGTACGCCTCGGACCAGCCGGCCCTCGGAGCGACGAGCGCCGCGATGTGGATCAGCGCATCGTGTCCCTCGGCCGCCTGCACCAACGTCGCTACGTCACGGACGTCGCCGCGCACTTCTCGAAGTCCCGTGCGCGACGGCGAACGCTGGAAGCACGTCACTGAGTCGCCGCGAGCCGCGAGGTCCAGTGCGACGCTGCGTCCGAGCAGGCTCGTCGCGCCGGTGACCAGGACCTTCATGGGCGCTCGCCTCGACTCATCGGCCCGCGAGTAGTGCAGCGACCTGCATGGCGAGCCTGGTGCGGTCGACTTTCGACTGGTGGCGCCGGTCGGTGGGGAGCCTGCCTTCGAGCACCGCGGCGACGTGACAGGTGGCAGCGGTGCGCGCGGTCTTCGAGAGGCGGTCGGAGGCGAGGCGAAGATGGCCCTCGCCGTCAATGACGAGCGCGACGACCGACGAGCCGGCGGGTCCCACGCCCACGGCGGCGACCGGGCGACCGAGCGTGGCCGCGACCGGTTCCTCGACGGCGACGCTCGCGAGGGCGCCTTCCTTCGTGTGGATGACGTGCTGGGCGCGGCCCAGTTGGAAGAGCACACCGCCCGAGAGGTAGCCAACGTCGCCGGTGCGATGGAAACGCTGCCCCTCGCGCTGCACGCTCGACGAGACGTCCGCGGTCCACCTCGCGTCGTAGCCGTCGAACATCCAAGGGGCGCTGACGAGGATCTCGCCCCATTCGCCGTCGCGGAGTGGCGGGCCAGCAACGTCATCGAGCGCGACGACGACGACCCGACAGTCCGGCAGCGCCCTTCCGGTCGCCGTGCCGCCGAGCGCGCCGCGGCGAAGCGGGTCAGTGCCGTCCGTGACGGGCAGACACTCGGTCATGCCGTAGGGTGCGCGCACCTCAGCGGTCGTGATTTCCTTGATTGCGCGCACGAGTGACGTGGGGATCGGGGCGCCCGCGAGCATGACGAGGCGCATGTCGAGGATGCGGCCGGCTGACGTCGCCATAATCCTTTGCGCCGCGGCGGGCGAGAGCCACGCCGTGCTCACGCGACCCTTCGCGAGCGCGGCCGCCAGTTCGTCGAACCCGAGTTCGCCCGGTTCGTCCACGTCGAAGTCGGGACGTACGAAGCCCATGCCGATCACGGGCGCCAGCAGCATGAACGGTCCGAAGGACGTGGTGAACTTCTCGTCGGGTTGAACGTTGAGCAAGTGGGCGAGGGCGTCACGCTGCGCACCGAGCGCGGCGTGGGTGTAGCGGACGGGCTTGGCGGGCCCGGTGGCGCCCGAGGTGTGCACAATGGCGGCGACGTCGTCGCCCAGTGGCGGCGCCGGTAGGGGCTGCGGGTTCGCGGGCGCTCGGCGAAGATCGGTCGCCCCCGGCATTTGGGCGAACGCGGCCAGGCGCGCACCGGGGGCGAATCGGGCAACTCTCGCCAGCGCCAGCGTCGTCGGCGTGCCGATGACGTGCGACGGGGCGGCATTCCTGATCAGCCGTCGAAGCTGCACGATGCCCGCGGACGCGTCGGCGACGACGATGACGCCGCCGGCCTTCCACGTGGCGAACACCGCAACCAGCAGTTCGATGCGGGGTGCGATGAGAAGGCTCACCCGCTCGCCGTGGCGGAGTCCGTGTCGCTGCAGTGCCGCCGCCGCATCGCTGGATCTGGCTGCCAGTTCCTTCCAGGTCATCGAGCCATCGGGTCCCTCGTAGACGATTGATTCGTCGTCGCCACGCTTTTCGAGGTCGGAGAGCACCGAATGCAAGGGCAGCGGTGACTCGCCTAATGTCGCCTCCGCAAGGAGAGAGGCCCGGTCTGCCGTCTCAGACAGGCGCCTATCGAGCCACTCGCCGATCACCGTACCGACGGGTTCGTCGAGGCAGACGTAATGGCCCGCCTTCGCGAACCTTTCGACGTCGGCGTGGGGCGCGCGTCGGCGAAGGTCGCGCAGGAACCGGTCGTGGAAGACGGGGTCCCGGCCGCCCCACAGGATCAGCATCGGGCAATGGAGCGATGACAGGGTCGACGCGGCCCTGCTGAGTGCTCCCCACGACGGGTCCGTCTCGTAGACCGGTATGTCCGCGACGAAGTCGGCGATGGCCGCGCGGCGCGAGGCGTCGCGGTAGGGGGCGCGAAGAGCCTCGCGGTGCGCTTTGTGGGTCATCGTGGCGGCCCCGTCAACGAAGAGGGGTGTTCGCCGACAGACGAGATCGGTGAGACGGCGCGCCAGCGCGATCAGCGGCGGCACGCGCACGTCATCGGGTTTCGCGACGGCGGTGTTGGCGAGCACGAGCGCCTTCACGTCGAGCGAGGCGGCGGCTCCGACGGCCACCGGACCGCCCCAGTCGTGCGCCACCAGCACCAGTGGGCCGTTGGCCTGGTTGCGGCAGAAGCTGACGAGTTCGTCGACGCGCTCCGCGAGACGTCGGGGCCTGGACCGGCTCGAGTACCCCATGCCGGTCTGGTCGACGGCGATGACCCTCCAGCCAGGTGACAGTGTGCGCAGCACGTCGCGCCACAGGTAGCCCCATGACGGATTACCGTGGACGCAGACGATGGTCCCGAGGGGACCTGGTCCGGTGTCCAGGACGTGCCACGACTGGAGAGTTCCGTCGCTCGACGCGAAGGTGACCCGGCGGGACCATTCGGGTTCTAGGCCCCAGCGACGAAGTTGGTCAGGCGAGGGAGCCGCGTCGAGCCCGTCCGCGGGCTCGTTCTCGGACTGGCCCACGCGGGACTACCAGACCAGCTCGGCGCCAGCGCAGTTGAGGCCCGAGCCGATGCCCATCAGCAGCACACGGTCGCCCACGGTCAACTGATCGGCGATCGACGAGAGCGTGTAGGGCACCGCCGCCGGTCCCATGTTGCCGTAGCGAGGGTAGGTGAGGGGCACTCGCGAGGCGTCGATCATGAGGAGGTCGCAAAGCTTGGACGTGTGCACGGCCGACACCTGGTGGATCACGTACCAGTCGCAGTCCTTCCACTGCCAGCCCTCCAGGAGGGCGGCGTCGAAGGTCTCGCTCGCGAGTTCGAGCCCGCCGACGAGGAGCTTGGCGGTGTCGGTGCGCATCTGGTCGAGGTCACCAACGCAGAGATTGTGGTGATGGGTGGCGGCGCGGGTGATGCCGCCGAGAAACGCGTGGCCGTCCGAGCGGGGACCGCCCATCACCATCGCGGCGGCGCCCGAGCCGAGGGTGAGCGACGCGAACTGGTCGAACACGTCCATCGCGGTGGTCGACTCGCGTCGAAGACGATCGATGGTCGCGAGTTGCGTGTAGCGGCTTCCTTCGCCATCGACGATCAGCACCGTCGTTGCCTGACCCGACTCGATCGCCATCGCGGCGATGTTCATCGCGTTGATGAAGCCCAGGCAGGCGTTGCCGAGGTCGAAGTTCGTGCACGTGGAGGGAAGTCCCAGATCGAAGTGCACGGCGCACGCGACGCTCGGCTCGAGGTGGTGCTTGCAGACCGATGTGGAGATGAGCAGATCGACGTCCGAGGCGTCGACACCGGCGTTGGCCATCGCCTCGCGGGCGGCGAGGGCGGCCGCCTCGTTGAAGGTCACCCCTTCGGGCCACCAGCGACGTTCCTTGATGCCGGCGACTTGGTCGAGCAGGCCCGGACGGATACCGCACCGTTCGTAGGTTTCGGCGAGTTGCTCGTCGATCCAGGCCGAGGTGACGACCTCGGGGGCGTCGACGTGTCCGAGGCCCCAGATAAAGGTGCGAGCAAAGGCTTTAGAGAGTTCCACCTGTCTAGGTTACGGGGTTGGGGCGGTTGGCCTTGCCCCTTGTTCCGTAAGACCAGTCCAGCGAAGGTTTCGATGCAGCGAGAGCCGCCCTGGCGTTGGGCGTGAGGGCGGCGCGTCGGGGGAGATCCCGCCACGGATGGGTTGCTCGGGTGGCTCTTCATCAACTCATCGCGAAGGGGACCGGCGCCGACGTGGCAGAGGCCGCTGGCGGCCTGGGTCCGCGCAACGCCGTAGGTGGGCGGGTGCCGTCGAACTGAAGGTGCTCCCAGCGACCGCGCAGTCGCGGCCTCCCACGAAGGCGTCCACGGCGAGCGAACCCGGGCGACGTCAACGAACGCTGACCAACGGGTCGTTGGTGACATGGCTCTCCTGGAAGGAGGGGCCGAGTGCCGTCGTCCCACGAAGCGTGATGCGGCGCATCCGGCGCTCGGAGAGTCCGTAGTCGTCGGTGGCGTAATGCAGGGTCGCCCGGTTGTCCCACATCACCACGTCGCCCGGCTGCCAGTGGTGACGAAGGGTGAACTCGGGCTGGACCACGTGCTCGAACAAGAGACGCAAGAGCCCGTCGCTCTCGATTCGCGAGATGCCCACGATGTGTGTGGTGAAGCCCGGATTGACGAAGAGCGCAGGCCTGGCCGTCGTCGGGTGGATTCGGACCACCGGGTGGACCACCGGAGGAACCTTCGAAGCGTCATCGAAGAGCTTCTGTGCGTCCTCGCGGCTGAGGGCGCTGTCGAACGGCTCGCCCCAGTAGGCGAGCGGGGAGATGTGATGCACGGCCTCCAAGCGCGAGACTGCGTCCTGCAGGACGGGTGACAGCGCACTGAACGCGGAGCGGGCGTCGGCCCACAACGTGTCGCCTCCGAATTCGGGCACCACGTCCGCAACGAGCACTGAAGCCGCTGGTGGGTTGGGCACGAAGGTGACGTCTGTGTGCCAGCGCGCGTTCTTGCCGCCCTGTTGCGCGTTCAGTTCGAGGATCTCGGGAAAGTCGGGATGGCCCGGAACGACAGGATGGGCCGGGGTGACTTCGCCCAGTAGTCTCGCGATGCGCGACTGCTCGGCGTGCGTGAGGTGCTGACCTCGAAAGACGAGCACGAGTCGGTCCTCGAGCAACGCGAGCAAGGCTGGTCCGTCATCGAACGTCCGCAGATCGATGTCCGAAACGTCGGCGCCGAAGCCTCCCGTGAGCGGACGAATCTTCAATGCTTGAGCGGCGGTTGTCACGTTTTCCTCACTTAAACCGAACTAAATCCATTGGGTTTATAGATTATAGAAGCGACGCTGATGCGAGCTTCGTCAAGGGTGTCGTGGCGAGCCACTGGGCGGGCCAAATGCTCGGGGCGCGAAAATGATCGCTGGGATCGCACGTCTCACGAGCGAATGCTGAAAACCCCTTTAGACAGCGGGATTTTCGAGTTGTCTTAATTATGACTATTCCGATAGGGTTTAATGCAATTCAACGAGCTCTTGGAATGGGGATCCGCAGTGGCGAGCATCGAGGCATCGCAGTCGGTCAACATGGGACTCGCGCATTCGAGCGATCACTCGCGCGCCGCCCGCCCGGCGTCGTCCTCCATGGAGAAGGTCATGTGTGACGACCCCGCCGAGGTTCTGCGCACCTCAATTGAACAACGCAAGAGCGAACCGCTCCGGGACGATTCATTCGAAGGTGCCCGCTGGCGGAGGGTGGCTTCGTGACCGTCTACCTCGTCGGCGCCGGCCCCGGTGACGCCGACCTGTTGACGATACGCGCGGCGCAGTTGCTCGCGAGCGCCGACGTCGTCGTCCACGACCGGCTCGTCTCGAGCGAGGTCCTTGAACTGATCAACCGCTCGGCGCAACGCTTCGACGTCGGCAAGGTGCCCGGCCTCTCGCACTCCCAGACGAGGATCAACGAACTGCTGGTGTCACTCGGGCGAGTGCACGGGCGCGTCGTTCGATTAAAGGGCGGTGACCCGTTCGTCTTCGGGAGAGGCGGCGAAGAAGCTGAAGTTCTCGCGAGCGCCGGGCTCGAGGTCGAGATCGTCCCAGGCATCACGTCGGCCTTCGCGGGGCCGCTGCTCGCCGGGATACCCGTCACCCACCGGGGGCTCTCGCACGGCGTGACGATCGTGACCGGCAGCATGGTGCAGGGCTCGACCGTCGACTTCACTTCCCTCGCCAACAACGATCTCACGTTGGTCGTGCTGATGGGAGTCCAACGTCGGGCCGTCATCGCGAACGAGCTCCTCGAGGGCGGGCTCAACTCCGCGACGCCGGTGGCGGTGGTGGAGTGGGCCTCGACGGATCAGCAACGAACCGTTCGCAGCACCCTGGCGCAACTTGGTTCGCTCGACGTGAGGTCACCGGCCGTCCTCGTCATCGGCGCCGTCGCCGCACTCGAGCTTGGTCGAATCACGAAGTTCGCCTCATCGTTCGCTGCGAGCTCGTGATGTTCCCGCTCGTCATCGACCTCTCGAACCAGCGCGTCGTGGTGATCGGTGCGGGTCGCGTGGGCGTGCACAAGGCCGCGCAACTGCTCGAGTCAGGCGCGCTGGTGACGATGATCACCTCCGAGGTGCTCGTTCCGCTGCCCGCGGGCATCGACGCGCTGCACGTGCGCCGCTACGAACCTGGGGACCTCGCCGGCGCGCTGCTCGTGGTCGCGGCGACCGGCGACGCCGGGGTGAACGATCTCATCGTGAGGGAGACGAACGAGAGGAACATCCTCCTCAACGTCGTCGACGATCTCGGTCGATCGAACTTCCACTTCACCGCGGTCCACCGAGACGGCGACGTCGTCGTCTCGGTGTCGACGGGTGGCGCGTCCCCGGCGCTCGCGCAGTGGGTCCGCAACGCCGTAGCGAGGGCTTTGCCGCAGAATCTGGCGGGCGTGGCACGTCAACTTCGCGCCGAGCGTTCGGCGATCCACGCGGCGGGGGAGAGCACCGAGAATCGCGGGTGGCAGCAGAGGGTCGACGAACTCACGAGCGAGCTCGGCTAGAGCGCTTCACGACCTCGTCGCACGGCATCGACCATGGCGGCGCCCGCACGAACGAACGGACGACGCGCAGAACCGTTATGGCGTGGGCTTACCGCTTAGTAGAAGATTCGGCTCCGAGACCACCGAAGATCGAGTGCCATAATGGTTGTTCATGGCTAACCGCATCGAACCAAGCGGGTCCACCCCCGAGGAAGATTTCGAATCGAGGCTTTACGGCGAGGGTTTCCCCGCCGGCCTACCGGTCTTCGAACTCGAGGTGGAACCGCACCTGCGCAATCGCAAGAAGATCAACAGCCCTTCGCAGCTGCAGATCCTCCAGGAGCTGGTCCACTTCAAGGCCAGCCACGGGCGCTGGCGCATCGCGAAGGACCTCGTCGGGCTCGTGCGGCGCGGGCACGGCGAAGAGCGCGACGAGTCGTACTCGGACAAGCTGCGCCGCGAAACCCGCAAGGGCAAGTCTGAATCGTCGAACTACGGACTCGCCAATTTCAACGGGCATCCGGTCGTGATGTACTCGATGAACTGGGACTTCTTCGCCGGGTCGCTCGGCGTGGTGTCCGGAGAGACCTTCCAGGCGGCGGCGGACCTCGCGATCGCGAAGAAGCTTCCGTTCATCAGCGTCTACGTGTCGAGCGGCGTTCGCCAGCACGAGAACTTCGCCGGGCTCACCCAGATGACCCGCATGGTCGAGGCGCTTCGCAACTTCAAGGACCGCGTCGAACAGCCCCAGATCGCGGTGCTGCTGGGCAACGTGTGGGGCGGCGTGTCGGCGAGCGCCGTGCCGAACGCGGACCTGATCCTCGCGACGTCGGGGACGAACTACGGCTTCGCCGGCCCGAAGGTCATCGAGGCCTACGAGGGCATCACCGTCCCGGTCGACTCCCAGAGTGCTGAAGCGAACCTGCTGGACCGGAACATCGACGTCGTGCTGCCTGACGTGAAGGAGATGGTCACCTACATCGGCGAGATCCTCACCTCGACCAAGTTGCCCGACAAGCACCACGAGATCAACCGCGAGACCCAGCCGCTGATTCGCAACGTGAGTGTCACCGGCCAACGTCGGGTCTTCAGTTTCGGAGCGATCGGCATCCACGGTCCCCAGTTCGACACCGAGAAGGACCCCATGGTCCTCTCCGCCGCCCCCGCGCGCACGGGCGCGGCGCTCGAGAACTCCGACGCCCTCGTCGAGCAGTACCAGGACCTCATGACCGACGCGAACCGCGTCGACCTGGAGTTCATCGCCCGCTTCGCCTTCACCGAAGCGACCGCGGTCTACAACTACGTGCAAGAGGGCGACTACAAGCGCTACCCCGCGATAGTCGGCGCCTTCGCGAAGATCGGCGCGCAGCCGTTCGTCATCGTGGGCACCCAGCCCTCCTACCAACGCCTCGGCGACACCATCGTCAAGCGTCCGTCGAACCCTGCGCCCGAGGACTTCGCCTTCATGGAGCGGATGCTCGAGATGGGCGAGCGGCTGCATCTGCCGGCGCTGTTCATCACCGACACCCTCGGCGCGAAGCCGACGCTCGAGAGCGAGCGTCGCGGCCAGTCGCGCGCGATCGCTCGCTCGATCCTCAAGGGCATCGACTACTCCGAGCCGGTGATCACGCTCGTCGCGGGCGCCCTGGGCAGCGGAGGGGGGCTCGCCACCACGCCCATGGCCGACCACGTGATGATGCTCGAGAAGGCGATGGCCTACGTCGCCGAGCCGAGGTCCGCGGCGTCGATCCTGTACAAGACGCCCACGCCCACCCACGACCAGGTCCGCATGACGCTCGCCACGATGCGCTCGACGGCCCAGGACCAGTTGAGCCTCGGGCTCATCGACGAGGTCATCGCCGAGGACCCCAATCCTTTCGTGACCGTCGCGAACATCCATCGGGCGATACTGAAGTCCTACGCCGAGCTTTCCGAATTGTCCGAGCGCCGCCTCCGCAATCGCCGCCAGGAGAGGATTCGCGGGCTTCGGGCCTTCGAGATCATCCAGGAATAGCTCCCGATCCATCGGAGGTCGCATCGCCCGACGCGGATCCGAGGCTCGACGCCACGGGTCGGCCATCCTCGGAGGCACTCAGGTGGCGTCGCAGATTAAGCATCAGTAATCCTCCGCAGAGCGCGGTGAGACCAGTACTGAGCGGCCACCAATTCCCGAGATGATTGTCGAAGTAGACGGCGGTTATCGCGGGCGCGACGCTTCCCGCGAGACCCCAGGTGAGCCCTTGCGCCGCGTTGTAGCGGCCGCGAAGATGCTCGGGCGCTATCTCGTTGACGAGGGCCGGACCTACGGGTGACAACATCGTCTCGCCGATCGCGAAGACGATCATCGCGAAGCAGAGTGACACGACCGCGAGCACCGCGGGAAGAGCCAGCGTGACGTCGAGGATGATCCAGAACACGCACCAGAGACCGGCCGCGACCGCCATGACCCGGGTGCGGCTTCTTCCGTGGATCTTGTTGAGCACCCAGAGCTGGGCCGACACGATCGTGCTCGTGTTGAAGAAGAAGATGATGCCGATCACGTGCACCGGCAGCTTCAGGTTGTTGACGACGAAGAGGCTGAAGCCGGCCTCCTGGGAACCGTAGCCGCCGATCATGAGCACGAGCGACGCCAGCACGAACTGGACGAGTCGGCGATCGCGCATCACCTCGCGCCAGCCCTCGGCGCTCCTGACCGGGTCGTCGTAGTGCTCGGTGACCGGCCCTCCGTGCGCGCGAAGCGTCCAGAACAGGCCGGCCGCCAGAATCGTGACGCCCGCGTTGAACAGGTAGAGCACCGTGAAGGATTCGGGGTGGTGCAGGTCGACGATCGACGCCGACACCAGGCCGCCGAAACCGATCCCGAGATTGACCAGCATGAAGTTGAAACCGAAAGCGCGCTGACGCTGGTCCTCTCGCACCAGACGACTCAGCATCGTGCTGCTCGGCCCCCAACCAGCTCCGCCGAAGATCGCCAGGATGATCGCGGCAATCACTGCTTCAGACTTCGTGCGCGCGTACGCCCAGAGCACCAGCGCGGCGGCGTCGCAGATGTAGGCGCTCAAGGCGATGCGCATCGGGCCGAAGCGATCGGTCATCGAACCCCAGAGCGGGCTGGAGGCGAGCCCCGCCACCGCCGACGCGCCGAGCAACAGCGTCGAGAAGTTGGTGGAGAACCCGCGCACGTTGTGCAGATAGACGACGTAGAGCGAAAGGGTGAGACCCATCCCTACGCAAGCCACAAAGGTGCAGGTGTAGAAACGGCGGAGCGTTCCGTCAATTGCCCTACGGAAATCCGCTGGTACGAGCGATTCAATCAGATTCACGAGGGGAACAGGCTACCGCGCGATGCTTGTGCGGCGAATCACAAGTTGTTCGGTGACAAATCGAATTACGGCGTTACGCTTGAGTGTGCTGTACTGCAGCATTCATACCGAAAGAGCCGAATTGACCAATAAGCGTTTGCCGAGTAGCCGCACCGATCTCCTCACCGAGATCGCTCCCGACGTGGAGCGGCTGTACAACCGCCACCTCGAAGCTCCTCGTCTGTGGTTCCCCCACGAGCAGATCGACTGGGGCAAGGGTGAGAAGTTCAGCGAGCGTCCATGGTCCGAGTCCGACTACCCGTTGTCCGCCGGGGTGCGCAGTGCAATCTACGTCAATCTGCTGACCGAGGACAACCTGCCGTACTACACGCATTCGTTGCTCGTGCACGCCCCGAAGGGCCACCCGATCCGTGATTGGAATCACCAGTGGACGATGGAGGAGAATCGGCACGCCATGGTGATGCGCGACTGGGTGCACATCAGCCGCTGCATCGACCCGACGTTGCTCGAAGAGGGTCGTCGGGTCCAGATGGGCAAGGGCGAAGTCCCCGAACCCGAGACCATCGCTGACCTCATCACCTACGTATCCTTCCAGGAGCGAGCCACGCAGATCGCGCACCGCAACACCGGGGCGAAACTGCCGAAGGACGACAAGATCGGCCGCAACGTCCTCGCCCTGGTGGCGGGCGACGAGACCAAGCACTACCTTTTCTACCGCGATCTGGCAATGGCGGCGTTCGCGATCGACCCGTCGACGATGATGATCGCCGCCGCCAAGCAGGTGAGCGCCTTCGCGATGCCCGGGACCGGCATCCCGTCGTTCTCGCGCCACGCGGTGCGCATCGCGCGAGAGGGGATTTACGGGCTCGGCCAGTTCTTGAGAGACGTGCTCGATCCGGTCCTCGCACTTTGGGACGTCGACCACCTCGTAGGGCTTTCCGATGAGGCCGAGAAGGCTCGCATCGACCTTGACACCTTCGTCGCGAAACTGACGGCGAACGTCGAGCGCATGGCCCAGAAGGCCACCAGCACGACGCCCGCCCTCGCCTGAGGCACGAACCAAACTCTTGGCGCTCGGGGAGTTGTGCGTTCGCGAACGCGGTGTTCCTGACCGGACCTTGGAGTTGGTGATCCGGGGGACGTGATCCTCGAATGCCATCTGCTGGACCTCCACCCGATGGACTGGCTTTCGTGCATCCACCCGCCACGCGTGACCAGGCAGCCGACCAAGGACAGCACGAAGGCGAAGTGCACCCAGAGCGCCTTCACGGGCCGGGAGATCGTGGCTTCGAACGTTGCCCATCACGATGTGAAGGACCCGGATGAACCAGCAGATCAACATCGCCAAACACAGGGTTGAGACGAACACGCCCAGGAGTGGGTAGCCGGATCCAAACATGAGGGTTCTTTTCGTTCGGGCGTGTCCCCGATGCCCCCATGGCGTTTCACGTTCGTTCGGTTTCTAAGTGCCCAACAGCTCTTCGAGTCGGATTCGTAGACTCGCGACGTCACCTTCGATCTCCACAACCTTGTCGCGTGAGTGCGCGCCGCGAACGAGGCGCACCTCTTTCGTACGGACCCCGAAGGCTCGTGCCAGCGCGTCCAACACCTCGCTCGTGGCGGCGCCTTCGACGGCGCGCGAGCGAACGTGCACGTTGAGCGCTCCACCGTAGTCGCCTCCCACGTTCGCCGAGCGGGCGCCGGGGTGGACGTGCACCGTGAAGCGCAGCATCTAATCTCCTTGGGGAGCAACGTCAACGGAGAAGTTCACGCCACTGTTCTACCAATGACATGGGCCGTTCGTAGTTCTGCGTAGGATTTGGAAACGTCAAGGGGGACTTGTGGCATTAAGCGTTGAAGAGGCGATCGCGGCGGTGGCGGCAACGGGCCAGCCGTTCGAGGTCATCGAAGCGGAGAGCAACGGCGTGACCAACCGGGTCTTCAAGAACGCCCCGACGAACCTGCGTCAGTTCTTTGACACCTCGCGCGGCCTCGAGCAGACGTTCCTCGTCTACGAGGACGAGCAGTGGACGTTCGACGAGGTGATGCAGGAGGTCGACGCGCTCGGTTACGCGTTGGTCCACCACTATGGCGTGAAGAAGGGCGACCGCGTCGGCATTGCCATGCGTAACCTGCCCGAGTGGATCATCTCGTTCGCCGCCATCACCTCGATCGGGGCGATCTCGGTGTCGCTCAACGCGTGGTGGACCGAAGAGGAGCTCGAGTACGCGGTCGATGACGCCGGACTCAGTGTTTTGATCGCCGATACCGAGCGGGTGTCGCGCGCGGACGACGCGTGCCAGCGAGCCGGCGTCAGGATCCTCGGCGTGCGCCTCGACGAACTCCAGCCGCTCGCGCCCGGCGTCGAGCACTGGCACGACGTCGTGGTCCGCGGTGCCGCCATGCCCCACGTCGAGATCAAGCCCGACATGGACGCGACGATCCTGTACACGTCGGGAACGACCGGATTCCCGAAGGGCGCGGTCTCGACCCATGGCGCGATCTGCCAGACCATCATGGCGTTCACGTCGGGCGCCTCGATCCAGGCGGCGCGCCGCGGTGACGCCGAGGAGGGCAGCGGCCAGACGCCCTGCTTCATCCTGGTAGTTCCCCTCTTTCACGTCACGGGGTGCATCCCCGTGATGATGTCGTGTTTCTCGTGGCACTTCAAACTTGTCATGATGCACCGCTGGGAGCCCGAGCGTGCCATGCAGCTGATCGAGCGGCACAAGGTCACGAGTTTCGTGGGCGTGCCTACCCAGTCGTGGGACATGCTCGAGCACCCGAACTTTGCGAGCTACGACACATCATCGCTGACCGCCGTCGGCGGGGGTGGGGCGCCGGCCCCGCCGAAACTCGTCGCGCGCGTCGACTCCTCGTTCAAGCAGGGACGTCCCACCCTCGGTTACGGGATGACCGAGACGAACGCCTACGGGCCGGGTAACTACGGCGACGACTACATCACCCATCCGTCATCGACCGGACGAACCCCGACGATCGTCATGGATGTGGAGATCCGCGACGAGAACGCGATTCCGGTGCCGCTGGGCGAGAGGGGCGAGATCTGGATGAAGTCCCCGACGTTGATCCGCGGCTACTGGAACAAGCCGGAGGCGACTGAATCGACCCTCGTGAACGGCTGGCTGCGCACGGGTGACCTCGGATACATCGACGACGAGGGATTCCTCTACATCGAGGACCGGCTGAAGGACATGATCCTGCGCGCGGGCGAGAACGTGTACTCCGCCGAGGTGGAGTCGGCGATCTACGAGCACCCCGCGGTCTACGAGGCGGCGGTCTTCGGGCTGCCGCACGAGAGGCTCGGCGAGGAGGTCGCGGTGGCGGTGATGCTGAAGCCCGGCATGATGCTGAGCGAGGGCGAGCTGCACGCGCACCTGCACCCGCGGCTCGCGAGCTTCAAGATCCCGACGCGGATCGCGTTCACTGGCGAGGCGCTCCCGCGCAATGCGGCGGGCAAGTTCCTCAAGCGCGAGATGGCGGGGCGTTACTTCGGCTGAGCGGCTTCGATCGCCGCGCGGGCGTAGTCGGCGATGTTGATCGAGTCGAGCTCGGCGAGGTCGAACCAGGCGGCGTGGTCGGTGGTGCCGTGGATCTCGTGGCGCAGTTCCCCGCCCTCCAACTCGGCGGTGAAGAGGATCCGCACGGTGTGGATCTTGTCGCCGTTGTCGCGGCGGCGCACGTCGCTCATGACGCCGAGCAGCGACGGATCCTTGATCTCGAGGCCGGTCTCCTCCTTGAACTCGCGAACGAGCGTGTCCTCGGGGGCCTCGCCGAAATCGATGCCCCCGCCCGGCAGCCACCACAGGGGCGGCACGTGATGGGGGTTACTCGAGCGAACGAGCGCCACGCGGCCATCGTTGATCAGGACGCCGTAGGAACGGACACTGGTGTGCTGCTTACTCATGAGTTGGTTTACGTCCTAGTTCAATTCGTTGTGGGCTGGGGGCACTGCTCGAGTTTTCGAGGAATGCCGTGCGGCATCCTTCGCTGCAGAAATAGTAGGTCACATCGTCTGCACCGACGCACCGCAGTGCGTTCTTGGAGTTCACGCGCATCGAACAGACCGGATCGACGTGATCGCCCATCGGGTCCTCGTCCATCGATTCGGTGGGCTGGGTGTCCTCGTGGCGCTCGAAGCGCTCGGCGCAGCGCTGGGAGCAGAAGTAGAAGGTCTCGCCGCCGCGGACGCGGGTCGCCACCGGAGCGCTGGTGTCGACGGTCATCCCGCAGACCGGATCACGGGCCTCTTGGTCGCCGCCGCGCCGGCGCGACATGATCCAGACGCCCGCCAGCAAGACCGTGGCGAGCACGTTGAGCACCAGCGTGGCACCGAGGGGGAACTGCCCGCTCAGTGCGGGCGAGTGGCGGGTGGTCGGCATCAGCTTCGCCGAGCTGAAGAGCACGTCGACCAGTAACCCGCCCGCGCTCATCACCAGCCAGAGCAGGAAGAACAACCGGAGCATCGGCCGGGTTCCGTAGAAGCGGCGGTAGATCAGGAGCAACGGCAAGGTCACGAGGTCGGCGAAGATGAAGCTGATCACCCCGCCGAAGGCAACGCCATGGGCCCAGAGGGCGGCCGCGAGCGGGATGTTGCCGACCGAGCAGACGAAAGAGATCACGGCGAGCAACGGGGCGACGACCGCGTTCTCGACCTCCGTGAGTGCGCCATGGCCGGTGAGGAAGAAGTGCGACCACCAGGCGGATGGCACGTGCACACTCAAGAAACCCGCCACTACGAAGCCCGCGAGGAGCTCCTTGCGGAGCATCGTGAAGTCGCCCATGGTGTAGCGCGCACCCAGTCGGTAGAAGCGCGCCGAGCGTGCGCGTTCCCGCCAGGTCGAGCTGGCGCCGGTCGCCGTCGGCGGGGCGTCGGCGAGGACGTGTTCGCGCAACTGCGCCTGGGTCCCCTTCGAGAAGAAGAGTCCCGTCAAGAGAGAGAGCGCGATGACCATGAGGGCGCCACCCACGAACTGGGCAACGACGAACTGCCAGCCGAGCAGGAGGTAGAGCACGATGCCGAGCTCGATCACGAGGTTGGTGGAGGCGACCATGAAGATGATGGCGTTCGTCCAGGACGCCCCTCGCGCGAAGAGCGCGCGCGACATGGCGCTCGCGGCGTAGCTGCACGAGGACGAGATGACGCCCAGCAGCGCGGCACGCGAGGAGGAACCGGGGGAGGTCGTCCCGAGCTTCGACCGCAGCCCGTCACGCGGCAGGAAGCTCTGCACGGCGCCCGACAACGTGAAGCCGAAGATGATGGGCCACCAGGTCATCCAGAGCATCGCGAGGCTCTCGCGGAACCCGGCCCCCACCCAGTCAAGTACGTGGCGTGTCGTGTCGAGACCTATCGGGTTGTCGGGAAGCCGAGGTCGATCTGGGAATCGGACGGGAGCGGCCAGCGCGTGGTGATGACCTTGGCGCGCGTGTAGAAGGCGAAGCCCTCGGGACCGTAGATGTGCGCGTGGCCGAAGAGCGAGTTCTTCCATCCGCCGAACGAGTACGAGGATACCGGCACCGGGATCGGGACGTTGATGCCAATCATGCCGACCGTGACCTCGCGGCTGAACAGGCGCGCGGCGTTGCCGTCGCGGGTGAAGATCGCGGTGCCGTTGCCGTAGGGGTTGGCGTTGATGAGGGCGACCGCGTCGGCATAGCTCGCCACGCGGGCCACTCCGAGGACTGGGCCGAAGATCTCGTCGTCGTAGGACCTGGTACCCGGACGCACGCCGTCGAGCAGGCAGGGGCCGACGAAGAAGCCGGGCTTGGTCTTCAGGGCGGTCCCGTCGCGCACCACCGTGATGCCGTCGGCGGGAGCGGTGTCGACGTAGTTGATGATGCGGTCCCGGTGCTCGGCCGTGATCACCGGACCGAAGTCGCTGGCGGGGTCGTCGCCGGGACCCACCGTCAGACGGTCGAGTCGTTCGGTGATCTTCTCGATGAGCGGCCCGGCGATGTCGCCCACGGCGACGACGACACTGATAGCCATACAGCGCTCCCCGGCGGCGCCGTAGCCGGCGTTTATCGCGGCGTCGGCGGCGATGTCGAGGTCGGCGTCCGGCAGCACGACCATGTGGTTCTTCGCGCCGCCGAGCGCCTGGACGCGCTTGCCGTTGGTGGTGCCCGTCTGGTACACGTGGCGCGCCACCGGCGTCGAGCCGACGAAGCTGATGGCATCGACACCCTCGTGCTCGAGCAGCTGATTGACGGTGCTGGCGTTGCCCTGCAGCACGGTGAAGACGCCGTCGGGCAGGCCGGCCTGGCTCAGCAGCTCGCCCAAGCGCACCGCCGTGGACGGGTCACGCTCGGACGGCTTCAGGATGACCACGTTGCCGGTGGCGAGCGCGTTCGCGCTCATCCAGAGCGGCACCATCGCGGGGAAGTTGAACGGCGTGATCGCCGCTACCACCCCGACGGGCTCGCGCAGCGAATGGACGTCGACGCCATCGGCGACCTGGCTGGAGAAACCGCCCTTCAGATGTTCGGTGAGACCGCAGGCGTACTCGACGTTCTCGAGTCCGCGGGCCAGTTCACCCTTCGCGTCGGCGAGCGTCTTGCCGTGCTCGTTGGTAATGAGCCCGGCCAGTTCGTCGGTGTGCTCGACGAGCAACTGGCGGAACGTGAAGAGGATGTTCGTGCGCTGAGAGAGTGAGGAATTGCCCCACGACAGTGACGCCCTCCCCGCGCCCTCGATGACGTCGTTGACGAAGTCCGCGTCGGGAACGGGCACCTGCGCCGTGACGTCGCCGGTGGCGGGATTGAAGACCGGTGATACTCCAGTCGAGTGGACACGTTGGCCGTTGATGAAATGGGGAACAGACCGCATAGAACTCTCTTTCGCCCTGCCAAATCTACCGTCGCCGAGCGCTCGGCAATTAGGGTTGCTTCGTGACCATTTCCGAAGAAGGCCGTGCCCTGCGCGAAGCCGCGGCCGTCGAACCCGCGGGTTCGGGGCGCTACAGCGTGAACATCTCCCCGTATTACACCATCGCCGGGCATCCGCACGGTGGCTACCTGCAGTGCATCATGGCGAACGCCGCCCTCGCTGGCGCGTCCGAGGAGGGCGCCAGCCACCTGCACACGACCGCGATCACCACCAATTACAGCGGCGCCTCGGAGGTCGGACCCGCTGAACTCGTCACCGAAGTGCGCCGGATCGGAAGGGGGGTTTCCTTCGTCCACGTCTCGCTCCTCCAGGCGGGTCAGGTGAGCACAGAATCGCTGGTCACCCTCGGGACACTCCAGGAGGACTCGCGCGCTCGCTACATGGACGTCGCGGTGCCCGAACTAGCTCCCCTCGAGGACTGCCTGCAGGCCCCCGGCAGCGACGAGGTCAACATCCGGGGAAGCATCGATATGAGACTCGATCCGTCGAGCGCGGGCTGGTGGACCGGGGAACACTCCGAGCGCGGCGATATTCGCGGTTGGATGCGGCTCAACGACGGCGATGCGCAGTGGAACGCTTGGAGCTTGCTGTTCGCGAGCGACGCCATGCCGCCGGCGACCTTCCCGCTCGGCTCGTCGGGTTGGGTGCCGACCCTGCAGCTCACGACCTACGTCCGTCGCATCCCCGCCAGCGAGTGGTTGCGCGCGCGACAGTGGTGCGTCGTCATCGCCGATGGCATCGTCGACGAACGATGCGAGCTCTTTGACGCCCGGGGAGAACTCGTGGCGTCCTCGACGCAGCTCGCGATGGTGCGCCTGCCCAACGCGCACTAGCGCATGGCGACACGCGGCCCCCACGTCCAAGACGACGGGTCGCTCTTCATCCGGTCCCGTTTGATCATTCCGGCCGACGAGATCGTCCTTCGAGTCACGACGTCAGGGGGGCCCGGGGGACAGCACGCCAATCGCGCGATGACCAGAGTCGTGGCCTCTTTCCCGGTCGCTTCCTCAGCGGCGCTTGGAGAGACTGATCGCGATCTCCTGCTCGACAAGATCGGTACCGTCGTGCGAGCCAGTTCGAGCCGCTTCCGGTCCCAAGGTCAGAACCGAACCGCTGCGATGACGCACTTGGCCGAGAAGATCGCCGGCGCGCTCGTGCGTCAAGCTCCTCGCCGGGCGAGCAAGCCAACGCGTGCCGCCAAGGAGCGCAGGGTGGACGAGAAGAAGGCGCGGAGCCGGGTGAAGGAGCAGCGCCGGCGTCCGAGCGAGGACTAACGCGCTGAATCGAGGTGTCGTTCGATCGCCGCGAGCGCTGAGTAGAGGTGCTCGTCCAGCGCGGTGTCGGTATCCTCTTGCGGGCCCTTCAATGGCGTGAGCGAGGCGTAACCTGCGGCGAGCAGCGCACCGTCCTCGTCGGCGTCCTCGTCACTCACGTCACCGAGCTCGGGGGTGGCCGCACCGAGGCGAATCTGCAGTTCGCCCTCGTCGGCGAGCGGCTCTGCGGCGGTCCGTGACCCTCCGCCCTTGATGAGACCCGCTGTCGAAATCCGACCACGTCGCACGCCCTTCAGTTCGCTGACGGGAAGGTTCGGCACGTTGAGGTTGAAGAGGGTGCGTGTGGGGGCGTTCATGAGCTCTTGCAGGACTTCAACCGCCACCTCGCCGGCGGTCTCGAAATGGACGTTCTCTCCCCACTGAACCGAGACCGCTAGTCCGGAGAGACCTAGTTGGGCGCCGGTCAGGATCGCCCCGATGGTCCCCGAGTGCAGGACGCTTCGCCCGACGTTGGCTCCAGCGTTGATGCCCGAAAGGATCATGTTGGGTCGGAAGTTGAAGTAGCCAACCGTTCCCAGGATCGCGCAGAGCGCGGGCGGCCCTTCGAGCGAGTAGGCGGGAATCGACTCGGCTCCGCTGATGGTGAAGCGCTTGTAGTGCACGTAGGGGTGCCCGTGGACGTCGCCGACGGCCGACGACATTCCCGAGTAGTTCTCGTGCGGCGCCACGATGATGGCCTCGCGGGTCTCGCCCTCGGGGCATCGTTCGATCCATCGCGCGACGCTTCGCGCGAGCACTTCCATGCCGGGAGCCGAGATGCCGTCGTCGTTTGTTATGAGAATTCGCATATTCGCCACGTTAACTGTCGTAAGTTACATGGCAGTGAATAGAAGGAAAACCAACTGATGCTTCCCTCCGGCGAACAGATCGCGATCGCCCACGGCGACCAGCGAGCGGTGATCACCGAGGTTGGAGCGACGCTGCGCACCTACGTGAAGGGCGGGCTCAGCGTGATCGAAGGTTTCGCCGGCGAGGAGGTGCCGACCGGCGCGCGAGGCCAGGTACTCTTTCCCTGGCCCAACCGGATCGGTGACGGCAAGTGGTCCTTCGCCGAACGAACCGCCCACCCCACCATCGATGACGTGCCGCACGCGACCGCGATACACGGACTCGTGCGTTGGCGCCCTTTTCGCATCGACGCCGTCAATCAGAACCGCTGCGTCCTCTCCCTGCTCCTGCACCCGACGCCGGACTATCCGTTCCTGAGCGAGATCAGCGTGGCCTACCACCTGGGATCGCTCGGACTCACCGTCACGACGACCGTGACCAACCGCGACGAGGTGCTCATCCCGTTCGGGGTCGGGTTCCATCCGTATCTCGCGGTCACGACGCCGACGATCGAAGGAGCGCAGCTCGAGGTGCCCGCCAAGGCGTACATCGCGGTCGACGAGCGCCAACTGCCAATGGGTGAGATTCTTCCGGTCGCCGGCAATCTGCTGGACTTCTCGCATCGAAAATCGCTCAGCGGCCACGAGCTCGACGTCACCTACACCGAGTTGGTGCGCGACGACAGCGGACTGTCGACGGTGGTGCTCGTCGACAGCACTGGCGGCGAGGTGGAGTTGAGTGTCGACCGCAACTTCCCCTACATCCAGGTGTACACCGGCGACAAGCTGGAACGCGGACGCCGGCGAACTTCGGTGGCGGTCGAGCCAATGACGTGTCCGCCCGACGCGCTTCGCAGTGGCAAGGACGTCGTGGTGCTCGAGCCCGGACAGCATTGGGCCGGGTCGTGGCGGCTTCGACGGAGGACCTGATGCCGGGCCGCGTCGTGCTCGTCACCGGCTCGACCAGCGGGATCGGCGAGGCGACGGCGCTGATGTTCGCCGACGCCGGGGACACGGTCGTCTTCAATTCCGCGCGCAGCGTTGACGCGGGGGAGCGCCTCGCCGCGCAGACGCCTCGCTCGCACTACATCCAGGCCGACATCGCCAAGGCCGGCGACTGCGAGCGTCTGGTGCGAGAAGTCCTCGAGCGCTGCGGTCGACTCGACGTCCTCGTGAACAACGCCGGCACGACCAAGCGGATCGCGCACCAGGACCTCCAAGCCGCCGACGTCGACGTCTGGCGCGAGATCTTCGAGGTGAACGTCTTTGGTACCTGGGCCCTCAGCGTCGCCGCGATGGACGCGCTGCGAGAAACCGGCGGGACGATCGTGAACGTCTCTTCGATAGCGGCGACCAGCTCGGGCGGTTCGTCAATCCCGTATTCGGCGTCCAAGGCCGCGCTCAACCACATGACGGCACTGCTCGCCAAAGCCGTCGGTCCCGACGTGCGTGTGAACGCCGTCGCTCCGGGGCTCGTGGCGACCCCCTGGACGGCTGAATGGCACGACACCCACAAGTTCGTGACCTCGATCGCTCCGCTTCGCCGATCGGGGATGCCCGAGGACATCGCCGAGGTCATCTACTCGCTCGCCACCTCGTCCTCGTACGTGACGGGACAGGTCGTCGCCGTCGACGGCGGGCTCACTATTTGATCGTCGCCGGCTCGGTCGGCGGTACGAACGTTCGAAGCACCACGCAGAGCGCCCGGGTTACGCCGTGGATGAGCGTACGCTGCACCGCCCGTCTTCTGGGCACGTCGAGCATCTCGAGGGCCCAGGGCTCGAGCAGGTCCAGCGAGCTCATGATGAGCAAGCGGTAGGCGAGTTTTTGCAGCGGCCTCTCCAGGAAGCCGTCGATCACGAAGTCGCGCGCGATGACGCCCTCGTCGCAGAGGCGAAGCTCCGGGCGGAAGGCCTGAAGGGCCGCTCGCAACTGCGCGTACGTGGAAGGGGCGTCCTTGACGCCGAGGTCGCTCGCGAGGTTCGCCATCTCAGCCACGTAGGCGTCGGCGTCGCTTCGCGAGAGCCGGTGCTTGCCGTAGCGCTGGTAGCCGCTCAGGAACATCGACGTCTCGGCGGCGTGGACCCACGCGAGGAGGTGGGGGTCGTTGGCGTAGTAGGGAACCCCGTCGTCGGCTATGCCGCGCACGCTCTGGTGCACGCTCAGCACGCGCTCGATCGACGCGTAGGCCGCGGGAGCCGAGCCGTAGGTGGTGGCACCGATGAAGTTCGCAGTTTGCAGTAGTCGGCCGAGCGGATCGTGCTGGTAGCGCGAGTGCTGTGCGACGCCCGCCATAGCGTGGGGGTGGAGCATCTGAAGGAAGATCGATCCGAGGCCGCCCACCATCATTGACGAGAGGTCGCCGTGCACGAGGCGCGCGACGCCGGCGACCGGAAAATAGGCAGTCGCCGGATCATCGCAGCGCGGCGGGGGATCTTGGGTGAGACCGACCGCTTTGCGGATGTTGAGGTTGGCCCGCGTGCGAAGTCGCTCAGGTGCTTCCCTCCAATTCGTGACGCTCAGCACAACTTCCTCCTGGTCCTGCTCCCAGACTATGGACTGGCGCTTTCAAAGTGTTCGGACGTCTGCGACACTGGTGGGATGGGAGCGGTAAAGCCAATGCGACGAATGACGACCGAGACCGACGTGGCGACCGAGAAGTTCGTCGCCACCGAGCGCCCCTGGAACGTCGTGGTCTGGGACGATCCCGTGACCCCGATGACGGTCGTGGTGGTGATCTTCAAGAAGATCTTCGGCTACTCCAACAACAAGTGCACGCAGTTGATGCTGAGGGTCCACAACGATGGCAAAGCTATCGTCTGGTCGGGCCCGCGCGAGCGGGCCGAGTCGTACTGCGTGAAACTGCAGGTCGCGGGCCTGCAGTCGACGATAGAGCAGGACCAGTAGTGGCGGGCAACCGGCTCTTCGTTCGCCGCCGCGACGGCCGGATCGAGGTTCGCCTGAACGACGCCGGACGCGTGGTCGCACGCGAAGCCTTCGGACGCGTTGTTATCGCCGAGCGCGACCCCGACCATGAATGGCACGCCGGGCTGAATGCGCCGATTGACCCGAGCAGCGACACCGACGATCCGGTCTCGACGCTCAATCGCCAAAGCGACATCGCCACGAATGCCGAGCTGGCGGTGATGACGCTGAACGAGGAGTTCCTCAACGAGTCCGAGGCGTGGGCGTGGCTGAGCACGTTTCAGCTCGCCCTTCGCTCGGTGGCGGTGGCGAACGGACTGGTCAATGGCGAGAGACTCGAGCACTGCGAACCCGAGATTTTGAACTTCGTGCGTACCCTCCAGCAGTTCCTGTTCTCCCTGGCGGAGTGCCTCTGAGGGGAACTTGACGTTCAGTTGACGTTCGGGGCCGTGCGAACCGCACCGACCTAACCTCGAGGTATGCGTCGCCGGACCTTTCTCGTTGCTGCTGCGGTGCTCTCGATGACTATGGTGACTTCGAGCGCGCTCGCGGCTTCGACGATCACCACGACAACGTCATCGACGACGATTCCCGGGGTCACGACCACGGGTGCGCCCTCGACCTCCGCCGGTCTGGCGTGCGCGGAGCAGTTGGTGTCGACGTGGTCGACTGCACAACTCGTGAACCAAACCATTGTGGTGCCGGTGAACGCGGCCAATCTCGGGGCCATGGTTCCCGCGGCCACAGCTGGCTATGGGGGGCTCCTGCTCTTCGGGGCAAGTGCTCCCACGACCATGGCGACGACCATCTCGAGGGTTCAGGCACGCACGCTGGACAAGTACCCGATGCTGATCATGACCGACGAGGAGGGCGGCGGCGTCCAACGCCTCACCAACGTCATCGGTTCGGTTCCGTGGGCGAAGACCATGGCGAGGAACCTCAGCGTGCGCCAGATCACCGCGGAAGGCCGGCGCGTCGGAGCCTCGATGCTGTCCGCCGGCGTCAACGTCGATCTGGCCCCGGTGCTGGACGTCGATGGCAGGTCCGTCGAGCCCGGTGCGACCGATCCCGACGGACTGCGTTCGTTCAGTGGTAGTCCGAACGTCGTGGCGAGTGACGGCACGGCGTTCATGACGGGACTGCGCGATGCCGGGGTGATCTCGGTGGTCAAGCACTTCCCGGGACTCGGCGGGACATCGCGCAACACCGACTACGGACCCGCGAGGACCTTGGCGTGGTCGGTGCTGAAGAGGTCCGGCCTCGTTCCTTTCGAGGCGGCGATCTCTGGCGGGGCGCAGGGCGTCATGCTCTCCAACGCCTCCGTGCCGGGCCTGACGGCGCTTCCCTCCAGTCTCTCGTCGGTCGTGGTCGGTGAACTTCGCCAAGCAATGGGCTTTCGCGGATTGATCATGACTGATTCGCTGTCGGCGGGCGCTGTCGGCGCCCTGCGTCTGAGTGTTCCCGCTGCGGCGGTGAAGGCGCTCGGTGCGGGAGCGGACATGCTCCTCTTCGGTTTGCCCGGCTCGGCCGCGGCCTCGCTGGCGCTCGCCCACCAGGTGTCCGTGTCGATCGTCCAGGCGGTGGCGGCGGGCACGCTGGCCAGGGCGACCCTCGAGAGCGAGGCCGCTCAAGTCGTGGCCACGCGCAACGTCGTCACCTGCCAGGGGTAGGGCGACTGTCTCGCCCGCGTCGGAACATCACGTCACTCATTGACCAGCACCGCCGCTCCGTTGACGTGGTCGTGGCACAGATCACGCAGTGCCTGGTCCGCGTGATCGATCGGGTAAGGATCGACCGAGACCTGGAGGCCGATCTCGGCCGCCAACACGAGAAATTCCTCGCCGTCGGCGCGGGTGTTCGCGGTCACGCTTCGAAGCGTACGTTCCTGAAACAGGTCTCGTTCGTAGTTGAGAGTCGGAATGTCGCTCAGGTAGATGCCGGCGACGGCGAGGGTTCCTCCGCGGTCGAGCGCGCGCAACGCCGGAGCCACGAGCGTGCCGACGGGAGCGAAGAGGATCGCCGCGTCCAGCAGTTCCGGCGGCGCGTCGGCGGCGTCGCCCACGCTCGAGGCGCCGAGGGACAGGGCCAGCTCGCGTGCCTCCTCGGACCGAGTCATCACGTGCACGCGGGCCCCCTGGGCGATGGCGATCTGGGCGGTGAGGTGGGCGGAGCCGCCGAATCCGTAGATGCCGAGGCGACCGTTCGTGGGCAATTCCGCCCGCTTCAGCGCGCGGTAGCCAATGATTCCCGCGCAGAGGAGGGGGGCGGCGTGGAGGTCGTCAAACTGGCCAGGAATGGCGTAGACGAAGTCCTCGTCGACAACGACGTACTGCGCGTAGCCTCCGTCGACGTCCCAGCCCGTGAAGGTCGGCGCCGTGCAGAGATTCTCGCGCCCCGCGCGACAGAACCGGCATTCGCCGCAACTGCGCGCCAACCAGGCCGCCCCCACGCGCTCACCCAGCGAGAATCGCGAGGAGCCCTCGCCGAGCTCGTCCACCACGCCGACGACCTCGTGGCCGGGAATGACCAGGGGGTGCCGTGGCGTGAGGTCGCCTTCGGCGAGGTGCAGATCGGTGCGACAGACGCCGCACGTCTTCACGCGAAGGAGTATCTGACCTGGCGCGGGGCGGGGTACCGCTCGCTCGACCTTAACCAGCGGACCCGAGTCGATGGGTCCCGGTGACTTGACGGCCCACGCCGCCATGGATGGCTCCATTTCGACCTCCCCGTCGGCGGTGCCGACGATTCGTGTGATTCCTTCAACCACTCTGCACCACGGGCGCCCCGGCCGGTGGGGCCGTAGTGCACGAACCGTCCGAAAGATGTGACTTTTGTCACTCAGCGGTTCGGATCTATGGGTCCATACTCGCCATTGGGTGGCGTTGTCACCCATCGAATTTGGAGGCAGTAATGACAGACATACTGATCAGGCCTGCAGAGCAGACAGGCCGTGAAGACGGTTCCGACACCGGCGTCTTCATCGCCCCAGGGCGACCAGGCAGCTTGGTTTCACTCAAGCCCCGCTACGAGAACTTCATCGGCGGCAAGTGGGTAGCGCCGAGCAAGGGCGAATACATGAAGGACGTTTCACCGGTCACCGGCCAGGCCTTTTGCGAGGTCGCGCGGTCAACCGCCGAGGACGTGGAGTTGGCGCTGGACGCCGCGCACGCCGCGCGTCAGGCTTGGGGCGAGACGTCGCTGACCGAGAGGGCAGCGGTGCTTAACCGGATCGCCGACATCATCGAAGCGAACATCCCGATGCTGGCCGTCGCTGAGAGTTGGGAGAACGGCAAGCCGGTGCGTGAGACGCTCGCTGCGGACATCCCACTCGCGGTCGACCACTTCCGCTACTTCGCCGGAGCGACACGCTCGCTCGAAGGACGATCCACGGAGATCGACAAGGACACCGTGGCGTACCACTTCCACGAGCCTCTGGGAGTCGTCGGTCAGATCATCCCGTTCAACTTCCCGTTGCTCATGGCCGCGTGGAAGATCGCCCCGGCCCTCGCCGCGGGTAACTGCACGGTCGTGAAGCCCGCGTCGCCCACGCCGTGGTCGATCCTCAAGCTCGCCGAACTACTCGAAGGCGTCGTCCCCCCAGGGGTGCTCAACGTCATCACCGGACCGGGAGCCGAGATAGGCAAGGCGCTCGCGAGCAGTCCTCGCATCGCGAAGATCGGATTCACCGGCGAAACGACGACCGGACGGCTCATCATGCAGTACGCGGCGGAGAACCTCATTCCCTCGACCGTGGAGTTGGGCGGGAAGTCGCCCAACATCTTCTTCGCCGACGTGATGAACGCCGACGATGAGTTCCTCGACAAGGCCATCGAAGGTCTGGTGCTCTACGCGTTCAACAAGGGTGAAGTGTGCACCTGCCCGTCACGAGCGCTGATCGCCGAGTCCATCTACGACAAGTTCATGGAGCGTTGTCTCGACCGGATCAAGAAGATCAAGCAGGGCAACCCTCTGGATCCGACGACCATGATCGGTGCGCAGGTCTCCACCCAGCAGATGCAGAAGATCACGTCCTACGTCGACATCGGCCGTCAGGAAGGTGCGCAGTGCCTCATCGGAGGCGACCAAGTGCACCTCGAAGGCGAACTCGCTGACGGTTACTACTTCGCGCCGACCGTGCTCAAGGGTAACAACAAGATGCGGGTCTTCCAGGAGGAGATCTTCGGACCGGTGCTCGCCGTCACGACCTTCAAGGATGAGGCCGAGGCGCTCGCAATCGCCAACGACACCCTGTACGGACTGGGCGCGGGTGTGTGGACGAGGGACGGAAACCTCGCCTACCGCATGGGCCGTTCAATCCAGGCCGGGCGGGTTTGGACCAATTGCTACCACCTCTACCCGGCGGGTGCCGCGTTCGGTGGCTACAAGATCTCTGGCGTGGGGCGCGAGAACCACCAGATGATGCTGGAGCACTATTCGCAGACGAAGAATCTTTTGGTGAGTTACAGCACCAAGCCCCTGGGATTCTTCTAAAGCGAGAACTAAAGAACATGAACGGGTCCCGTGCCCCGAGGCGCGTCGTGGCAACAGCCGACGCCTCGAAGGCCATCGAGCAATTGGTGGCCGAGCACGGGCCCGTCATGTTCTTTCAATCAGGCGGGTGCTGCGACGGGAGCCTCCCTCTTTGTTTCGAGCAGAGTGAATTCATCATCGGCAGCCACGACGTCCTGCTCGGGCAGGTGGCGGGGTGCCCGTTCTACATCGATCACCGCCAATTCGAGGTCTGGAAGCACACCCAGGTCATTCTCGGGGCCGCTGAAGGCGAGCCCGAAGGCTTCTCGCTCGCGGCGGGTCGCGACTCGCATTTCGTCATCACCTCGCGGGTCTTCACGGACGACGAGCTCCGGGCCCTTGACGCCGTCGAGGAGCAAGCGCCCCCGGACCGGTCCGTCACTGGCTGAGTGCTGACTCCGCGAAGGCGCGAAGCGGATCGCCGCTCAAGCGGTAGACCGTCCACTCGTCCATGGCCACGGCACCGATGGATTCGTAGAACCCAATGGATGGCGTGTTCCAATCGAGCACCCACCACTGGAAGCGGGTGTAGCCGCGTTCGACGCACAGGCGCGCCAGTTCCTTCATGAGCGCCGTGCCGACGCCCCCGCCGCGATGCTGCTCTCGCACGAAGAGGTCCTCGAGGTACAGCCCGGAGGCTCCATGGAACGTTGAGAAGTTCAAGAACCAGAGGGCGAACCCGATGACCTCGCCGTTCTGCTCGGCGACGTGACAGAACACGTGGGGATTCTCCGCGAAGAGGGCGCGATAGATGTCCTCGTCGCGAGCGATCGCCTCATGGGCCAGGTGCTCGTACTCGGCGAGGTCGCTGATGAGACCAACGATGGAGGGAACGTCACCGGGAACTGCAGAGCGGATGAGCATGCTGACGAAATTAGTTGACGGGCGCTTGCGGACTCGACGGGTTGCCGCTCTCCCTTGGTGCTGCACGCGGCCGGAGCGTCGTCGTTGGATGTTCGCCACATGTACGGCGCGCTCCTGCAGGGCCCATCAAAGACTCCGGTCGGCGAGGCTATTCAGGCGAGGAGTTCACCCTTTCGGTGCCCTGATTGGCCCGGAAGCGGCGAGTTCATGCTCGTCGAGTCAATCGTCATCGCCTCCTAGACCACTGCCTTGTCGTGCGACCCTCCCCTCAGAGTTTGTAGCCGATCTCGCGAAGGAGTCGCTTGCGGTCGACCTCGTCGCTCGAGGTCTCGATTCCGGCCGGCGGCATTCCGTCAACAACGCCGACGATGCCCCGGCCGAGATCGGTCTGAGCGACGAGGACCTCAACCGAGTTGGCGGTGGCGCAGAACACCGTACATACCTCGGGAACCTGTTTCAGGGCGTTCAAGACGTTCACCGGGTAGCCGTCACGCAGGAACACGATGAACGAGTGCCCGGCGCCGATCGCCTCGGCATTCCTCGCCGCAAGCTCGACGAGGTCGTTCGCGTTGCCCGAGCATCGAATCAGACAGGGACCGGACGCCTCGCAGAAGGCAACCCCAAAGTGAAGGTGCGGGCTCGCCCCGGCCAGGGCCTCGTGGATATCCTCGACCGTCTTTATGAAGTGGGCCTGACCAACTATGACGTTGAGTCCTTCAGGCATTTCGATCGGGACTGCGCTGAGTTCCATGGGCCGCTCCTTCGCTGGACGTTTCGTGATGCCGCACTCGTCATCGCCAATCACCTCTCGGTGGTGTCGAGTCCGTTACCTACAAGAATGCTCACAATCGTCTCGTGCGCGATCCCCGCTGCTAGGGGCGAATGACCTCAAATCGGCGACCCCGCTCTCGAAGCACTGGTGTCAGGGTGCCTGGGGACGACCGCCTTGGCGTCTCGGGAAGTGCGTTGACTACTTCGCCCACGACGGGTGTCGACCCCCAGACAGACCCACTGAACGAAAGTGACGTTTGACTCTGGGGGGCAGCGTGCCTCCGGCATAGTATTCGCGCGTAGGCGGTTGTAGGGCTCACGCTTCGCGGATTGCGAGAGGAGTTGACCGGTGCAAGGCAACGTGATTTTGAAGTCCGGCGTGCGTCGCGGAGCGGCTCCCAACATGGTCGATTACGAAGCCGAACGGGAGACTTTTAGTTGGGAGGCGGCCCGGGACGCGCTCGACGGTCTTCCCGGCGGACGGGGGTTGAACATCGCCCACGAAGCCGTCGTGCGTCACGCGATGGGTCCGAGGCGCGACCACGTGGCGATTCGTTGTATTGACCGTCACGGCGCTCGTGTCGACGTGACCTATCGCGAACTCAATGAACGGTCCAATCGCTTCGCCAACGTCCTCTCCTCGCTCGGAGTCCAGGCTGGCGAGCGAGTCTTCGCGTTGATGCCACGCGCCGCTGATCTCTACGTGGTCGCCATGGGGACGTTGAAGCACCGTAGCGTGCTGTGCCCGCTGTTCTCGGCCTTCGGCCCGGAACCGATACGCCAGCGACTCGGGCTCGGCAATGGTTGTGTGCTCGTGACGACGCCCACCTTGTATCGGCACAAGGTGATGGCCATTCGAGATCAGCTTCCCGAACTACGCCACGTTCTGCTCGTCGGCGGATCCCCGGCCTCGGTGCCCGCCTGGCCGGAGGGGGCGCTCGACCTTGACCGGTTGCTCGCCGAGGCGACAGGCGACTACGAAATCGACCCCACCGACCCCGAGGACATGGCGCTGCTGCACTTCACCAGCGGCACGACGGGTACGCCGAAGGGCGCCATCCACGTCCATGATGCCGTCGTGTCGCACTACGCCACCGGGCGAATCGCGCTCGATCTGCACTCTGACGACGTGTTCTGGTGCACGGCGGATCCCGGTTGGGTCACCGGAACCTCGTACGGCATCATCTCGCCTCTCGTGCACGGCGTGACGGTGATCGTGGACGAAGGCGATTTTGACGCGCAGCGGTGGTACCAGACGCTCGAGGACGAGGCGGTGACCGTTTGGTACACGGCCCCCACCGCCCTGCGCATGCTGATGCAGGCCGGGGCGTCGATGGCGAAGGAGCATGACCTGAGTCGAGTCCGTTTCATCGCGAGCGTCGGGGAGCCGCTCAATCCTGAGGTCGTGATCTGGGGTGAGGACGCGCTCGGCCTTCCCATCCACGACAACTGGTGGCAGACCGAGACCGGCGGGATCATGGTGGCGAATTACGCCTGCATGGACATCCGTCCCGGCTCGATGGGCCGCCCGCTTCCGGGCATCGAGGCCACGGTGCTGAGGCGTGGTGAACGCGGTGAGGTCGAAGTGGACGCCAGTGGTGCCGCCGTCGAGGCGGCCGCGGGCCAGGAGGGCGAACTCGCCCTGCGACCCGGTTGGCCGTCGATGTTCCGTGGCTACCTGGGCAACCCCGAGCGCTACCAAGCGAGCTTCGTCGGCGGTTGGTACCTCAGCGGAGACCTCGCGCGACGCGACGAGGACGGGTACTTCTGGTTCATTGGCCGAGGAGACGACGTCATCAAGTCGGCCGGGCACCTGATCGGGCCGTTCGAGGTGGAGTCGGCCTTGATGGAGCATCCGGCGGTCGCCGAAGCGGGTGTCATTGGCGTACCCGATCCGCTCCTGGGCGAGGTAGTGAAGGCGTTCGTGACCCTGAACGCCGGCTACGAGGCCAGCGAGGAGTTGCGTCTCGACTTGCTCGGCTTCTCGCGCAAGCGACTCGGCGCCGCTGTGGCGCCCAGGGAGATTGCGTTTGACCAGCATCTTCCGCACACCAAGAGCGGAAAGATCATGCGCCGGCTGCTCAAGGCCCGCGAACTCGGACTTCCCGAGGGCGACACGTCGACTCTGGAGGTTCCGTCATGACCGATGCGGGGTCCACCCCGACGTCGGGGGTCGTGACGCGGCCCGCTGATGACGAGCACGTCGTCCACCTCCTTCGTGAGATGCTGCGGATTCGGCGCTTCGAGGAGCGCTGTGTGGAGCTCTACAGCCGTACGGCGATTCGCGGCTTCCTGCATCTCGGTATCGGCGAGGAGGCTTGCGCGGTCGGGGTCATGGAGGCGTTGACGCCCGACGACGCCGTCGTCGCCACCTACCGCGAGCACGGCCACGCGCTCGCGCGGGGCCTTTCCATGCGTGCCACGATGGCCGAGCTCGAAGGCAAGATCGAAGGCTGCAGCCGGGGGCGAGGGGGATCGATGCACCTGTTCGACGCGTCGACACGTTTCTACGGCGGCAACGCCATCGTCGCCGGAGGCCTGCCGCTGGCCGTGGGCCTGGCCCTCGCCGATCACCTCCGGGGACGTCGCCGGGTGACCGCGTGCTTCTTCGGCGACGGCGCGGTGGCCGAGGGCGAGTTTCACGAATCGATGAACCTGGCTTCGCTCTGGCGTCTGCCGGTCTTGTTCTGCTGTGAGAACAACCTGTACGCCATGGGCACGGCGCTCAAGCTCACCGAGTCCGAGACTGACCTCTCGCTCAAGGCGTCGAGTTACCGGATTCCCGCGTGGGAGGTCGACGGCATGGACGTCCTCGCCGTCGAGGAGGCGGCCCGTCAGGCCGCCGAGGCAGTCCGCGGTGGCGGCGGCCCACACTTCCTCGAAATGCGGACGTATCGCTTCCGAGCCCACTCCATGTACGACCCCGATCGCTACCGCGAGAAGCCCGAGGTCGAAGGATGGAAGGAGCGTGACCCGATCCCGGCGCTGGTGGCGCGGTTGAGCGACAGCGGCGTCCTCGCCGAGGGTGACCTCGATCGCATGGAGTCCGAGATTGCCAGCGAGGTGGACGACGCCGTCGCCTTCGCGGACGCTGGAACGTTCGAACCGCTCGAGGATTTGGAGCGGTTCGTGACCTCCGAGACCACATCGGGGAGCGTGGTGCCGTGAGCCTGATCACTTATCGAGAGGCCATGCGTCAAGCGATTCGCGACGCTCTCATCCGCGATGAGCGCGTCTTCGTGATGGGCGAGGACGTCGGCCACTACGGCGGCTGCTACGCCGTGACCCTCGGACTGCTCGAGGAGTTCGGATCGGAGCGAATCCGTGACACGCCACTCTCGGAGTCGACGTTCGTCGGGGCCGGGATCGGCGCCGCCCTCGGTGGCATGCGTCCGATCGTCGAGGTGATGACGGTCAATTTCAGCCTGCTCGCCCTTGACCAGATCATGAACAACGCGGCGACCCTGCTCTACATGTCCGGAGGTCAACTGAACGTCCCACTCGTGATCCGAATGGCGACCGGAGCCGGCCGACAGGTCGCGGCTCAGCATTCGCACAGCCTTGAAGGGTGGTTCGCGCACATTCCCGGTTTGCGGATTCTCGCACCCGCCACCGTCGAGGATGCGCGGGGCATGCTGTGGCCGGCGCTCAACGACCCTGATCCGGTGCTGATCTTCGAGCACGCGATGCTCTACAACGTCGAAGGCGAGCTCACCGACGAGCCCGCCCCGGTCGACATCAGCACCGCGGCGGTACGTCGAGAGGGAAGCGACGTCACGATCATCGCTTACGGCGGGACGGTGCGCACGGCGCTCGGCGCCGCCGACCAGCTGGCGGGCGACGGCATCGCCGCCGAGGTGATCGATCTTCGGTGCCTGCGGCCGCTCGACACGGCGACGATCGTCTCTTCGGTGGCGCGCACCCATCGGGCGGTGGTGGTGGACGAGGGGTGGCGAAGCGGCAGTCTGTCGGCCGAGGTGTCCGCGCGAATCACCGAGGAGGTCTTCTACGACCTTGACGCGCCGGTCGCCCGGGTGTGCAGTGCCGAAGTCCCGATGCCGTACGCCAAGCATCTCGAGGACGAGGCGATTCCCCAAGTGGCCGACGTTGTCGCCGCGGTGCACCAGATGAGGTCGTGAATGGGTGATTTCACGATGCCGTCGCTTGGTGCGGACATGGAGTCCGGCAAGGTCACGCACTGGCTCGTCAAACCCGGCGACGAGGTAAAGCGCGGCGACATCGTGGCCGTGGTTCAGACCGAGAAGTCGGAGATCGAGGTCGAGATCTTCGAGAACGGGACGATCGACGAACTCGTCGTGCCCGAGGGCGGTCGGGTGCCGGTGGGCGCGGTGCTCGCGCACATCACGACGCACGCGCCCGTGAAGGCGCCCGGCGCCCGCGTGTCTCCACCAGTGCCTGCGCGCGAGACTGGCCCTCGCGAAGGCGGCCGTCCCTCGCGCCAGGGTCGTGAGGAGCCCACCGTCAAACCCACGTCGGTCCACGGCGCTCTGGTGGAATCTCCGCTCGTCCGTCATTTGGCCGAGCGCTTGGGTGTTGACCTCGGGTCGCTGTCCGGGAGCGGACTGGGCGGTTGCGTGACCCGCGCGGACGTCGAGCGCGCGGCGAGCAGGTCAACGAAGCGCGAGGCGCGGCGTGAGCGTGGAGGACGGCCCTCGTCGTCGCCCTTCGCGCGTCGGCTGGCGGACGAGCTTGGCGTCGAGCTTGCGAGGATTTCGGGAACAGGCCCCGCCGGCTCCGTCATCGAAAGGGATGTCCGACGGGCTGCTCTCGCCGCCCAACCCGAGGAACACGAAGTCAAAGTGGCCACCGCTGAAGACCGTCAGCGCGCGATGCAGCGCGCGATCGGAGCCCTTATGGCGCGTTCGAAGCGCGAGGTCCCTCACTACTACCTGAGCGCGACCATCGATTTGAGCGTTGCCGCCTCCTGGCTCGAGCAGTCCAATCTCGATCGGCCGGTGAGCGACCGGCTCGTCATGGCAACCTTGCTGTTCAGCGCGACGGCGCGGGCCGTGAAGCGGGTGCCCGAGATGAACGGGTTCTACGTCGAGGGCACGTTCACCCCGAGCGAGGCGGTTCACCTGGGCGTCGCCATATCACAACGTTCCGGTGGCCTGATAGCGCCGGCCATCCATGACGCCGATCAACTTGGGCTCGCGGAACTGATGGCCCGGGTGAAGGACCTGGTGATTCGCGCTCGCTCGGGCGTCTTGCGCAGTTCGGAGATGAGCGACTCCACCATCACGGTGACCAACCTCGGCGATCGCGGCGTCGAGTCCGTCTTCGGTGTGATCTACCCGCCCCAAGTCGCCCTGGTCGGCTTCGGACGCGTGCGCGAGCAACCATGGGCGGAGGGCGGCGTGGTGAGCGTTCGCCCGTGCGTCGTGGCCACCCTCTCAGGCGACCATCGGGTCAGCGACGGCATGCGGGGAGGCCGTTTCCTCAGCGAGATCGAACGCCTACTTCAAGAACCGGAGAAACTATGACAAGTGACGAAGCACGCGAGCTGATGCGTTCGGTGTTGCACCCGATCGCACCCGAGGCTGATCTCGATGAAGTGGCGGAGGGCGAGACGATTCAAGAAGCGCTCGATCTCGATTCCATTGACTTCCTTCAATTCGTGACCGGACTCGCCGAAGCGACGGGGCTGGAGATGCCGGAACGGGACTACCCCCAGTTGTCGACGGTCGAAGGGTGTGTCCGGTACCTGACGTCGCCACACTGACGCGAAGGCTGGAGGGCGCACCAACGACGCTTGCCTGAATCCGCCGCGGAGGCCCGTGAATCCCCCAGGGCTTCGAGAAGCATCAGGGGCGTCAGCCCGCGCGCCGTCGGCGCGATGCCGCGAGCTCCTTCAGAGCCTCTTCGCGGCCTGACCAGCCCTCGACCTTCGTCCAGCCCGTCTCCTCCAGGTCCTTGTACGTATTGAAGAAGTGGCTGATCTTGTCGAGCAGTGCCTTGGGCACATCGGTAATGTCGGTGGCGTCCTTCCACTTTGCGTCGTACACCGGAACGCAGAGCAGTTTGCAGTCGCGACCGTGCTCGTCGGTCACGACGCACATCCCCAGGATCTTGGCCTTGATGCCGCAACCCGCAAAAGTGGGGTACTCGGTGAGCACGAGCACGTCGAGTGGGCCTCCGTCGTCGTCGAGGGTGTCGGGAACGAAGCCGTACTCCGCGGGGTAGACCATCGACACTTGCAGGTGGTGGCTCAACTTGAAGAGTTGGCGGGTCTGATCGTACTCGTACTTGTTGGCGCTGCCGCTGGGCGTCTCGATGATGGCGCTGACGATGTCCATTTCTTGTCCTCTCCACGACCTGCAGCGGTGCGCAAGTACCGATCGTAGCGAGCACCATTGCTGACCTGGGATCGAGGGTCTGCGGGCGAAGCGGTGCTGCTCCCGCGGCATGACCTTTTCCCACGTTCGACGAGCGAGGACGTGCTTCACGTTCGAAGGAAACGTCCAGGAACCTCCTTCAATCGTGGGGAACGTCGCCGTGGCGTCAAGGTCTCCCAGCACGCTGGACGGTTGTGACTCTCGCCCCTGCACCCTCGTTTCGATCAGATGGGATACTCCGAAGATGGACGGGAAATTGTTGGATTCTGCAATTGTCACCAAAGGGCCCCCTCGATGACCACTTTGACCGGGGGCACGGCGAACCCTGCGAGCCAGGGTCAATCGCCGTTCGCGATCGAGGCCCAGCACCTCACCAAAGTGTTCGGTGGCTTGACCGCGGTGAATGACGTTTCCTTCTCCGTGGAGCAAGGCGAGGTCTTCGCCTTTCTCGGCCCCAACGGCGCTGGCAAGTCAACCACGATCAACATCCTTTGCACCTTGGCACACCCGACGTCGGGACGAGCCGTCGTTGCGGGTTTCGACGCGGCAACCAGGGCGAAGGCGGTGCGTCGCCACATCGGACTGGTCTTCCAGGAGCAGACCCTCGACCATCAACTCACCGCGGACGAGAATCTCCGGTTCCACGCCGTGCTCTACGGAGTGCCTCGCGATGAGGTTGAGCCACGTATCGCGAGGGTGATGGCGCTGGTCGCGCTCTCCGACCGGCGAAAGGATCTGGTCTCCACGTTCTCAGGGGGGATGGCGCGCCGCCTGGAAATTGCCCGCGGGATGCTCCACACGCCAAGAATCCTGTTCCTGGACGAGCCGACCATCGGCCTCGACCCCCAGACACGGGCTCTGATGTGGGAGGACGTGATTCGAATGCGCGCCGAAGAGGGCGTCACGATCTTCCTCACGACCCACTACATGGACGAGGCCGAATACGCCGACCGTATTGCGATCATCGACCACGGCGTCGTCATAGCGCTCGACACCCCCGCAAATCTCAAGGCCGCCGTGGGTATGGACACGGTGTACCTGGAGACCGCCGACGATGCCATGGCGCTGGACGCGCTCACAGGGCTCGACTTCCGGGTGGAGAGGACCGAGGGTGGCATCACCGTGTTCGTGGAAGACGCCGACGCGGCCGTTGGCCGACTGGTGGAGTCCGTCGGGGTCTCCGTACGTACGGTGCGGGCCCATCACCCAACACTCGACGACGTCTTTCTCCACTTCACCGGGCGCGAAATCCGCGAGGAACACGCCGAACCCGCAATTCCGATGAGGATGCGCGCGAGGGTCGCGCACCGGCGATGAGACGATCATGAGTACGTTGACGACACCTCCGCTCCAGTCACGCGACACGGTGTTCTTCGACGAGCTTCGGGTCGCCGCCATGGTGTGGCGACGTGAGTTGATCCGCTACACGAGGAATCGCACCCGCATCGTCAGCGGACTCATGCAGCCCGTCCTCTTTCTCTTCGTCCTTGGCTACGGCATGGGCTCGCTCGTCGGCCCCAGTGGCGGCTTCAACTTTCGCCAGTTCGTCTTCCCTGGGGTGGTGGCCATGACGGTAGTGATGACGGCGATGTTCTCGGCGATTTCCATCGTTTGGGACCGCGAGTTCGGTTTCTTGCGCGAGATGCTGATCGCGCCCGTGAGCCGCTTTGCCCTCGTACTGGGCAAGGTGGCGGGCGGCGCGACTGTGGCTGCGGTGCAAGGTGCGATCATGTTGGCGCTGGCCCCCTTGGTGGGCGTGCGCCTGAACGCCTTGCTCATTGTCGAGGTCATTGGCCTGGAGTTGCTCATGGCCGTGGCGATCACGGCGTTCGGCGTGTTCGTCGCCAGCCGCATCCAGCGGATGGAGGCCTTCAACGTCGTCATGCAGATGCTGATGATGCCCATGCTGTTTCTTTCCGGGGCGCTTTTCCCCCTCAACAGCCTGCCCGCATGGCTCACCGTGATCACGAGGATCAACCCGCTCACGTACGCGGTCGATCCGCTGCGAAAGGTCGTCTTCGCGTCCCAGAACATGAGTCAGTTGGCCAAGGCGCGGTTTCCGACAGGCGTGGTCCTATTCGGTCACACCATGTCGACCCTGCTCGAAGTCACTGTCGTTGTGATCTTCGCGCTGATCTTCTTCGGGCTGGCGATTTGGGGCCTCTCGCGAACCGACTGAGAGTACGCCGAATTGGCCGGGGTCTCGTGGAGCACCGCGTCGGGCTGGTGCCTGCGATCTCTTCCCGAGGTGCGCCAGGGGTCGGCCGTTCTTGGGTCACGCGCCAAGCGCCGCCAGGAACCCTATCGGGCGTCATCGATCTGTTCCGGATCATCCGTGTCTTCACAAACTTTGGTGCGTCGGCCGGGACCTGGGCCCGGAAGCTGTTGACAAAGAGACGCACACCACCCGCACTAATCGTGTGGCACGAGTCCCAAGCAGTTGCCCATCAAGCGCGTACCCTTCGTTTGCGCTCAACTGGGGGCAGTGCCTCTGATCGGAGATTTGCTTGCCGTTGGTTTCGGTGTCGGTGTTTCGAAAGTTTTCAACCTTGCGATTGCCGCAGCATTGGGCTAAGCATGTTCCTGAACCGAGGTGAGGGAGAGTTCGATGACCGCCGAGATCGGTGTGAGCCCATCCCCTTACCGTTCCTGCGAGAAGAGCGCGCGCCCTCCGTCGATGAACGTCTTTGCGCCATTGGTTAAGTTCCTGGGTCTCGAGGCCGAAGAGTTCCTGACCCTTGATGCGTCAGCGGCTATCTTCGCCCTGGGAACGGCGCCAGAGCGCAGACTGGCCCCGCAGAACGGGAGCTCGGGCGCTGACGGGACCACGTACGTCCTGCACGAAGCGCCCAGAGACAGCGGTTCGAACGACGATGGTAGTTGCGAGAACCCCGCACCAGGGCTCGACGATGGGAAGGACGAGAACTTCACCTTCGTGAGGGACGCGAAGATTCAGGTTCCTCCAAGCGGTGCTCTCGTCAAGTCTGACGAGGGCGCTTTTGTCAAGGACGACGTGCTCGAAGAAGTGGGCGACCACGACGAAGAAGAAGTGAGCGTGTTCTCACGGACGCTCGTGGCGCAGCCTCGGACGTGTCTCTCTTCATTGCGTTTCGGCACTTGCAGGGGAGCGAGGAGTTGATCGAATGCGGGTGGTAGTTCGTCGTCACGGGGAGCGGACCCTCTGGGCTGCGTGGACTGCGCGCATCGTGGCGGCCATGGCCATCTTGTTGAGCGTCATCACCTTGAGTTCGTCAACCGTGTCGGCGTCGGCCCTGAGCATCAAGGTGCGGGGCAATCACCTGGTCAACCAGGACGGCCAGACCATTCGCCTGCTGGGCGTCGACCGATCAGGTGCGGAGTACGAGTGCGTGACGACTCATCAAGTCTTCGACGGTCCGTCGAGCGCGGCTTCGGTGAGAGCCATGGTCTCGTGGCACATCAACGCCGTGAGGGTTCCGCTCAACGAGGACTGCTGGCTCGGGATCAATGGCGTCGTGACCGGCGGCGCGGCGTACCGCGCGCAGATCGTGCGTTACGTGCACACCCTCGAATCCTTCGGACTCTACGTGATTCTCGACCTGCACTGGGCAGCCCCCGGGACGTACCAGGCTTACAACCAGTGGCCCATGGCCGACGCCGATCACTCACCGACGTTCTGGAAGTCAATGGCCGCGACGTTCAAGTCAAACCACGCCGTGCTCTTCGACCTCTTCAACGAGCCCTACGACATTTCCTGGCCGTGCTGGCTGAGGGGTTGTCAGGCGTCTTACGAGGTCAACGGCTCGACCCTTACCTACTATGAGACGGCCGGAATGCAGCAGCTTGTCGACGCCGTGCGTTCGACTGGGGCCACGACCCCGCTCATGCTCGGCGGTCTGGGGCACGCCAATGACGAGTCGGGTTGGCGACACTACGAGCCCAATGACCCCGATCATCAACTCGTGGTCAGTTTCCACACCTACAACTTCGGGGGCTGGGATAATCCGTCGCTCTGGAATGTGTACGTTGGCCCGCTCGCCAAGGTGTTCCCGGTCGTCACTGGCGAGTTCGGCGAGGACGGATGTACCGATACCTTCGACCTGGCCTTCATGTCCTGGGCCGACCGACACGGCGTCTCCTACCTCGGCTGGACCTGGGACGCGACAGACGAGGGCTGGGATTGCTCGAGCGGGCCGGCACTGATCGAGGATTACGGTGGCAAGCCGACCACCTACGGCATCGCTCTCAAGGAGCACCTGGCTCAACTGGCCAAGTTGTCTGGATGAGCCCGCTTCATCTCGGCCACTTTGGTCATTGTGGCGGCGCAGACCACGCACGAGTTTGATGACCATCTATGCTCACTCAGCCCAGCGTCCGAGGTGCGATTCCACGACTCTCGCTCGCTGATTCATCGGCTGACGCTCCCGTCGGGCGGTAGCATCAGCCGATGACCACCGCGGTCGACGAATCTGCTCGATCGAGGGCTGTGTAACTTGATTGGCCGCGATAGCCGAGCAGATGTTGTCGGTCTTTGTCCTCAGGAATCTTCGGACAGCCTCGCACTCCTCGCCCTCAATGCGACCTCGCACCGTCCATTCACGGCGGCGTGGACAGGCGCACCTTTCAATGGGAGTCTCGCCAGATTGGCAACTCCCGAGCGCTCCGCTCATGATCAGGTCAGGCAGCGATCTCATCGTTTCAGGAAACGCGGGGGAAGGTTCCTCTTCGGACATTGCCGACGGATTGATGACCGGGAACGCACCCTTGAGACCGGTGTCTTTCATGTCGCCGATTCCAACAGAATCGAAGGAGTTTGGGGCTCATATGTCGACGTCATGCCACCTGTAACATTGCCGCGATGCCCGAATCCTCCACAACCGCACAAGGGGGCGCTAGGTCGGCGATTCTCTTGAGTACGCGACGATTGGTGTATCTGTCGCGGAAGCGATTGGCGCCCTCATCAGTGGAATCATCGCTCATTCGCTGGCCCTTGTCGCGTTCGGCGCCGACTCAGTCATTGAAGTGCTGAGCGCTTCGGTCGTCCTCTTTCAAGTGAGATCCCTTGTCTCAGCAGGCAGTACGACACCAGCGAGTGAGCATCGTTCACATCGGATCATTGCTGTCCTCTTTTTCGTTCTGGCGGTCTATGTGGTTGCCAGTGCGCTTGACGCTCTCGTGCATGCGAGCCACCCTTCGGAGAACGTCCTGGGTTTCGTTGTCTGCATTGCTTCCGGCATGATCATGCCCGCGCTGGCATTCGCAAAACGTCGAACCTCCTTCCAGTTAACTCAGGGCGGATTCTCCTCACTCGGGAAGCTATTGGCTTCAGACGCCGCAGAAACTGCGCTCTGTGGATGGTTGAGCGTCAGCACACTCATGGGAGTAGGAATAACTTCGTGGGCTGGCTGGTGGTGGGCTGACCCAGTCGCCAGCCTTGCGGTTGTGTATTTCGCCCTGCGGGAAGGCAGGGAGGCCTGGGAGTGCGACCCCGACTGACGGCGATCAACCTCGTTGGCAGTTGCTATCGAGATGCGAGTATCCCGTGCTTCAATTCACCACTCGGAGAACTGTTGCATCGGGCCATCGACGCTAGTCAACTACAATCATTTGGCTGCAGGCAATCACCAACCAAGGGACTCGTCACTACGATCTACTCAAGCCTCGGGTGACTATGTAGTTTGTGCGAAAGAGCCGCATGTGCGATTCGAACGAAGGCAAAGGGGATTCGACGCCAATCCCGTCGCCGTAGATCGACGTTCCGCTCGCGGCAATCAATGTGCCAGACGCATCGCTAGCAGCCAGCATTGCCTCCCTCGCCACCATTTTTGGCCGTGCACTGTTTTGAATGATCCGGAAACGACGGACCAGTACGCAGACTCCGTCCTCTGAGGGTCGTGCGCATCATTGAGGGTTGGAGTCGATCTCACCATTTCTTAGCAGCTGCAGCGCCAAGTTGATTTGCAGACGGACCTTCGTCGGCAACAACCGGTAGGTGCGATAGAGCACGGCGACCAATCGGAAGTAGATGGGGTTGACTTTCGGAGGGTTGAGTTGCTCTTCGAACTCGACGAGGGGTGCCATGAGCCTCTCAATCAAGCGATCACGACTCGGGCCGCTTCCACTTTGCGCGCTTCCTATCAAACGAAGCGAGGTGCTGATGACCTCGGACTGGGCGGCCACGAGATTCTCCTCGAGCCTCTTTCGGTCCAGTTCCAGTAGCGATACCGTCGTGCCATTCGTCGAACTCAAGAGGGCGCGGCGCAGTTGACGCTCGGCGTCGTCGAGGTCAGGTTCCGCCCAATAGGCAAGTTTGTCGTAGGGGCCCAGTTCATGGCTGCTTTCGCCGACCTGCGTCATCTTGTAGGAAACGGGATAGAAACCCTCCTCCAAGAATTCAGAAAGGCCCCCGTAGTCGGTGTAGATGACGGGAAGTCCGCAGAGAGCGGCTTCAATCGGGGTGAGGCCCATACCTTCCGAGCGATGGAGCGAGAGGAAGACCTCGCAATTACGAAGGAGGTCGAAGTAATCGTCATCGGTAAGGTACTCATCAATGAGCTCAGTGCGGTCAACGGCGTCGATCAGTTCGAGAAGTTCCGGAGGGGACATGTCTCTCAGATTGGTGCTCTTGATGATCAATCTGAGGTTGGGGTAGTCCGCTTGAACGCGTTGCCAAAGGCTCAGCACGCCTTCAGGATTCTTTCGACTCAGCAAGCTCTTCGCATCAAACGTGGTCAAGATGTAGGGAGCCGATCGAGTTGCGTCGTTCTTTCCCGCTGGTGGTGAGGTGAGCGAGTCGACAAGACTCAAGTCAAACGGGGCGAATCGATCCACTGGTATCGGAAGAACTTTCGCCATGGCGCCTTCGCTCCAATGGGACAGAGCGTGAACCCGTTCAATTCCTCCAGACGACGCGAGATCGTACATCCGGTTGGGGATGTGCTCGAGTTCCCACGCCCAGACGGCCTCCACGCGCTGAATCGTTGCGTCGACCCGGGCTGCCGAGGTCACGTGGTTGTCCCATTGATCAGCATTGATGAAGCAAAGCACTGAGGCGTTCGCCGCAGCCAAGGGGTTACTCCGTTGCAGGAGCTTCGAGAGGTACTCGAAGGAGTCGCCTTCGATGAAGACGCGATCAAGCGCTGGATGGATATCGGCGTTCTCGAGTGTCTGCAGCGTCCACCTTGCGACTTGGCCAATTCCAGCCGAGTAGGTGAAGTAGCCGACAAGTCGAAGATCCACCGTCTCGTTCATGGATTCCGCAGCAGCGCCCATCACCTCTGCAGTGAGACGGCCATTCCCTTTGGCACGATGCTGCAAGTTGTCCGTTGCCCACGACAGCTGCGCCATTGGCGCGGCGGCGAACTCATGATGTGAAGTTCGAAAGAACGCGCTGATCGCGTTGGGAACGCCCTCGAGAGAGGGGTGGCAAGCCCAACCGGCAAGAAACGATCGGGCTCTGGTACCGAAGTTGCGGTGTTCGCCTCCGCAGGTCAGGCACATCGACCACTTGCTCGGGTCGCGCGGACTGTACGTCTCCTCTCGCACTTCGCGCAGAGTGAGTCCAGCACTGACATGAACGTCCGCGTCTTCGCGCAGACAACGATTCCACTCAGCTGGAATCGGCTCTTGAGGAGTGGCACCGCCCAAGGTGAACTTGACGTCTTGATGTTGCGATCTACCCTGCTGCAACATCTCGTCGTATTGAATGGCGAAGGACCGAGGTAGTGACCTTCCGAGCACTCGTCGGGTGGCATGTATGGAGAGCGACGGCGACCGGTTCAGCCGGAAGCCGCTGAAGTGGAAGAAATAGAGGGGATGAGTTGATCCGTCAAACGTGACCTTCCACTCGTCGTGGTCCAGAACGACCTCGCGTTCGTGAAGATTCCAGTAGGCCACATTGCAGCCGGGTTCTTGGACGATCTGCACTCTTGTCTTGAGCGGGGCGAGGTCGAGTATCCGTTGATCGGTGAAATACCCTGCCGTGGGGTCGACGAGGCAATCGAACTGTAGGCGTTCGCTCCACCAGTCTAGGAATGGCAACGCCGTGAGTCGTGCCGAACAAAAGCCCAAGTTGTAGAAACCAGCTTGGAGGATGTCGTGCGATGACGGCTTGCGGCCGTCTCTCGGAATATCGGTGAAGATGTGTGGCGTCAGTGACACATCAAGGTGGTCATCCAGTAGGGGCGTGAAGTCCTTAAAGACTTGAATATCCGGGTCGAGGTAGGTG
>Ga0182014_10000334_pt1 | contig 60513 bp, 45 predicted proteins | sample 612S2DmetaG_FD_120489 | JGI IMG/M metagenome (GOLD analysis project Ga0182014, IMG submission 120489) | Permafrost microbial communities from Stordalen Mire, Sweden - 612S2D metaG | ecosystem: Environmental > Terrestrial > Soil > Wetlands > Permafrost | place: Sweden: Stordalen | collected... | reverse complement strand
TGGCCTTGCGGGCTTCTTCGGAGTACTGCGGCTCCACTTTGAAGAGCAGTGCGGGAGCCGAGACGCCGCCGCCCACGCGGAAAACGCCGCCGCCATAGCCGCCGCCTTCGCCGGGACCGAACCCACCGCCCTTGCCCGAACCGACGCCGCCGCCCGTTCCCGAACCGATGCCGCCGCCCGAACCGGTGCCGTTGGAGGCGCCACCGAATTTGGAAAGCGGGTCGCCGTACTGGTTCATGTTGACGTTCGGCAGAGGAACGTCCGGAGGCACCAGTATGCTCGGATCCATCGCCAGCTTCGGGTTGGGATTGTTAATCACCGCCGAAGGAGGCGTGAACTCCCTTGGGGCAACCTTCGGCAGCCGCCCTTTGCTCGCCGGAGTCAGCGAGCGGTCGCCACCGCCGCCACCGCCTTGGGAGGTCTGTTTCTTGGGCGCCATCGCCAGATCCGGCGGAATGTCCGCTGGCAGAATCAGCGAGGTTGCATTGGCGATCACCTTCTGGGCCGGTTTGGTCGACATGACCACCACCACCAGAGTCGCGAGGGCGATCTGGCCGCCGGTGGACATCATGAAAGACTTCTTCTGGCGTCCGTACAGGCCCCAGATGTCTTTCACGGCAACCGGCTTGGAGGTAATCACTAGAGGGGGAAGCTGCGGAGGGTGAATCAGGTCCCTGATCGTTTGGATGAACGACTTGTAAAAGGGTTCTTCGATTTCCGCCGGCAGCAATCGTGACAGGTGGTCATCGAACGGATTGTTAGGTTGCGACAAGTCAGCCATGACAACAGTCCCCAGTTCTTAACCGTACAAAAAAGCCGGCTTACGCTAGTATCGACGAGAAGACCACAAAAGTCGTTACAGGTTTTGGAAACCCGTTCATGACCATTCGCCTTTCAGTTTATCACATCTCACCGTTTTTGCCCCCCAAACTGTTGGATCTGCGGGCATCTCGATGGTTCCGAAAAATGGGAGTTTTTGGCTCATTGTGCCCTCTCCGGCACGCTGCGGACAGCACTGCGGCTTGCGATTCCCCTGGCCGGCCGTTTCTGCCTGGTCCGGCGCCCGGGCCGCAATCATTCTGGCCGCATCGGCGCGCCAACTTTTCGCCGCGATGCCACGTCTTACAATGGAAATTATGCGGACGATTGCTTTGCTTGCCGCGTTGGCCGGCGCAGCCCTGGCCCAGGACAAGCCCGCCGACCTGTTTAACAAGCCGCCGGCCGATGTCGACCGGGCGCTCCGTGCCCGCATCGGCGAATTCTACCAGGACCACGTCAAAGGCGAGTTTCGCAAGGCGGAGGCCCTGGTCGCCGAAGACACCAAAGACTATTTTTACGCCGGGAACAAGCCGCACTACCTGAGCTTCGAACTGGTCAGCATCAAGTATTCCGACGATTTTCGAAAGGCCGAAGCGCTGGTGAAGTGCGAGCAGAGGGTACCTTTTCCGGAATTCGCAGGCAAGGCCATGATCTTCCCCATTCCCAGCTTTTGGAAGCTGGAAAACGGCGACTGGTATTGGTACGTGGACAAGAATCGCATGAACGATTCCCCATTTGGCCGTATGACCCCCGGCCCGTACCCGGACCAGACGGCTAAGCCGGTTGCGCTGCCGCCCATCGCCACCAGCGTCCAGCAATTTTACAGCATGGTGAAGGCCGATAAGAGCGAGGTCAAGCTGGCCCCGGGCGCCTCCGCGGAAGTGGCGATTTCCAATTCCAGCCCCGGCCCCGTCACCCTGGCGGCACGTTCCACCGCGCCCGGCGTCGAAGTCCATATCGACCAGGCCCAGGTCAAGGCCGGCGATCGTGCCGTGCTGACAATTCACGCCGGCGACAGCGCCACCTCCGGCTCCGTCCAGGTCGAGGTCAAGCCTACCGGTCAGGTCATCACCATCAAGACGACCGTTCAGTAGGCCGCTACCGAGCCGCGACCAAAGGGGGCGGTCTTGCGGTTCAGTTGACGGCTGGGCTAACCGCCCCCGCCAGCCGGGCGCGCAGCAGGTCGAGGTCGCGGGCATGGCGCGGCGTCGCCAGGCGGTAGTAAGCGTCGATCAAGGATCTCTGCTCCGGTCCGGCAGCGGTAGCCAGCTTTTCCCGGTGGGCGGCTTCCAGATCCTCGGGCTTGGCGGCGGGCAGGATTTGGCGCACGCCATCGATGGTTGCCAGGGCAAACCGCCGCTCGCTCGCAATGCGCCCTACCCACGCACTTTCCCCGCTCGTCCGGCCGTCGGCGAAAACCACCGCGCGCAGCGCTACCGAAGCGTTGGCGGGAGAAATCGCCACCCGCCGCACGGCTGCCTCATTGGGCTCAAGGTCGGGCGTGGAAAGCCGCAGCATGGAATCCCAGATCAGATCCTGGGTCGCCGTGTTTCCATTCGCCGTGTAGCTCACCGTCACCGCATATGCCGTAACCGCCGCGCGCCCATGGTTGCGGATCGTCAGTTCCACCGGACCCTTCACCGGCGCGCTCAGCGATACCGTCACCGGGGCGGATTGCGCCCAAAGCGCCATCGCGCCCGCCCATACCAACGCTCGAACCTTCATGCTCATAGGATACCGTTGCCCGCCCCGGAAAGGCTACCGCCGCGCCCGGCCATCTGGTACTGCTGCGCTGGACCTGTTGTGCGCACGGTGGTATAAACCAGTCCGGAGGTACGTTATGGCTTCGATGCCCACGACACCCGGCTCGACTCTGGACGACGCCACCACTCAAGTGGTGGTGCTGGCATTCGACCTGGTGGGCCAGCAAGCCGCGAATTTTCCCACCCTGCTGCAGAACAGCTTATCCGCCAAACCGGTGCAGGACGCCATCCAATCCACCTTGGAGAGTTTTGCCCTGAAGCAAAATGCAGCCATTGCGACCAACACCCTGACCGCCAAGGACGCGCAGGATTTGTTGAACGCCATTGTGAGTGCCGCGGGAGGAAAGGCCGGCGATGCGGCACTGCAGCAGATCAAGGATTCGCCGGCTTACAAGAAGCTCGAAAAAGCCATTAAGGACTTCCAGGCGGCCGCCAACTCCACTCCCATGGGCGTATGGGTCGACAAGAACCAGGCCGTCGTCTTCATCACCGGAATCGCCCTGGTGGTCGGCGGCGCGGTGGCACTCTACGCTACCAAGACCGGCGGCACCGTCCTCAATGCCGTCGTCGGGCAGATCAAGAACAAGCCGATCCAGGTTTTCAAGGTCGGCAAGTTCACCTTGCAGGCTCAGATGCTGCAATTTCAACCGGATAAGCAGGTGCTGGGAGCGGGTGTGATCGCCACCGAAAAGTGGCAGCAGTTGCAGGTGAGCGTGAGCCTGGGAGTAGTCGCCACCGGTGCGCAGGTGCAGAAGGTCAGTGGACAGGTGGTGGTGAAAACGGGCGGAGTGACGATTACCGGAGCCGCGACGGACATGACGGCCACCAAGAAGATCGATTTGCACCTCAGCATCGGATTGGACAAAAGCCGCGTAACTTTCGGACTGGGCGCCATCGACACCGGCGGCAAGATCACCGGCGGCTCCGTGGATGCCAGCCTCAAGACCGGAGCCGGCGATTTCGGCCTCAAGGGAACCGACGACAACCGAAACATCACCGGCCTGGCAACCTGGACGTGGCATTTCTGAGCAGCACGGGGCAGAAGCGCACCCAGCGATTGCAGGCGAAAACGCCTGCTCCACAAAGCGGTTTATACTGAAGAAGAACGCTTCCTACTCGCGTGCAAGACTCGATCCGGATTCGTGGCGCACGGGTCCACAATCTGAAAAACATTTCGCTTTCCATTCCCCATAACCAGCTCACCGTCATCACCGGTGTCTCCGGTTCGGGGAAGTCGTCGCTGGCCTTCGACACCATTTATGCCGAGGGGCAGCGGCGCTACGTCGAGTCGCTCTCGGCCTACGCCCGCCAGTTTCTGGAGCGCATGGAAAAGCCCGACGTGGACGACATCGACGGCATTGCGCCGGCCGTCGCGATCCGCCAGAAGAATACCAGCCGCAATCCCCGCTCCACCGTGGCAACCTCCACCGAATGCTACGACTTTTTGCGCTTGCTCTTCGCCCGCATCGGCCGCACCGTCTGCCCCGAAGACGGCCGCGAAGTCCGCCGCGATTCGGTGGATGAAGTGGCTGCCCGCGTCCTCGCCTTGCCCGAAGGCTCGCGCTGGTACGTTCTGTTTCCCTGCCCCACGCCGGGCGCGGGCGACCCCCACGGCAACAGCCAGGCGTTGCGCGACCGCCTCTTCGAGCTGCGCAAGAAGGGCTTCAACCGCCTGTTTCAATCCGGCAGGCTGTTCGAGTTTTCCACTCCCGAATCGCTGCTGGAAATCGATTTCTCGAAGCCCTTGTTCGTGCTGGTGGACCGGTTGGCGATTCACCCCGGCCTGCACCAGCGCCTGGTCGATTCCGTCGAGATCTGCTATCGCGAAGCCGGTGAGGCGATCTTCGAAAACGCCTCCACCGGCGAGCGCATCCGCGCCAACGAAAAGTTTCAATGCAAAACCTGCGGCCGCGAGTTCGCCCCGCCCGAACCCATCCTGTTCAGCTTCAACTCGCCGGCCGGCGCCTGCCCGCGCTGCCAGGGTTTCGGCAACACCATCGATTTCGACATGAACCGGGTGATTCCCGACCAGTCGTTATCGCTCGACGAGGGCGCCGTGGAACCTTGGACCAAGCCCAAATACCGGTCCTGGCTCGGCAATTTCAAAAAGGCCGCCCACGCCGTGCGCCTTCGCACGCCCTATTTCCAATTGACCGCCGGCGAGCGCGAGCGCGTCGAGGAATTCGTGCAACGCTTTTTCCAGTATCTCGAAACCAAGAAATACAAGCTGCACGTGCGCGTCTTTCTGAGCCGTTACCGCGGCTACGCGCTCTGTCCGGAATGCAAGGGCGCCCGCCTGCGCCAGGAAGCGCTCTGGGTGCGCGTGGCCGGCAACTCCATCGCCGACGTGGCGCGCATGAACATTGCCGAGGCCTACCAATTCTTCGGCGCCCTCAAGCTTACCCCGGAAGAAACCGCCATCGCCGACAAGGTGCTGGCGGAAATTCGCCAGCGCCTCAAGTTTCTCAACGATGTGGGGCTGGAATACCTGACCCTGGACCGCCTGGCTTCCACTCTTTCCGGCGGCGAAGCCCAGCGCATTCAATTGGCCACCTCGCTCGGCTCGCGCCTGGTGGGCGCCTGCTACGTGCTCGATGAACCTTCCATCGGCTTGCATAGCCGCGACACCGGCCGCCTGATCCGCATCCTCGACGAACTGCGCGAGCTGGGCAATACCATCGTGGTGGTGGAGCACGATCCGGAAGTGATGCGCGCCGCCGGTCGCATCGTAGACATGGGGCCGGGCGCCGGCGAACACGGCGGACGCATCGTTTTCGAAGGCTCGCTGCCGCAACTGCTGGCGTCGCCGGACGGCAATGGCTCCCTCACGGCACAATATCTGCGCGGCGATTTGCAAGTGGCGCCCGGGCGCCCGCGCCGGCCCGTCAATCCCAAACGCCTGCTCCAGTTCCGCGGGGCGCGCGCCCACAACCTCAAGAATATCGACGTGGAGATTCCGCTGGGGATGCTGGTGGTCGTCACCGGGGTTTCCGGCTCCGGCAAATCCACCCTGGTCCACGACGTGGTCTACCGGTCGCTCGATGCCGCGCACAAAGCCATCGACGCGCCGCCCGAAGGCGAAGAACGGGACGCCGCGCCGCGGCCCGCCATGGCGCGGGTGGAAGGAGCGCAGTTCATCCTTCACACCGTCATGATCGATCAATCGCCTATCGGCCGCACTCCGCGCTCGAACCCCATAACCTATATCAAGGCTTTCGACCACGTCCGCGCCCTGTTCGCCTCCACCCGCGAAGCCGAAAAGCGCGGCTACACCGCCGGCCACTTCTCCTTCAATATTCCCGGCGGCCGTTGCGAAACCTGCCAGGGCGACGGCACCGTCACCGTGGAAATGCAGTTCCTGGCAGACGTGGAACTGGTCTGCGAAGAATGCAAGGGCACCCGCTATAAGAGCGGCATCCTGGAGATTCGCTACAACGGTTTGAACATCCACCAGGTATTGGGGCTGACCGTGCGCGAGGCCATGGGTTTCTTCCACGCCAACCCCCGCCTGGTGGACCGGCTCAAGGTGCTCGACGACGTCGGCCTCGGCTACCTCCGCCTGGGCCAATCCGCCACCACGCTTTCCGGCGGCGAAGCCCAGCGCGTCAAGCTGGCCGCTCACCTGGCCGCGTCGAGCTGCCAGGGTACCCTGTTCATTCTCGACGAGCCCACCACCGGCCTGCACTTCGACGATATCGCCAAGCTGCTCGGGTCTCTCCAGCGGCTCATCGAAAACGGCGGCAGCCTGGTCGTCATCGAGCACAATCTCGACGTCGTTCGCGCCGCCGATTGGGTCATCGACCTGGGACCGGAAGGCGGCGCCCGCGGCGGAGAAATCGTAGCCGCCGGCACGCCCGAACAGATCGCAAAGTGTGCCGCTTCCTATACCGGCCGCTATCTGAATAAGCTGTCAGCCATCGGCCATCGGCCGTCAGCCACACCCGGGCCAGCCTTTGCCGAGCGCTGATTGCTTCGCGCCTAAATAAGCTTTCAGCTATCGGCTTTCGGCCATCCAGGCTCCGGTGTAGCTGACCGCTGATAGCTTTTGTCTACTGACCTTGGTTATCGCTCTCACTCCTAACCTTTGCTATCTACCGAGACACTCGATTTCCGCTGATAATACCCCTTGAATGGTGAGCCTTACGACCACTCCGGGGACCCTGCCCGCCGCGGATCGGCCTGAGCGCAGTATTCGCCGCCGGCGTTCGAGAGGGTCGCAAATCCTGGAATTTACGTTTGCTTTCCTACCGCTGCTGGCCTTCACCACCGTGCTGCTGGATACGGCATGGGCGGTGATGGCCAAAGCTACCGTACAGCGCGCCGTGCGCATGGCCGTCCGTTCCGGCGTTACCTTGACGGCTTCGCAGATGACCGGCAGCGCCTGTCTCACCGATACGGTGAAAGGCATTGTGCAAGGCGATTCCCTGGGGTTGCTGAATGGCGTTACCGGCTTGAGTTATATCAAGGTGAACTATTACCAGCCCCCCTCCGCCGGCAGCAGCGCGCCGGTCACCGATGTGTCGAGCTGCGCTGCCGTCAACGTGTCTTGCCCAACCATCGCCGACGTGGCGGGCAACATCATCCAGGTCTCGGTGCAGGGCTTGACCGTCACCCCTTTGATTCCACGCATTTTCGGCCTCGGCATGGCCCCCGATAACGCGCCGCTGCTGGTCAGCGTATATTCGGCGGATCTGATCGAGCCCCACGACAATCCGCCCTGCGTGGGGACGGCGCCCTGAGGTGGAAACGATGCACCGGAAAACCATGCGCGGGAAGAAATCTGGCGGCGGATCGGCCATCGAATTCGTCTTCGTTTCTCTAGTGCTCGTGCCTCTGTTTCTGGGCACCGGGGCGGTCGGGGTGAACCTGATCCGCACCCTGCAGACCATTCAGTTGGCCCGCGACATCGGCCACATGTACGCGCGCGGCATCGACTTTTCGCAGGTAGCCAATCAGACGGTTATGTATCAACTCGGCACCAGCCTGGGTCTGACCAGTTCCGGCACCACCAGCACCGCGACCGTCATCCTGTCCAATCTGATCTATGTGGATTCGGGGCAGTGCCTGGCCGATGGTAAATGGAACACCGGCTCCAATACGCCCAATGGCTGCACCAATTACCAGAAGTGGGTCTTCACCCAGCGGCTGGAGTTCGGCAATACCAGCCTTTTTAACAGCATCCTGGGCAACCCCACCAGTTCCATCGTGAATTCGACCACCGGCCAGATTTCGCAGAACGATTTCGTAACTAATGCCGGCGCGACGGCGAACTTCAACGCGATCAATCCATATAGCAACGTCAGTGGAGTGATCAGCGGCCTGCCTTCCGGCCAGACTCTCTACGCCGCCGAGGCGGGCGGGAAGGCATGGATCATGCCGCCCTTCCTCAACAATGCGTCCACGTATTCTTTCGATTTCTTTTGAGGTAATGCCATGAAAGCACCGGTTTCGCTCCGACGATCGCGGCAACGCGGCTCCGTCATGGTCATGTTCACCCTCAGCTTGCCGGTCCTTTTGGGGGTGATCGGCCTGGCCATCGACCGCACCATTCTGTTTGTCGTGGAGGCCAGGCTTTCCGCCGCCGTGGACGGCGCCGCGCTGGGCGCCGGCCGCCTGCTCGGAACCAACGCCAACACCACCGAAATTGCCGGCGAGTTTCTGAAAGTGGATTTCTGTGGATACGAGTGCTCCACCCCCACCGGTAACACCGGCTACTGGGGCAGCTACAACCTCACCCCCAACATCACCTTCACCAACAGTCTGGGCACCTATACGATTGCCATTAACGCTTCCGTCACGGTGCCGTTGCTGTTCATGCGCACGGTGCTGCCCCAAACCACCAGCACGACAGTCTACGCCAGCGCCACAGCGGTCCGGCGCTCCACGCGCACCGTCATGGTGCTGGACCGTTCCGGCTCGATGACTGCTGGAAGCCCACCCGCCTTCCCCGTGATGCAGGCCGGCGCCGAAGCGTTCGCCGCCGACTTTCTGCCCGGCACCGACGAAATAGGGCTGGTCATGCTACAGAGCAGCGCTATCGTGGCGTACCCCACAACCTATCCGTTGGTCTACCCTCCCGTGATGACCACCGGAGGTCCGGATACCAGCTTCGATACCAGCTCGGACCCTCCCGTAGGCCCTTTGTACACGGCACTGACCAATATGACCGGCGGAGGTGGCACCGCCACGGCGGAAGCGCTGTCGCTGGCCTATATCGGGCTGCAGCAGGCTCACAATCGCGACCTCGCCGCCAACGGCGTCGATAACATGTTGAATTCCATTATGCTGTTTACCGACGGCGTCCCCGACACCATCGCGGTCAGCCCCAATGCGCCCGTGGTCTGGGACATCGCCAGCAACTCCTGGAAGGGCGCCACTTCCGTAGTCACGGCTGCCAGCCACTGTACCTACGCCAACGTGGCCACCAACCCGGGATGGATCAGCAACCCGACATGGGCCAGCAACGCATCGTTAATGATGATGGGCACGATGGTCGCGCCGGGCGGCCCGCCAAACCCTTGGGACACGCCGTATGGGCTGTTCCTGCTGGCGGGCTACTACCCAAGCCCGTCTTCCAGCGGCAATGCGTTGACCTATTGGGAGGCGAACCCCGCCACCAACTGGGGCACAGGCGATCTGTCGCAATCCAAGCCATCGAATGCCCTCTCCGGCTGCCTGAGCGCCGCTCTTGGCGCTGGCGGCGGGAGCAACCTAGGCAACTTTACCCTCAACGGGAATGTCAGCAGGGTTCCGGCCTTTACGATCTATGGTGTGTCCACCGACCCTCCTGCCGGAAGCAGCCCCTACCAAGGCGCCAAACTGGTCCAGCCCGACGGGTCGTTCACAACGCCCTACGCGGGCGTCACGTACAGCTCCGGCGCCCTCACCAACGTCAATACCATCCCGATTGCGTCCTGGAATGCGGTGGACAACCTGGGCACCACCATCCGCTCGCAAACCGCCATGAACCAGATCACCATCTACAGCATTGGCTTCAGCGGCGATGGCGGCGTGGATGCGTACCTGCTGACCCGCTTGGCCAACCAGGGGGGGGTAGTCAGTTCCACCCAGTCGTTGGGCCAGTACATTCAGGTGGATAGCCTTAGCCAGCTTACCAACGCGTTCCAGCTCGTCGCCAGCTATATCCTGCACCTGTCCCGTTAACGGCGCGATTCACCAGTTGCGGCGCAGCCGGTACCGCCGGCCGCGCCACTCGATGGAATCGCCGAAAGCCGACCCCGCCAGCGCAATCAGCCAGAGCCAGGTAGCCACCGGCGCCAGCACCGTGTGAGTCCAGCCCCAGCGCCGGAACCACCGGGCGTGCCCGGGCAGGCAGGCGCGCGCCAGGCGGGCCCGCTCGTAGCCCTTCCACATCCCCGGAACAAGCTGCACCGCCAAAGCCGCCAGAGCCAGCCGGTGCCCGCGCGCCAGCGCAACCACCGATGCCGCCATCGCTCCCGCGTAAAACACGTGCGCCACCAGCCCGGGCCACCACAGCCGCGGGCAATATACCCGCGTCAGCAGCATCTGCCGCCGCGTCCACGCGAAGAAACCGCCCGCCGTAATCGTTTCGTGCGAAGGAGCCATCGCTCCCGGCGCATAAGCAATCCGCAGTCCGCCGGCGCGCATGGCGGCGGTGAGAGCGTAATCGTCGCTCACCGCCTCGCGCCAATAGTCCGGCACTTTGGCTTCAAAGTATGTGCTCTTCAGGATTGCCATCGAGCCGCCCCAGGCGAACGGGCAGTTGCCCGCGCCCAGCATGCCCGCGCACACCGCATCCCAAACCGAACGCAGCAATCCCCAGAATCCCCACCCGCCCGACGTCCAAAATCGGGCGCTCGCGAGGCCAGGGATTTCGGGCAGAAACCAACGGTACCCGGTCGAGGCGCCCACGCCCTGTTCGCTCAAGGGCGCGGCCAAAGCGCGCAGCCAGCCGGCCGTGACGCGCGTGTCCGAGTCGGCGAATGCCAGCACCTGGCTGGAGATTCGGCTGGCGCGGACGGCCACCGCCAGGTTTTGCACCTTTTCGCTGCCGCCGCCGTCGCCGGCCCCGTGCGCCAGCACCACGCGCACCCGCGCCGGAAGCACCCCGGCGGGGATGTCGGCGGCGCAACGCGCCACTACCATCAGTTCGAAATCCGGATAGTCGAGCGAGGCCAGCGCCTCCAGGTTTTCCCGCAAACCGTAATCCTCGCCCTTCACCGGAACAATCACCGTGGCGGGCGGGAATGCCGCCGGAGTTTCCTTTAGACGGGAACGAATGTAGCGGGCTCGCCCCGGTGCGTTCCGTACCGAAAGCACCGCCAGCAACAGCGCGGGTCCCACAAAGAACCAGTACCAGAACACCAAGCGTCAGGATACCGCTCAAGCGAAGAAAAATCGATTTGAGCCACAGATGAACACAGATGAGCGCAGATAAAGGAATTAAAAAATATCCATCTGTGTTTATCCGTGTTCATCTGTGGCTATGGCTGCTTCTCCCCTATTCCGTCTTCGAGTAGTAGTAGGTGTACTTGCTGTAAAGCTCCGAAGCGCGGGCGCCGTTGGCCACGATCCCCAGCACGTTGTTTTCGCACAGCGACTGCATGGCCCGCTGCACATTGTCAAACGTGGTGGAGCCGATCTTCACCACCAGCACGGTGCCGTCCGCCAGCGTGGAGAGCAGGTTGGCATCGGCCGAGAACAGCAGCGGCGGAGTATCGAAAATGGCCCAATGGAACAGGTGCGGCAGATCGGCAAACAACAGTTTCGTCTGCCGCATATTGAGGAGCTCGAGCGGGTTCTTCACCGGCGTTCCGGCCGGCAGGATGTACAGGTTGGTGCCCTCCAGTTTACGCAACGCCTGCGCGAACGTACACTGCCCCAATATGAAGTCCGAAAAGCCCGGGGCGCGGTCGAGCTGGAAGAGATTGTGCACAATCGGACGGCGCAGGTCGAAATCCCCGAGCAGTATCTGGCTTTCGGCCAGATGGGCCTGCGCCAGAGCCAGATTCACGGCGGTGAAGGTCTTGCCTTCGGCCGGCGAGGGGCTGGTCATGACCACGGTGTGCAGCGGTTGCAGGGTCTGCAGGTGGTTGAGCCTGGTTCGCAGCGTACGGAACTCTTCCGCGGGGGTCTCGTGGGATTTGTTGAGATCGAGCAGGTGCGATTCCGACGCTGGGTTAAAGGGCACGACTTCGACGTCGCCGAGCAGGCTCGGTTGCAGGTTCAGCCGGGTCGCCGCGGTGGGCGTGGGCAAGACACCCAGATCGCCGTTGTTATATCCGTTATAGTTTCCCTCGCCGTTCGCCGGCATTGGATCCGGGAGAATCCCGCCGGCTTGTTCCGCCCGGCGTAAAGCATCGTGAACGCGACTCATCTTTCCTCCGTGTGAATTACCCGTGTGGCGCCGGCCCTCGCCACGCTTAGCTCCTGCCGAAGAAGCGGAAATACATGGCGCTGGAGACCGCGATCGTGCCTATTACAAAAGCGCAGGACCACGCCAGCCAGAACAACCGCCGTTTCCGCCGCACCAGCAGAGCGTTCTCGAGCAAGGGAATGCTCGAAAGCACCGCCAGGTTGGTATAGGCTCTGACGTCTTTCAGGTTCTTGAGCGAAGTGTCCTTCATTTCCTTGATCGCCGCCAGTACCAGGCCGATTACCAGGCCGATGGCCGTACCGCTGGCGGCAAACAACGGCCGGTTCGGTTCCACCGGCTGTTCGGGCAGATTGGCCGGATCGAGCAGCTCCAGCATCTCGCCCGCCTTATGCGCCGTTAGATTCTGCGACGTCTGCGCCAGATCGCGCCGCTTCGACTTCTCGTCGTAATCCTCTTTGGCCAGCGTCAGGTCATGGTTCAGCTGCACGTACTGTTGCTGGTTCAAGGGCGCCTGGTCGATGCGCGCCTGAAACGCCGCTACCCGCTTGTTCGTCTCCGCCTGCGCCTGGATCAGCCGTTCGATCTCCAACTGGCCGGCTTGAATGCGGGTTTTCACCGAGCTGATGTTGTCGCGCAGGTTTTCCAGTTGCGCTTGCGCCTGCGGATCCTGGACCCTCACCGGCCCCGTCTGGGCGGCCGAATTCTGCTCGACCTGGCTCTTTTCCAGCTCCGCTTTCTGACTTTCGAGCGACGAGATGCTGGCTTTCAACTGGTTGACGTCCGGGTAGTTTTCCCCGTACATTTTTTGCATCGAAGCCAGTCGGGATCTGGCCCCCTGGAGCTCGGATTCGACGTTGATCAACTGCTGGTTCTTCACCGCAATGTTGGGCGCGTTGATGGTGCGCTCGGAGCTGCCCTGAACGAATTTCTGGTCGTTGATGTAATTGGTCAACTGATTCTCGAGCATCAGCTTCTGCGTTTGCGCCGCGTTGAGCTGTTCGGCGATCCGGGAAGCTTCCATTTGCGCCATGTTGGCGGCCTGCACGTTGGCGGCGAACTGGTCCGGCAGCCGCCCGTTGTTTTCGATCTCGAACTTCGTCATGCGGCCTTGCATCTCGTCCAGGTGTTCCTTGGCGCGCTTCAGCTCGTCGTCCATGAAGTTAGTGGTGAGGCGGATCGAGTCGGCCTGGGCGTTTTCGTTCTGTTCGGTGAACTTGCTCACCAGCTCGCGTACCACCGCCTGCGCTTTGAAGCGGTCGTTGTAGCGGAAAGAAATCTGGAAGGCGCTGGCGAAACGGCGGTCCGAAGAGGCCCCGGGAGCATCGTACATGGCGATCTTGATGTCTTTCGTGCGCATGTCCTGCACGATGTCCTCGAGCGATTTCTGCGCCCGCTCCTTGGGATAGAGGTTGAGCGCGGGACGGGTAATCAACTCCACCAGGTCCGTCCGGCTCAGGATCTGCTGTTCCATCTGCGCCAGACGGTCCGACATCTGCTGCGTCAGCTCGCTCGGCACCAGGTGTTCGGAAACCTGCTGCGGCGTAATCCGCATCAGCGCCGAGGAAACGTAAGTGTCCGGCCAGATGAATGCGATCACCACCGAAATCACCAGGCCGGCGTACATCGGCCCAATGATCCAGGAGCGATAGCGCCGCAACATGTCGATGTAGTCTTCGACGTCAGGTTGACGCCGGGAAATGCTGACGTAATTCTGTGTGGCACCCATAATGAAACTTTCTTGCGGCGCTCCTTAATCAGGGAACGATAATCTGGTCGCCCGGCTCGAGCATAACGTTCTGTTCCAGGTGCTTGGCGTGAATCACCTGGTCGTAGTTGAATTTCAGCTCCTTGGAGCCGCGCAGAATCCGGATTTTGCTGCGTTTGGCAAAATCGCGGAACCCGCCCGCGTTGACCAGGCCTTCCAGAATGGTGGTCGGCACGGCGAGATCGTAGGCGCCCGACCTGTTGACCTCGCCCTGAATGTAATACTTGCGGCTGTGGACCGCGCCCACGCTCACCGTCACATTGGGATCGATGACCATTTTGCGGTCTTTGAGGGCCTGTGCAATGGCGTCTTCAAGCTGCCCCGGGGTTTTGCCGGAAGCCTGGATTTCCTTGATCAGTGGAACCGAGATCATTCCGTCCGGCCGCACGGTGTAGTTGCCCGATATCTCTCGATTGCCCCAGACAACGATCGTCAAAACGTCTTCGGCTCCGATCGTGTAGCTTTTTCGATCCACCGGAGCCGCGCCCACCGCCTTGTCGCCGCCCGGGGCGGCTCCCATCTTGACCGGGTCGGGCGCCTGGCCAGCCTCCGGGGCCGGCTTTTGATCCGGTACCGGCGCGCCTGGGGGTTGCGGCGCCTGAAATGCATACGAGCTTACCCCTACGCAAAAAAGAAATACCGGGATCATAATCCGAAAAGCGATTTTTATGCGTCGATCCATCCCCGCCGGAGCTGCGCAACTGGCGGAAAACACAGGAAGCTGCGGCTGCATCTCCATTATTGTACAGCATTCGCGCAAAAGTACCGGGAGCCGTCGGAGCTAAGTTAGTACTGGGGAGCACGGATAGTACCCACGTGGCGCAGACCGCTGGCCTGACGCCGGCCCGCTTGGTGGGACCATCGCATTTTGTAGTCTGTCATCACTCACCAGTGAGCGACTGCCGGGCAAACGGCGCGGCAGCCCGGAGGACATCCATTGCCCCTAGAATCCGCCCGCGATACACTTCCGCATAGTGTATTCTCCGAAAAAGCGGATTTCCAAGCCGATGAAAAATGGTAACTCCAAGAAACATCGACTACTCTGAAGGGAGAGCTTTCCCCTGGCGGCGGCACTAAACGTGCTTGAACGTCCGATAGTTCTAGTGCCTCGCGAGATTGTGCATCGGGACCCATGAAGGAACTCAAGTTCCAACTGTCCACCGCTCTGCTGACCATACTGACGCTCGCCGCCGGTATTACCGCCTTTTTCAATTTTGAACAGCAACGGCATTTCAACCGCCTGGCGGAAGATGGCGCGATTTGGGTGGACCGGTCGGGCCATGTCGAAGCTCTCTACGTAAAGGCTGGCAGCGGAGCCGCCAATGCCGGGATTCACCCGGGCGACCGGTTGATTTCGATCAATACCCTGCCCATCCGGAAAGCCCTGGACGTTCCCAAAGTGCTGGCCGCGATCGGCACCTGGATCAAAGCCGACTACGTCATCACGCACGGCGGCATCGAGCTCGCTCCTTTCAAAGTGATCACCCAGGAAGTTCCGCTCGACCGCCTAGTGATCTATCAGTACGTGGTGGGCGCCTTCTACCTGCTGATTGGCTTGTTTGTTTATTTCCGCCGCGGCAGCGCGCACAAGGCGCAACATTTCTACGTCCTGTGCCTGACCTCGTTCATCGCCTTCACCTTCCACTACACCGGCCAGCTCAACAGCTTCGATCAGATCGTCTTATACGGCAATGTGGCGGCGGGGCTGATCGCGCCCACCGTGTTTCTGCATTTCTGCCTGACCTTTCCCGAAACCCCCAGGTGGCTGCGCGGAAAAATGCGTCCGGCTCTGCTGTATCTGCCCGCCGGCCTGCTGATCGCGGCCTATGCCGGGGTCAGCTCCGGAGCGCTGGAACTGGCGATTCCGCTGATCGAGCTGCGCTGGCTGCTGGACCGGATCTGCGTCGTGTTTGCCACCGCGCTGTATGTGCTCAGCGCGCTGGCCGTGAGCCGGACGCGCCGCAAAGCCGAAGACACCATTGTGCGCCAGCAGCTCAAGTGGCTGCGCAACGGCATCCTCTGCGGCTATCTTCCCTTCGCCGCGCTCTACGTGGCGCCGTTCGCCTTGGGCGCGCTGCCCAACGAGTACATGAAGATGGCCGTGCTCTCGGTGGTGCTCCTGCCGCTCACCCTTTCCTACGCCATCGTGCGCTACCGGCTCATGGATGTGGATATCCTGTTCCGGCGCGGCTACGCCTACACTCTGGCCACGGTATGCGTGGTGGGCGCCTTCTACGCCATCGTCTTTTCTCTCGGCAGCCTGGTGCACGTCTACTTCAGCACCCTGGGCAATACCGGGGTGATGACGGTGATGCTGCTGACGGCTTTCCTGTTCCAGCCCATTCGCGCCTGGATACAGGAGCGCCTGGACCGCCATTTCTATAGCGACCGCTACGACTACCGCCGCACCCTGGTGGAATTCGCCCGCGAGCTGAGCTCGGAATCCGACGCCGATGTGATGCTGGCGCTGGTGGGCGACCGCCTGCTCGAAACTCTCAACCTGCGCCACCTGGCCTTCTTCCTCGCCGAGGAAGGCGCCGCGGATGCCTCCGGCGGCCAGGTGTTCCGCCTGCGCAAGGCCATGGGCGATAACGTGCGCCTCGCGTCGCTTTATTACGATGGCCTGGATCTGAGCTTTCTCAACTGGAAGCTGCCCGAGCCCTACCTTTTCTTCGAACGCACCCGCCACCAGTTGGATGCCGTCTCCCAATCCTGGCCGGCCACCGTGCGGCGCACCATCGCCGATCTGGATCTCACCTACTATCTGCCTTGCTCGGTGCGCGGCCGCACCATCGCCTACATGGGCCTGAGCCGCACCAGCGATGGCGACTACCTGTCGAGCGTCGACGTGGAACTGCTCACCACCCTCGCCGGCTATGTCGGAATCGCTCTCGAAAATGCCGGCCTCTACCGCTCCCTGCAGCGCAAGGTGGAAGAATACGAGCGGCTCAAGGAATTCAGCGAGAACATCGTGGAATCCATCAACGTCGGCATCCTGGCCGCCGACTTGGACGACCGCGTGGAGAGCTGGAACACCCAGATCGAGCTGCTTAGCGGCGTGCCGCGCGACCGTGCCCTGGGCCGAACCCTGCGCGAGCTGTTCCCCGGCGGCCTGGCCGAGCAGTTCGATCGCGTGCGCGGCCAGACCGGCATCCACCACATCTACAAATTCGTTTGGAAGTTCGGCCCCGAAACGAACGGCAACGGCAATGGCAACGGCGTCCATCCCGCCCGCGAGGCGACCCTCAACATCGCCATCGCTCCGCTGGTTTCGAAAGACCAGCGACAGATCGGCCGGCTGATCATCTTCGACGACGTCACCGATCGCGCCGAGCTGGAGCAGCGCCTCGTCCAGGCCGACAAGCTGTCGAGCATCGGCTTGCTCGCCGCCGGCGTGGCGCACGAAGTCAACACTCCCCTGGCGGTGATTTCCACCTACGCCCAGATGCTGGCCAAACAGGTGGCTGACGACGAAAAGAAATCCCTGCTGCTCGACAAGATCGCCAAGCAGACGTTCCGCGCCAGCGAAATCGTCAATTCGCTGCTCAACTTCTCCCGCACCTCCACCACCGCCTTCGACCAGGTGAAGCTGGAACGGGTGGCGCAGGAAACCCTGTCCATGCTCGAGCACCAGTTGCAGAAGTCGGGTATCCGGGTCTCGACCGATTACGCCGCCAACCTCGATCCGGTTTACGGCAACGCCGGCAAGCTGCAACAGGTGTTCCTCAACCTGTTCCTCAACGCGCGCGACGCCATGGCCGGCGGCGGAACCCTGGAAGTCCGTGTGTGGCAGGAAGGCGGCCGCGCGCGCGCCGAAATTTCCGATACCGGCGGCGGCATTGCGCCGGAAAATTTGCACCGCATCTACGATCCCTTCTTCACCACCAAGGGCGCCCGCCAGGGCACCGGCCTCGGCTTATCGGTCAGCTATGGCATCGTCCACGAGCATGGCGGCTCGATTGAAGCCGTCAATCGCCCCGGCGGCGGCGCCCGCTTCCTGCTGGAAATTCCGCTGGCCAAAACCACCCAAAGGAAACCGGTGAATGCCGCCTGAAACGATGGCTCCTTCTTCCTCCCCGGTGGCCGCCAAAGGCCGGGTTCTGGTAGTCGATGACGAGCCGGATATTCGCGAAAGCCTGGAGATGCTTCTGAGCGACGCCGGCTACGCGGTGGAGTGCGCCCCCAACGCCACCGAAGGGCTCCGCCGCATGGAATCGCACGGCTACGACTTGGTGCTTCTCGATCTGATGATGCCCGACCGTTCCGGCATGGAGGTGCTTGAGGACGTGCGCGCGCACGACCGCGAGACGCCCATTTTCATGATCACCGCCTACGGCTCGGTGGAAGCCGCCGTCAAGGCCCTCAAGCTGGGCGCCAACGACTACTTCTCCAAGCCCTGGGACAACGAAAAGCTCATCATCGAAATCGATCGCATGATCGCGGCCCGGCGCCTGGAATACGAGAATACCCACCTCAAGCGCGCCCTGCAGCAGCGCTACAGCTTCCCCAATATCATCGGCAAGAGCGAGAGCATGGTCAAGAAGCTGGACCTGGTGGCCCAGGTCGCCTCCAGCCGCTCGACCATCCTGATCACCGGCGATACCGGCACCGGCAAGGAACTCGTCGCCAAGGCCATCCACGCCAACTCGCCGCGCAGCGAGCGGATGTTCGTGGCCGTCAACAGCGGTTCGCTGCCGCCGGACCTGCTGGAATCCACCTTGTTCGGCCACGTGCGGGGCGCCTTTACCAGCGCCATTCAAACCAAGAAGGGATATTTCGAAGTCGCCGACCACGGCACCATTTTCTTCGATGAGATCGGCACCCTCGGCGCGGAAACCCAGATCAAGCTTCTGCGCGTGATTCAGGAAAAGGAGTTCACCCCGCTGGGGGCGACCGATCCCATCAAGGTGGACGTGCGGATCATCGCGGCCACCAACGCCGACCTGCACCAGCTCGTCCGGGAAGGCAAGTTCCGCGAGGACCTCTACTACCGGCTCAACGTCATCAACATCGCGCTGCCTCCCCTTCGCGACCGCAAGGAAGACATCCCGCCGCTGGTGGACCACTTCTTCAACGTCTACTGCCGCGAAAACGCCAAGTTCCTGGACTCGTCCGGCCGCTCCATCCTGCACTTTCAGCCGGAAGCGTTGCAGGTGCTCATGGAGCACTCCTGGCCGGGCAACGTCCGCGAGCTGGAAAACGTGGTGGAGCGCGCCGTCGTCCTGGCTACCGATTCGGGTGTCCCCATCGATGTGCTGCCGGACTCCCTGCTGCAAGCCAACGGCGTGCGCCCGCTGCGCAGCGAAGGAATGCCCATTGGACCCGATGCCAACCTGTACGAGATCGTCAACGATTACGAGCGCCGCGTGATCGTCGAACGCCTGGAGCATTGCGGCTGGAGCCAGACCGAAGCCGCCGAAAGCCTGAACGTTCCCCTCTCCACCCTGAACCAGAAGATCAAACGCCTGAATATCAAGATCCGCAAAAAGTCGGGCTCGGACGTGGAATGAAACCGAACCGTGACCAAAGAAGCCGTGAAAAAATAGGGCGCCGCTAAACGCGGACGAACACAGCTGCGGAAATCGAGGAATCCGTGTTCATCGGGGGCTCAATCCGTCTTCCCAAGCCCTGCTATCCTGGAACGAGCACTCCTTGTTATTCATTAGGTAAACTTTTTGAAAGTCGGTTTTGTCAGCCTTGGCTGTCCCAAGAACCTGGTGGACAGCGAAATCATGATGGGGCAATTGGTGGCCAAGGGCCATGAGTTGACTCCGCACCCGGATCAGGCGGATTGCCTGGTGGTGAATACCTGCAGCTTCATCGATCCCGCCAAGAAGGAATCCGTCGAAACCATTCTGGAAATGGCCGAGTACAAGAAGATCGGCCGTGCCAAGCGCCTGATCGTGGCCGGCTGCCTGGTGGAGCGCTACCGGGGCGACATCCGCAAGGAAATGCCGGAGGTGGACGCCATCGTCGGCACCAACGAGCTCGAGCGCATCGTGGCTTTGTGCGAAGGCACGCCGGTGGACTCGAATCCGCTGGCTGCCTATCTTTATCACGATCTCACCCCGCGCGTACTGGCAACGCCCGGCCACTTCGCCTACATCAAGATCGCCGAGGGCTGCGACCACCCCTGCACCTTCTGCGTCATCCCGCAGTATCGCGGCAAGTTCCGCAGCCGCCGCTTTGAATCCGTGATTTCCGAAGCCACCCGCCTGCTCGCACAGGGTGTCCGCGAATTGAACCTGATCGGGCAGGACACCACCTGCTACGGCGAAGATCTCGGCCTGAACGACGGCCTGGCCGACCTGCTCGACCGGCTGGCCCGCATTCCCACTCCGCGCGAAAAATGGATCCGCTTCCTGTACGCCTACCCCAATAAGGTGAACCAGCGGCTGCTCGATACCATGGCCGCTCACGACTCCCTGGCCAAGTACATCGATATGCCCCTGCAGCACTCGAGCGCGGCCGTGCTGAAACGCATGAAGCGCGGCGGGTCGGGCGAAATCTTCCTGAAGCTGATCGAAAAAATCCGCCGCACCATCCCCGGCGTGGCCATCCGTACCAGCTTCATCGTGGGCTTTCCCGGCGAAACCCGCGAGGATTTCGACCAGTTGTGCCAGTTTGTGGAGGCCGCCCGCTTCGACAACCTGGGCGTGTTTGTTTATTCCGACGAAGACACCAGCGCCAGCTTCGCCTTGGACCGAAAAGTGGATGGCCGCACCAGGCAGAACCGGAGGCGGCGCCTGATGGCCATTCAGCGGCGTATCGCGCGCGCCCGCAACCGCTCGCTGGTGGGCAGGGAATTGCCGGTTCTGGTGGAAGGCACTTCGGAGGAAACCGACCTGCTGTGGAAGGCGCGGCTCATGACCCAGGCGCCCGAAATCGATGGCGTCACCCTGGTGAACGACGTCGAAGGGGCCGCGCCGCGCCCCGGTGAAATCCGCCCGTTGCGCGTGACCGCGGCGCACGATTACGATCTGGTAGGCACGCTGCTGGCCGCCACCGAGCCCTCGGGCCTGCAACCGGCGGCATCCGCGCTGGTGCAACTGGCGCTATGAAGTGCCCGATCTGCAAGAAGGAGGTGTCGCCGGGCGAGCCGGAGTTCCCCTTCTGCGGCGAGCGCTGCCGAATCGTGGATCTGGGTAACTGGGCGACTGGGAAATACGTGTTCCATGAACCGGTTCAGTTTGGGCCCGGCGACGCGAATGACGATGAGGACGAGTCCAAGTAGCGCCGGCGATCTTGTCGCCGGTGCCTTTGGGTGGGACAGACCATCGTCTTTTGTGGTCTGTCGGTCCTCGCCACGGAGGAGCAGTGAATAGTCCCCGCCTGCGGTTCGCCTACGCCATCGCCACCTGGTTTGGCTGCGGCCGTTCCCCCTGGGCGCCGGGCACGGCCGGGTCCGCGGCCGCGGTTGCCATTGCCTTCGTGCTCCATCGCTACGCCGGCTTCGCTCCCTGGCACTTCGCCCTCTTAGCGGCCGCCTTGGCCTGGCCGGCGGTGTGGGCCGCCGGAGTGGTGGCGCGCGCGAGCGGCATCGAGGATCCCGGATTCGTGGTGGTGGACGAAGTGCTCGGCCAATGGATCGCCTTGGCCGGCCTGGCCCGCTGGGGCGCCATCGGCGTCTCGGCCGCGTTTCTCCTCTTCCGCCTGTTCGACATCTGGAAGCCTTTTCCGGTGCGCCAACTGGAGCGCCTCCCCGGCGGCATCGGCATCAACGCCGACGATGCGCTGGCCGGAATTTATGCCGCACTTGTGTTATGGCTGGCAGGATGTTCCAATCTTAGGTAAATATGGCCCTCCGGAAACCGTCTGATGCGCGCCCGCAAATCGCCGAAGTCACGCCCCCTGCCGCCATCGCCGGCGGCGAGCTTCAGATTCGAGGCAAAGGCTTCGCCAAGGTGGAGCGGCCCCGCGTCACCATCGGCGAAGTGGGTGCGCCCATTGTGATCGGCTCGGATTCGTTCCTGATTGCCCGCGTGCCGGACGGCGCCGTGGCGGGCGATCTGATAGTGGAAAGCGGCAAGCAGTCGAGCGAATCGTGGTCCTGCGATATCGGCGTGCAGATCGCCGACAGCCTGCACCCGGTGGCCAACCCCGCGGTGGATGCGCTTGGCAACATCTACACCACCTTCAGCGGCTCGCGCGGCCAGAAAGTGCCGGTCGCGGTTTATCGCATCGACCTCAACTTCAGCATGAAGCCGTTCATCAACGAACTGATGAACGCCACCAGTATGGCTTTCGACAACGAGGGGCGCCTGCACATTTCCAGCCGCTACGAAGGCTACATCTATCAGGTGACCCCTAACGGCAGCATGTCGGTCTACGTGGAAGGCATGGGCGTGGCCACCGGCATCGCCTTCGACCACGAGCAGAACCTGTACGTGGGCGACCGTAGCGGCACCATCTTCAAGATCAGTCCCAACCGCCAGATCTTTGTCTTTGCCACCCTCGAACCTTCGCTGGCCGCCTATCACCTGGCGTTCGGACCGGACGGCTGGTTGTACGTGACCGGCCCGACAACTTCCAGCTTCGATGCCGTCCACCGCATATCGAGTCAGGGCGAGGTCGAGGTTTTCTACCGCGGTCTGGGCCGTCCGCAGGGCATGGCATTCGATGAAGAAGGGCGGTTGTACGTAGCCTCGTCCACCGGCGGGCGCAAGGGCGTGGTGCGGATCACGCCCCAACGCGAGGCTCAATTGTTCCTTTCCGGACCGGGTATCGTCGGTCTCGCCTTCACCCCGTCGCGCGCCATGATCGTCGCCACCACCAATGCGCTCTATCGCGTCGACACCGGCATTAAGGGCCGTACCCTCATCGGATGAACGCCGAGATTATCGCGGTCGGCTCGGAAATGCTCACGCCGGATCGCGTGGATACCAACTCGCTCTATCTGACCGGAGAGCTCAATAAGCTGGGCGTGGAGGTGGTGTCGAAGACCATCGTCGGCGACGACCGCGACCGTTTGGCGGATGCCGTCGCACACGCCCTGCGCCGCTCGCCGGTGTTGATTCTTTCCGGCGGCCTGGGGCCGACCGAAGACGATGTCACCCGCGAAGCGGTGGCACAGGCGCTCGACCGCAAGCTGGTTTTCGACGCCGGGATTGGCGTAGCCCTGGAACGCCGCTTCGCCCAGCTCAAGCGGAAAATGGCGGAGAACAACCGGCGCCAGGCTTTCGTCATCGAAGGGGCTGCCGTGCTTCCCAACGATCGTGGCACCGCGCCCGGGCAGTGGCTGGAGGAGTCCGGCAGCGTGGTGATCCTGCTGCCCGGACCGCCCTATGAACTGCGCGCCATGTTCGAGCGGCAATGCCGGCCGCGCCTGGCGCGGATCGTCCCGCCGCTGGCGATTCGCGCCTGCGAAATGCGCGCCACCGGCATCACCGAATCGGAGCTGGATCAACTGATCGCGCCGGTTTATAAGAAGTACGACAACCCGGCGACCACTATCCTGGCCAGCGACGGCACCATTCAGATCCATTTGCGGGCGCGCTGTTCCTCCGTCGCCGAAGCCGACCGCCTTCTGGCCGAAGTGGCCGGTCCGATTCAGCTTTTGCTGGGAGACCGGATGTATTCGGCCAATGGCGATCCCTTGGAAGTGGTGGTGGGCGGCCTGCTCGTCCAGGCGCATGCCACCCTGGCCGTGGCGGAGAGCTGCACCGGCGGAATGTTGGGTGAGCGCATCACTTCGGCCGCCGGCAGTTCGCGCTATTTCCTGGGCGGGTTCGTGACGTATCAAAACGAGATGAAGGTGGAGCTGCTGGGGGTGAGCCCGGAAATCCTGGAGCGTTTCGGACCGGTCAGCGCCGAAAGCGCCGCAGCCATGGCGATGGGCGCCAGCCGCCGTACCGGAGCGACCTACGGGGTGTCCATCACTGGCGCCGCCGGCCCGGACCCGGTGGCCGCGCCGGACGGCCAACTCCTGCCCGCCGGCACCGTCTACGTCGGCATTGCCGGTCCCGACGGCGTGCGCACCGCCCATCGCCAGTTCCCCGGCGACCGGAAACGCATCCGCGTCTTCAGCACCCAACTGGCCCTGGATCTGTTGCGGCGGCAACTGGGCAAGCCGTAGGCGGTTCAGCTCGATGCGCCTCCCGGCCAACCCAGTCCCTCCAGTTGGTCGATGAGAAACCGGCGCATCGCCACCACGGTAGCTCCAGCGCGCATGAGGACGACCCCGTCCTCGATGGAAGCCACGCCGCCGGAAGCCTTGATGCCGATCGCGGCGCCAACCGTTTCCCGGATCAAGCCGATGTCGTGCACGGTCGCACGGCCCGGTCCGAAACCGGTGCAGGTCTTGATGAAGTCCGCGCCGCTATCCAGAACCAGCCTGGCGGCGGTGACCTTCTCGGCCTCGGTCAGGACGCCGATTTCAATGATGACCTTGAACGGGACCTGGAAAGGCCGCGCCACGTCCATCACCTCGCGGATGTCCCGTGTGACGCGCGCATACTCGCCAGCCTTGAAGGCGGCGATGTTCATCACCATGTCCAGGTCGGTCGCGCCGCGCCGGAGTCCCTCTTCGGCCTCCAGGCACTTGACGCGAGTCGTGGTGCCACCACACGGGAAGGAGATAGGGATCTGCGCCCGTACCTGGGAACCTTTCAATTCGTCCACCAGCGTGCCCAAGTGTTGCGGAAAGGAAACCACCGCGCGAAAGCCGTAATTTCTGGCCGCGCGGCAGGCTGCCCGCACCTCTTCCTCACTGGCCGTGATCGTAAGCGTTTCCGAGTAGTCGATTGCCGCCACCAGGCGGCCAATCTCTTCCGCTGCGATTTCGTGCATACGCTCCGATCATACCGCCTGGACTGTGGGATTGACGCAGCAACGATTTCCCATTGGCTGCGTGGCGGATGAGTTGAGACTCCGAACTCCCGATCTCGTGGAATTTGGGTTGAGCCGGTCTGTTGATCCGGAGGTGGGACAGACCATCGTCTTTCGTGGTCTGTCGGGCCCTCGCCAGGCCACAACCGTTTCGACGGACGACAATAAAACGATCATCTGTCCGGTCTGTTTGAATGTATAAGGGCTGAGATGGAAAAGGGTTCTCCCGAGCGCTACAATGCCGAGACCGGCTTAGCAGAGCCGGCTCAGAAACTTCGGACAGGAGAACCCAATGACTATCTGTCCCACCTGGTTTCCCGCACCGGTTCCCTGTCAGTTGGGTCAGCCAAGTTTCACCGGACGGTTCGGTGTAAACGACGACCAGGCCGATCGCCATTCCGAAATTCGCCGGTTTGGTATCATTGGGGCGATGTCACGTGGCGCGACCGACCGGGAAGCGTTTACCCGGACGATCGGGCAATACAAACAAAAGGGCGAAAAGGAGCTGCTCTCAACCGGCATTGTCATAGACAACGTATTAGTAAGGGAGCTCCGTGAAACGGGCTCGGATCTTAGGTGCGGCGTAAACCTCATCTGCCGCCCGGACCGGGAAGCCGTTAAGCGGATCGCGGCTATTCAGCGCCGGCTGTCCGAATACGAGCCCGCCCAGTATTACTGTCCTCCACGGGATTTACATTTGACGCTCGTCGAGATTTGTCACGGTCGAACCCAAGAGGACGCTAATCGAATCGCGATGGCGGTACGATCCCTTGCACCGCGGTTGTTCGAAAGGCAATCTCCGGCAGTCCTCGATGGGCCCATGCTGGCGTACGATAGCAGGGGCGCGGCGCTTAACTTCCTGCCTTGCGACGGACGGTTGCAGCATCTCCGTAAGACGATCCGGGAAGATCTCGCGCGTAACCGGGTGTCCATCGAGTCTCGATATCTACCCGCGTCGGCGCATATCACTTTGCTCCGATACATCGCACCGTTGACGACCCCCGCCGCAAAGTGGGTCGAGGTCCTCAACGGCTGCGATGTTAGCGTAGACACGCGCTGGGTTCTATCGCCGGTATGGCTAACATGGGGTGCAACCTGGTATGGCATGCACGGTCGAATCTCACGGTACGGGCCCATCGTTTGTGGGCCGCGGGATTTCTGACGTCCTGCGTCGCTTGTCTCCTGGAAGCTCAGGCCAGCGTCGCGCTCACCGGCAGTGTCGAGATCGGATCGGATCGGCCCGCCAGCGTCGCCGTGGCGTAGTATTCGACGTACTCGACCCTGTCCTCAAATGCCCCGAGCATGGCTTGGTAAGTCCGCCTTAGAACCGGATTCGCCGGTTTCGAGATCCACCCGCCGCCGCGCAGGCGCGTATGCACCGCCACGGACCGTACGTCTTCCAGGCCCGGCACGACGATCGTCAATCGCACTGTTTCCTGGCTGGCGAACAGAGTGGGCCGGGTCGGCAGGAAGATTCGCGCGGCCATCCGGTCGTCCGGTGCGATCGCCTGCGCATACATCTGTTCGACCTCGGCTGGAAGTTCCCCGAGATACTCCCGCATGGACAAGCGCATCCGCACGAGCGCCAGCCGGACCAGCTTGTTGTGCATCGAAGCGAGTTGGCCCAGGTCGTTGCGTGTGGCGACGATGCTCTGATAGTCGAGCATCGCGCGCCTCACTCGCGGCGCCAGCTTCAGCCATAAAGGCACGCATTCGTTGCGTACCGTGTCGGCCGCCTCGTCTATGTGGCCGGCTTTCTTCATCTCCGCGCAGTCTTTCAGAATGCGATCCATGCTGTGCGCCAGGTTGAAGGCCTCGGCGTACGGCACCAGGAATTCGACGTGCTTGGCGAGATACTCCAGACGCTCGCGCTCGTGGGCGCCGGCGGCCTGGTCCGCGATCGAGCGAAGCGCGCCCGCCACCTGTTTCTGCGATGCCATAATCCGATCCGAGGGGTGATACGGGTGCCAGTAAAGAAACCCCTCGTTATAATCGCCACTGAACTCGTGTTGCACTGCGTGGCCATCGGATGTCTCTCCCGGGTTCGTGCTCAGGAGTTTGCCGTCGCGGTCGGCTTCGGCCAGAATGCCGCCCAGCCTCGCGGCGCGGTCCCCGCCTGCCTGCGTGCGGGCGTAAGCGGCATAGTATTCGGGCGGTTTCAAGCCGGCGTCCCAACTGAAACGCGCCTGGAAGCCCGCGGTCGGATCCACGATCCGGTGCCGCCAATGGATTCCCAGCAATCCCTGGCAGCCGAATTGGGCGGCGCGGTTCATGTCCAGCTCGAACCGGCTGGCGCGCAACTGCGGGAGCCACATGGACGGGTCGTCCTCCAGCCACGGAATCGGCCACCGCTCGCGGCCTTCCAGCCTGGCGAAGGATTCGTGCACCGGGTCCCAGCCGAGCGAATCGTTCAGGCAGGAGAAGATGACGTCGCCCGGCAGGCTCCTGTGCAGGTGCTCGAAGTGCCGGGCAACGCCACCCCAGCCTGCCAGCACCAGCCGCTTGTCGGGAGCGTTGCGCTTGAGAAAATCATGGGCCTGTTGGAAGGGCGTCACGGACAGCGGGATACCGGTCTTGCGGCTCTCCCAGTTCATATCTTCGTCTTCCCAGAGCCACACGTAGTCGACTTGAGGATAGGCTTCGAGCAACTGTGCCAGGCGCACTTCGAGCATGTCCTTGGCGGTGCGGGACTCTATGTCGAAGCGCGGGCCCGGTTTTTGGTCCGTCTTGACCTCCGGCGGAAGAGCCCGCAGAATCTCATCCGGAATCTGGTACGGCTCAAAGCCGATGCCGGTCCTGATGCCCAGGCGCGCGGCATGATCGAAGCCCGCCCGCAGCAGGCTCCGCGCCCGCGCCGCCTGTTCCCAGGGATCCCGCGCCAGGCGCGTCGCGTCGCTGCCGAACACCTCGCCATCGAAAAACTGCGCGCCGCCCATGGTGAATCGCGACGTGCGCTCGGGCAGGTAGCCCCACCGATGGCTGGCGCTGTTGTCGAGAAACGACAGGTGGCCGACCCCGGCGTACTCGAACGACAGGTAGGATTCGGCCCACTGGTTGGCGCCCGTGTAGACATGCATGCCGAAGGTGTTGAACCTCATGCGCAGCATGGATTCGAAGTAGGCGCGGAAATCCTCTTCGTTGTAAACCGTAATGCAGTTCAGAAAGTCGGGCCAGGGCAGCAGGCCGCGCGTCGAGAAGCGGGGCGAGGCTTTCCATGGCTGGCCCATGGCGGGCACCACGGCCTGCTGGGACGGATCAATCGGGTAACTCACCCCGTCGATTCCGAAGAAGGCGCCCTGCCTCTCCAGAAATTCGAACACGGCGTAGAGCAGAGCCTGTTCGCCGGAGCCGCGCAGCAGGGCTTGGCCGTTTTCGTAGTGGATCTCGTAAGCCTCCGGGTTGGTGAGCCCGGCGTCGTCCACCCGCAGCGCGATGGCCAGGTCGCCATCGGTCGCGGCGGCGTCCGAGATTCGCGCCTCGGTGGCCGGAAACAGTCCGGCAAGTCCGCGCAACAGTTCGCGCTCCGCCAGACGCCGGCGAAAAGTAGCGCCGGCCGCGGGCCGGATCAGAATGCGTTTCGGAGTCTGTCCTTCGAGCGCCAGCATGGTACCGGCGGTCAGCACGCAATGGCGGAGGAACTGACGGCGGTCTTGAGTCATAAAAGGTCCTCAATGCAGTCCGTGAATGGTAACGACACCATGACGACAAGGCCGTGCTGTCGGGAACTGCACGGTGCTTCATTCTACAACCTGTAGCGTCTTCTTGCGTTTCGGTGTCCGCTGCGGGTGGTGAATCCTCCCAGGTCTTTTTTACTTTTCGCCGAATCCCGGATCAGCGCCTTCGTGCGTGGCCAAAGCAATCTGCTCCAACCAACCGTGACGCCCGTTGTACCAGAGCATCCACCGGTGGCCGTCGAAGACCGCGTAGGGCTTGTAGCAGGCGTCCTGATCGAAGGCGTCTTGTCCGGGCCGGACGATCGGGTTCCGAGGATTGCGCTGCCAGTTCGTGACGCCGTCCCGCGACCGGGCCACTCCGATCTGCGCGTGGTCGATATCGCGGAAGCCGATGTAAAACATGTAGAACCAGCTATCGAAGCGAAGTACCTGCGCTCCCGTCACGCGTGCCTGCTCCCAGACCGCCGCCGGATTGGGGCGGAAGACCGGATTCCCCGGGTCCTTGGTCCAGTGAAGGCCATCGGCGCTGGTCGCATAGCCGATGGCATCGGGTTCGTACTGCTCGCCGCCCGAATACCACATCCGGTACAGCCCGGCCGCTTCATCCCAAAGCACGTTCGGACACATCACCGCCGCTTTTTCCCACGGAAGATCGGGCGATAGCACCGGCGCTTCGCTCATTCGCTTCCACACTTTCCCGTCCGGACTGGTGGCATAGCCGATCCACGAGTGCTTGCCGCCGGCCTGGCCCGTATACCACATGTGGTAACCGTCGGCCTTTTTGAGCACGCTGGGGCGGTTGATGTCTTCTTCCCAGGCGGTTCCGGGGTTGGGTGAGAGCACGACGACCGGTTCGCTCCAGTGTATGCCGTCCGCGCTTTCAAACAGCGCGACGCTCTTCTTGGGGCGCCAGGAGCCCCACATCTTGTACTTCCCGCTGTCGGCCAGCACGGTGATGTCGAACACGGTGCCCAACTTCCCGCCAATGACGGGGTTTGCCGGCGATTTGACCCAGCCCGACGTGGTCTGCGGCAAATCCACCAAAAGCCATCCCAAGCTGGGGGCCGAACCGATTTCCCGCCCATCCGCAAATATGCGGAGCCCTTTGCCTCTCCGATACCGCGTGCCCGTCCGATCGTACAGAATGGTCAAATCCCAACCGTGATAGCGAACCGGGTCCAGGCAGAAGTACTCGATTGCTCCCTCGGGAATCAGGGGATTGACTTCCACCCGATTGTCCAGGCGCGGGCGCAGGCCCACCAGCCCGGTGATGACCAGATCGTTGTACGTGGAGTGATTGTAATCGCGGCCCCGGTCCTTGCCGCCCTTGGCCGCCTGTTGCTCCGGTGTCATCCGGTACAGCATGTCCCGGGCGATCCAGTTCCCCTTGAACGGATCCAGATCTTCGTCGATCCAGGGAATCGTCCGGCCGCTGGGAAGATTCATGTGCTGCGATTTGGTGTATGTCCGCAGCAGCGCCAGATAGTCCCGCCGGCCGACGTAGGTCTGTTTATAGTTATTGAGAAGGTTGGCCATGGCGGTCAGCGTCTGCGACGTGGCAAAGGGCCAGGACGGACCGTTCCACAGACACTCGTGCGGATTGGCGAACATAAACCGCGGGTTGCGCCGCTCCGCGGTGGTCGGCCCGAAGGACGCCGCGAAACCCTCGTCGTCGATCAGTTGCTTCCACGCCAGCTCATGTCCGGAAAGAGGGAGGTTGAAGTACCACGGGACAAACCCGATCTGTTCCCGGACGTCCACCCATTCGTGGCTGTCGCCCCTTGGGATGGTTTCGTAAAACCCTCGGGTCTCATCCCACAGTCGATCCTCCACCAGGGCTCGCAACCGCGCTGCTTTCATGCGGAAGTCCAGCGACAGGTTGTTGTTCCCGGCCCATTTTGCGATGTCTCCCAGCGCCAGAGCATCGCCGTACATGTAGCTGTTAATGGTAGGCCGGTATCCGCTCCCGCCAATCGAGATTTCCATCCCGTCGCGATCGTCGATCTGCCAGAACAGGCCATTGGCGTCCTGGTGCGTCTTTTCCCACGGCGCGTAGTTCTCCACCAGGCCGGGCAGCAGATCGATGGCAAGCTGCTGGTCCTGAGTCACCATCGACCAGGCGTGGATCGCGTCGGCCACCCAGAAGCTGTAGAGTCGTGGCTTAGCATCCGGCTTGAACCAGAACCGCGCGTACTCCCTGAGGTATTCCGTGTCTCGCAGCCAGCGGCCCTCGTAGAAGTGGTGCCCGGCGGAGGCGCTGACGGTATTTTGCGCTCCCGCCCAGGGCACGTCCGGCAGGAACTCCGTGATCACGAATCCTTCATGCGTCCCGCGGATATGCTTTCGGAATACCCACCATCGGAAGTAGTACATTTCCTCGATCGATTTGTCGGAACAGTCGAAGATGGGGACGTTTTGCTTCATCCAGTTCCAGGAATCGCCATTCGCGATCAGGTTCGTCCGTCCTTCCGGATCGTCCCGGTTGAACGCTTCAACGTAGTGGCGGAACTGTTCCGGCTGAAGGACTTCAGCCGATCCCGCGGGAACGGCAGGGGACGCCCACAGAGCGCCGCAGGCCAACATCGAAATGACTTTGCGCGATACCGTCATATAGAAATGACAGCATGATTCCGGCTCTCCCGGCGAACCGAATCGCGCCCGCTCCCGTCCTGCTGTCCCTGGCTGGACGTGCGAGCGTCCGAAATCAAGTTCCGCCCAGCGCCATCGCCCACCGGGACCAACACGCCGCGGCGGTGTATCCCGGTTACTATATGATGGGTCACACAGGCGGAGAACCGAGCTTTGAATGTCACCGGGCTTTTCGTACGCCGCCCCGGTCATGACCGCGCTGGTCGCGACCCGAAAGTCGCGAACGATTGTACGGAAAAGGAGAAGCTAATGGCAGATAATTTCTTGTCGCGTCGATTGTTCATGTCAGCCGCGGCGGCAGCTCCGGCAGTGCCAACCCTACTCGCCTCGGACAGAATTGCGATCTTCGATCCGCCACCCGCCCGGGTCCGCATCGTGACGGCGGCGGCCTCATCCGTAGTCCCGCCCCCCACCTACACGGCGGCGGAGATTCAACGGATCCAGTCCCAGGGCAAGGACGTTCAGCTTACGGTGCCCGCTAATGCCGGCGAGTTGAACCAACTGCTGCCCGAGGCCGATGTCGTTTTCGGCGCCGTCAACGCGGAGATGCTGGCGAAGGCCAGGAACTTGCGCTGGCTGCAGGCCACCGAAGGCGGTGTGGAGTCGGTCCTGTTTCCGGATCTGGTCAAGAGTAATGTGGTGGTGACCAACATGGCGCGGGTTTTCGGCCAGACCATGTCCGAGACAGCCATCGGGATGCTATTGAGCCTGACGCGCGGGCTCAATCAGTACTACATTCCGCAGTTCCAGAAGCGGACGTGGCATGCCGAGCGGAACCTGGTGGAGGTGGATGGCATGACCATGGGGATTGTAGGCATGGGCGGTATTGGGTCGGCCGTGGCCATGCGCGCGCACTATGGCTTCAACATGCGGATACTCGCCACGGATGCGAAACCCATGGCTAAGCCGGTCTTCGTGGACACGCTTCGGGAGCCGGCGTGGTTCATGGAGATGGTCCCGCAGGTGGACGTGCTGGTAAGTGCGGCGCCCTTCACCAGGGAGACCGGGGGGATGTTCGATGAGAAGGTGTTCCGGGCGATGAAGAAGACCGCGTACTTCATCAACCTGTCCCGGGGAGAGATAGTGCAAGAGAAGGCGCTCGTCCAGGCACTGAAGGAAGGCTGGATCGCCGGCGCCGGCCTGGACGTAGCGTATCCCGAGCCATATCCACCCACTGGCGCGTACTGGGATTGCCCGCACCTGGTCATGACTTGCCACACCTCCGGTTTCGCGCCCCAACGCCAGGTCCGCCTGGTGGGGCTGCTGGCCGACAACGTGCGCCGTTACTCGAGCGGCTTGCCGCTGCTGAACGTGGTGGACAAACAGCGCGGTTACTGATCGCGAAGAGATCTTATCGATGCAACCGGCACACCTGTTTCTTCCGGGTCTCCTGGCCGCCCCCTGTGCCGCGGGCTCGGGAGGGAGCGTTTACGTGGCCCGGCGCCGCGCAGCCTGCCGCCCTCGCCCGGTATGCCTCCACGCTGCTACACTGGGCCGGTTGTGGGAGCAACATCGGTTCATCCTTGCGTAATGGAAGGTGCCTTATGAAAATACGATTCTTCGTCGTCGTTCTGACACTGTTGTTCATGTTCGGGTCGCCGGTGGCACGGCCGCCGGCCGTGGGGCAGCAAGCACCGGCCCCGGAGATCCGTCCCGACCGGGCCCCGGCGGATTTGGCCGAAGAGCTCGCGCAGAAGCATCAGTCCGGTCCGCCGTTGCCGTACCGCTTGGTCGCCAACTGGCCAAACCTGCCGAAGGGCTACAACTTTGGCGAGTCCTCCGGGGTGGATGTGGACAAGCAGGATAACGTGTGGGTGGCTAACCGCGGGCACTGGCCCGTCATGGAATTCGACCGCAGCGGCAAGCTGCTTCAGGCCTGGAACGAAGACACGGTTCGGCTGTTTCCAGGGGTCGGCAAGGGCAGCCACGGTATTCGCGTGGGCCCGGATGGCAGCATCTGGCTGGTGGACGTCGACGGCCACCTCCTCTTCAAGTTCAGCCCGGAGGGGCGCCGCCTGATGACGATTGGCACTCGTCAAGGCGTAGCTAGCAACAACGACAGTCAGGTCGGTTTCAACCGGCCGACCAACCTTTGGTTCCTGCCCAACCGCCATTTCTACGTATCGGACGGTTATGGCAACTCGCGCGTAGTCGAGTTCAATTCCGACGGCGAGTACGTACGGCACTGGGGAACCCACGGCACCGGCGACGGCCAGTTCAACCTGCCGCACTCGGTAACGGTCGACTCCAAGGGGCTCGTGTACGTCGCCGACCGCGCCAACACGCGCGTACAGGTCTTCGATGCCACCGGCAAGTTCATCACCAAGTGGACCGACGTCGGTCAGCCCTGGGGGATCTACTACGTCGCCAAGGAAAACGCGATCTACATGTGCGACGGTTTGTACAACCGCATTTCTAAGCTAAGCCTGGAAGGCAAGGTTCTGGGGGTGATGAGCTCCTGGGGCAAGGCGCCGGGAAAGCTCGATTTTGCCCACGAAATCGCCGTCGATTCGGAAGGCAGCATCTACGTCGCCGAGATTAAGAACCTGCGCGTGCAGAAGTGGGCCCGCACCGCCGCGGCGAAGTGACCGCGGCGCTGTCGTGGAATGTGTGGGACGGACCATCGCTTGCCGTGGTCTGTCGGGCCCTCGCCAGGTCGCAACGGCTTGACAGACGACAAAAAACGATCGTCTGTCCCACCGCCCGACAAAGTTGTAGCGGGCGCAGATCGGGGACCGTGGCGGCGGCACTTCTATTCGATCTCCAGCCGGAACACCTCGATCAGTTCTCGGATCTGGGCCTCATTTAACGGACGCGGGTCCTGTCCTTTCAACAGGAGGAACAATTTGGCGGTCTCCTCCAGTTCCTCGATGGCATACACAGCCGCTTCGAGCGATGGGGCGGAGACCACGGGACCGTGGTTGGCGAGCAACACGGCGCAGTGCCGCGCGGCCAGAGCGCGGATGGCGTCCCCCAGGCGCGGATCGCCTGGGCGATGGTACGGGACCAGCGGAAGTCTCCCGATCTTCATCGTGAAATACGCCGTCAGCGGCGGCAGGCAGTTTTCGGCCGGCAGGTTCCGCATGCAGGATACGGCGGCGGAATAGGTGGAATGCAAATGAACCACCGCGCCGGCCGCGGCCCTCTCCTGGTACATGGCGAGGTGGAGTGGGGCCTCCTTGGATGGCGGTTCGCCGGAGACCGGATGCCCATCCCACGCGAGTTTGGAAATCCGCGCGGGATCGAGCCTGCCCAGGCAGGCGTTGGTGGGAGTGAGCAGCCAACCGTCTTCCAGGCGCACGCTGATATTGCCGCTGCTGCCAGCCGTGAGACCGCGATCGAAAACCGAGCGGCCGAACTCCGCCATCTCATCCCGCATCCGGCTTTCCGTCACGGCAGCCGGCTCCACGCTTTGAGGAAGAAATCGTCCGTGCCGAAATTTCCGGACTTGAGAGCCAGGGCCAGCGGCCTCTCGCCGAGGCTCACGGTCCATGGGACGCCGGGGTCGATTTCATCCCCGATGCGCAAGCCCTCCAGACGGAGCGCGCCGGCCACGGTGCCGGCGGTTTCTCCGCCCGCTACAATCAGCCGCCGGACGCCGCTATCCACCAGGCGGCAGGTGATAGCGGCGAGCGTGCTTTCGACCAGAGCGCCGGCACGTTCGGCTCCCAATTCGTCCTGTACCTTCTTCACCGCGGAGGGTTCGGCCGTGGCGTAGACCAGCACCGGTCCGCTGCCCAACCGGCCCGAGGACCATTCCACGGCCTCTGTCACCACATCCGCGCCGGCGGCTACCAGCAGCGGATCGATTTGGAAGGCCGGCGCGGCCTCCCGCATGCGCGCGACCTGGCGCAGCGTGGCCGGCGAGCAACTGCCCGAGATCACCGCCTCGAGTCCCTCGATTCGCGGCAACCGGCCGGCTGGTTGATCCGCGGCCAGCAGGCCCTGGGACCGGAAATTGGCCGGAAGTCCCATCGCGATGCCCGACCCTCCGGTCAGCAACGGCAGGTCGCGGCAGGCGGCGCCGATCGCCACCAGGTCGGCATCGGAGGTGGCGTCGACAATGGCGACCCCGGCGCCGCTGCTCCGCGCGTTGGCGAAGGCGCGCCGAATTTCCGCTTCCCCGCCCCGCACGCTCTCGAAGCGGACCAGGCCCACCGGGCGCGTCGATTGGCGCTGCAGCACGCGCACCAGATTCGAGTCCGTCATGGGCGTGAGCGGATGGTGCCGCATGCCGCTCTCCTGGAGCAGCACGTCGCCCACGAACAGGTAGCCGCGGAAGACCGCGCGCCCGTTGGCGGGGAAGGCCGGGCAGGCGATGGTGAAATCGGTTTCCAAGGCGTCCATCAGCGCCTCGGCGACGGGTCCGATATTGCCCCGGTCGCTCGAATCGAAAGTGGAGCAATACTTGAAAAAGAACTGACGGCAACCGGCATCGCGCAGCCATCGAAGCGCCCCCAGAGATGCTTCCACCGCATCGCCCGGCGGCGCCGTGCGCGTCTTGAGCGCAACCACAATGGCATCGACCGAGCCCGGCGGCGCCAGGCGCGGAACGCCGAACATCTGGACCGTCCGCATACCGTGCTTCACCAGCATTCCGGCCAGATCCGTGGCGCCGGTGAAATCGTCGGCGATCGAGCCCAGCAGCGGAGCCATCAGCGCTCTTCCCTTCGATCCTTGGGCAACTCGATGCCAGGGTACGTCTTGATGACCGCCGAATCGTCTTCTCCGCCGTGTCCGGCCGCCGCTGCGGCCAGAAAGATCTGGTGCGCGGCGGCGGTGAGCGGCAGGGGAAAGGACAGCTTGCGGGCGGAGTCCAGCACCAGGCCGAGGTCCTTGACGAAGATGCTCACGGCGGAAAGCGGCGTATAATCCCCGGCCAGAATGTGCGGCACCCGGTTCTGGAACATCCAGGAAGAGCCCGCGCTGTTGCCGATGACCTCGAAGAGCGTCGCCGGATCGGCGCCGGCCTTGATTCCGAGCGCCATGGCTTCGGCGGCCGCCGCGATGTGGACTCCGGCCAGCAGTTGATTGATCATTTTAACCGTGGAGCCTTGACCGGGCTTTTCGCCCAGGCGGTACAGTTTCCCGGCTATAGCCTCGAACAAAGGTGCGCATCGCTCAAAGGCCGCGGCAGGACCGGATGCCATCACCGTAAGCTGGCCTTCCCCGGCTTTCTTGACGCCGCCGGACACCGGCGCATCGATGTTGGTGAGGCCCGCGCTTTCGATGCGGCGGCCAAGATCGGCCGCGAATGCCGGCGGGACGGTGGAACTCGTGACGATCACCGAACCGGGCTCCATGCCCGCCGCCAGACCGCCGGCGCCGAAGATCGCCTCTTCGGTCTGCTCCGCATTGACGACAAGAATTATGACGGCGCGGCTGCGGCGTCCCACCTCACCCGGACAACTGGCGGCAACGCCGCCGAGTTCCTCGAACTGCCTGCGCGCTTCCGGGCGAACGTCGTAGCCGGACACGGGAAGTCCCGCGCGCAACAACGATCGGGCTACGCCCATGCCCATCGAACCGAGGCCGATCACGCCTACCGGCAGCCCGGCCTGACTGTTCTCAGGTCGCATTGGAGACTCATCATTCCTCATTGGAATCCGCTATAGAGCTATCTGGAATAAGAACGGCCGGGGGCCCAGGCGCCCCGACGTTGGATTTTAACGCCCATGCGATGACGGCCGCTGCAAGACAGGACCCCGCAAGCAAGAGTTGCGCCAGCGCCATGCTTCCCGTTCGGTCGCGAATGTGGCCGATCAGGAACGGACTGACATAACCGCCCAGGTTCCCTACCGAGTTGATCCAGGCGATTCCCGCCGCGGCTCCGGTACCCGACAAGGCCGCGGTCGGCAGCGACCAGAATACGGACTGGCCGCACATGATCCCGATCGCGCTCAAGCTCACCAGCGCGACCGCGAGCGTTCCGGAATGCCCCGCCACCGCGCCCACCGCAAAGGCCAGGCCGGCCAGGCCCGCCGCCAGTGCGACGTGTTTCCGCCGCTCGCCGGTTTTGTCGGAATGATGCCCGTAGAAGATCATGGCGGTCGCCGCAAGCGCCCAGGGAATGGTGGAAACCAGGCCGATCAGCCACGGATCCGGGGTAATCGTGTCCTTCAGAATCTGCGGCAGCCAGAACCAGAGGCCGTAGTTGCCCATCTGGAATCCGAAGTAGATGGCGCAAAACAGCCAGACCTTGCCGCTCCGGAAAGCGTCCGCAATCCGGTGCCGCGATGGGCCTTCGCTCTTCTTGACTTCTTCCTCTTCGTGGAGCCGCCGCACCAGATGGTCTCGTTCCCCTTCGCTCAGCCATTTGGCTTTGGCGGGCCCATCCACCAGGTAGAACATGGTGACCAGGCCCGCTATGGCGGAAGGGATGCCTTCGAGCAGGAACAGCCACTGCCACGCGCGAAGTCCTCCCACACCCGACATTTTCGCCATGATTCGCCCTGAGATCGGGCCGGCGATGACACCCGAGAAAGGAGTCGCGGCCATGAAAAGCGCCACGATTCTGGCGCGGTGTTTGCGCGTGTACCAGAACGTCAGGTAGAGGATCGCGCCGGGGAAGAAGCCCGATTCCACGATGCCGAGCAGCATGCGGATCGCGTAGAAGCTGGCCACGCCCTGGGCCAGAACCGTGCAGCAGGAAACCGCTCCCCACAGGACCATCAGTCCGCCCAGCCACAGCCGCGCGCCCAGCCGCTGCAGGATAATGTTGGCCGGCACTTCAAACAGAAAATAGCCGATGAAGAAAATCCCCGCGCCGATCCCATAGACGGTGTCGCTCATCCCCAGGTCCTGCTGCATTTGCAGTTTGGCGAATCCGATGTTGACGCGGTCCACGTAGGCCAGAATGTAGCAGGTGAAGAGAAACGGAATCAGGCGCCGCGTGACTTTGTTGTAGACTGTCGTTTCGAAATCCATAAGAATGCCGTTGGTTGCCGCGTCCGGATAGATCTTTCCGTTGCCCTGGTTATCTATCGGAGTGCTCCGCCATGTTCACCATTCTCGCCTTTCTGGCATGAAGAAGGGGACAAGCCGGTCGGCAAGCGTCGGCGGAGGACCTTGGGTTACTAACTGGCTGGTCGACCCATGGGTGTGGGGCGGGCAATCTTGCCCGCAGCCACGAAAAATATGCGGCATTAGGCTTCAGCCTGCGCAGGACAGGCCGGGAGAACCGGAGCTTGCACAAACCTGCCCAAACACGAAGCCAACCGCCGTTGCTGCTTCACCCCACCTTACATGGCGGAGCGGTCGCTGGAGGGCGGCACCACGCCTTTGATGCGGAGGTAGACGGAAAGGTAGCCGTACTCTTCGTTGTCGTGGATGGTATTGCGCATCAATATGGTAAGGCGGCCGGCCTGCATTCTGCCGCCTCCGACGGTATCGGTGGCATTGGCGTCGGTGGTCGCGTCCCAGGCCGCATCGCAAAAGTCGAAGGAAGATTTCAGCGCTGCCACGATGTCCGCCTTGGCGGTTTTGGAGGCGGCGTCCACAGACTTCTGTTCGCCCTTCGCCATGCCGCAATAGCGCATCTGGGTGTCGGCGATATGCGCAATGAGCGCGCCGAAGGTGCGAATATCGGGCGATGCCTTGAAGGCGTAGCTTTCTTCCGGCATCTTTTCCGCGGCTTTGACCAGATTGGCTTTGATGGCAGTATACAGTTGCTTGCCTTCGGCGGTCAGGCTGCGGGGGGCGGCGGGCTGCGCGGCCAGAGACAGGCAGCCGAAAGTGGCGGCGAAAGCGAACAGGGCGATTCGATGCATGGCGGTGTGCTCCTCCACGAAATGATACCCCCATTGCACGGTTTGCGGTAAGCTGATCGGACTGGAAGGGTGCGCGATATGGAAGTGGCGGAACTGTCAAAGTGGACGCCGGTCGAGGAAATTCGAGCGTACCGTGTCTCTCGTCGAAGAAAGGCGGACCGGGGGGTCGGCCGCTGACCCGGGGGTCCGCCCCACCAAGGGAGTTGCCGTGTTACCAAACCGAGGATTGCGAAAATGCCTGTTGTCGATTCTGGTGGGGGCGCTCGGGTGGGCGCAGCCGCTGATCGTCAGGACAGGCACGCTGATCGACGGCAAGGGAAAAGTGCTGCGCAACCAGGAAATCGCCATCGAGGGCGGGCGCATTACCGCCGTGGGCGCGGCGCGGCACAAGCCCGACTTCGACCTGAGCGCCGATACGGTAACGCCCGGCTGGATCGATACCCACTGCCACCCGGGCTGGTATTTCAACCAGGAGGGGCGGCTCGAAGAAGGACCGGGCCGCGGCTCGAAGACCACCCCGCAGCAGGCGGCGCTCTACACCGAGGCCAACGCCTACGCCATTCTGATGGGCGGTTTCACCACCATTCAGAGCCTGGGCCAGCCCATCGACGCCGACGTGCGCGACCTGATCGACCTGGGAAGGCTGGCCGGTCCGCGCATCCTCACCGCGCTGCGGCCCATCACCGAGAACAGCGGCACGCCGGAAGAAATTCGCGGGCTGGTGCGCCAACTCAAGGCGGATGGCGCCGACGAGGTCAAGCTCTTCGCCACCGCCAGCATCCGCGACGGCGGCAAGATGACCATGACGGTGGAACAGATCCAGGCCGCCTGCGGCGAGGCCAAGGCGCAGGGGCTGCGGAGCGTGGTGCACGCGCACTCTTCCGACGGGGCGCGGGCGTCGGTGGAAGCCGGCTGCACCTCGATCGAGCACGGCACGTTTCTGGACGACGCCACGCTCGAGCTGATGGCGGCGCGCGGGGTTTACTTCGATCCCAATTTTCTGGTGCTGCACAATTACCTGGACAACAAGCCCAAGTTCCTGGGGATCGGCAACTACACCGAGGAAGGCTTCGCGGCCATGGAAAAGGGCCTGCCGCTGGTGGCCGACGTCATCCGGCGGGCGCGCGCGCACCACGTCAGGATCGTGCTGGGAACGGACGGCGTGGCGGGAACCCACGGGCGCAACGGGGAAGAATTCATTTACCGGGTGAAGGACGGCGGCGAGACGCCCATGAATGCGCTGCTTAGCGGCACTTCGGTGGCCGCGGAATCGCTCGGACTGGCGGACCGGATCGGCGCCATCGCACCCGGCATGGAAGCCGACCTGGTGGCCGTGGCCGGAAATCCGCTGGAGGACATTACCGCCGTGCGCAAGGTGGTGTTTGTGATGAAGGCGGGCAAAGTTTACAAGTACGCGCCGCGGTGACGACGATCAGGCGGCCGGCCGAGTGCGAACGCTGCGGACGATGCGATCCCCGTCGCGCTGGCGGATGAGACGAAGGTCGTAGTCGATCTGCAGCCCGAGCCAGGTCTCCGGCGAGACACGGAAGTAGGTTCCCAGCCGCAGTGCCGTATCGGCCGTAATGGAGCGCGTGCCATTCACGATGGCGCCGATGCGGTTGGGCGGCACGTCCAGATCGCGAGCCAGTTGGTTGATGCTGATTCCCAGCGGCTTCATGAAGTCTTCCAGGAGAATCTCTCCCGGATGGATTGGATCGAGTCGCTCCATTGTCGTCTCCCCGCCTCCTTAGTGGTAATCCACAATTTCAACGTCATGAGCGTCGCCATCGAGCCAAGCGAAGCATATTCGCCATTGATCGTTGATCCGAATGCTATACGTCCCCGCGCGGTCGCCTTTCAACCGCTCCAGTTGATTTCCCGGAGGCACGCGAAGGTCTTCCAGCCGAAGTGCCCGATGCAAGTACAGAAGCTTCCGCCGCGCAGGCTTTTCGATGGATTGAAACCGCCTCACCATGCGGTCCTCAAACAGCGACGCAGTGTCCGAGCACTTGAACGACCGGATCAAAATCCCAGTCTATGACGCGCCGGGCATTATGTCAAGCGTAATAGTAAGCGAGGGGAGGGGGCCTACATTGTCGGGTCTGGCGGTCTTGGAGCAGAAAAACCTAGCTGGGTCAGAATCCAACCTTCGCCGGCTTTGGCGGTGGCTGGAGATTATCGAAATAGCCGCGCACCCCGTCCATCTGCATCAGCAAATGTGCTTTTTCGCAATCGCGAGTCGTTGACTGGTTCTTTTTGCCCGGTCACATAGCTGAACGAGGTCATCCGCGGCTTAAGCCTTGAATCCGACACCCGAAAGCTCGCCAGGTCCTCGCCGGACGCTCGCTGGAGAAGGTCCAAGATCTCATGGAAGTCACGTACGTGGACCTCCGTGACGGGGGTCGGAATGTTTTTATACATGGCTTCGAACTTGGCCCAGGCCAAGGCCCACTGTCTATCGTCCGCCATGGGTTTATCATAGCTCCCAATTCAAGTGTAGTTTCAGGCACTATCGTACAAGAACTCGCCTCGCAGTCGGCCCCAGTCGTTGGATTGTGCCACAGTTTGATGATCCATGAAATAGCGCCTGGAGACTCAGCGTATAAAAACGAACACTATCGATTTTGCGCCCGGCCTCCCGGAGGCAGCCGGAATGGCCTCGTTTGCGCGATATGCGGGCCGTCAAGGCGTCCAGGAGCGGGTTTTGGATGTCCAGTGCGGCCGGCGGCGAGCGTGGGCGCAATCGGCTCCGAAAAAGAAATGCTCACCCCGAAGGGTGAGCATTTATACCCCCTGTTCTCACAGGGTGATGTTCGATGGGAGAATCAGCTTCGACGGAATCGCAACCGTCAAAACTTTGTAGTTGGATCTTATTTCCCCTGGCGTCTCAAGTCAAGGAAAAATCGGGCGCGAAATTTCCGGCCGTAACCGCTTCAAATTTGGGAACTTGCGGAGAAGAGCACTTTTCCACAAGATACCCTCAGATGGCTCAAACCGCCTTCCGCGGCCTGAGGATTTCGCTCTAAGGCCCACAAAAGTAGCGGCTTATCGATGGCGATCGAGGTCATTCGAGGTGCAGGGTGATCATGGCGTCGGGCTCTTCGCCATGGCGAACGTAGCGCGCCAACGTCCGGAAGCCGCCCACCAGAAGTCCCGACAGGGTCGAGAAGCCGATCAATATCCCAATGAGAATAAAGATATTTATGATGAGATTGCCGATGTTGTCGCGCTTGGTCGGGATGTACTCGTCTTGGGTGATTTCGGCTTGATATCGGATTTCTCCTAGCAATCGTTCCGCCCGATCCGGGTCGGGCGGGGAGACGACTACGGCGATCAGCGGGCCGGTCCGCCTGGCCATTGCGCCCGGCAATTTTTGAAAATCGCCGATTCTCCGGATGGCGATTTGAGGGCTGGGATAGTCGAAAATGGCCAGGGTCATGTCGCCCTTGGGGCTGTGGAAGGCGCCGATCTGCACCTCGGTTCCGTAATGGAAAGCGGCGGTGGCGGGAGGGATGGCGGGGTCGAACTTGGCCAGCCCGGCGGCGCCGATCGCGTAACGCTCGCTGTTGGGCACCAGTCCCGTGGCCGGCAGATAACCTGGAAGAACCGGCAGGGTGGTGGCGTCGACGTTATTCAGGTTCTGAACCAGCGCGTCGAGCTCGCCGGCCTTGGGCTTGTAACCGGAAAACCGCAGCAAATAATTGCCGTGCACCAGCAGCAAGCTATCGGCGGTCTCGGCCGCCAGAGGAGCGGCTTTGGACGGGACCGACGCGGCGGGGCGCTGCCAGTCGAACGCGGCCAGCGACGCGGTGGTGTCGGCCAGCCGCCACACGGTGACGGCCAGGGTGGACTTTCCATTTTCGTAGGCGCCGGTTTCCGCGGATCGGAGGGCATATTCCTGCCAGACGGCCGGGTCGGTCAGCTCAGGGGCGCCGCTCGAAACGCGGCGATAAGGGCCGATGGTGCCGGGCAGAATCGCGGCCGCCGCCAGGGCGGGAAGCATCAAAATCGGGAGCAGACGCATAAAGGCGGTTACCAGTTGTCAGTTTACAACTGTCGGTTTTCAGCTTACGGACCGACAGCTTTCAGTCCATTAGACGCCGCTGGCACGGGCTCCGGCTTCACGAATTGGCGCCGTGGCACTTCTTATATTTCTTGCCGCTGCCGCAAGGGCAGGGGTCGTTGCGGCCCACTTTCTGGCCCGCGGAAACCGTCTGGGCGGTGGTGGTGCCGTCGCCACCCACAAACTGCAGGCCCTTCAACTCCTGTTCCTTCTTGCGCTGGATATTGCGGGTGAAATCTTCGATCGTGGATTTGGCGGCTTCGCGCTGCTGCCGGCTGGGTTCGGCGGAGGCAGCGCCGCCATAGTGCGGCTGTCCGGGCGCCTCGACTCCGTTGCCCTCGTCGTCTTCTTCATCGTCGGTGGGGAACGGAAGCGGGGGCGGCGCGCCGGCCTGGACCTGGAGGAAATACAGGTAGCGCACGTTTTCGTCCTCGATGCGGTCCATCATGGCGGTGAACAGCTCGTAGGACTCCTTCTTATATTCGACCAGCGGGTCCTTCTGGCCATAGGCCCGGTTGCCGATACCCTGTTTGAGCTCGTCCATCGACAGCAGATGGTCTTTCCACTGGTTGTCGATGACCTGCAGCATGATGATGCGCTCGGTCTGGCGCATGACGTCGGCGCCCACCAGGTCTTCCTTCTCCTGGTACTTCCGGCGGAGGTGATCGACGATGGCGTCCGCCATTTCGGCGCGCGTCAACCCGCCCAGCTCGGCGATATCGATTTTCGTGCCGAACTGCGAAAGCACATCGTTGCGCAGGGTAGCCAGGTCCCAGGTGTCGGGGTGTTTCTCCTCGGCGCAGTGCCGATCGATGAACGCCTCGACGATGCCGGTCACCATGTCCTGGACGCGTTCTTTCTGGTCCGCGCCTTCGAGCAACTGGCGGCGCATGCCGTAGACGGCCTGGCGCTGCTTGTTGTTGACGTCGTCGTACTCGAGCAGGTGCTTGCGGGCCTCGAAGTTCTGGAGTTCGACGGCCTCTTGGGCCTTGGCGATGCGCTTGGTGATGAGCTTGCTCTCGATGGGCTCGTCCTCGGTCATGCCCAGCCGCAGCATGAGCCTCTGCATGCGCTCGCCGCCGAAAATACGCAGCAGGTCGTCCTGGAGCGAAAGGAAGAAGCGCGAGCTGCCGGGGTCGCCCTGGCGGCCGGCGCGCCCGCGAAGCTGGTTATCGATACGGCGCGATTCGTGGCGCTCGGTGCCCACGATGTGGAGGCCGCCCACGGCAACCACTTCGTCGTGCTCCTTATCGGTTTGGGCTTTGGCGCGGGCGAAGATTTCATCCCACTGGTCGCGGCGCACGCGATAGAACTGGTCGTGATGGGTGAAAAAATAAAAATGCTCGTCGGCCACGTACTGGGCCTCATCCTCGCTCAGCCGCTCGGCCAGCTTATCCTTCAGGCAGGCGTCCTTGGTCATGAACTCGGGGTTGCCGCCGAGCAGAATATCGGTGCCGCGGCCGGCCATATTGGTGGAAACGGTGACCGCGTCGCGGCGTCCGGCCTGGGCCACGATGGAGGCTTCGCGCTCGTGGTTCTTGGCGTTCAGCACTTCGTGCCGCACGCCCATTTTCTTTAACGTCGCGGAGAGGCGTTCCGACTTGTCGACCGAGATGGTGCCCACCAGCACCGGCTGCCCGGTTGCGTGCACGGTCTTGATTTCCTTGGCGGCGTTGCGGAACTTCTCTTCCTCGGTGCGGTACACCACGTCCGGATTCTCGCGGCGGACCAGGGTACGGTTGGTGGGAATGACGGTGACATCCAGGTTGTAGATCTTCTGGAATTCGGCCGCTTCGGTTTCCGCCGTGCCGGTCATGCCGGCCAGCTTTTTATACATGCGGAAATAATTCTGAAAGGTGATGGTCGCCAGGGTCTGGTTTTCGCGCTGGATCTTGACGCCTTCCTTGGCTTCGACGGCCTGGTGAAGACCGTCCGACCAGCGCCGGCCGGGCATCAGGCGTCCGGTGAACTCGTCCACGATGACCACTTCGGGGCCTTCGTCGCCGTCGTGCACCACGTAATCGCGGTCGAGCTGGTAGAGCACATGGGCCCGCAGCGCTTGTTGCACGTGGTGATTGAATTCGATATTGGCGGGGTCGTAGAGATTACCGAGATTGAGGAGCCTTTCGACCTTCCCCACGCCCTCTTCGGTCAGCGCGGCGCTCTTATGCTTTTCATCGATGGTGTAATCGCCGGTGGTGTACTTTTCGCCCGGCTCCTTGCCTTCGATCACTTCGCCGCGCACCAGCTTGGGGATGATGCGGTTGATCTTATAGTACTTGTCGGTGGATTCTTCGCTGGGGCCGGAGATGATGAGCGGGGTGCGGGCTTCGTCGATGAGGATGGAATCGACTTCGTCGACGATGGCGTAGAAATGCTCCCGCTGCGTGCAGTCCTCCAGGCGGAACTTCATGTTGTCGCGCAGGTAGTCGAAGCCGAACTCGTTGTTGGTGCCGTAGGTGATATCGGCGGCGTAGGCTTCCTTGCGCTCGCGGTCGTCCAGATCGTGAACGATCACACCCACCCTCAGGCCGAGGGCCTTGTACAGGCGGCCCATCCATTCCGAGTCGCGCTTGGCCAGGTAATCGTTCACGGTGACGAGGTGAACGCCCTTGCCCGCCAAGGCGTTCAGATAGCTGGGGAGGGTCGCCACCAGGGTTTTTCCTTCGCCGGTTTTCATTTCGGCGATTCTGCCTTTGTGCAGCACCATGCCGCCCATCAACTGCACGTCGAAATGGCGCATGTTGAGAACCCGGCGGCCGGCTTCGCGGACCACCGCAAAGGCGGGAATCAGCAGATCGTCGACGCTCGCGCCCTGGGCGATTTTTTCCCTGAATTCGATGGTCTTGGCGGCAAGGTCGATATCCGACAACTCGCGCATGGAGGGCTCGAGATCGTTGACCGCGGCCACTTGCGGCAGCAATTCCTTGATCTCGCGTTCGGTCTTGGTTCCGAAAATCTTTGCCAGAATGGCATCAACAATCATGCTGAGGTCTCGATACGGCAGGAAAGCCGCAAATACTATCTTACCCCGTCCATGAGACGGAGAATGGGGCGCGGCATTAGGGCGGTACCCGGCCGCGGCGGGTACGCCGGGAAACCGCGCTGCGGGCGTCCGGGGGTTGAGCCCGTGTCTTGTTTTGACGGGTGTATACTACTCAGGAAGCTGGAAGCCAAGAACGGAAATTCCGGACGGTTTCGGTCTTCCGGGTATCGCCTGGCATGGAGGTGTAAGTGCGCTTCGGTACGGCAGTGGTTCTATCTACGATTTGTACGGTGCTGGCGCTCGCGCAGACCGCCCTGACGAACGATTCCGTCATCAAGATGGTCAAGGCGGGACTGGGCGACGACGTCGTGGTCAGCATGGTGAAGGGCCAGCCGGGAGGGTATTCCACCGGCCCCGACGATCTTATTGCGTTAAAGTCCGCCGGGGTAAGCGACAAAGTAATCGCAGCCATGGTGGCGCGAATGAGCCCCGGCGCCGGGGCCTGGTCTACACTCCCGAGGGCGTCGCGATTACCGAGTACCAGTTACTCCGGCTTCACGACTCAAAGGATGGGCGGGAATTCCGCACCGTTACGGGAGGCGTCATGCACGTTTCCGGCGGCGCCACGCGCGACTTAGTCCCGTTCGAGAGCAGGAAAATCGCCCCTCGTACCTATGAGATCGTTCTGCCGAACCTTGGCTCGGGCGATTACGGCCTCTTGCCTCCGACGGCGGGAGACGCGACCGGGAGCTCAGGGCGAATCGGCAAGATCTACTCCTTCAGGCTGCTCGAATAGCCTAGGTACACAGCTTCATAAGTTCGCTAACGTATTTCCGGGCAACCGCTCCCTGGCGGTCGCGGCTCGGTTTCGCTTGTTTCCGAGCCGCGACCGCCAGGGAGCGGTTTTCTTATACTTGGCCCCCGAGCCAGGTATCCCACACGCTTCCCAGGCCTCCTGCCGTACAATTAGGTCAGTATAAGGGAGGGAAGCCCAATGCCAGAGTCAAAAATCGTCAAGTCGGAGGCGGAATGGAAGGCCGAGTTGCAGCCGGCGGAATTTGAAGTGACGCGCAAGGCGGCCACCGAGCGCGCCTTCACCGGCAAGTATTGGGACAATCACGAAGCCGGAGTCTACCGCTGCGTTTGCTGCGGCACCACGCTGTTCCGGTCGGATGAAAAGTTCGATTCCGGCACCGGCTGGCCCAGTTTCCATGCAGCGGCGGTACCCGAGAACGTGGAGACGGAGACGGACGCTTCGCTGGGGATGCGGCGCACCGAAGTGTTGTGCTCGAAATGCGACGCTCACCTGGGTCACTTGTTCCCGGACGGTCCGGCGCCCACCGGATTACGGTACTGCATCAACTCGGCGGCGTTGCGCTTCGAAAAGGCGAACGTGGAGTAGGCCTTTGGCCTGCCACTGCCTGCTGGACGCAATCGCCGCGGCAGGCTTCCGGCGGCTTGCGCTTGCTACCATTGGCTCATGGGGCACCGGGCGCGCGGGACTTCGCGCAGGGCGTTTCTGTTTACGGTTGGCGCCGGTGCACTGGCCGGGGCGGAGGGCGACAAGGGCCGCGGCTTTCCGTCCGAATGGCGCCGCTACGCCGATCCCACTACCGAAGCGGACGTTTACCGGCTCACGGATCCGGCGCATCGGGCGTTGTTGCCGGCGTATTACAATCGCGCCATTGCGCGCTCCAGCGGCTGGCTGGTATTTGCCGGCGACCGGGAAGGCTCCCAGCAGGCCTACCGCATGGATATGAAGAGCGGCGAGACGCGACTGCTCACCGAGGCGGAGGACCTGGACGCCGCCACGCTCACGCTGACTCCCGACAATCGCGAGCTCTGTTTCTTCGCCGGGCGCTCGCTGCGGCTGCTTTCGCTCGCAACGCTGCGCGAGCGCGAGATCTATCGCATCGCCGAGGGTTGGGAACGGGGCGCGGGGCTGAGCGTGGGTGCGGACGGCACGCACGCGACATTTGTGGAGTGCCGGGAAGGCGGATCGCGGCTGCGCATGGCTCCGCTGGGCGCCGGCGCGGTACGCACGCTCATCGAAGCGCCGGTCGAGATGAGCCATCCGTTGCACCGCCCGGGCCGCGCCCAGTTGTTCTACCGGCGCGGCGACGGCCTCTGGATGGCGAGCCTGGACGGGAGGGAAAACCACCGGCTGAAGCTGGCGGCGGGGGGCGTGGCCTCGGCCAACTGGTCTCACGACGGACGCGCCATTCTCTATCTCAACCTGCCCGAAGATACGCATCAACTGCACGCCATTCGAGAGTTTTCGCCCGATACGGCGACCGACAAACTGGTGTCCAAGACCAGTCAGTTCGCCAGCTTCGCCGCCAATCGCGATACTTCGGTATTCGTCGGCGCGAGCGCCAATAAGGCTTCGCCCACCGTGTTGCTGCTATTGCGGGTGACGCAGCGCGAAATGACGCTGTGCGAGCACAAAGCGGCCGACCCGGCAGCCGTCGCGCCCACTTTTTCGCCCGACAGCCAGCGCATCTATTTTCAGAGCGACCGCGAAGGCAAGCCCGCCATCTACTCCATGCACGTCGACCGGCTGGTGGAAAAGACCGGCGTGGAAGCGCCATAGGCGGGACACTCGCCGTTTGCCATCTGTCAGGCGGGTCGTCCGGCGCGGAGGCGCGGCAGACGACAGAAAACGATCGTCTGTTTGAATGTCCACCTCCGGCCTACCGCCGCCGGAAGGTATCGCCCGGAATCCAGTCCGGGAGCTTTTCCTGGTTGGCGACGGTGGCGCCGAGCAGGAAGCCGTAATCGGCGGCCTGGGCCAGCGCGGTGAAGTCCCAATCGTCGTGAAATTCGTCCGACGGCTGATGGTAGTGAAGGGTGTTGTATTCCTGGAAAAGACGCTCGCCGTAGCCGGCCGGCTCGCCGTAGAACCCGGTGCCCACGCCGATCGAAAAGGCGGGGATACCGGCGCGGGCGAAGGAAAAATGGTCGGAGCGGAAATAGTGGCCCTGTTCGGGGTGGGCATCGGGCTTGACGGCCAGATTCATGCGGCGGGCAATGGCCAGGGCTTCGGCGAGCGCGGTGGTACGCTCGGCTCCGGAGATGACGATTTCCCTGGCGCGTCCCCAGGGATAAACGGCATCGTAATTGAGATCGATGGCGGTCTTCTCGGCTGGAACCAGCGGGTGGGCGGCGTAATACTCGGAGCCCTTCATGACGCCCTCTTCGGCGGTGACGGACAGGAACAGGGCGGAGCGCCTGGGTTTGTGCGGCAGCGCGGCCCAGGCGCGGGCCAATTCCAGCAGGATGCCGCAGCCGGTGGCATTATCGATGGCGCCGTTGTAGATGCTGTCGCCGTTGACCGGGGCGGCAATGCCGAGATGGTCCCAATGGGCGCTGTAGACGACAAATTCGCTCTTGAGGTTGGGGTCGCTGCCCGGCACCATGGCGGCCACGTTGCGGGTGCGGATCTCGCGCACTTTCGAATGGATGCGGCCCTCAATGCGGATGCCGAGGGGGACGGGTTTGAAGTCCGGCCGGTCGGCGGCGGCCAGCATCCCGTCGACGGTTTGGCCGGCCAGGCCGAGCAGTTTTTCGGCGGCTGCGCGAGATAGCCATCCCTCCAGGGCCAGGGCCGGCTCGCCGGCGGCGAGTTTCAGAAACGGTGTTTCGCGGCCCCAGGAACTGCGTACTACGTCCCAGCCGTAGCCGGCGGTTTGATCGGTGTGCAGAATCAGCACCGCGCGGGCTCCGCGGCGCAGTCCCTCTTCGTATTTGTAGACCCAGCGGCCGTAATAGGTGAGTGCCCGGCCATCAAAAAATTTCGGATCGTCGCTGGGCGGTTCGTTGGTAAAGAGTACCAGTACTTTGCCGGTAAGGTCCAGGCCTTTGAAATCGTCCCAACTCCACTCCGGCGCGCGGATGCCGTGTCCCACGAAGACGGCATCGCCTTCGAAGCGGGTGTCCGGGCGCTGTTCGGCGCCGACACCCACGAAATCCTCCAGCCAGGCGAATTCGATTCGCTTTCCATGGGCTTGGGCGGAAAGCTGCGTGCCGGCGTCACCTTGAGTTTCCACACCGACCAGCGGAACTTCCTGATAATAAGAGCCTTGTGGCCATACCGGCTGAGCGCCGGCCTGGGCGAACTGGCCGGCAAGATATTCGGTAGCCAGATCGCCACCCCTTTGTCCGACCCCACGGCCTTCCAAAGCGTCGCTGGAGAGGAAGCGGACGTCCTCGCGAATGCGGCTGGCGGAGATGGAGCCTTCCTGGGCCAGCAGCAGCCCGGCCGCGGAAACCATATATACGGAGAAAGTTGCGCGCATGAGGCTCACGGTAACATAGTGGCAAGATTGGGAAAACATGTCCAAAGTGTTTAAAACTTCTACAATTCAAGATGGTTTTCCGAGGAATTTTCTGCGAACCCGGCCATCAACCCTCCCGCTCCTGATAATGTGTTGTTCGGCACTGGTACCAAAACCTCGTAACCTGTTAATAAATATCGGTCGTTTTTGGCAAGTCCATATTGACAACCCCTGGCGTTCTGGTAGACTCGATTTATAAGTGCGGCAGGAGGACTGCAGCGCTCGGATTTTGCTAACGGTTTCGAAATTCTCTTTAGGAGGAGACTTTCTCAATGATAAAAAAACTAATGTTTGCTTCCGTGCTCGGAGGATTGCTGTTGATGGGCACGGCGCAGGCAACACAGATTGTTCAGGTTTCGGACGCGAACGGGGCTCAAGACTTCACTCTGACCAATTCCGTAACTAGTAACGCGCTTGTGACAACGACCGCCAGCGAGCCGGTCTACGTCATATTGTCGGGCGCGATCGGTATCCCGGACAATGTTCCACTCCCCGGTACTCTGACCGTCACCGGCGACTCTACCGTGAATCCAGCTCAGATTATCACCGGCGCCGACCTCTTACAAACCGGGTACACGGGTGGCAGTTTCAATGTTACCGCGACGGGCTATGGAACGGTCCTCAGCGGCACCTTTGGCAACCTGGTTGGTGGTTTGGTTCCGCAGAACTCGGCCCTTAGCGGCACGGAGAACGGCAGTTCCGTGGAGATTGGCGACTCGGATGGAGAAAGCAACCCTGGCGAGGTTGTCTTCAACAGCACCTACTTCGCGATTGTCCCGGGTACTGCGGCTCTGTCCTTCTCGCTTTCCAACGTGAGCGACACAGCCGGTGGCGTCGGTTTGAGTCTTGATTCCAATAACTACGTGCAACCCTTTACCGCCGCCGGTACGGGCACGTTCTCGGCGTCGCTCTCTTCCTCGGGGGTCCCGGAACCGGGTACGCTGGCCCTGTTGGGCTCCGCACTGGTTGGCTTGGGTCTGTTGGGACGTAAGCGAGTTCGCCGCTAAAACAAAATATTCCGAGCCAAGTCCTCTCAAAGACCAGAGCGCCAATGAGCGCTCTGGTCTTTTTGTGTTTTTATGCCCCGCGGCAAGGCTGTTCAGTCGAGCCAGGCTCGATTACCTGCCTGGCCACTTTACGCTTAGCCGGTTTGCGCCGGCGTCCCAGAGCAAGAGCGCCGTGTCCGGCCCGGCGAGGATTTCAGGTGCTCCGGGATCGTCGGCATCCTGTACCGGCAGATCGGGACGGTGGAGGAAATAGCGGAGCGTACCGGCAACGCCCCACGGCTCGAAGCCCGCAATCCTTCCTTTGTAAACAACCGTGCCAACCACCGGTTCCTGCAGCGCGAACTGGCGGATGGCTTCCACCCAGATTTCGACCCGTTGGTCATGGGCGAGGGTGACGGCGCGGCGAAGACGCAACTCCCGCAGATCGGCCGGGGCCCATAGCACCAGAAATGCTGCCAGCGCCGCCGGGGGCGTCCCCTCCGCTATGCCGGACAGCGCCAATGCCAGGCCGCTGAAGGGCAGATAGCAGTAAGCCGAAAGCAGGCGGCCGGGCAGAAACAACAGCGGAAAGAAGAACACCAGCAGCACGACTGTGCCCAACCAAACGCGAGGCCGGCGCCACACCAGCACGGCCAGCGGCGCCAGGAACCCCAGGTATGGGACCAGGAACACGCGCTGCGCATAGAACTGGCCGGTCTTGGCCAGGGCGGCGGCGGTGAAGCGCAGGGTGTAGTTGTTGTCGCGATTGGGATTGAACAGGATTCCCTGCGCGCCGAACGAAAGCGATACCGCCAGAAAGGGCAGCAGCCGCTTCCATCGGCGTCCGCCATACCAGAGCTCATAGGCGGCCAGCGCCACGGGCAGCATGACCGCCAGTTCTTTCGATTTATACGCCAGCCAGAAAGCGGCGAAACTCCACCACCAGCGCGCGCTGGCATACAGCAGCAGGCTGGCCAGAGAGAAAGTGCCGCACAGGACGTCGAAGACGTACATGGGCTTCCAGAAATCGTCGAACAGGGCCATGTGGAGTCCAAAGAACAGGCAGGCGGCCGCGGCCGGCAGTTTCGACGCGCCGAGCTCGCGGGCCAGCAGCCAGAGCAGCCACACGTTCAGCAAATGGATGGCTTGCAGGATGGCCAGATAGACCGGAAAATCCAAACCGGCCACCGGCTCTAGCGCATGATAGAAAAAGTGCGGCACTGGCCTGAAATTGTCGGTTTGGAAGCGCGGGCTGAACACGGCCGCGAGGTAATCCGCGGCGGGCAGGCGCGGCGCCCAGGACAACGTTTCCAGATCGTCGGCCTGAAAGTAGCCCCGATACGACGCTCGATTCATCACCAGGAAGAGGGCGGCGAAAAGCGCGAACAGGACGAGGCCGCGGCGCTTGGACATGTTCCCTATTCTAAGCGCGCCAATTCCGGGCGGGTCGCGTATTTCGCATTTTCTTCGCCTGCGATACACTGAAAGCCGATGCGCCAGATGCGTCTTCTGATCGGCCCGGCAGGCTCCGGCAAAACCACCCGGGCGCTGGATAGTCTGCGCGCGGCATTGCGCCGCAAGGAAAGCGGCACGCGTTTGCTGGCGCCCACCGCTACCCTGGCCATGCATCTGGAAAATCGACTGGCGCGTGAAGGCCTGGTGTTTCGGCCGAGCGCGATTCAAACGTTGCATGGGTTCGTGGAGGCGTGGTGCTCCGGCCTGGCGGAGGTGACCGATCCGGTGCTGGCGATGGTGGCGGCAGAGGCGGCGCGACGGGTGGGCCGGCCGGAGTTTGCCGGGGTCGCCGGAATGGCGGGTTTTCATTCGCAGTTAGCGCGCGCGGTGGCGGAATTCTCCTCCGCCGGTTGCGATGCCGCCCGCCTGGGACAAGTGTTGGCGGGGGCGCGGTTGGCCGGCGACGCTCCTTTGGCTCACGCTTTCACCCAGGTATACCGGGAAGTGGAGCGGCTGCTCGATCGCGCCGGCATGGGGTTGCGCTCGCGCCGTCTGGAACGCGCCGCCGAGCGCATTGCCGCCGAAGGGTTGCCCGGCGTGGAGGCTATCTGGCTGGACGGCTTTCACGCTCTTCCCGAACCGGAATTGCGGGTGATTGCCGCGCTGGCGGCGCATGCCGGCGTCACCATCACGCTGGCGGAGGGCGAAGCCGGCGACGGCTTGCGCGCGCGCCTCGCCGGCCTGGGCTTCCGCGAAGAGCGGTTGCCGGCTCACCGGCCGGCGCCGGCCCGCCGGTTGGTGCGGGCGGCGTCGCCGGAGCGCGAAAGCGAAGAAATCGCCCGCCGCATCCTGCAGCAGACGGCGGCGGGAAGGCCGTTCCGCGAGATCGGCGTGATCGTGCGTTCCGCCGAAAATTACGTCCCCCTGTTGCGCACCACCCTGGAGCGCTTCGGCATCCCGGCTCGATTCTACTTCGATCAGCCGCTCGGCGAACATTCGGTAACGCGTTTTCTCATGGCCGCGCTGCGCGCCCTGGCGAGCGGCTGGGATTGGGAGCGAACCCTGGCCGCGGTGCGTCTGGCCCCGCGCTTCGCCGAATCGAATGCGGCCGACCGCTGGGACTTCGCCGTGCGGGAAAAAATGCCCGGCTCGGGCCTGGGCGGCCTCAGGGAGCTGGCGCGGGAATGCGGAGCCGAGCGTCTGATCTCCTTCATGGAGCGCATGCGGGCGCTGGAAGAATGGCAATCGTTCACCCTTTCGCCGCGGGACTGGGCGACGCGCTTCGCGGAACTGACGGGCCTCGTCCGGCCCCTCATGGCGGAGCGGATCGGCCGCCAGGCTGCGCTTGAATACCGCGCCCAGGCGAGCGCCATGAAGCTGTTCGAAGAGGCGGCCAGCGAAACCGCCGCCGCGTTGTCCGCCACCGCGGACGTGCCCGGGCGCGAACTGGATCTCGCCGAATTTCAGGCCGCCTTCGAGACCGTGATTGCCCGCAAGCCTTTGCGCCTTCCCGACGGGCGCCGCAACGTGGTTCACGTGCTGCCGGCTTTCGAGGCGCGGGAGTGGGCCCTGCCGGTGGTATTCGTGTGCGGGCTGGTGGAAAAGCAGTTCCCTAGTCTGCGCCGCCCCGATCCGTTCTTTCCGGATAGCGCGCGGCGGCGGCTGGGCGCGGCCGGAATCGGGGTGCGCAGCGGCGAGGAATTCGAGCGGGAAGAACGGGCCCTGTTCGACGCCGCGATCAGCCGCGCCACCGTGCTCGCCACCTTGAGCTATCCCGAGTTCGACGAGCGCGGCGAGCGCAACCTTCGTTCACTGTATTTGGAGGATCTGCCGCTGGCCGAAGAGACGGCGCGCCCGGCACGCCCCCTTCCGCCACGCGTGGTGACGGCGCCTTCCGGCCAGGCTATCGCTGCGCCAAGGTTGCTCGCGGCGCTGGCCGAGCGCACCGCCATGCTCTCACCCACCGCCCTCGAAACCTATCTCAACTGCCCGTTCCAGTATTTCGCGCGGCAGACGCTCCGGCTGGAGCGGCGGCCGGAATCCCCGGAGAGGCGGCTGGACTTTCTCACTCAAGGTAACATCGTGCACCATACCCTGAAACGCTGGTATGCCGAGGGAGGGAAAATCGCCGCGCTGTTCGAGGAAGAGTTTGCCGCCGTGCTGGAAGAAAACAACGTTCCGCTTCTCTATCACACCGAGCGGCTGCGCAACCAGATCCGCGACGACCTGGCGAGGTTTGCGGACGACAGCCGCTGGCGGCGCGAAGACTTCGCCTCTCGGGTAGAGGAGAAGTTCGAGTTCCGGTTCGACGAAACGCTGGTTCTGCGGGGCAAGATAGATCGTCTCGACACCGCTGGGGACGGCCGCGCCTACGTGGTCGATTACAAGTACAGCAACCCCGCGACCACGCGCGGCAAACTGACCGATGAGAATCTGCTGCAGGCTCCGCTCTATGCCATGGCCGCCCGCGAGCAATTCGGAGTTCGGGTAACGGGCGTCTTTTACCTCGGCCTGAAAAAGGAAGTCAAATATGTGGGCTGGAGCGAAGACGGGTTCTTGGATAGCCTGCCGATGCCGGACGATTGGCTGGCCGCGGCCCGCCGGAAGACGTTGCGCATAGTGGAGGAGATCCGCTCCGGCCGCGTGGAGCCCAATCCCGCCGATCCGGCCAAATGCCGCCAGTGCGATTACCGCGATGCCTGCCGGTTCCGCGCCGGGCGCGCGGCCGTGGAGGGTGCTGGCGAATGAGCCCGGTCGAGTTTACTCCAGCGCAGACCCGCGCCATCGAGGTGTCCGAACGCCGCCAGGATACCTGCATTGTGGCCGGGCCCGGTTCCGGCAAAACCACCGTGCTGGTGGAATATTTTCGCCGCCTGGTGGAGGCGGGCGCCGACCCGCTGCGCATTCTGGCCATCACTTTCCCCGAGAAGGCCGCCGCCAACATGCGCAAGAAACTGGCTGGCCAGTTTTCGGAACAACCCGCAGTGCGGGGGGCATTGGAGCGGGCCTGGGTATCCACGGTGCATGGCTTCTGCGCACGGCTGCTGAAAGAGAACGCGGTGGCGGCCGCGGTCGATCCCGAATTCGCCATCGCCGACGAGCGGGAGGCGGTCCGGCTGCAGCATGAAGCCATGGCCGAAGCCCTGGACGAACTATTCGCCGCCCGGCCCGCCGAAGTGCGAGCCCTGATCCGCGCCTTGGCGTCGTTCGAGTTCGAAGAAGCCATGCTGGGAGCCTACGACGCCATGCGCGGCGCGGGTCTGGACATCCAAAGCGTGGCCGCCAGGCCGGCTCCCGCCGACGATACTCTGGACCGCATCGAAGCCCTCGCGGCCGAGCTCCGGGATGCCGGACCCGATCGTTGGGATCCGGCGATTGGCGAACAACTGGAGGCCGCGCGCGAGGGTGTCGAGCGGCTGCTCGATGGCCGCACGCCGCGCGAGAAGTTGGCCGCCATCGAAGCTTTTTCCGTCGATATGCGTCGCGGCAAGAGGAACCATCCCCTCCGCCCGAAGCTGATCGAGTTGAAGAAACTGATTAACGAGAGGGCCGAGCGCCCGCTGCTTACCGCCCATCACGCCCCCGAACGGGGCACGCTGATGGAAGTTTTGCGGCGATTCGACCGCATCTACCGCGACCGGAAGGCCGCGGCTGGCCTGCTCGATTTTGCCGACCTGGAGGAGGCCAGCGTCCGCCTGCTGGAGCGGCACGCCGACACGCGCCACCGCCTCGAGGCGCAGTTCGACCACATCCTGATGGACGAGTTTCAGGACACCAACGGGCAGCAGGCCCGGCTGCTGGAACTGGTGCGCGCGCCCGGCCGCTTCTACGCCGTGGGCGACATCAACCAATCGATCTTCGGGTTTCGCCACGCCGAGCCGGAGGTGTTCCGCCGCTATCGCCAGGAAGTGGCCGGCCGCGGCGAGCGCGTGGTCGAGCTGGCGGAGAATTTTCGCAGCCGCGCCGATATCCTGCGCGCCGTCGAGACCGTGGCCGCGGACGCCGCGGGCATCGAACGGCGAAACTTCCAAGCGCGGCGAGACTTCCAGGAGCCCCGCGAGGTGTGCGTCGAGGTGGCCGCGTTCACCGCCCCGGATACCGGCGCGGCCCAGGCGATCGAAGCGCGCTGGATCGCGCGGCGGATTGTCGAGCTGGTTTCCGAAGAGCGCTTCCGTTTCGAGGACGTGGCCGTGCTGGTGCGCAATACCGAGGTTTTGGGCACGCTGGCGGACGCATTGGACGAAGCCGGCGTCCCGTACGCAGTCAATCGCGGCAAAGGTTTTTACGAGGCCGGCGAAGTCGCCGATCTCTCGAACCTGCTGCGGGCCGTCGCCAATCCCCGCGACGAAATCGCCCTGGCGGCCGTGCTGCGCTCTCCGCTAGCGGGCGTCTCCGGCGAAGGCTTGTTGGGGCTGCGACTGTTGGGGCCGAACATGGGCGCCGCGCTGACCGCCCTAACGCCGGCCCAGGCTGCCGGTTTCTCAGCCGAAGATTTCGCCTCGCTCGACCGGTTTCGCCGTAACCTGGCGGAATGGCGCAGGCGGCGCGAAGCGGTGTCGTTCGACCGGCTGCTGGTGGCGGCCATGGATGACGCGGGCTACCCGGCCGAAACCGGGGCTCACACCGCCGGCAACATCGATAAGTTCCTCGCCATGGCGCGCGCCGCCTCCGGCCGCAAGACGCTCGACGAGTTTGTGGACGAGCTGGGGCGGATTCGCCTGGCCGATCCTCGGGAACCCGACGCTCCGCCGGACGACTCTTCGGATGCCGTCAAGGTGATGACGGTGCATTCGGCCAAGGGACTGGAGTTTCCGGTGGTGTTCATCGCCGCCTTGCACAAAGGAGTCAGAAATACCGCGCCGGTGGTGGCCTTTTCCCCGGCCATCGGCCTGGGAGCGCGCTGGCGCAATCCCGTCACCGGAAAAGATCACGGCGATCTGTTTCACGCCGCCATTTGCCGCGAGCTAACCCGCCGCGAAAGCGAAGAGAGCGACCGGCTGCTGTACGTGGCCATGACGCGCGCCGAAGAGTTGCTCCTCATGAGTTTCGCGAGCGGCGCCAAGCGGACCTCCTGGGCTGGAATGGTCGGCGGCAAGCTGGATCTCGACCTCGGTCCAGGCCGCGACGAAATCCTGGAGCGCACCGCGCCGGATGGAAATTCCTGGAAGCTGCGCCTGGCGACCGCGGACCGCGCGCCCGAGCTAAGAGTCGTGGCGCGGGCCGCTGGACCGGCGCCGTCTGAAGATATAGAGTGGCTGGCGCCGCCGGTGGTGACCGAGCAGCAGGACTCTGGCGCGACGGTCACCGATCTCGCGGAATTCGCCCGCTGTCCTCGCCGCTACCTGCTGGGCCGCTACCTGGGTTTTTCCGGCCGCGCCACCAGAGGCGCAGCCGCGCCGGCGGAACCGGAGGCGCCGGGGACCGTCGAGATGGATGCCGCCGAGTTGGGCACCGCGGTCCATCGGCTGTTGGCTGGCCTCGATATTCCCAATCCGGACGCCGAGGCGCTCCGGCTGGCCGATGTCTTCCGCCGCGGGCCGCTGGGCCGCCGCCTGGCAAAGGCAACGCGCGTCGAACGGGAATTCGATTTTCTGATGGCCGTAGGCGACCTGGTAGTGCGCGGGCAGGTGGATCTTTGGTTCGAGGAGAACGGCGAAATCGTGATTGTGGACTATAAGACCGACGCCGTCACTTCGCACCAGGCTCATCGCCGCACCGAAGACTATGCCTTGCAACTGCGTCTCTACGCCATGGCGGTAGGACAGGTGGCCGGACGCGTAGTGACCAGCGCGTGGCTGCACTTTCTGCGGCCGGACACGCTGGTGCGCGTAGACCTGGAGCCGCCTCTGTGGGAGTCGCCCGCGCAGATCGCCGCCGAGCTGGAGCAGGCGCAGGACACGCTGGATTTCCCGCTGCGCGAGGGCGACCACTGCCGCGGCTGCCCGTTCTATCGAGACCCGTGCCCGGCTGGACGATGAGTAGGACAGTCCGCCAGGCCTGTCTCCTCACAGGCTAAAGCCTGTGCCACCATCCTGCCAGCAGGTGAGCAGGACAGTCCGCCAGGCCTGTCTCCTCACAGGCTAAAGCCTGTGCCACCATCCTGCCAGCAGGTGGCACAGGCTTTAGCCTGTGATCTCCCCCAGTCACCAATCTTGAAAATTTCCCGCAACTCAGCGAATTGCCGAGTCTTAGCTCGGCTTGGAAGGACTCGCCGAACGGCCGTTTTTTGCTTCCGCCCGCTATATTGAGACCGGAATGGAAACACGGCGCCATCCGCCTGGATTTTGACCGCAAACCGGTACTAAGTACCGGTTTTGACCCGCAAGCTATTGATTCTTGGTCTAAGAACCGGTACTAAGTACCGGTTTTTTCTTTTTGGAGAACACCGCATGATGGAAGAGAAAAGCACGATCGACGAGGCCTTCGATATCGGGACGTGGGTGGGGCGCAGGCAGGCGTTCGCCCTGATAGCCAGGCGCTGTTCGGCCGCCGACGCCGAAATCCTGTTCGAAATCCGGGAGAAGAAACTCTTTCGGACGATCGAACAGACCTGGGAGGATTTCTGCGCCAGGCGTCTCGGCATGACGCGCGGCTACGTGGACCGGGTCATCCGGCAATTCCAGCAACTCGGCCCGAATCTTTACAAACTGAGCTGCTTTACCCACATCAAGCCCGCCGAATACAGCTTGATTGCCGGGGCGCTCACCGGCGAGGGGTTATCCTACGGCGGCGAAGTCATCGCCCTGGAGCCGGAAAACGCGCCCCAATTAGCGGAAGCCGTGGAAGCGCTGCGGCGCGATTCGGTTAAGGAGGAGAATCCCATCGATGTCGCCGACCAGTCTCTCGACAAGGCCGATCGGGCCATGAAATCCGCCATCGCGGAACTCCATCGGCTACAAGCCATGACGCTCGACGACGCCAGACGGTTGAAACTGCTGATCGTGGTCGAAAGCTGCCGCGATCAGTTGGATATCATTCGCCTTTCGACCGGTGTGTAGCCAGCGGTCCAGCGCCAACGCAGGCCAAAGGCCTACTCCACAGGATCGCCGCGCCGGGACTTAACTGTACCAAGTGTTTCTACATTTTCCTGAGAAGAACCCGTTTGCCGCGTACTCCTGTAGAGTAGGCCTTTGGCCTGCACGTGGAGTAGGCCTTTGGCCTGCACTTCGGAAGGCGCATGAGTCCATGGATTGCAACCGTCGAAACCTGCCGCACTACTACCCGCCCGGCGCCATCATATTCTTGACCTGGCGTCTCTTTGATTCGACCCCGCTTCAGGTGATTGCCGCGGCCAACGCAGGCCAAAAGGCCTACTCCACGAGCTCTCTTTCGGCCGGCCAAGCGTTCGTATATAACGACCGGCTCCTGGATAGGGCAACGTCCGGCGCTCGTTACCTCCAGGACCCGCGCATAGCCAAGCTCTTGACGGAAACTCTGCGGCGTGGGGCGAACGAATACGGCCTGTATGAACTATATTGCTGGGTCGTGATGCCGAATCACGTTCACCTGGTGATGCGTCCGCTCCGCGACCCGCCGCAAATCATGAGGTGGATCAAAGGATCCAGCGCAAGGGCGTCGAACCTGCTCCTGGGGCGCACCGGGAGACCTTTTTGGCAGTACGAGTCCTATGACCACCGCGTTCGTAGCGATGAGGAACTGAACCGCATTATCCGCTATGTGGAAAGGAATCCCGTATCGGCGGGTTTGGCTCGATCCATCGAGGAGTGGCCATGGTCCAGCGCCAATGCAGGCCAAAAGGCCTACTTGACAGGGGCACCGCGCCGAGACTTAGCTGTACCAGGTGTTTCTACGCCTTCCTGAGAAGAACTCGTTTGCCGCGTACTCCCGTGGAGTAGGCCTTCGGCCTGCACTTCGGAAGGCGCCTGAGCCCGACGCTCGACGTGCGTCTAACTCTGTGGTCAAGCACAAGCGCAGGCCGAAGGCCTACTCCACAAAAGCGTTGCCGGGACTTAACGGTACCAAGTGTTTCCAGACTTTCCGGAGAAGAACTCATTTGCCGCGTACTCCCGTGGAGTAGGCCTTCGGCCTGCACTTCGGAAGG
>Ga0182014_10000333_pt1 | contig 60560 bp, 48 predicted proteins | sample 612S2DmetaG_FD_120489 | JGI IMG/M metagenome (GOLD analysis project Ga0182014, IMG submission 120489) | Permafrost microbial communities from Stordalen Mire, Sweden - 612S2D metaG | ecosystem: Environmental > Terrestrial > Soil > Wetlands > Permafrost | place: Sweden: Stordalen | collected... | reverse complement strand
GAAGCAGCTCTGCATATTTCAGTGGGGGAGGGGGGGGAGAAACTTTCCGATCATGCCAGTTCGCGCAACACCAAACCACCGACGCCCTGAACTCCCGCTAAATACCTGGCAGTCGCAAGTTCAATACGCGGCGCGCGTTGTTTTCCGAAGTGCAATAGCGCGATGACACGCTTTTCCACATTGGCAACAAAATCCGGATAACCTTCGACAAGGCCGCCGGAAAGAAGCACCGCCTGTGGGTCGATTAGGTTAAAGATATTTGCAATGCCCTCCGCGAGATAGCCGGCCAAGGCGCCATACGCCTGGCGCGCGGCAGGGTCTCCAGCGCTGGCAAGCCGGCCAATCTCAAAAGCCAAGGCGCTGTCGGAATCTGAAGATTTGATTGCTTCCGTGGGAGCACGTTCCGTATATTCCCGCAAAAGCGCGGCCGTGGATACGTAGGCTTCAAGGCAGCCACTCCGTCCGCAGTTGCAGGGGCGTCCATCCATGCGAATCGCCTGGTGGCCGATGGTTCCCGCAAAGCCATGCTGGCCCGATAGCAGTTGCCCATTGGAGATGATGCCGCCACCGATTCCGGTGCCCACGGTGATGGCCACAAAGTTTGACAAGCGGCGACCCAACCCAAAGTACAGTTCGGCCAGAGCGGCGGCATGTGCGTCATTGATAACGCAGATGGGCAGATGGAAACGTTCTTCCACGAATTTCCGCAGCTCAAAGCCCGCCCAGCCGGGAAGATTATCTGTAGCGGCAAAGATCGATCCGTCACGGTCATCGACCGCGCCGGCAGTGGCAACGCCCAGGCCGCAAGGCGCGATTCCCGCTTCTTGAGCTTTGTTCAGCACTTGCTGGATAGCGGTGGCAAGTTGTGCCGCGATTACGGTTCTGCCCTTGCCTGCTTCCGTAGGAACTTGTACGGAATGCGTAACCTGTCCAGCCTGATCGACAATTCCAGCCTTGATCGACGTACCGCCTAAGTCGACTCCGATGGCTTGGGCGTTGGAGCGCTCTGGCCGCAAGACACGCAGAAAGTTAGCTGTGATGTTACCGGGTCGCGTAATGGCCGAACCGACAACCACGCATGAAGCGCCTTCAGCAAATGCACGCTTGGCCTCTTCGGGGGTCGATATATGGCCTTCGGCAATGATGGGCGTGCTCACACGCTTGGCTAAATCCGCCAGCAGCGACCAGCTAAAAGAATGATTATTGCGGGTGTCTTCGGTGTATCCATTCAAGGTTGTACCGACGAAATCAGCGCCACCTTCCGCGGCGGCAACCGCTTCTTCCAGCGTAGCGGTGTCTGCCATAACCGGAAGTTTAAGCTCGTTATGGATTCTCTGGATGAGAGCTTGCCACGGTTCCCCAAATTCCCATTTCCGATTTGTGCAGTCTAAGGCGATAACAGACGCGCCCGCGGATGCTAATTGGGCGGCAGAGGCAAAATCGGGAGTAATGCGCAGCTTGCCGTTCACATGGCGCTTTTGAATTCCAATGATGGGTACGTCCGTATCCTGCCGGATCAAGGCGATGTGCTCGGCGCTGTTAATGCGCAGAGCTTCGGCTCCCGCTTCAACAACCGCGCGCGCCATGCGCCGGATTACGTCAGTATTTTCAAGCGGATTACCTGGATCTGCCTGGCACGATACCACCAATTTGCCATTCAGCCGTTCTTGAATTGTTGACATTCCTTTGACTGCCTCTTTCATTCTGTCGCAAAATCAGCGACCAGCTTGTTGATGCATCAAAATCTTATTGTATAGTCTACTATAAGATCTGACTACCTACTCTGCGAGCGACACGGCGGGAGATTGCGCAAGGGGTCTAAAATCCAGAAAAGCCTGGATGCACAACGGAAAAGGAAATCGGTAAAAGATGAGGGATACATTGGCGCTTGGCGCCCTACTGGCAATGATTTCCGGTTTGATGAATGGCAGTTTCACGCTTCCTATGCGCTTTCTCGGGCGATGGGATTGGGAGCATGTATGGAGCCTGTTCATCTTCTTTTCATGTCTCGTGATGCCCACTGCCATTATCAGCTTGATGGCGCCACAAAGCTGGTTGCTGATCGCCCACGCGCCGGCGGCTGCCGTACTGATTGCCGTTGCGACGGGATTTGCATGGGGCTTTGGGTCGCTGATGTTCGGACAGAGTGTGAGCGCGATCGGCATTTCTTTGGCGAATACGCTGGTGCTGGCAATCAGTTCCGCTCTCGGATCGCTGCTGCCGCTGTTGCTGCTTTATCAACAAAAGATTCACCAGCCCTCGGGACGCAGCGTTCTTGAGGGTGTTGTGATTGTGGTGGTTGGCATTACGCTATGCGGCTATGCAGGGCGCTTGAGAGAAAAGTCCAACCATGGAAGCTCAGAGCGCGGCGATCTGGTTGGCAAAGCGCGTCCCGTGGGGGTGGCGCTGATGCTGGCTTGCGGATCGGGAGTACTCTCCGCTATTTTTAATATCGGTTTTGCCATGGCGCAGCCAATTTCCGATTATGGACAGGCGAATGGCTTAAGCGCTTTCGCGAGCACGAATCTGATTTGGTGGATCATGCTGGCCTCCGGTTCTTTGGCGAACCTGGGATTCTGCTGCTATCTGTTTTTGAAAAACCACAATTTCGGCAGGTTTTTGGAGCCGGGCGGCGCACGACTCTATGGATTGTCTTCGCTGATGGCCCTGCTATGGGGAGGGAGCATCTTTGTTTATGGCGCGGCCGCGCCTCGGCTGGGGAAGCTGGGGCCCTCCATTGGCTGGCCGCTAAGTTTAGCGACAGGACTATTGCTGGCCAATGCCATCGGCATTGGGCTAGGGGAGTGGAAACATGCACCCAAGCGTGCACTCGTGTGGATGTATTCTGGCATAGTAGTCTTGTTTATGGCTATCGTAGTGCTCAGTAAAGCGGGCGCATAAGAACGCCTATATTTATCGCTAGAGCACTTTACCAATGGTGTAGTGGAATATGGACGCCCCATTCCGGCAGTGTTTTTGTTCTTTGCGGCTAGGAGTGGAAGCCAATGAATACTCCGATACACACATTGTGAAAAGCTCTAGTAGAGGTAGGATGATGCCTGGTAAGAAGCCGCGGAAAAGTTCAACTACGCAGACTGTTGACGTGAATCCGGAGTTGAGATTTAAGCCTCTTAATAAAAAGAGCTTTACTCCCATGTATTTTCAGATAGAGGAGCAACTGCTCAAGCTGATCTCCTCCGGCCAACTGCGTCCAGGCGATCTGCTGCCCAGCGAAGAAGAGTTGAGCCGCGCATATGGCGTTAGCCGAATGACCTCCAGGCAGGCCCTTCAAGGATTGAAAAGCAGCGGGCATGCCTCCCGGTACAAGGGGCGAGGAACATTTGTCATCCAGCCGAAGGTGGAAAAAGATATTACCCATCTTGCCGGATTTACAGCAGAGATGCGGGCACTTGGCCTGAAGGCAACCTCGCGCGTACTGGCAACCGAGACCATTCCGGCGACAGTGGAGATAGCGACCAAACTTGCCGGCGAAGTTGGAATGCCTACATATAGGTTGCGGCGTCTGCGTTTTGCCGATGAGTTACCGTTTGCCATTGAAGAAATCTATCTCTCGAAGGATCGGTATCCAGGAATCGATGAATTTGATTTTTCGCGTCTTTCGCTCTATGCCACCCTACGCGAGCGTTATGGCATTCGTCTGAGTCTGGCCGATGAGATTTTGGAGGCGCGTGCCGCCACACGTAACGAAGCTGAGTTGCTGGAGGTGCCAGCACGATCGAGTCTCCTGGTTATCTCGCGCACGCTATGGAGTGTGGAGGGGCAGCCGGTTGAAGCGGCGCGCTCGTTTTATCGCGGAGACCGCTATCGCGCCGTACTGCGAATTCCCGCCACGATCATGGAGTAAACCCGGGCCTGACCTTGCCGGTGAGAAACTTCTCCAACGTTTTTGTGGCGGCATCGGGAATGACCTCCAGAGCGGCAAATCCAGGCACCGGCTTTTGCCCGGCTTGCCAGGGCCGCGATACTCCACCGCAACAGCCACTACGGATTTGGTCCGCACGCCGCGTGTGCCTCGTCCGCGTCGCCTCCTCGCCATGCTCCTCACCACATAGCCCTCATCAACCTCGACCAACCCGTTAAGCCGGTAGTGATGATCGCGGTCGCTCGTCGCCTTTTGCGAATCTTGTGCGGCATCAGCCAAGCGATGGGATAGCAGGCGCCAATTTCCTTGGCCAATTGCGGGGGAGTAAATTTCTCCAAGACATTCGCGTGATGGTGGCCTATTTTGCCTTCGTTTACAAGCTGAAGAACCCCAGGCAAACACGCACGCATGATCTACTCGAAAGCTGGGTACCCAACAGCCAATTGCCCCAGCGGTTGCCCGACCAGTAGACCAGTGGAAACAGAGCCGGTCTGAACCGCTCAAGAACATAAGCGCCTGAGCGCCAGGGCTTCATATCATTCTCACCTTTTTCTATCTACTTTCAACCGGTAGTTGTTGTGCCCACTGTGAAAACTCGCGCACTGTTCACGAACGTGACGAGGTGAATGTCTCGGAGATCTTCACAATACGCTGAACGGTAAGGAAATTGGGCCGATAAGAGAGGTTGGAGCTGAAATCGTGCCAGATCAGGCTGCGCGCAGTACGGATGGAAACATCGAGCAGGCGGGTCTGTCCGCGGCTGTAGAGCAGGCTGCCGACGGCATTATCATCACCGACGCAAGTGGAAGAATCCAATACGCAAATCCCGCATTTACCGCAATGACGGGCTACACCAAGGAAGAGTCTCTCGGCCAAAAGCCTTCACTTCTCAAATCGGGACGCCATGCCATTGCCTTCTATCGGGAACTTTGGGAGACGATCCAATCCGGCAAAGTCTGGCATGGAGAAGTGACCAACCGTCGCAAGGACGGCACCTTCTATGACGAGGAGATGCGAATCGCTCCCGTGCGCGACCTAAATGGCGCCATTAATGGTTATATAGCCGTCAAGCATGACGTAACCGAACGACGGGCGCAAGGGGCGACGCAAGCATTTCTTGCCGCGATTGTGGAAGGTTCCGAGGATGCCATCATCTCCACTACGGCGGAGGGCGTGATTCTCAGTTGGAACCGTGGCGCGGAGGAACTTCTCGGCTTCACCGCGGAACAGGCGATCGGGCAAGAAGTGACGATCATGACTCCACCGGACCGGCAGTCCCACATGGCCTGGTGCATTGATCAGGTATCGCACGGGCACCGCATATCGAACTACGAGGGTGTCTGCAGGCACGCGGACGGATGGGATGTTCACGTAACCGCCACGGGATCTCCAATTTGCGACTCAACTGGCAGAGTGGTGGCAGCCACCGCCATTCTGAGAGACGACACGAAGCGCAATAAATCAGAACTCAGGCTACGCGAGAGCGAAGAACGTTTTCGCGGCATCTTTGAAAACGCGCCGTTTGGCATGTGCGTGAGCGGAATGGACGGGCGTCTCATTCAGGTGAATGAGGCACTTAGCCGGATACTCGGATACTCCAAAGAGGAGTTGCTTCGAACGAGCTGGACCCAACTGACGCATCCGGACGATCTTGAATCGTCGCTCGGCAAATTGAAGCTCCTGATTGAGAAACCGAGTGGTTATCTAGACGATGAACTGCGCAACCTACGCCGCAACGGAGATGTTGTGTGGGTGCGTGCGAGAGTCTCGCTGATGCGAGACGACAGCGGCAACCCTGTATATTGCGTGGTCCATCTGGAAGACATCACAGAACGCAAGCGGGCGGAGGAAGCCTCCCGCCTGGCCAAGCTTACCGCCGAGGTCGAAGCCCGGCATCGTGACTTTCAACATTCGCTGATCTCGGCCATCCTCGATGTCTCCCTGGATGGAATTCTGGTGGTGAATGACACTGGCAATGTCGTCTCACACAACAAGAAATTTCTGGATGTATGGAAGATAGACCCCGCGAAGTACGCCAAAGAAGTAGATGGCGGGGTTGTGACCGTGCCGGACGACTCTGTGCTCTCGGCTGGCGTCGAACTGGTAAAGGAACCGGAGGCATTTTTGACGCGGGTTCGCGAGTTATACGCAAATCCGACGGCAAGCGACCACTGCGAGTTCGAGTTGAAAGACGGCAGAACGCTCGAACGCTATTCCGCCTGCCTGCGCGGCGAGAAGGCCGAACGCGGAGGACGCGTGTGGTTCTTTCGCGATATCACCGAGCGCAAGCGGTCGGAACATGCACTCATCGAGAGCGAACATCGCTTTCGCGTGATGGCGGATAGCTGCCCGATTGGGATATGGGTAACGGACGCGGAGGGCAGGGAGCGCTTCATCAACAAGACGTATCGGAGGTTCTGCGGCATTGCCTCGGAGCAGGTAGAACCTGGTGCGTGGATATCGTTGGTTCACCCCGACGATGTACCGGAGTTTTTTGCCGCATTCAACCATGCGCTGAAAGAACATACTTCTTTAAAGGCCGAGCATCGCAGCCGGCGAGCCGATGGTGAATGGCGGTGGGTGGAGACGGACGCGACGCCGCGTTTTTCTCCACAGGGGGAATTCCGGGGGCTGGTCGGCACCAGCAAGGACGTCACCGAGCGCAAATTGGCCGAAGCAAGACTGCAGGAGGCCCACGATCAAAGCGCCATGCTTCAGGAAACGGTGCTTCGATTAGAACTGGAAAAGACCAACGATATGCACCGGCTCATTCTCAGTGCCGCCGGAGAGGGCATCTACGGTCTCAATCCCGACGGTCTGACGACCTTTGCCAATCCCGCGGCCTCGGCGATGCTTGGGTATGCGGCCGAGGAGTTGATCGGAAAACCGCAGCATGACGTGATCCACCATTCCTATCCAGACGGTTCCGTTTACCCGCGAGAAGCCTGCTTAATCTACAAGGCGCTGCATGACGGCCATGTTCATTACTGCGATAACGAGGTGTTCTGGAAGAAGGACGGCACCAGCTTTCCCGTGGCTTACACCAGCACGCCGATTCTGCGAGACGGTAAGCCGGACGGTGCGGTTGTGGTATTTCAGGAGATATCTGAAAGGAAGCGGCGGGAGAGGGCAGACGCGGCCAACCAGGCAAAGAGCCGTTTTCTGGCCAACATGAGCCATGAGATCCGCACCCCGATGAATGGCGTCATTGGCATGAATCAGTTGCTTTTGGAAACGGATCTCACGGCCGAGCAACGGCGATATGTCGAGGTGGCGCAGAACAGCGGACGTATTCTCCTGGCCCTTATTGACGACATTCTCGACTTGTCAAAGATCGAAGCCGGGAAGGTCGTTCTCACGAATCTTAGTTTCAACCTGAAGCACACGGTTGAAGAGGTGGTCCAGCTTTTGCTTGTTCAGGCGACCGCAAAGGGACTCCGCATGGACACACGCATCTCGTCGGGAGTTCCAAGTTATTTGCGTGGCGATGCTCACCGGTTGCGGCAGGTGCTCACCAATCTTGTCGCCAACGCCATCAAGTTCACCGATAGCGGCGGGGTTACTCTCGATGCGGAAGTTGAGAGCAGGACCGAGCGCACGGTAACGGTTCGTTTCACCATCGTCGATACGGGAATTGGAATGCGTCCCGATCAACTTCCCGCGCTCTTCTCGCCGTTCGTTCAAGCCGACTCCTCCACGACGCGCAAGTACGGCGGAACGGGGCTTGGACTGGCAATCTGCAAACAACTCGTCGAAATGATGGGAGGCAGCATCGGAGTGAATAGCAGGGAGGGCCAGGGTTCGACCTTCTGGTTTACGGCAGCCTTCGAACAGGGAGTACTCGATGAGCACGAGTGCGCGCCCCAGTCGGCTACGACGCGGCGGCCGGAGTCCGCTGGCGCACCGTCTGGTCTGGGCCATTCCGGGCATGGAGAAAAAATTCTGGTGGCGGAGGATAACTTCACCAACCGCGAGGTAATCCTTGCTCAACTGAAGAAGCTGGGCTACAACGGCGAAGCTGTCATCAATGGCGCCGAGGCCGTTGAAGCACTCCGGCGCGGAGATTACAGCCTGCTACTGATGGACTGCGCGATGCCGTTGATGGACGGTTATGAAGCGACCCGCCGCATTCGGCAATCCATGCAAATGCACATCCCGATCATTGCTCTCACGGCCAGCGCGATGCCGCCGGACCGAGAACGATGCCTGAGCGAAGGGATGGACGACTATTTGGCTAAACCGGTGGAACTGCCTCGCCTGGCGGCCGTGCTCGCGCGGTGGTTGTCGGTGTCCGATTCCGTCCCAGCTGCCTCAACTCTTCCCGAGAGCGGCGAGAAGCCGACCGCGGTCATCTTTGATGCAGACTCTTTGTTGCGAAGACTGATGGACGATCGGGAACTTGCTGGAGCCCTGCTGAAGGGGTTTCTCAACAGTGCTCCCGCCCAACTGAAGCATCTGCGCGAGCGGCTCGACGCTTCGGACGCTCCCGAATTACGGCTGGAGGCGCATAGCCTGAAGGGCGCGGCGGCGACCGTGTCAGCGGAGGCTCTGCACTTGGCCGCCCTGGCGCTTGAAACGGCTGCCACGGCCGGGCAGTTGGATAGCTGTCGTGGTCTTCTGGGTAGCGTAACCAGCGAATTCGACCGATTCAAAACGATGGTGGAACGGGACGGATGGGTGTCAAAGGAAAGTGACAACACAGGAATCAAGGAGGACGGACAATGATCGATTTAAACGATGAATTGGTGCAGGATTACCTCGCCGATTGCCACGAGAGTCTGGACGCCATGGAGACAGAGTTGCTGGCCATCAAGATGAGCGAAGCCAGGATCAACGATGAACGGCTGAATCGCATCCTACGAGCCGCGCACGCCGTCGGCGGTCCCGCGGATTTCTTCGAACTTGTGAAGATCCGCGAGCTAGCGCATCAGACTGAAACCTCGACGGCACTGATTCGTTCTCGCAACATCGCGCCCAATTCTGACCAAATCGGCGTTCTGCTGCGTGCCACGGACAAGTTACAGGAACTGATTCAGGATCCTGAAGCTAGCAACCATGCCGATACCCGCGAAGTTACAAGCGATCTGATTAGACTACAGGAAGACCATCCGGCGCATCCAGCCATGTCTACAGGTTCAGCATTGCCACCTCCAGATTCACCATCGCTGCGCATGCTTCTGGTTGAAGACGACTTCACATGCCGGTTCTTACTGCAAACCTTCCTGGCTCGCTATGGCGAATGTCATGTGGCCGTCAACGGCAGAGAAGCTGTAGAGGCATTCCAAGTTTCGATTGAGCGCAAGCAACCATACGATCTGATCTGCATGGACATCATGATGCCAGAAATGGACGGCCGCGAGGCGGTTCGGCGAATACGGGCTCTGGAAGAAGCGCAGGGGATTCTGTCCACCTTCGGCGCAAAAATATTCATGACGACAACCGTGCAGCAAGTTAGAGAAGTGTTTCTCTGCTTCAAGGAACTCTGCGATGCATACCTGATGAAACCCATCGATCTTGGACAACTGCAAAGCCAGATGAGGTTCTATCAATTACTCCCATAGATGAGATCGCGCTGGCGTGAACCGGCATCCATAAGGAATGCATCTTCATCAGACAACTGACGCAAGTAGAGCAATCACCGTCATGTACTTATGCGCCGATTTCATGTAAGGCACAAAACGCTTCCTTCAAAATGCGAGGGTTGAATTTTCCCTCGTATACAGAGGGTGGTTTGCGGTCAAGGTCAAGCAATGAGTAGACCGCTGTTTGCGCGGAGCGAATCGAATATTCGACGGTGAACACCACATCGTCCGGGAGTTCGCAATACTGTCCGATGAAGGCGAGGTTCAACGAACCTTTCGGTACCACCTGCGGACGATCTCCCGCTTCTCTAGGCAGAAACTGGCTGGTGATGAAGGGCATCATGCAGGGTATGCACACGCAGGAATCTAGAATGCGGGCGGTGTGCGCTTCGAGGTTCAGATGCCCAAGGATCTCCGTCATAATTTCGCGCCCTGTGCACGCTGACATGGGCTTCTTTACAAAGTTTCCTGGAACATCAACAAAAAGCCCGTAGCCCCAAAATACTTGCACATCTGCTGGCTGGTCGATGAAATGTGGCTGGTGAGGCAGCACGATTGAAGCCAACCAACTGGACTCGGGAAAGGTAATAAGTCCGCCTTCGCCAGGGACGTTGCCCGTTAGATCACGAATAAGCTGGAAGAATGTGGGGTCATGCAAAGTCGTCGTAAACGAAACCCATTTCGATTGCTTAATGTGGTCGGCAAAGTTCGAAGGATGGCCAAATTGCGCGTGATCGAGTGCGATCTTTTCCCAAAGCGTCCAGGATCCTCCATCAGTCTTCCCATGCAATTTAGGCGCAGAGTCCATGGACCCCAGGCTCGAAGCTGCAGTCATTGAGCCCAGCGTGACGATAACTTTGTCCTGTTTGCTGACAATGATTTCCTTGAGGCAGGCCTCCTCTTCAACGATGATGCCATTGACGTAATAGCTTTCATCTTTATTGTGGAATCTGAGGTCGGAGACACGCGTGTTGAACTGAAAGTTCACGCCACGCTCTTCAAGCCACTTCTGAAGTGGCAGCACCATCGAATCGTACTGGTTGTATACAGTTCGCATGATTCCGGTGAGGGTATTGAATCCAGAAACCATATGAGTAAAACGCGCCAGATAGCGTTTCAACTCGATCGCGCTATGCCAGGGCTGAAAGGCAAATGTCGTACACCACATCAGCCAGAAGTCTGTTTCAAAGAAGGTCGGATCAAATTTGTCTGAAATCATGCTTCGCCCTAAAAGAAACTCGGGTTCAAGCACCAGACGTTCGATAGTTAGAATATGGCTCTCGCTTAAACCGAAGCTAGGCGCATCTATTCTATGTCCGTTCCGAAAAAGGCGTGACCTGGACGCGGTCTTCATGGTTGTATTCCAATCGAATATTTCCTGCGTCACTGTTTTGGTTGCATCGAGAGTTGGAATCGACGAAAAGAGATCATACGTGCATAGATACTTGCTCTCGACCATGCGACCGCCACGCATCACATAACCGTCATTCGCATTTCCAGCAGCATCCAGACTTCCGCCACTTTTGGAGGACTCCTCGATGATCGAGATTGTGTGCCCGGCAACAGAACCGTCGCGAATGAGGAAAGCAGCAGCAGCTAGAGAGGCGATACCGCCGCCTACGAGGTAGGTTTTCGAATTGTCATCAGAGATAGGCAACGTGGTCATCTCGCACATTCTTTCTACTCAGCAAAGGTTGCCGCAGTAACTCTGCCTGCTTAACCAAAGTGCAGCCACGGCGCACTGCGATTATCACGCCCTCCCCCGAATTGAACTGTATCCAATTGAACAGATAACTCCAACACCATGATGCTGTCTTTTATCTTCCAGAGCACGATTCAATGAGCTTCTGGCATATCGCACCTTCTAAAGGGAAAGTGTTACTCACGTAGAGATCACTTCTGACCATCTATTAGGAGATAAATAGGTAACACTTGCTAAAGAATGACACGCCACGGACCCCGTCTGCCGGATTCTCCGGCGTGCGATCTCTCGTGATGCCGACTGCATGAAGAGCCCGTATGACAACCGCCGTGGAAGTGAGTCGGACAGAACAATGGAGAAAAAATGACACTTGCAAAAGGACTAGGGGTAGGGCTGTGCCTCACCGTGCTCTGCTTCCTCGCTGCACCAAAAGCAAAGGCCGACGAATGGAACCAGAAGACCACGGTTACCTTCAGCGAGCCCTTTGAAGTTCCAGGAGTCGGCCAACATCTTCTACCGGCGGGAACTTATGTCTTCAAGCTTCTAGATTCCCTGTCGGACCGTCACATCGTTCAGATCTTTAATCAAGATGAAACGCACGTATTCACAACCATTCTAGCTATTCCGGATTATCGGTTGAAGGCTACCGATAAGACGGTGATGACTTTCCGTGAAGCTCCAGCTGGCCAGCCTCAATCCCTGAAGGCCTGGTTCTACCCGGGCCGTGAATGGGGTGACCATTTTGTCTACGAAAGACCCAGAGCGATTGAACTAGCCAAGGAAAACGACGAAACGGTGCTGTCAACGCCTGCCGCACTGGAAGATGACACGTTGAAGTCCGCACCAGTTGAAGCAGTGACTCCCGGTGGAGATACTGTTGAGAGTGCTCAGGTTATTCAGGCACCTCCAACCGCGCAGGAACCAGCGATTGCCGCTTCATTGCCAAAGACGGCTAGTCACCTTCCCTTGATTGGTCTGTTTGGGTTACTTTCGTTGTGCGCCGGCTTTGGTCTGTTGGGCATCATAAAGCTGAATGCATAAATCACCTCAAGTGGTGTATGGCACTCTTCTGATGTCCTTCTGCAATATCCGGTCGAAGGAAGCGATGCATAAGTGTCGCTTCCTTCGCTCGTAAGGCCGAACCTGTAAACACAAGCGCCGGTTTCACAATGCATCGAGGGCTTGAACCGATGGTTGAGATATGCGCATTCCCGCGAAAACTTGCAAATAAAACAAGCCTGACCGGCCCAGACCCCCTCAGCGATCGATTACGCCAAACACGTAGCAATACACTTCTGTACTACTGTCTGATTGCCCTGGTAGGCATTACGGCCGCGTCATTTGTCTCCAAGGCTCAAAATTCCCTGCCATCCCAACTCGGCTCCGGCGACGAGTACACCTTCAAGGTAGATACCAACATGGTTATCCTCAACGCAACGGTCCTGGATCACCACAATGAATCTGTATCTGGTCTTAGCAAAAATAATTTCCAGATTTATGAAGATGGTAAAGTTCAATTAATCAAGCAATTCAGTAGCGAAGACATTCCGGTAACAACCGGTATTGTTGTCGATAACAGCGGAAGCATGGGCCCAAAGCGCGACGATGTTATTGCGGCCGCACTCGCCTTTGCGCGCTCCAGCAATCCACAAGATCAGATGTTCGTGGTTAACTTCAACGACCGCGTATCTTTCGGCCTTCCGCCGGGCACGCTATTTACAGGTCGGCTGGAAGAACTTCAAATAGCGCTTTCAAGAATCAGGACGATAGGCCAGACCTCTCTCTATGATGGAATTGTCGCCGGCCTCGACCATCTCAAGCAGGGAACCAGCGACAAAAAGGTATTGATCCTGATCAGTGACGGTGGAGACAACGCCAGTAAACACAACCTGGCTCAGGTGATTGCCATGGCCAGGCAGACTACGGCAATCATCTACGCAATCGGCATCTTTGACGAGCAGGACGGAGATCAAAACCCAGACGTACTCAAGCGGTTGTCTAGGGAGACGGGCGGCGAAGCCTTCTTTCCCGAGTCATCAAAGGAAGTTGTCTCGATCTGTGAAGGGATAGCGCACGATATTCGAAGCCAGTACACACTGGCTTATGTCCCTGTGATTACTGCCGAGGATAGAAGTTACCGGACCGTCGAAGTACGGGCGAGCGCGCATGGCCACGGGCGCCTTTCAGTTCGCACTCGGACCGGATATTCTGTATCGCTAACCATACCGGCAGGCGCGACAAAGGCGATCCTCCATGATTCCCGGAACTGAGCAACAACATTTTGACGCGCGAAGTTATCCGCTCCTTCGGTGGACGCGGAACTTTCTATTTCTGCTGGGCATTTTGGCACTCTCTTATGTTGGTCTTATGTTGGTCTATGCAAGAAACTATGAGGAAGTTGCAAATAGTACCCTGACGCAGCAAATACATGAGGAAGAACAGGATGAGGTAAACCTGCCTAGGTCTACCGCAAAAGAGGGAGATGTTCTAGGCCGCATTGAAATTCCACGCTTCGGGATGATAGTGGCAATTGTTGAAGGGACCACATCGCGAACGTTGAATGTCGGAGTCGGGCATATCAAAGGCACTGCTCTTCCAGGAGAGCCGGGAAACATTGGAATTGCCGGACACCGGGATACATACTTCCGCGCCTTAAAGGACATTAAGCTAGGAGATGAAATTCGGATTCAAGCCGTAACTGGCTTGTCACGTTATAAGGTCGATAGGGTGCAGATCGTTCACCCTGATGACATCAGCGTGCTCGCCCCTTCGACCGCTTCGGCCATTACGCTTGTCACCTGCTATCCGTTTTACTTCATCGGCGCGGCTCCGCAGCGGTTTGTGGTGCATGCATATCAGGAATAGTCGCGTTGAAAGATAACATGTAAATCGCCAGCGCGACACGATTGATCATCCGCGGCCGTTTAACGCACGATTCCATCCACCCCGAACAGAACAAGTCTTCAATCTCCCTGCAACATCGAAAAGGGAGCAAAACTGACCAATACTTGATGGGGACATGGTGCATCCTGATGACAGGAGTGACAAAACAATGACGAAACAATTTAAGAATCCAAAAGTGACAACGCTCGAAGACAAACCGGCATCGGACGCGGCAGCACAGAAACGGATTGAGCTCATTGCCGAAAAGGAAGCGGAGAAGTCTTCACACGCCGAGCAGAATTACGACCATGATCATCCGATTTTTTCAAAATAAAAGGGTTTCGCGATCTTCAACGTTTGGCGTCACCACTTATCCGAGCAGTATTCCCCGCCCCCAGCGTGGAATGCCGTTGGATTTCGTCTTACATCTTCGAGAGATCACAGGGTAACCGAAACTGCACGCACGTTGTAAAGGTGTTCCTGAACCACTCGAAGGATGAGCCACGCAAATGGTTTCTAGCGCGTAGATTATCCAGAATCAAACTGAGGTTATGCCTCGCGAACATTCATAAGAGGAGGTTCTGGAAGGAGTATGTAAAAGCTAACGAGAGCTGTACACATCATGGTTCCCTGGCATGTTGTTATCTTAATAGAGAATCAACCATGCCCGACACGAAATGCGCGGAATACCGCGCTTCACGCGTTAGGCATTCCATTTAGCAAATATAGAATTCATTAGAGCTCAATCAACACGCGCGGTTTCGGCACGTAGCGCAAGTTCCTCTGTAACATCCGTCCTATGCAGACTGCGGGCTTTCCATATTACAAGGCAGATACCGACAACCAAAAGACCGCCGAATGTCCAGAGCAACGTTCCCGACCACCTCTTGATCGTTCCTGACCACAAGTGCATTACCGTGCGCCCGTAAGATGCTCCGAGCCAAGCGATGAGAGAGTAACGCAGGCAGCGTGCCGCACCAAAAGCTGCTAGAAATCGATTGCGCGATACGCTCAAAGCTCCCGCGGCCAGCACAAAGGGCGATAGTGGAATGGGTGGAGGCAGCAGGGCCGGGAGAAAAACGGCAAGAACTGGATGGCGCTTAATCCACAGGGTAATTCGTCCCAGCATACGAGCAGAAATGTAACGGCGCAGCGCGGCCTCGCCGCCTTTTTTGCCGACTTGCCAAGTCATGTATCCACCGACAAAACTGCCTACGATGGCGCTTGCAACCAACACCCACGGCTCTCCGCCATGCGCCACAAGCCACAACAAAAGCAGATCTGTGCTACCTGGCAGAGTCAGAGGAATAATAGAGGAATCAACCACCGCAACGGAGAACAGGCCCAATGCCCCCAAATGGATAATCCAGTGCGGCATAAGCGCATGATGCGTACCCGGCGCTGCGATTTGTGCCGAGAGGTTGATAAAGAACTCCATATCCACAGAGGAGGAGGGGGAGGATTTTCATGCGGCAGAAACATCCGCCTTGCGGGCGCACCTAATATTGAGGCGCGCCCGCTGCATTGTTACATCGATATGCTGATTGCAATTCCTACACCGGGATATCTGCGGTTATATAAGTAATAGCCGTTATTGTAATAACCAACATAGACATCATCCGTGTCATACCAATTTTCCGCCCAGTTGCCTGGATACGGATCGACAATGCTGAACCAGTAGCCGTCATATTGGAAGCGCGGATAGCCGCCTACGACCAGGAAAGGGAGCCCGCCGATTCGGAATCCGTGCCCCTGGCCAAAGTGACCACGGAAACGATCATCGGGAATGCGGTATCCGTTGTATCCACCACGCTGCTGCCAAGTGCGGTGGTCCGACTGCCAGTTCCCTGCACGGTGCTGCTGCCAAGTGCTCTGCTCTAAGTGCTGCTGTTCCGGCGAACGATGAAAGTTGTCGTTGCCGCGCGCCGGCTGAGATTGCTGTTGCGCTCTCCCCTGAGGTTGTTGCTGCGGCGAATCATGGCCAGGTTGTGCTCGTTGCTGCGGTGACTGGTTTGATTGTTGCTGCGTACGCTGCTGGGAGTTGCTCTGCCCTCTTTGTTGCGAGGAGCGATCTTGCGGCTGCTGTGCGCTGTGTTGCTGCGGCTGCGCTGCGGAGTGAGCCTGAGGTTGCTGTGAACTGTGCTGCCGCTGCGGCGCTGCGGATTGCGCTTGAGGTTGCTGTGCGCTGTGTTGCGGCTGCGCTGCGGAGTGAGCTTGCGGCTGTTGTGCACTGTGTTGCTGCGGTGCTTGCGGTTGCTGTGCGCTATGCTGCTGCGGCGCTGCGGGGTGCCCCTGTCCTTGTTGTTTGTCGTTCTGAGGCGCTTGTACGGCATAACTGTAAGCGCTCATTCCGAACAGTACAGATAGAACCACCTTACCGGCGATGGCGATCGCTTTTGTTTTCATACTTTCCACCTTCATTCTGCTTGTTGCGTTCCGCTACCATTAGTCATTTGTTTGCAGACGTTATACTTAAACCTAAGGTGGCGATTACTCAAAAACTCGCCACCCTAACGGCTTTACCTTAGTAGAGACTGCCCGTAGTTACATTGGCATGGCCACCAATTGCATCGCCGGAAACGACTAACTCCACACGCCGATTTTCCTGACGGCCGGAGGCATTATCGTTGGAGGCTACAGGGGAAGTATTCCCGAAGCCCTTCGCTGTAACGGATGCTGTACCGACGCCTTGCTCCACTAGATAATCGCGAACGGTTCCAGCGCGGTTTTCAGACAACTTCTGGTTCATCTCGTCGCCGCCGATATTATCCGTGTAACCACCCACTTCAATAGCAAGTGTTGGGTACGCGATCAGAATCCCGGCCACCTTAGCCAGCTTCTCCCGTGCGCCTGTCTTCAAAGAGAATTTACCAGTGTCAAACAACACATCGGACATGCTGACGATGAGACCGCGGGCACTGTCGCGCGTTGCGAGTACCTTATTCAACTGCTCGGACAACTGCGCACGTATAGCAGCCTTATCATTTATCGCGTCATGCTCACCTTGCTGCGCCTGTTCGGCGACAAGACGAGATGTATCCGCATCAGCCTGAGCCGCGGACACCGCCGTTGCCGATGCTAACTGGCCTGTGACCAAATCGGCCTGCGCCTGTTGCTTTTGACGCGTTGCCTCGTCGGCCTGGGCCTGCGATTTCGCTTGCGCGTCGCTTGATGCCTGACGCTCGTTGGCGCTACGCTCTTCGTCGATTTTCTTGACCGCAATTTCGCGCGCATCTTCCGCCGTCTGCACGGCTTGGCGTGCGGCTGCAATCAGAGGCTTCTCCTCAACATGCTTGCGGGCCGCGTATTCATCGGCGCGGTTCATTAATTCGACAGCGTGCTGATAGCTTGCGGTTGCATAGGTGTCGGCCCCTTCTGACTTGGCGATGCGCAGTGCGTTTCGCGCCTCGTAAAATTCCAGTGGAAGACTAGCGCTTAAAACGACCGGGTCGAACTTATAGCCGGTGGGAATGTAGCCACCGCGCTCCATCAGTTCATACTTTGCATTCACCGATTCGCTCGTGCCCTTGGTATCGGGACGAACGACGTTTTCGAGCACGACGACATTGCTCGGCTGACGAACGGCATAATAGGGTTCCGCGGTTACAATCAGCGCGAATGCCTGAAGGTCGGTGGTTGCAGTTAGTTTGCTGCGATCGTCGTTGCCAACCAGCACTTCTCCAAGATTCACCGCCCGGCCTTCGGGAGAAATCGCCCACAAGACATAGGTGAGATATTCCGTGCCAAAGGTAGTCGGGTTCTGGAGATTTCCGAACTGTGCTTCAACTTCAAGTGTGCCGCGCTTGCTGCGCACTTTTGCTTTTCCGTCGGCAGAAGGTAGAAGCGCCGTGCCGGCAAAGTTTACCTCTGTCGCGCCTCCGTTGTGCCGATAATCGACCGCCTGCACATTACGACTGATTACAACAACCCGATATCCATGCGCGGCGCCGGCAGTTTCCACAACCATCGTGGTTCCCGCGTTAGTCTGTGCAAATGCGCCCAGGCTAAGAACGCTTCCTATGGCTAACAAATACGCGTATTTCAAAACTCCTCCAATCGACAGATGTCTGCCGGATTGCGTTGACTTTGTACTTTGATTCGAAGGTTGCCCCCTTGCGGGTGCGGCTGGATTGGCCTTTAATGCCCGATGCGGAATTGGACGAGGTATTCGAAAAGTCCAAAGACTTTCAAGAGCCAAAGAATCACTACTATGACTACAACGGCATTCAGTATTCTCTTGACCTGACTTTGCATCGGGATATAGCGGTTGACCAGCCATAGCAGAACTCCCACTACGACTAATGCGAGCACAACACTAACGAGCGGCATACGATACCCTCACTTATTTTTTGCGAGACTGACTGGAATCCAAATTGTTTCCATGCTCGATGCGGACAGCTAAGAAGAGAGGATGTCAGTTGAGATGACTTAGCTCAGGCTCAATGACGGAGGCGAACTGAGGAACTCGCTTCTTGATGATTATTCCAAATCGATATGTTTATGGCTGAGCTATTCTGCTCAGGCCGATCGCGACATTCATAGCCAGCGTTTCTGGTTTTGGGAAGCGCTAGCGGTCAAACAGTACGTCGTTGGCATGACGATTGCAGTGAGCGCTAAATCATGCGAGTTGAGCCCGCATACGATCTCGCCATCTGCTTTGTGACAAAGGGATTTGAGTACCGAAGCGATTCATCTTCGATGCTAGTACCGTGACCGGATGATTTTGTTCCTTAGCGACAGGGTTCCCCGGTCTCAAAATCGAGACCGGGGGCACCCATAGCTGGTACAACTTCAAGCGGTCAAAGACCTAGCGGTCAATGCCGTAGACAGGAACGTCCTGGTCCAATTTGAACACCAGGGCTCCGGCGCGCCAGGAGTAATCGGAGTCGGGAAAATGAGATTTTAATTGCGCGGCAACAGTACGCGCCTGGTTGCGGGCGTCGCTGCTTTTGTGTCCGTCGCCGTCGGCCGCATACATATCCTTGAGCACGGCCAGCCGGTAGACTGCCTCATAAAGAGCGCGCGCGGTGCGCGGCCCGTCCGGGTATTCGTCGGCGTATTTGATGTAGATCCCCGACTCTTTTTCCGGGCAGCGCTCCGAGCCCTGCCAGTCGCCGCAAAGTTTGTTATCGAGCAGATCGAAGGCCGCCAGAGCGGCCCAGCGCGTGCGCGGATAATATTTGATGACCTTTTTCAGATCGCTTTCGTCGAGTTGCTCGCGCAGATAGGCGTCGCGCTCGCGCGATGAGGGCAGCGAAGCTTTATCGTTTTTTTCGATCTGCCAATGGATGTCGGCGGCGCGCCAGCGGGCTTCGGCTACGAGCGGCGAGTCGGGAAACATTTCAGCCAGGCGGTGATAGAGCAGGCGCGCGCTTTCGGCGGCATTGACCGGGCCGCGGGGATCGGAGGCAAGCGCCTCCTGGCCGGCGGCGGCGCCCATCAGGATCTGATCGCCGTTGGGGATCTTTTCGTCGACGATGCCCTTGGCCTCGAGCCATCCGGAAATGGGGGGAGCGGCGGCCTCATCGCTATTAATCAGCGGCGTGTCGGGGCCCTCGTGCAACTGTTCGATGTCGGTGTTAGCGTAAACGCGCAGCCAGGCGCCGCTGCGCTCGGCGACAACCATCTCGCGGCCGATCTGCACCCGGTCGACTTTTTGCGAGGCTTTGTCGGGAGAGATGTAGAGCCAGGTGACGCGCAGAGCAACGGCACGCGGGCCGGCCATGGGCTTGACCGGTTGCGACGGCTTTTTGTCGGCAAAAGAGGGCAAAGCGGCACAAAGCAGCGCAAAAGCTACGAGATAGCGGTTCATGGAAAAATCATAGTCGAAAAATGCGCTCGGTCCCTAGTCCCTACCTTATTCGTAGGCCAACGCGTCGATAGGGTCTTTGCGGGCGGCTATCCAGGCCGGATACATCGCCCCTAAGATCGCGCCGGCGAAGGCGATCAGCGCGCCGCGAAGCAGCCAGCCAGCGGTGATCTCGAAGTTCATGGTGGGGAAGAAGTGCGCCAGCAACAAGCGCACGCCGCAGGTGCCGGCAATGCCGATGATCACGCCGGCCGCGGCCAGCACCGCGCACTCGCGCAACACCACGCTGACGATAGCCGACTTGGAAGCGCCCATCGATTTCAAAATGCCGATCTCGCGCGTGCGCTCCAGAATCGCCGTGTACATGGACTGGAAGATCACCAGGAATCCGATGATGACGGCGATGCCCGTGATCACGCTCAAGGCAATGTTGAAGCCGGGAATCTTGCTCGGCGTCATCTGATTCATCCAACTGTCAACCGTGGTCAAGGTGTTGTTGCCAAAGCCGGGCGTGGAGCGGATTTCCTGCATGACGAGCTCGTTGTTGGCCGGGCTGTCGCACTTGATGTAGAAGAGCGAGGCCTTGTTTTCTGCGCCGGTCAACTCGCCCATGGCTTCAAGCGAAATCAGCTTACGGCCACCCTTGCCCGGCTCCACGATACCCGAGATGCGGAAGGCATGGTCCATGAGGGAAACCGCGTCGCCCACGGCATAAGGCGTGCCCGTGGCCGGGTTGCGGCTGGCGGCAAAAACGCTATCGACGATCACGTCGTTGGGGCCGCGAAAGGGACCACCGGAGAGAAAGATAAAAGGCTTGAGCGCATTGTAGCTGGCGTAATCGATGCCGTAGAGAATCTCGATATTGCCCGAGGAGGTGAATTTTTGGATGGCCGGCGAGGCGACCGTGACGTGGGGCAGCTTATTGAGCGCCTCGGCGTCGCGGATAGGCATGGAAGCGCCACCGACGCCGTTAAAGAGGCTGGCGTTGGAGGGCAACAGCATCAAATCGGCGCCGATGCCGTTGGTGCGCTGCTTTTGGTCGTTCAACATGCCCATGAAGATGCCGACGATCGACAGGATCATGATGACTTCAATGGCGACGGCCAGCACGCTGATGATCGAGCGCAGAGGGCGATGAAATAAATTGGCGAAAATGAGCTTATTCATAACCGGAAAGAGCCGCCGGACGCAATCGCGCGCGCAACCCACCTTAACAGGGTAACAGCCCCGGCATAAGACGCGTTCCCGTTACAGGCCGGCGCGAGGGCTCCGTTCGCCAGGGCTCAAGAGATACACGCAAATAAAAGGCGAAAGGCTTTGACCTTAGCCGATAGCGGGTTTATTGTGAAGGTGAAATTTACTTGCGAGGCAACGTCCCGTAACGGTCGCCGATGGGTAGTTTTGGAGAAGACCTGCGCCGAGAGCGTATCATGCGCGGCGTAGCGCTGGAAGACATTACGGCGGTCACAAAAATCAGCCAGCGGCACTTGATCGCGCTGGAGCAGGAGCGGTTTCGTCTCTTGCCAGGCGGCATTTTAAGCAAAGGAATCGTGCGCGGCTACGCCAGCGCGCTGGGCCTCGATCCGCAGGACTGGACCGAGCGCTTTCTGAAAGCCTACAACGCCTCAGGCCAAATGGCTGACGAAGAACGCAACTGGACCGAGTTTGCCGTCAACGTCGGCAAAGCGCGTTTGTTGCGACGCGAAGCCGTCGAAGTGCGGCTGCGCTGGGTGGGCGCGATTCTGCTGCTGCTGATCGTCGCCGGAGCGGCCTTTCTGGTGGTGCGCTACTACGGCGTGCGCGCTAACTGGTGGACGAGTCTGCTACCGACGCATCATTTTTTTACCGCACTGGAAGACGCTTGGCAGGCCGTGCACAACTGGATCGCCAATCTGCTCGATCATCTCAATCAATAATCGGCAATCGGCTGGCTCCGTTCAAGCGCTCGAATCGACCTTTGAATCCCTTTTCCCCGCCATACGATGCATTTCTTTGCCCAGAAGACGCCGCTGCCGTTACCATGGTGTGATGACGCGGTAGCTTTGCGCCCATGCGCGCGACGCACATGCACGTAAATTGACCGCTACGGTTGGTTTCAAAGCTTTCGAACCGCCGAGTATCGCAGGGACCGGTCATCGCAGCACGTCGCCGGTTCACACCCCCCAACCAAACAGTTGGGAAGAAGGAGTAATTCAAGTTGAGCGACCGTTTTTTGTTTACCTCTGAATCGGTGACCGAAGGCCATCCGGATAAGATAGCCGACCAGGTTTCCGACGCCATTCTGGATGCCTGCCTGGAGCAGGATCCCTACAGCCGCGTAGCGGCCGAAACCCTGACCGCGACCGGCCTGGTGGTGATCGCCGGTGAAATCACGACCAAGGCTTATGTTGACTTCCAGTCGCTGGTACGCGGCGTAGTGGCCTCGATCGGCTACGACAACGCCTCGTATGGCTTCGACTCGAATACCTGTGCGGTGATCTCGACGATCAACAAGCAGTCGGGCGACATTGCTCAGGGCGTGGACGTGGGCGGCGCCGGAGACCAGGGCATGATGTTCGGCTACGCTTCCAACGAAACGCCGGAGTTGATGCCGGCACCGATTTCACTAGCTCACAAGCTCTGCCGCAAGCTCACCGAAGTGCGCAAAAGCGGCAAGCTGCCCTATCTGCGTCCCGACGGCAAGAGCCAGGTGACGGTCGAATACGGCGAAGACGGCAAACCGGCGCGCATTGACGCCGTAGTCATCTCCAGCCAGCACGCCGACTCGGTCTCGAACGAACAACTGCACGCCGACATTCTCAAGTACGTCATCCAGGCGGTTCTGCCGGCCAAGTGGCTGGACGAGAACACCAAATATCACATCAATCCCACCGGCCGGTTTGTCATCGGCGGGCCAATGGGCGACACGGGCCTGACGGGACGCAAGATTATCGTCGATACCTACGGCGGCATGGGCCGTCACGGCGGCGGCGCTTTCTCGGGCAAGGATCCGACCAAGGTGGACCGTTCGGCGGCTTACATGGCGCGCTACATTGCCAAAAACATCGTGGCCGCGGGCCTGGCCGATAAGGCCGAGGTCGAACTGGCCTACGCCATCGGCGTCGCCGAGCCTGTTTCGGTGCTGGTTGAAACCTTTGGCACGGGTAAAATCGGCCAAGCCAAACTGACCGAACTGGTGCGCAAAAACTTCGCGCTCACGCCCAAGGGCATTATCGAGAGCTTGAACCTGCGCCGGCCGATCTACCAATTGACCGCAGCCTACGGACACTTCGGCCGCACCGAGCCGGAGTTCACCTGGGAAGCGACCGACAAGGCCGCCTCGCTGGCCGAGCAGGCCGGAGTGAAGGCCGAGGCAGTCAAGTAGTCCTAACTGCACAAGAATGAAAAGAGGCTCCGTCGCAATGGCGGAGCCTTTTTTCGTTCTCGCGCGTCTATGCCGTAGAATGCTCGCGGGAGTTCTTGCGTCTTATTCCCTTAGGGAGACAACCATGCGAAATGCCGCTATTGCCGTTTTTGCGCTGAGTTGCGCCGCCTTTTGCGCCGCGCAGTCGGGGGCCAATTGGAGCTACGAGGGAAAGACCGGCCCGATTGCCTGGGGGCATCTGGACCCGGCCTACCAGACCTGCGCCAAGGGCCACGAACAGTCGCCGATCGATATTCGCGGCGCCAAGCCGAACAAGGCGCTCTCGCCGCTGGCCTTCCACTTCATCACCGGAACGATGACCCTGGAGAACACGGGCCGGGGCATCGCGGTCCACGTGAATCCTGGCAGCACGCTGACCGTGGATGACGCGCGCTATGAGCTGACCGAAATCGACTTTCACCATCCCAGCGAGCACGCGGTAAAAAAACACCTGAGCGACATGGAGGCCGATCTGGTCTTCCGTGGCGGCGACGGCAAAACAGCCATCGTGGCCGTGCGGCTGAACGAGAGCAACCTGCCCAACGCGCTGCTAGCGACGCTGTGGGCGCATCTGCCCGTTTCGGTTGGCGCTAAAGAAAAAACCACCGAAATGGTCAACGCCGGCGGCCTGCTGCCCGGCGACCGCAGCTACTGGGCCTATACCGGCTCGGAGCTGGAGCCGCCCTGCACCGAAGGCGTGCGCTGGTTCGTCTTCGCGCAGCAGGTTAGTATTGGCCGCTCGCAGTGGCAGGCCTTCACCAAGCTCTTCCGCGTGAACACCCGCCCGGCGCAGGACACGCACGGACGCAAGATCGAGGCCAGCGAGTAGAACAGCTTTTCAGCCCTCAGCTTTCAGCTTAAGATCTGGCGCGGCCAGCGGCGCGAGATGCAGCGCGATTCCTTTGCCGTCGCTTTCGGCGCGTACGCTGGCGAGATCGCCGACAAGATAGTCGGCGGCGGCCAGTGATTCGATTGGATGCGAGAAGGGCGTGGCGACGACGATGCAGCCAGCCGCGCGGCCAGCCGTTACACCCGATGGCGCATCTTCAAAAACCACGCAATCGCCCGGCGCAAACCCCAACAGCTTGGCTCCGGCCAGGTACGGGTCTGGACTCGGCTTGCCGCGCGTAACGCGGTCGGCGGCGACGATCCGCTCAGGCACGGGAATGCCGCCAGCGGCCAGACGCACGCGCGCCAACCGCTCGGTAGCGCTGGTAACGACGATCCAACGGCCGGCCGGCAGAGCGGCCAGCAAGGCGGGCACGCCGGGCAGAACCTTGATTCCCTCGGTGTCGGCCAGTTCGATCTCTTCGATAACTTTGAGCTCGGCCTTCGAGTCGAGGTCGGGACGCAGACGGGCGACCGTCTCGATCGCGCGGCAACCGTGCGCGGTGCGACGCGCCAGCGCCGGATCGACGCCGCGCAGATAAGCCCACTTGGTCCAACTGCGATTGACCGCATCGATTGACGAGACGAGAATTCCGTCCATGTCGAAGAGGATTGCCTGGCAATGAATCGTTACAGGGGAAGAATCACGGGGAACCATAATCCAATTTTAATAGAGTTCACGCGATTCTCCGATCGGCAACGCTACGTCGAGTAATCGGCGTTGATGTGAATGTACTCGTGCGTCAGATCGGTGGTCCAGAAGAGACACTTCCCTGCCCCAAGATGAAGATCGATTTCGACGGCGAACTCGCGCTGGCTGACGTAGGCGTGCGCGGCAGCTTCGTCGTAATTTGGAGCGCGGCCGCCGTTGACGCAGATCGGCAACGCGCCAAAACGAATTTCAAAACGCTCCGGATCGATTTGCGCGCCGGAGTAACCTAGCGCCGCCGCCAGCCGACCCCAGTTGGGATCGCAGCCAGCCCAGGCGGTTTTAACCAGCGGCGAATGCGCAATGGCCTTGGCCGCGCGCAGCGCATCGGCGTCGCTGGCCGCGCCCGAGATGCGCAGCTCCACCACATGCGAAATGCCTTCGCCGTCGGAGACGATCTGCCGCGCCAGCGAAGTGCAGAGGCGCGTAAGCGCCGAGGCGAACTGCGCGTCATTGGCGCCGATCGCAACGCCCGAAGCGCCCGAAGCCAGCACCAGCACCGTGTCGTTGGTCGAAGTGTCGCCGTCAACCGAGATGCGGTTGAAGCTGACCTCGATGGCCGATTGCAGATAGACATTCAGATCGGCCGGGGCGACGGCGGCGTCGGTCAGGATGTAAACCAGCATGGTCGCGTGCGGAACGAGCTGCGGATGAATCATTCCCGAACCCTTGCAAAAGGCGGCGATGCGCGCTTGGCCGGCAGCGGTTTCAATCTGCGCGAAGGCGTTTTTTTCCACCGTGTCGGTGGTCATAATCGCCTGCGCGGCCGCGTGAAAGCGCGCCGGCTCGGCGCCGAGCGATGCCGCCATCGCCGGCAAAGCGGCAATGAGCTTTTCGGCCGGCAGCGGCACACCGATAATTCCGGTCGATGAGGGAAAGACCTCTTCGGCGCGGCAGTTGAAGATTTTCGCGGCGGCCCGGCAAGTGGCGTGCGCGGCCTGCAAACCCGCGTCGCCGGCGGCGCAGTTGGCGTTGCCCGCGTTGATAGCTACCGCGCGCACTCGTCCGCCGGTCGCGCGCAAATGTTCTTTGTCGATTGCAAGCGGAGAGGCCGTCACGCGATTGGAGGTGAAAACGGCGGCGGCACTGGCCGCTTCATCGGCCACGATCACGGCAAAATCCGGATGGCCGCTAGCTTTAAGCCCCGTCGTCGCCGCCGCAAAGCGGAATCCGCGCGGGATAAGTTCATCAGTAAAATCGCTCATGGGTCAATCCATTTAATCTAACAGGTGAGGCGAGAATGAACGAGACCAATTGGGCTGAGTTTTTGAATCTGCAAAATGTGGATGTGGCGCGCGGCGATCGCGAGGTTTTGCACGGCGTGAATCTCCGCATCGGCACCGGCGAACATGTGGCCATTCTCGGCCCCAACGGCTGCGGCAAATCCACGTTAATTCTGACGATGACCTGCCAGATCTATCCCATGGTGCGGCCGGGAATGAGTGTGCGCATCTTCGGCCGCGAGCGCTGGGATCTGACCGAGCTGCGCCGCCACTTCGGCGTGGTGGGCTCCAATTCGATGGGCGCGGAGTTGCCGGGCCGGCGCACAGCCGTCACCAGCGGACTCGACGCCGTCGTCGCGGGCTTCTTTTCGGCTTCGTCGCTGTGGTCCAATCTCGCCATCACGGAAGAGATGCGCACGCGAGCCTGGGAAGCACTCAAGCGCATGGAGGCAACGCATCTGGCCGATCAGTTCGTCGGCACCATGTCGGCCGGCGAACGGCGGCGGATCATGATCGCGCGCTCGCTCGTGCACCAACCCAAGCAACTGCTGCTCGACGAGCCGTCTAACGCGCTCGATCTGGCCGCGCAGCACGAGCTCCGCGAAACGCTGCGTGGACTGGCCGGCGAAGGCGTCGGCCTGGTCATGGTGACGCATCATCTGGGCGATATTCTTCCCGAGATCCGGCGCATCGTGCTAATGCGCGACGGCCGCATCGTCGGCGACGGCCCGCGCGAGGAACTGCTGACCGAAGCGCGGCTCAGCGATCTCTTCCAGACGCCCGTACATATCGGCCGTGATGCCGAGTGGCTGCACAGTTGGTAAAAGACCGCTAAATATCCCCCGGCTTCTCCCTTTGGCAATAGCTTAGGAAGTCGGGATGGATTGAAGCCGCCAAGTGGCATTTTGCAAACGGGCAGCGTTCGCAGAGCGCTATGTCAACTCAAATGCCAATTGGCCGGTTTACTTTTCAGGATACTGAACAGCTTCTGGCGCGGACGAGACGGCAGGCGAGTCCAGGTCATCGAACAGCCTTCTGGTTATCACCTGGAAATGATATCCCATGACCAATAGAGTCATGGCCACGCCAACGCAATGGCGATAGCGGGTTGCCACGGTCAGCAGAAACTTCCAGTAACTCCAGCGCTGCGGCCCGAAAACTCCTTGACGAACAATGGAGGTGACAAAGGCGCGCGCATTGCTCACGGTAATCCACTTCTGTCCGGAGCTCTGCTTCCCGTGCCGTGGCTGGATACGATTCAGGTAGATCTTGACACGCTCATAATAAGCGTCACAGGAGTAGATTCTTTTGAGCACCGAGCGGTACCCCTCAACAAGTTTGGCGGCATCCATGTGGGGCAGAAAATTCAGCTTGTCGTCCGTGTTGTTTCCGTCGCCCGCATCCAGAATCCGGCCCTCGTTCCACAGCCGCCGGAAGAGTTGAGTTCCGGGCATGGCCTGCAGCAGCCCAACCATGGCAACGGGAATTCCGCTCTTCTGAATGAAGCCGACCATACTGTCGAAGATATCGTCACGATCGGTATCGAAGCCGAGAATGAAGCCGCCCATAACCTGCATCCCATAGCTCTGAATCAGCGCTATGCTGTCAAGCATGCTGCGGCGCGTGTTTTGCAATTTGTTGCAGGCAACGAGGCCGGATTCGTCGGGCGTTTCGATGCCGAGAAAGACCGTGGTGAATCCAGCATCCTTCATCAACTGCATCAATTCCGAATCGTCGGCCAGGTTAAGTGAAGCCTCAGTGCTGAATGTAAAGTTAATCTTGTATTGGCTGCGCCATTCGATGATGGCCCTCAGTAGCTGCTTGGCGCGCACTTTGTTGCCGATAAAGTTATCGTCGACGATGAAGACAGCTTCTCGCCAGCCGGCCGCGCGTAACTGATCCAGTTCGGCGAGCACCTGGGTTATCGCCTTGGTACGCGGCTTTCTTCCGTAAATTTCAATGATGTCGCAGAACTCGCAGTTAAACGGGCAGCCGCGCGAGTATTGCACGGTCATGGTCGAGTAGCGATTCATCTTGATGAGGCTCAGATCGGGCAATGGACTAGTTTCCATCTCCGGTCTTTCTGTCGCCTGATAGACTGCTTTTGCCGTTCCCTGCTCTAATCCGCGAGCCAGATCGGCAATCAGGCTCTCCGCCTCGCCAATGACCACATGGTCTGCCTTGAGATCGGCCGGGGATAAGCTGCTGGCGATGGGGCCACCCACTACGGTGCGCAATCCGCGCGCATGGCACCGCTCCACGATGGCAACAAGCGACTCCCGATGGATGTGCATGCCGCTGATCATCGCCACATCGGCCCACGCCAGGTCCGCATCCTTCAGCCGCTCAACGTTGGTGTCTACGAGCCGCTTCTTCCAGGCGCCCGGCAACAAAGCGGCTATCGTCATCAGACCGAGCGGTGGCTGCGCCGCTCGTTTGCCGAGGAATTTGAGTGCGTGTTTGAAGCTCCAATAGGTATCTGGAAATTCCGGGTAGATCAGAAGAGCGTTCATCGGTCACCTCCGGGGAAGAAAAGCGGCCGTAGAGCTGAAGCGTAGGTTCCGGCGATCGATTCAATCCGTCAGGACCTAGCGCGGCTGCGCTTGAAATAGTGCATCGCTTCCTGAAAGCTATTATCCAACTATACAGCTTTTACAAACTGTATAAAAGGGATCACTTAATGGGCGGATATACCCATGGTTTTGGAAGAGTTGTCAATGCGCCAAGAATCATGAGCGTTATTGCCCAGAAATCATGAATCGGAGTTGATAGCGTGCAGGTAGATCAGTACAGGTACGCCATCTTGCGCCACAACAATCTCAAGGAAGTTGTGGATGTCTACCAATAGGCGTTTTTCTTGGCTAGCAGCCGTACCGACGCAGAACGGAACGCGGGGTTTATGAGCAATGTACATGGCGGCGTAACGCAGGAGAGGCTATGACAAATATCATCAGTTCGCGAACGGTGCAAATGGTTCGACTCGACCGGGCTTTGGAATATGCGGTGATCCAAGGTTGGGATGATCTGATGCCGGAATCGACCTCTGGATTGATTCATCTTGAATACCAAACCGGAGCTGACGGTTCGCTCGATTTTCTTACGATCTTGGCGTCCACCATTCGGGGGCACTGGAGCCTCATCTGTGAATTATGGATACGGCCTCTCTGGTCCCATGCTACTGGCTTGTCCTTTAGTAATGGCTATCACTCCGAGGCATTCGCATGCACATTAAAGTCGGTGATAGAACATGAGAGTTCGTTTACAAAGCTGCCTAACCCGCACGGATTAATTCAGATCTATCCGCCTACGCCGGAAAAGCGAAGTGAAGCAAAGAGTTGGAGAGCGGCGGCTTTCGACGATCAGGTAAGCTCACCGAAAAAGATGGACGTCGCAGCATAAGTGGAGTGCATCAGCCCGCATTACGCGGAGGCCAACGAGTGAACGCTGCATAGTCGAGCGGAAATCGTTTAGAGACTCTATCCAGACCGTGAATAAAACGAGACAGACTGCCGTCTGCTGTGGAAAAATTTATTCAGTCGTCCAGAAGGAGATCTCAAGATGGTTGAGCTCGATAAACCCGCGTTTGACGTCGCTGCCCTTCTGATCAAAACCGGCTTGGGGCGAAAGACCATCCAATTGGCGCCGAAGCAGCCATTCTTTTCTCAGGGAGACCCTGCGGATTCGGTTTTTTATCTTCAAAACGGTCGTGCAAGAATCACTGTAGTTTCAGCCATCGGCAAAGAAGCCACCATCACGCTTCTTACCGATGGCGATTTTGTCGGAGAAGAGGCGCTTGCGTCGGCCCCGAGCCTGCGCTTAGCCACGGCAACGGCCATCACCGCCTGTACAGCACTTAAGATCGGGCGGCAGGAGATGATCCGTACCATGCACGAGGAGCACGCCTTCTCTGACCTGTTTCTGAAATTCATGCTCGCTCGTAGTATGCGCGTTCAAGCAGATCTGATCGATCAACTTTTCAATTCCAGCGAGAAGCGCCTGGCGAGAATCCTTCTGCTGATGGCTCAATTTGGCCAGCCGGGCGAGACGGAGCCCTTGCTCCCCAAAATCTCCCAAGAAGTTTTGGCGGAAATGATCGGCACCACCCGCTCCCGCGTGAACTTCTTTATGAACCGCTTTCGCAAGCTAGGTTTTATCGATTACAACGGTCGCATCCGGGTTCACAAGTCTCTGCTGAATGTTGTTCTACACGACCAATTGCCGGAGAGCGATGCAGGGGAAAAACCTGCTTCTGAGATTTCAACGGAGCAGTTAGAAGCTGGCCTCTGATTAGTTCGTAATGTAAAGACATGTTCCGAATTGTTCCGAATTGACCAACATTACAACTCGCACGCTGGAATACTCGTTTTAGCAATCTTTTATGATGTGCTGGAAACGGTGAGGGATGCCAGAAGTGTCTGCGCACTTTCTCCAAAACTCCCGATAGGCCTGCCGATCGTGCGCTAAAAAAATTACCTTCACTTACTGCCACATCCCGATTCACTTCATCCTTTCCTGATCCGCAAACAACCCACCGGCAGCGGCTCTTCACCGCATTTCCACCGAGGCCGAGTCAACACTAAATACTGCCGTTCAGTATGACTGCTAAGTGGCGGCAAGTGAGTAAACGGAATGAATACTGTTGCGGTATCGAATATGTTTTTACGCGCGTACGCAGAACTCCCTACCGGCTTCATGCTGGAAACAGAAGAATTCCGCGAGGGATGGAATTTTGCGCCGACGGCCAACGCAGAACAGTTACGACAGAGGGCTCGGAGGCACGGATGGTCTCTTGTAAAAGTTATCAATGAAATACTGCGAAGCGGCGTGGGCGATACTTCACAGTTGGCGATTGCCAGTGCGGTCAAATTGGCGCTCCGTCACGTCACGAATCAATGTAACGCGGCAGAAGTAGGGTACATTGAGCTGACGCAGTATCCCTGGTTCTATTTTGCCAGGGTTCGAGTGTATCCCTACCTCATTCAGCAAGGTCTCGACCTACCCTCGTGCGATGATGCCGCTCCCCGGCAAAGGCAACGGGCGCTCCATGCACCGGATCTTAATTTCGGCTGCACCATGCCTCAACTCAAGCAGATGCTGGTTTTATCCAAAGGTTCAGAAACGAGGGTACAATGACCCTTCTGCAAATCACGTTGATTATGTTTGTTTTTTACCGTGCACTGCGCTTTCCGAAAGGTCCAGAGTTTGCCCGCGAACTCTCATGGTAGAAAATACTTTTCTGAGCCGACGGGCTTTGGTGGCTGACGCCTCGACGATCCATATTGAGCTCGCGCCTATTCTGCTCAGCACCGTGCGTGGTCTAAACCGCTCAGCTCTGAAAGTGTTGAAAGGTTAGCATTGGATTCGCATCTTTGAATCCACCGAGGGAAGTTATGAATAAGAACCGAGTAAATGGCGCGATCGATAAAGTAGTCGGCACGGCCAAGCGCAAGGCGGGCGAATGGACAGGTGATACGCCCCTTCAGGTCAAGGGCATCGTTCAACAGGTCAAGGGCGGGCTCGAAAACGCCTTGGGCAGGGCAAAAGATGTGATCGACGAGGCGAATATCAATGTCGATATCCACGTTGAAATTGAGCAGGATATTCAGCAACAGACCGGCAAAGCCCCCAAAGCAGTAACGCATCACACGCCTCCACTTTAATCAGCAATCTTCTTCGGAGATTTTTTTCGGATGGCTGTGCGTATCGGGCAAAAGCGATCTTGAAAAGAAGACCGGCCATTTCAAAATTCAATTCAGATTCATGGGAGCGCAGCGGACGCTTGCTCGCCATGACCTTCGTGTAGGCAGTGATCGCCCTATTCGGATGCAAATCCAGGCAAGATTAGGCGCTGGATCTAGCCGAGAACTGGATCAAGCCGAGAAGCAGGCCGCGGCAACCAGAATTATTGATATACCCGCGGAATCCATCCTCCATTTCAAGTTGGACGATGATCTGATCGTGCAGCCTGAGCCGTAACGTCAACATCGCCTAAAAGCATCCTGAAAGCATCTTGCAGATGCTTTCAGGATGCCGCATTTGTGCGTCTGGCTAGGTCCATGCCGTCTAGTCGATCACCGCAGAATCCCTTCTCTGAACGATCTGCAACGGGAAACCAAAGCCTGGAAGCGCAAGATGAACCGCAACCGCATCACCATCGGCGGGAAGTTCACGCACAGAAAAACAAACCTGAAGTACGGATACAAAAGGCAGCTTATGGCACGGTCAGTGTCGCTAGGGAGCGGTGTACGATTAAACTTTAAAAATAGGTGGCAAGGAGGCCTCCCATGAGCCCGTACATTCTGTCCATTATTTTAGGTGTCGTGGAAGGCCTGACCGAGTTTCTGCCGGTCAGTTCGACGGCTCACCTGCGCATCACCGAAGCCTTGATGAAGCTGCCGCTGGACAATGCCGGCTGCGCGGTCGGCAATCTGGCCTGCTTTCAGGACGTTGCCTACTGGGAGATGTATACCATCGTCATTCAGGTGGGCGCGATTCTGGCCCTCTGCCTGCTCTTTTTGGGGCGCATCGTGGATTTTCTCCGTACCTTTCCCACCGGCGAGGGCGGCAATCGCCATTGGTACAACCATCCACTTTCGCTGACCTTTTTCGCCTTTGTCTTCACCTCCGTTCCAGCGCTGTTGCTGCATAAGTGGACGGAGAAAAACCTTGGCAGCCTGACCGCCATCGCCATCGCGCTGCTGGCCGGCGGTGTCGTCATGTGGACCATCGACGTCTGGAGCCAGCGCTACGAGCCGAGTACCACCGACGTCGAAGACATGTCGCTGCCCCAGGCCATCTGGATCGGCCTCTGCCAGTCGCTTTCGGCCATCTTCCCCGGAACTTCGCGCTCGATGTCGACCATCGCCGCCGGCCAACTGGTCGGCCTCGACCGTCCCGCGGCCCTCGAGTTCAGCTTTCTGCTCTCGATTCCCACCATGATCGCCGCCACCGGCTGGGATCTGGTCAAGGAAATCCATCCCCGCCACGCCGAAGCCGCCTCGGCCGCCGTCGCCCACGTGGTCATGAATCCCGAGCGCTGGATGGTTCTCCTTATCGGTACAGCAGTCTCCTTCGTCGTCGCCCTGGGCGTCGTCGAGTGGTTCCTGATGTGGGTTCGCAAACACGGTTTCACCATCTTCGCCATTTATCGCATTTTGCTGGGTGGCGCGCTGCTCATTTGGGGCGCCAAGCTCATCGGTGCGTAGATCGGCGTTTCATCTGGCGCGCGAAGGCGGTTCGCGCTTTTTGTTACACATCTTGATGTGCGAGCGGCTACACCTTGGAGTGTGTAGCCGCTGCTTCGCTTTTCTGCGTAGGCAGGAAAGCGCGCTGTAGGCGTTTCCGTGTTGCCGGGGCAGGTTCCCCACCCCCGCTTTTCTTCCGCGCGCTTCGGCGATCCTCCGATAATAGAAGTTGCTCTGGGATGTTGGTCTCTCCCTCGGTCCGTTTGTACCTCCGTTCGTATCGGCCGGGGAGCGCACCGCCCTTATCATGAAGCCGATTCGCATCGTTCTCGCGCCCACGCGCAGCCGCCCCCTGAACATCTTTCTCGGGATGACGTTGGCGCTGGTCTCGCTGCTTCTTCTTCTCTCGCTTGTCTCCTACCACGCCTCCGATCCTTCGCTCAATTCGGCCACGGATTCGTCCGTCGTCCGCAACTGGATCGGGCCGGTCGGCGCTTACGCGAGCGACCTGCTACTGCAAGCGCTTGGCCTGGCCGCGTTTCTCATTCCGCTTTGGCTGGGCAGCCTCGGCTGGACCTGGATGCGCTCCCGCCCGAGCGGTTCGCCCGTTCTGCGCTGGATCGGCTCACTACTGGCTTTAACTTTTGTGCCCGCCGTTTTGGGCCTCATGCCCTGGCATTGGCGCTGGCTTCATGTGATGCCCATCGAGGGCGTCGCCGGCCGTCTGGCCGCCAATCAACTGGTGATCTACCTCAACCTGCAGGGCGCCTGGGTGGTGGCCGCCGTGCTGGCCGCTGGCGGACTCTACTTCGCCTCTCCCATCAGTTTTGCGGAGATTCGCGAAAACCTCGCCGCACGCTGGGAGAGCTACAGCTACTGGCGCGAACGCCGCCGCGCCGAGCGCGAGGAATTGCGCGACGAGCAGCTCATCAACCGCGACGAAGACTCCGCCACACCCGCCGGCCAGCCGCCGCGCTTTTCGCAATTTGCCGGCCCCGGCTTCGAACCCGAGCCGCCCGTTGGCCGCTCCAACCGTCTGCTAGCCTTCTTCGGCCTCAAGCGCGCGCAGCGTAAAACGCCACTCGACGAAATTCCCGCCTACCGGCGCACCGATCAACTCATTGACGATCAGCTTCCGGATGATCGACTCCCGGACGATCGGGCCGAAGACGAAATTCCCATCACCTCTCGCACACCCAGCATTTGGGAGCGCAGCGTAGCCGCCACCGCCGCTCCAGCCGCCGCTTCGGTCGCTGCCACTGCTGCCACTGCATCTGTCGCCGCCGCTCGCCCGGCCTCCGCGCCGCAACCTGTCGCCCCGGCCGCTCCGCCGCGCTCGCCCGAAATCGCCATCAGCAACCGTCCCGCGCCCGTGCCTCCGCCGCCGGCCGTTGTCGCTCCCAAAGCCGCCTCCGGCGGCTTCAAGCTGCCCCCCACCTCGCTGCTCATCGCCAGCGAAGGTCCGCAAGATGTGCGCAAAGACGAGCTGCGCGAAGACGCTCGCATCCTGGTTGAAAAATGCGCCGAGTTCGACGTTCGCGGACAGGTCGTGCAGATCAACCCCGGCCCGCTCGTCACCACCTTCGAGTTCAAGCCAGAGGCCGGCATCAAATACTCGCGCGTTACCAGCCTGGCCGAGGATCTCTGCCTGGCCATGCGCGCCGAAAGCATTCTTATCGAGCGCATCCCCGGCAAAAGCACCGTGGGCATTCAGGTTCCCAACCGCGTGCGAGAAACCATCCACGTCCGCGAGCTGCTCGAGAGCGAAAGCTTTCAGAAGGCCAAGTCGCGACTCACTCTGGCGCTGGGCAAAGACATCAACGGCTATCGCGTCGTCACCACCGATCTGGCCTCACTGCCTCACGTGCTGATCGCCGGCTCTACCGGCTCGGGCAAATCGGTTTCGATCAACGCCATGATCATGAGCCTGCTCTACCGCACCACCCCCGATCAGGTCCGGCTCATCCTGGTCGATCCCAAGCGCGTCGAGCTGGGCATGTACGAGGGCATTCCTCATCTCTTCACGCCCATCATCACCGAGCCCAAGCTGGCCGCCAACGCTCTGCGCAACGCCGTGCGCGAAATGGAGCGCCGGCTGAAGCTGCTAGCCTCACGCAGCGTGCGCAACCTGGAGCAGTATAACCGGCGCTTTGAGAACGCCACCGGCTCGCTCTTCGACGACGGAGAAGAGGACGAGGGCCCGCTGCCCTACATCGTCATCATCATCGACGAGCTCGCTGACCTGATGATGCTCGACCGCGCCAACGTTGAAGAATCGATCACCCGGCTGGCGCAGATGGCCCGCGCCGTCGGCATTCACCTGATTCTGGCCACGCAGCGGCCTTCAGTCGATGTCATCACCGGCCTCATCAAGGCCAACATTCCTACACGCATCAGCTTCCGGCTGGCCACCAAGGTTGACTCGCGCACTATTCTCGACACCAACGGCGCAGAATCGCTGCTGGGCCGCGGCGACATGCTCTTTTTGCCTCCGGGCACCAGCCGCCTCACCCGCCTGCACGCCCCTCTGGTTACCGAGCAGGAGATTTCCGCCGTCGTCGCCTTCTGGAAGGCGCAGGGCGAGGCCGAATACGTTCACAGCTTCCTCGAATCGCCCGCCGAAGATCCGGCTTCCGACGATGGTGCCGCAAGCGAGGCAGGCGACGACGATCCGCTCTTCGACGATGCCGTGCGCCTGATCTTCGAGTTTGGTAAGGCTTCTACTTCGCTTTTGCAGCGCCGGCTGCGCATCGGCTACGGCCGCGCCGCCCACTTGATCGACATGATGGAGCGCGATGGCCTGGTCTGTCCGGCCGACGGTTCCCGCCCCCGCGAACTGCTCAAATCCCCCGCTTGGTACCACGAAGCGATGGCCGCCAACGACTAAGGTCCGGGCTTGTATTTTGTGCGGTGAATGCCGGGATACCCCCGGTCTCGATTTTGAAACCGGGGATATAAGTCCGATCAAGGAAGCGAATAAGTCGATAGTCCACGCTACTTATCCGTCATTAACTCGCTCAACCGCGATGTTAGCTCCGGCGACGCGCTGTTATTCCACGCCGCATTCAGCACGCCGTATGTCTCAGCTTGGCCGAAGTGACGACCGCTTCCTGTCGATTGTGTCCCATTAATCGACCAATACGCCCAATCGAGTTTGTATTGCTGAATATATGTTGTCAAAAATCCAAACCAGCAGCCGTCGTCGCCCGACTTGCTGCTCGCAATGCAGCCGTCGGCAGTGTTACAGGTGCCAAATTCACCCACCCAAACAGGCTGAGGATTGCTGCCGGTTACCAGATAGCCCCACCGCGGCGTAATCCTGCTCGTGTAATCAGAGTATCCGGATAAGTGGGAATAGTCATAGCCGTAATCGTGCGCTTCGTATACCAGGCGATGAGCAATCTTCAGATGTACCGGCAGGCGCGAAACTCCCGATAGATCCAGCGCATAGTTCACGCCTTCGACAAAAATCAGTAACTTCGAATCAACGCTCAGCACCGCATTGCCGCCGCGCACCGCCGCCGCTTCCCAATCGGTCGATGCGCTCCCGCCCCAGGTTGCGGTGGTTCTCGGCTCGTTTCTTAAATCGGCGCCAATGACCCATGGATTGTTTTTGTATCGGACCGCGATGCTCTTCCAGTCGCGAATCCAGCTCGATTCTGGATAATCGCCGTTGTACCAAAGCTGGTTGTTGTCCTTGTCGTTGCAGCACCACTCCGCATTGCTGTTATGGTTATCGAGAATCACCATCATGCCGGCGCGGCTCAGTTCAGCAATAACTTGGTCCAAAATCGTTAATGCCCTTTTGCCCTGCAGCGCTGGGTTTGCGGCGAGCGCGGCATTGCTCACCACGGGATTCTTTTCATAAAGCTCATTTGACCAAGGCAGACGCACGGCATTGAAGCCCAGGTTCTTCATCTTCTGTACGATGCTCGATAACGTGGCTGTCTGCAGGCCGCCGACAACATAGTCGGCCGATTCCGCTCCATACCAATTCGCCGCCTTCAGGCGCACTCGATGGTTATTTGCGTCGACAATATATGGGCCGGAAGTATGAAGCGGGAACGATATATCCGCGGCAAAAGCATTTGTGCAATAAATACAGATGGCGAGCATTGCAGCAGCCCCATAGAGCCATTTGCAATGCTTTAAAAAAGCAGAAAAATCATTCGTCACAATAGGTGTCCTTTCTTTTTCGTACTACAGCCGCTCAAATTCATTTTACGGTTGATTGCATCCAGTAGAGACATTACCTCCATCATACGTATATCGGGAACATTATTTAATCCAGTATGATGAGCGGCACGGCGGGTAACCTGACCTGCCCGATGTTTTGTACCAGCGAGATTGTCTGTGTAGCGCGGCCAAGAAGCAGACCTTTTCGATGAGCAATTGTGACCTTCATCATTTAACTGGTCTATTCAATACTCGCTATGAAAGGCAAGAACATTTGCCTGGATCTGCAAGGGATGTCCATGCTTGTTGCCGGGCATCGTGGTGGAATCCGCTGCTCTTGAGCTGGATGTTCCGTCGCCATTCGCGCGCGGTAAACCAGTAGAAAACTTTCTGGCGAAGACGCGCAAATGTATGAGCAATACGCGACAGATATGCGAGTGTGCAAATGAAATGCTGGTCTTGCGCATGACCTGGAGCATCCATGATCACGTGAACACAATGAATCGATGCTATCGATACCTATCCTTTGCTTATTGCAGGGGCTGTGCGACCGTGTCTTAGCCGCCAATCAAATCCAAGACCGACGCGGAATAGCGCTGCGGTCGTCAGTATAACGATCAAATGAGAGCAAGAAAAACATGACAGAATCCATACCATCGCTAACTGAAAGCAGCGCGTGGAAGGCCCTTGAAGCCCATGCTGCGACAAACCGCGCGCTCCATCTCAGAGACCTCTTCGCTCAGGATCCAACACGGGGAGAACGTCTTAAAGTTGAGGCGGCCGGCGTTTATCTTGATTATTCAAAAAACCGCATTACTGAAGAGACCGTAAAGTTGCTCTTGCAACTTGCCGAAGAGTCTGGCTTGCGCTCACGCATCGACGCCATGTTTCGAGGCGAAAAGATCAACGTCACCGAGAAGCGGGCAGTTCTGCATGTAGCCTTGCGCGCTCCAATAGGAGACAAGATTCTCGTAGATGGAGTGGATGTTGTGCCGCTGGTACACGGCGTTCTTGACAAGATGGCCGTCTTCGCCAACAGCGTGCGTAGCGGAGAGTGGAAGGGCTACACCGGAAAACCAATCCGCAATGTCATCAACATCGGTATTGGCGGTTCCGATCTTGGCCCAGTTATGGCGTATGAAGCTCTGCGCCACTATTCCCAGCGCGATCTGACTTTCCGGTTTGTTTCGAATGTTGACGGCACGGATATTGCCGAAGCGACGCGCGATCTGGATGCCGAGGAAACGCTCTTCATCATCTCATCAAAGACCTTCACAACTCTTGAGACGATGACCAACGCACATACGGCTCGCGCCTGGGCGCTTGAAACGCTAAAGCACTCCGGCGCCATTGCAAAACATTTTGTCGCTGTTTCGACCAATGCCGAAGAGGTCGAACACTTCGGCATCGACACGGCCAACATGTTTGGCTTTTGGGACTGGGTCGGTGGACGATATTCGATGGATTCGGCAATTGGGCTCTCCACCATGATCGCGATTGGCCCAGACAATTTCCGTAGGCTGCTCAGTGGTTTTCACGAGATGGACGCGCATTTTCGCAACGCGCCTTTTGAGCGGAATCTTCCTGTTCTCTTAGGTCTCCTGGCAATTTACAACAACAATTTTCTCGGCGCGCAAAGCGTTGCAGTTTTGCCTTATGAACAATACCTGAAGCGCTTCCCGGCCTATCTTCAGCAGCTAACGATGGAAAGCAACGGCAAACACGTAACCCTGGATGGAACGGGAGTCGAATACCAGACTGGGCCGATCTATTGGGGAGAGCCAGGCACTAACGGTCAACACTCTTTCTACCAACTTATCCACCAGGGAACCAGGCTCGTCCCCTGCGACTTTATTGCGTTTGCCCAGCCACTGAATTCGATCGGCCGGCATCACGACATTCTTATCGCCAATGTATTTGCGCAGGCTGAAGCATTGGCTTTTGGCAAGACCACGCAGGAAGTCGAAGCGGACGGTACGCCACCATGGCTCGCGCCTCATCGCATCTTCGACGGTAATCGGCCGTCCAACACGATTCTGCTCGATCGGTTAACTCCGGCTACGCTGGGCAAGCTCGTTGCCCTCTACGAGCACAGCGTCTTTACCCAAGGCGCCATCTGGAAGATCGACTCCTTCGATCAGTGGGGCGTGGAACTGGGGAAGGTGCTGGCTCAGCGCATTGTTCCCGAACTCGAGTCCTCAAAAGAAGAGAATCTCAAGCACGATAGCTCGACCAATGCTTTGATCAGACAGTACCGCAGCATTCAGAAGGAAGGTGCAAAATGAATGCGACTGCAGTCAATATCACCGCCAAGTCTCCAGCCGCAAGCCAGAGATACGTATATATTGCCGCAATCTTTGCGGCCATCGGTGGCTTGCTGTTTGGATACGACACTGGAGTGATCTCCGGCGCGCTCATTTTCATCAAGCGGAGTTTTGGACTGTCTATCTTCCAGCAGGAGCTTGCTGTAAGTTCGGTTCTGGTCGGCGCCGCTGTCCTGGCTATCACGGGGGGCAGCCTGTCGGATCGATTCGGACGCAGGAAGATGTTGCTCATTACTTCGGTCGTTTTCATTGCGGGTGCATTGGTGTGCGCCGCGGCAGGGTCAATACAGATACTTATTCTCGGACGAGTTATTGTGGGAATGGGAATCGGCCTTGCAAGTTCTGTCGTCCCTCTTTACATCTCCGAGATCTCTCCTGCCAACGCGCGCGGTTGGCAGGTATCGCTCTTTCAATTGGCAATTACAGTGGGAATCCTGGCTGCATATCTTGCGGACTATGCGTTCACGCCTTCGGCTGCGTGGAGATGGATGCTGGGTCTCGCCGTGATTCCGGGTGCGCTGCTTGGCGCGGGCATGCTCTCCTTGCCTGAAACCCCTCGCTTCCTTGCCCGCCATAACCACTTCGATCTCGCTCGCTCTGTGTTGGTCAAGATTCGCGGCACACAGGATGTTGAAAAGGAATTTCAGGAGATCAAGGTCGCGTCGCAAAAATCGGCACTGCGCGGACACGTCTCCGACTTGCTGCTGCCCGCACTTCGGCCAGCCCTGATGATTGGTATAGGTCTTGCAGTATTCCAGCAGGTCACGGGTATTAACACCATCATTTATTACGCGCCCTACATCATTCGCACCGCGGGAATCTCCTCGATTCAAGGTTCGATTCTTGCCACGGCCGGCATCGGCACTGTGAATGTTGTGATGACGCTGATTTCCATGTGGCTAATCGATCGCGTTGGAAGACGGCCTTTGCTGCTGACAGGTATAGCCGGAATGATCGTCAGCCTCGGCGCGCTTGGCTTTATCTTTCATCTATCGAGAGGGGGAGAGTTAGCCGGACTTGCCGTGGTCATTCTTATGTTCTATGTCGCTTCGTTCGCCATCAGTTTGGGACCGATCTTCTGGTTGCTCATCGCCGAGATCTATCCGCTGAAGATTCGCGGTTTGGCGGCAGGAATCGCAGCCGGAACGAACTGGCTTGCCAACTTTGCGGTTTCGCTCACTTTTCTGTCGCTGCTGAAACTGCTTGGACCGAGCCTGACCTTCTGGCTCTATGGCGTGCTAGCGATCGGTTCGTGGCTCTTCTCCTATTATCTTGTGCCGGAAACGAAGGGACGCTCCTTGGAGGAGATCGAAACAGTCTTGCATAAAGGGCTACGTGGAAGTCAGCTCAGCTCGCCTAGTGCGTAAGGCCATTGGCCTGTTCGCATCGATGCCATCGACGCAATACGCCAGACCGATCGATCCGGTTCTGGGGAGAATCGCAATGAGAACGCCGTCGCTGTTGTTACTTGTTGCATTTAGCTTCACGGCTGCCAGCCAGAACAGAAATGTCGATTCCGGTTCCGCCCAGCAGAACCCGCGGAGCGTGCCCACTGCAACGTATACAAGCCTGGCGCAGTACCCCGACGATCTTCGTCAGGAACTCGATCGCGATGCAGTTGCTTTGTCCAGAATACCGGCAGACCCAGTTCTTACGACTGATCCGTTTGGGATATTCTTTGATCCGTTTGAAAAACTTACTGACTGGATTAATACATCGGCCCGGCTCAAGATCGGCGAAACCTATACGTTCTTGAGTCAATATGCGACAGTTACGCCAGACGGCGTGCGGCACGATCAAACCAGCGGACGGGGCGATTTCACGGCTGCCTGGAAGCTTTATGACCATGCAAGCACGGCCGGGACCATCAGCCTTCTGGTGAGATCGGGAACGAACATCGGTATTAGTCAGCAGTTTAATCTCAGCCAAAGTCTCGGCTCTGGACTTACCCTCAATTGTCTACAAGGTGGGGGACCGCAAGAACCAATTATGGTGAACATCCTTTACTGGCGTCAGGATCTGTTCAACAAAAGGCTGTCGCTTTACATCGGCAAAATCCATCCGAACGAGTACATCAGCCTGAGCATGTTCAACAACGATGAGCGCGCCCAGTTTCTGAATGGTGGAAGCGATGGCAATCTGACATTCGCTTCGGATGGAGCATACGCGGGTGGAGCGGCGGTTGAATACCAGACGACGCGGAATTTTTACTTTCATGCGCTCGCTATCGATACGAAAGGTTCACCGCAAGGAAATCTTAAAACACTGGCTGACCGAAAATACATGGAATCGATTGAGGCTGGTTGGCTATCGGGCTCCCCTGGCAAAAAGTTCAGGAACTATCGCGTTGACTTTTGGCGCGACGACACGGCTACTCTCGGCAGCGGCTTGGGCGGGGGCATCGGCTTCGAGCATGAATTGCGCAGTGGCTGGGCACCTTTTGGGAGGTTGGGCTTTGCGTCGAAGACGGGAACCTCGATCAAGCAAGTAGAAGAGCTTGGTCTTGCGCAAATGAAGCCTTTTGGAAGACGCGGGGATATGTTCGGCATTTCTCTCATTCACTCCGAGCCGGGGCTTGGCGCCAAACATCACGAAAGCGTAATGGAAACTTTTTACCGGCTTCGATTGACGAAGAGTGTTGACCTTGGACCGGACCTCGAAGTATCAAACCATCCCACCTATGCAGGCAAAACCTATACCACCGCGCTGCTCGGGATAAGAGCGCGCGTCATGTTTTAAATTGCATAACTCTAAAAACGCGAAAACAGGTTCGGGCAAAAGGAGTATGTATGACACCGAAGAAAAAGTGTGAAAACCCAGGCTGTAACTGTCAACCAGCCATAGGCAAAAAGCATTGCAGCGCCGCATGCGCGGATGCAAAGAAAACGCCCAAGACGCCATGCCAATGCAAACACCCTGAGTGTAGTGATATTGGCCTCAAGATGTAGAGAAACTTGACTTATAACTCAACAATAAGTCTCGAATTATCGTGCGATCTTCACCCTATTCAACATAGAAAGGTACAACACGTCATGGCGTCATCTGCAACACTAGCTACTACAATCGCTTCGCCTGCATTGGACGAGCTATGCATCAACACGATCCGCTTTCTGGCGGTAGATATGGTGCAAAAGGCCAACTCGGGTCACCCTGGGTTGCCAATGGGGTCGGCAGCGATGGCATATGCTCTTTGGGACAGATCGCTCAAGTTCAATCCACGCGATCCCCACTGGCCAGACCGCGACCGCTTCATTTTGTCGGCAGGCCACGGATGCGCGCTGCTCTACGCGCTGCTTCACCTTACGGGCTTCGATTTGCCGCTTGACGAACTCAAGATGTTTCGCCAGTGGGGCAGCAGCACGCCGGGCCATCCAGAGTATGGAAAAACTCCTGGCGTCGAGGCGACCACAGGGCCTTTGGGCCAGGGGCTTGCGAACGGCGTGGGCATGGCCATTGCCGAGGTTGCACTGGGGGCGCGTTTCAACCGCCCGGGGCACCAGATCGTGGACCACTTCACCTACGTACTTGTCAGCGATGGCGATCTCGAGGAAGGAATCTCATCGGAGGCGGGATCGATCGCGGGTCACCAGCATCTTGGAAAACTGATCGTCCTATATGCAGACAATCACATCACGATCGAGGGCAGCACTGAGCTGACATTTACCGAAGATCGTATGGCGCGCTTTGCCGCCTTCGGCTGGCAGGTGCAGCGAGTGGAACAGAGTAACGACGTCGAGGCCGTGGCGCTCGCACTGAAGAACGCACGGGAAGAAAAGGACCGTCCGTCGTTAATTGCCGTGCGCACGCACATTGGTTTTGGCAGCCCGCACAAACAAGACACCACCGCGGCTCACGGCGAAGCGCTTGGCGTAGAAGAGGTGCGCCTCACCAAAGAGGCGATGGGCTGGCCGGTTTCGCCTTCCTTTTATATTCCCGAGGAGGCGCTGGATCACTTTCGAGGAGCAGTGACTCGAGGAAGCGCGGCGCAGATGGAATGGAAGTCGCGCTTCAAAACCTTTGCTCAAGAATATCCTGAACTTGCATCTGAGTTTCAGCGAGTGATTGACAGACATCTGCCTGCGGATTGGGAGGCCGACCTGCCGGAGTTTACTTCGGCGGATGGACCGATGGCCACCCGCGTCGCTTCAGGAAAAGTGATCGAGATACTCGGCTCTCATCTGCCGGAGATGATGGGAGGATCGGCTGATCTTGCTCCCAGCACCCATACAAACATAGACGGAGCAGGCAACTTTGAACCGGATGATGGGGCGGGACGCAACATGCACTTCGGCATTCGCGAGAATGCAATGGGCGCCATCTTGAACGGGATGGCGTTGCACAGCGGCTTGATTCCATACGGCGGCACCTTCTTCGTTTTCTGCGACTACATGCGACCACCCATGCGACTTGCAGCCATGAATGCCCTGCCGGTGATTTATATCTTTACTCACGACAGCATCGGCATGGGCGAAGACGGACCGACTCACCAACCCGTGGAACAGCTCGTTGGATTGCGATCAATTCCGGGCATGGTTGTTTTGCGGCCCGCGGATGCCAACGAGACTGTAGCCGCATGGCGAGTAGCGATCGGCAGAAAGCAAGGGCCTGTTGCATTAGTGCTCACACGGCAGGGTCTTCCCGTGCTTGACCTGAAATTCTATCCATCCATCTCTGCTGGAGTTTCGCTCGGCGGCTATACCCTTGCGGATTCTCCGGCAACTGAACATCCTGACATCATTCTCATTGCTACGGGATCGGAAGTGCATCTAGCCCTGGAAGCTCGCGAACAACTCGCGGCTGAAGGCGTTTACGCTAGAGTGGTGAGCATGCCGAGCACAAACCTGTTCGCATCGCAGCCGAGCGATTATCGAAAAAAGATCCTGCCCGCGGGTGTGCCGCTTCTGGTCATTGAGGCGGGTTCTCCAGTAGGATGGCAGTCTTTTGTTGGCCCTCAGATCGCCATGATTGGAATCGACACCTTCGGTTCCTCGGCTCCCGGAAAGGTCATGATGCAGCATTACGGCTTTACTACGGAGAATGTTTGCAGGCAAGCTCATCATGTGCTCGACCGGCTCAAGGAGAAAGCATCATACGTGTAGGAATCGCGTTGGACCATGGTGGGTTCGCGCTGAAAGAGCAGATCGCAAATTTGCTGCGCGGTACTGCCCATACGGTCATAGACTTCGGTGCGTTCCAGCCCAATCCCGGAGATGATTACCCGGCGAATAGCTCGTCGGCGCCCTCGTCGCTGAGGCTGACAGTAACATGCTGACGAGTCATTTTCGAGAGGAACCAGAGGGGCACGGCTCCGGCATCACCATTGGGCTCATCGGCGTGATAGGCGATGTTCTCGATGGCATCGATGAGATCACAATCGCCGGTAAGGTCGAACTCAGTGTGCTGGCTGCCGTAGTGCTGGCTGACTTCGTGGATGAAGCTGCCAGCGTTGAAGGAGCGGCCGTTGAAGATGATAGAAAAGGTCTGGTTCAGCTTGGGATTGGAACAGCATCTTGGAACTGAGCGCAAGGTGTCGGTAGCGTATGTGGGATCGGTTTCGAGGCATCTTCCGGTGCTGCAACAACTGGTGGATCCCAACAAGAATTTTAAGAATGAAACGACGATCACGGAGGTGCGCAGTGAAGGCGTTTCTTCGTACGATTCACTGCAGGCTCAATACACGCAGAGGGTAACCAGAGGTCTTCATGTTCTTGCGTCGTATACATGGGCGCACAGCATTGACGATGTTTCCAATGACCTGAATGGATTTTCCCGCAAGGTTCTGATCCCCATTGCAGAAGAACGCGGCAATTCCGACTTTGATCTGCGCCAGAATGCGGGTGTGGCGTTGAATTATCAGATGCGGATGCCCGAGAGTTCCGGATTCGCGGAAAAGGTGCTGGATCATTGGTCCAGAAGGCCAAGCGCGGATTTCCATCACGGCCGGGCTTCGCCGCAGAGAGAGTTCTGACCATCATTCCGGTTGTGAGCAATTTGCAACAGAGCATGCAGCTCATCATCGAAGAGAATCAATGAGTGAAGAAAACGGCCAGCGCAACCGATCCCCTCTGGTACAAAGACGCGATCATCTACGAACTCCACGTAAGAGCTTTTGCCGACTCGAACGGCGACGGCATTGGGGACTTCCCCGGACTGCTTGCGCGGCTCGACTACCTCCAGGATCTCGGCGTCACCTGCATTTGGCTCCTGCCTTTCTTCCCTTCTCCCTTGCGCGACGACGGCTATGATATTGCCAACTACGTCGACGTTAATCCCTCCTATGGAACCTTGAAGGATTTCAAGTTATTTCTGGATGCAGCGCACCAGCGCAATATGCAGGTTCTGATCGAATTGGTCGTCAATCACACCAGCGATCAGCACCCATGGTTCAAGGCCGCCCGCCTCGCTCCGCCCGGCTCTCCGGCGCGCGAGATGTACGTCTGGTCCAGTACGGATCATCTCTACAAGAATGCCAACATCATCTTCTCCGACACGGAAAAGTCCAATTGGACTTGGGACGATACGGCCAAGGCCTACTATTGGCACCGCTTCTTTTCCCACCAGCCAGACCTCAACTTCGATAACCCAGCGGTGATGGAAGAGGTACTGAAAGCCATGCGGTTCTGGCTCGACATGGGCGTCGATGCGCTGCGCATGGACGCCATTCCCTACCTGGTCGAACGCGATGGAACATCCTGCGAAAACCTGCCGGAGACCCATCTTGTCGTCAAAAAAATCCGCGCCGCCATTGATGCCGAATACGCAAACCGCTTCATCCTGGCCGAAGCCAACGAGTCGCCTGCCGATGTCCGTCCCTACTTTGGCAATGGCGACGAATGTCACATGGCGTTCAACTTTCCCCTGATGCCGCGCATCTATATGGCCCTTCGGCAAGAAGACTGCCGGCCAATTACCGACATCATGGCCCAGATGCCAGCCATTCCCGACAACTGCCAGTGGGGCTTGTTTCTGCGCAATCACGACGAACTGACGCTTTCCCTGGTCAGCAAAGATGAGCGCGACTACATGCACTTTGCCTACTCGAACGACCCCCGTATGCGCGTCAACGGCGGCATCCGTCGCCGGCTTGCGCCCCTGGTCGACAACAACCGCGACCGCATCGAATTGCTGAACTCGCTCCTGCTCAGCTTTCCCGGTACGCCCATTCTGTACTATGGCGACGAAATCGGCATGGGCGACAACATCTACCTCGGTGACCGCAACAGCGTTCGGACTCCCATGCAATGGAACCCGGACCGCAACGCCGGCTTCTCCAAGTGCGACCCTGCCCGGCTCTACTTGCCCATCATCATGGACCCTATTTACGGTTACCAGGCCATCAATGTGGAGGCGCAGCTCAGCAATCAATCCAGCCTCCTGCATTGGACTCGCAACATGATCGCCTTGCGCAAGCTCTTCCAGGTCTTCGGACGCGGTAGCTTCAGCATTTTAAACCCGGTGAATCGCAAGATCCTCGCTTACCTCCGCGACCTCGATCGCGGCGACGGCTCGCACGAAACGGTTCTGTGCGTGGCCAACCTCAGTCGATTCGCCCAGCCTGTTTCTCTCGACCTTGCCGATCACAATGGCGCAGAACCCGTCGAGATGCTGGGCTACGTGCCTTTCCCCGTCATTACCAAAGCACCGTACGTACTGACCCTCGCACCCTACTCCTTCCTCTGGCTGGAACTTCAGCCTCCCAGCGGGAAGCAGGCATGATCCTCATCCGGATTTTGTAAAAGCGCCTAGCCGCAGGGAAGCTGGTCAATCGGAGACTGCCGGAAGCATCCCATTGCTCTAAGATCAATTTCCCGAATGCTTATGGCGACAGCAGATTCAATTCCCGACCCTCCCACCCCTTGCGCGCCTCCTGGCAATGGACTCCTCATTCTGCTCGCCGCAATGACGCCGGAACAACTTGAAAGCGTCGTCGCCAACCTGACCGCTTCTTTCCCGAATGAAGAGCTGCTCGTTGCTACCCCGGATGCGCTTCTGCCAAACGCCTATCCCTCTCTGCGAATCGTCACCGCTCCCGCCAGCAACTCCGCCTGGACCCTCACCGCCGCGGAGTTCGTCAGTGCTTATCAGCTTGCCCAAAAGCACGAGGCGCGCGCCATCCTCATGCTGGGTTCGGAGTCCGGATCACTCGGTTCGTCGGCACTGCACGAGCTTGCCAGCGCCGTTCTCGACCACGCCGACCTCGCACTCCCGTGCTACGAACCGTCCTCGCACGCGGGCCTGATCAACTCCGCCATTCTTTATCCGCTGACCCGCGCGCTATTCGCTTCCCGCGTGCGCTACCCCTTGGCTGTCGATCTCGGCCTCTCGCTTCGCATGGCCAAATGCCTGGCCGACGCGGCCCAGCGTTTCACCGCGATCAACCAAGGAGAAACGCCTCTTTGGCCAGTCAACGAAGCCACGGTCGCCGGCTTCGCCATCGACCAGTTCGACGTTGGCCCGAGCATTCAACCCGCGGCGCCTGAACTCAACACCATTCTCCCTTTGCTCATCGGGCCTCTGTTTTCCGACATCAAAGCCAAGGCCGCCTTCTGGCAGCGTTTTCGGCCGTTGCCGCCCGCTCGCAAGGCGATGCCCGTGCCGCCAGCGCCCACCGCCGATACGGCCACGGATATTACTCCGATGCTCTCGGCCTTTCGGCTCGCTTATTCCAACCTGCATGAGATCTGGTCGCTCGTCCTGCCGCCCAACTCGCTGCTCATGCTCAAACGGCTAGCCGCCACCGACGGCGCGGCATTCCGCCTCTCCGATAGCCTCTGGGCCCGCATCGTCTATGACTTTCTGCTCGCCTACCGGCTGCGCACCATCAACCGCGGACATCTGCTGGGCGCGCTGATTCCGCTTTACCTCGCTTGGGTCGCAAGCCACTTCAACATCATCGCCTCCGGCAGCGATCCCGAAGGCCATATCGAAGCCGTCGCCGCCGCCTTCGAGACAGAAAAGACCTACATGGTTTCGCGCTGGCGATGGCCTGACCGCTTCAATCCATAATCTGGCCGCGCATCCAATCCGCTTTTCATGTGAAGCAAGAAAGACGATTCAAGGAGTAAGTCCCATGCAAAACCTTACTGCCACGATGCTTCAATTCGACCCAAGCCGTAGTTCACGCTCTTTGTTTGCTGGCAATGCCTCGGTCTGGCGCAATATGGCCGACGCGCTCCAGCAATCGCTCAACCGCATCCTCTCGCTGCTAATCGCCATTCTGCCCGGCATCCTGGCCTTTCTGGTTGCGCTGGCCATTTTTACTTTGATCGGCATGGCTCTCTCCGCACTGCTGAGGCTCGGACTTACCGCGGCCAAGTTCGATGAACACATCGCCCGCAGACATGGCGGCAGCGAATGGGCGCCACCGACTTCCCCCACCGTGCTGATTGCCCGGGTCTTCTTCTGGGGCAACATCTTGCTCGGGCTGATCATCGGCGTCTCGGCCTTCGATGCCTCCTACGCCACAGCCACCACGCTGCCCAGCTCGCTTTTGCCCTGCCTTACCCGCGTCGTAGAGGCCGCCGTCCTGCTCATTGCCGGCACGCTCATCGCGCGCTTTCTGGCGCGTTCGGTTCTCATCGGAGCCGTCAATGAGCAACTCCAATACGCGCGCTTCCTCTCGCTCGGCATCAAATGGCTGGTACTCGTACTGACCGCCGCCATGGTCCTCGAACACCTCCAGATCGGCGGCAACATTGTGGGGATGGCCTTTGGCATTCTCTTTGGCGGCATCGTGCTCACGCTCGCTCTTGCCGTGGGGCTTGGTTCCCGCGACCTTGTCAGCCGCTCGCTCGAAAGTCACGCCGAACATTCCAGCGTGAGCAGCGCCGCGCCCTCAACCACCAGCCCAGACGATTCCGTCCGGCATTTCTGAGTATTTCCGCCTGTGAGAGATAGAACCGTCGATTTACGGACTGTTCCAAATGACATAGGAAAAATGGAAATACAGCTATAGAAGAGAACTAGGAGGGGTGACATGCACTTCTTTCGTATACGGTTGATTCTTGCGCTGGTGGTGGGAATCACGCTGGTCTCGGTTGCCTCGACTTATATTGAAGTGTTGGCGCACAAGCACGTCCAGCGCCAGGAACTGATGCGCAGAACCGCATGGCAGAGCAAAGGCCTGCAAGCAGCAATGGAAAACTCTCTGGCGACAAGCCAGGCTGCCGGCACGGTCGCGGAAGCGGCGCGACTGCGCGCTCAAAATGAGGCATTGGGCCTGGCGGTCTATGACCCGCAGGGAAGGTTGGTGACCGCCGCTGGACCTGCTGAAATCTTCACAGCATTGCCGCGCGGTCCGTTGGACAAGGCCATCCAACAAGGCGCCGATTCATCCATCTTTGGGCACCGGGAAAATCAGCAATGGCTGGAAGTGACGACGCCTCTCTATGCGGACGGACGCATGGCCGGAGCAATGGTGCTTCTGGAAGATGCCAACAACATTCACGCCGAAGGTGTTGCGCTCTGGTGGCATAGCTTCTGGCATACTGCTGCTTTTGTTTTGCTGATTGTATGCGTAACGCTACTGATGGTGCGCTGGTTTCTGATACGGCCCATGATGCAGGTAACGGATCGGCTGCACCGTTTGCGCATAGGGCAACCCGCCGAGGAGGAAAGCGACAGCCTGAAAAGGATGAGCCTTTTTGCTCCGCTAACCCGCGAGGTCAAATTGATGGCGGAAAGCATGATGCTGGCGCGCGCCGCCGCGGAGAGCGAAGCAAGGTTGCGGGATGCCGGCGAACACCAGTGGACCGCCGAGCGGCTGGCCGCGAATATTCGCGAACGCTTTGGCTCCAGCCGCATCTTTCTGTTGTCCAATCGCGAGCCTTATATGCACGTGCTCCAGGGCAAAGAGACCGTGTGCATGGTTCCTCCCAGCGGCCTGGTGACGGCGCTTGAGCCGGTGTTGCGGGCTTGCGATGGCGTGTGGGTGGCGCACGGCAGCGGCAGCGAAGATGCTCTGAACGTCGACAAGTTCGATCGGCTGCGTGTGCCGCCCGACGATCCACGCTACACCCTGCGCCGGGTGTGGCTCTCCAAAGAGGAGGAGGCTGGCTACTACGACGGCTTTGCCAACGAAGGACTCTGGCCGCTCTGCCACATCGCGCACACCCGGCCCGTCTTTCGCGCTTCGGATTGGGAATGGTACCAGCGCGTCAATGAAAAGTTTGTCGCCGCTTTGCTGGAGGAAATGGAGGGCAGCGCCCATCCCATTGTCTTTGTGCAGGATTACCACTTTGCGCTGGCGCCGCGTCTCATCAAGGCGGCGCGTCCGGACGCGCGCGTGGCCATCTTTTGGCACATCCCGTGGCCCAACGCGGAGGCCTTCGGCATTTGTCCGTGGCAGGCCAGGCTTCTGGATGGATTACTGGGCGCCGACCTGATCGGATTTCACATTCCACTGCACTGCAATAATTTTCTTTCCACCGTGGATCGAGTGCTGGAGGCGCGCACCGATCGCGAACACATGACCGCGCGCCGCAATGGCCACACCAGCACCGTGCGTCCTTATCCGGTCAGCGTGGCGTTCGATGGCAGCAAGCCGGAGAGAAAGACTCCACCGCCCTCGCACAACGAACTGCTGAAAGAGTTCGGACTGCACTGTGAAACGCTGATCGTGGGCGTGGATCGCATGGACTACACCAAAGGAATCGTCGAGCGTCTGCTGGCCGTCGAGAAACTGATCGAAGAGCATCCCTATTACCTGGAGCGGCTGACCATGGTGCAGATTGCCGCCCCCAGCCGCTCGCGGATTCCCAGCTATATCGAGCTGAATCACAAGGTGAAGGATACTGTAGAGCGTATCAACCAGCGCTATCAGACGGCACAATGGAAGCCTATCCTCCTAATCGAGCGGCAGTGCAGCCACGCGGAGGTGGATCTCTGGTACCGCGCCGCGGCCGTGTGCCTGGTAACTTCTCTGCACGATGGAATGAACCTGGTAGCAAAGGAATATGTAGCCGCGCACGACGACGAAGACGGAGTGCTGGTGCTGAGCAAATTCACCGGCGCCGCCACCGAGCTTCTGGATGCGCTGATCGTCAATCCGTATGACATTGAAGGTGTGGCCGAGGCCGTCCATCAGGCCCTGGAGATGGACATTGACGAGCGCCGCAAGAGGATGCAGCGGATGCGCCATCAGGTGATGAGCCACAACATCTATCGCTGGGCGGCAAGCATTCTGGGCGACCTACGCGATTTGCGCATGGAGAGTCCGGGCACAACCGATCCAACCCACATCCCACCGGTCTCTTCCGCGCCGGCAGAGGAGTTGGATGCCGAGCGAACGCAGGAAGCGGGCATCCAGTGACAGCCGCGGCGGAGAAAAAGATAAGAACGTTCTTCGCGGGCTTTTCCAGCAAAGCCATTCCGCTTTTGCTGCTGGATTACGATGGCACGCTGGCGCCGTTTCGCGTGGATCGCTTTCTGGCGAGGCCCTGGGCCGGGGTGCGTGAATTATTGACGCGCATCCAGCAGCAGGGAAAAACGCGCATGGCGATTATTTCTGGCCGCTCCGCGCACGAGATTGGACCGCTGCTGGGCATGGACCCACCCCTTGAAGTCTGGGGTTTGCACGGAGCCGAGCGCCTCTTTCCCAACGGCCGAAGTGAGTTGCAAGCGGAGCCGGCAGCCGCCCGCAAAAAATTAGAGAAGCTGCGTACGTTGCTCAAACGCGACAGCTTCGGCGGACTCTTCGAGGACAAAGCGAATGCAGCGGTTCTGCATTGGCGTGGCGTTTCTGCGCGCAAGGCACGGCTCATCGAGCAGAAAACGCGGGCACTCTTCGAGCCCTTGGCGGGAACCGACGGGCTGGAACTGCTGGAGTTCGAGGCTGGCGTGGAACTGCGCATAGGCCGCGACAAAGGAGGCGCAGTGGAGGTGATCCTGAGCGAAGCCGATGCGGACGCACCGGTTGCTTATCTGGGCGACGATGGCACGGATGAGGCTGCCTTTCGCGCCGTGAATCAAGCTCGAACCCTTAGCCTGTCTATCCTGGTGCGCAACCAATGTCACAAGACCGCGGCGAAGCTATGGCTCCGGCCGCCAACGGATTTGAGAAGCTTTTTGGAGAACTGGTTTCGAGCTTTAGAGAGTTGTCGGTAAAAATCGAAACTCTGCGTTTGATCGTACATGTTGAAGCAGAATACATAGTAAGAGTCTGGTCTGGACCTGTTGACGGGATTTCTCCGGTGTATGCGTTGTGTCGACGATTTATCTATCCACTTGTTTTTAAGTTGACAGATACAGTGATCCGCAAGCGAGAGTGTCGTCTTCCTGGGCGAAAAGGATTGTTGGCAACAACCAACATTCTTGTCTCAAGTGTTGGATCGGCAATGTCATTTTCGGTATGCATGCTTTTCATGGTAAAGCTGAATACGAACTAAGATCATCTCTTTTAGTCCGTCATTTCCCTGAACGGTTGCGATGTCTAGCGCGCGCTGCGCCGCTTCTAGTGCATGCTCGAAGTCGCCAACTTCCGCATACGCCGCCCCCAAAGTGTCCAGCACGATTGGATCCTTACCGTCAGTTAGTTCATTCGCGCGGCTAGCTAGTTTTATTGCCTCTGCGCCATTGCGCAGCGAAGCGTCTTTCGCGCTGGCCAGAATACGCGTTGCACCTACAAGCGCGGCAATGCTTTTAGGATTCAGCTCCAGCCCCCGGCGGTAATGCCGCAAAGCCTCGCCATTATTTTGCTCCAACAAATAAACTAGCGCCAGGGCTTCTTCCACCGGAGAAAAATTTGGATTCATTTTTTGCGTCTGTTCCAGCACCGGCAACGCCTCATCAGTACGGCCAGCATGCAGAAGAAACGCACCCAAGTTAAAATGCGCTTGTACCATCCACGGACTCAGCCTTAGTGCCTCATGCACCTCGGCGATTGCGCCATCGTTATCCTCTAGATAATACAAAACCGTAGCTAGGTCATTGTGTATACGCGCATCGTCTGGCACCGCCTGTTCAGCTTCACGTAAAGCAACAAGCGCTCCAGCATAATCCTTCTTATCCTCCAAATTCATCGCTTTCTCAAGAAGACGATATGTTTGGATCGCTGGAACCTGAATATCCTCGATTCCGTCATTACTTGTATTAATAAACTCAGGTATGTTTACCGCGCGATTCGATGCCGTCGCATTGTCTATTAAAATCGCGGGGCTTGAATTTCCCTTCTCATCAATATGCGTCAGATACATTTTTGTGTAAGGACCTTGCGCTTTGGAGGAGAAAACCAGCCATCTGCTGTTTGGCGACCAGCTATGCCATGAATTCATCGGATACATGTTTGACTTTAATCGTCGACCCTTGCCACCCTGGAATGGAACGATATATAGCTGGCTGTCCGGTCGCATCAGCTCTCCGTTCTTTGCTTCCACAAATACAATCCATTTACCATCAGGGCTGACCTTAGGAAAGCTGTTGCTCATGCCATTTTGGCTTGCTCCTGCTATGCGCTCCGGCGTGCCTCCTTTACCATCATTAAATGGCACGCGATATAGGTCATACTGAATCTGCGTTTCATTCGGATCGTTGGCCTGCTGAGCCAGCGGCCTGTTCTTGTCATAGGGCTCTCGTGCTTGCGCCCGCGCAAACACAACCCACTTGCCATCGGGCGACCATACGCCATTCGTTTGCACATACTTTTGATCGTCCGCGCCAGGCAGCGGTTGACGATACCCAGTCTGCCGGTCATACCATTCCAAAATCCCCTTCGTGGGATAAAAGACTTGAAGAAACTTATAAGATGAGTAGTTACGAACATAGTACGCCTCGTTAAATTGAAGCGAGGATCCAGTAAATCCGCTCACTACATATCGCCCACTAGGTGAAACCTGAGACATAAACCCAACGCGTCCCTTGCCTGCGCCACCATCTGTATTCCACTGCACTACTTGCTTATCATTAATTGAAATATGTTTTTCGACTGAAGTTATCGCATAAAGCCCTTTGTCATTTCTTGGTCCATCAACATCTATACCCATCGTTTTGCCGTTAGCCGAGAACGAGTGGCAGTTCATGCATGTAGGCACATCCGTCATTACTGTATGGCTGTTTGGCTCATGAATATCTCTGATCCTCCAGTTAATCAAATGCATCGCGTCTGCAGGCAGCGGTTGGATCACACCATCGGCGTTTTCCGAAGGCATCAACGGCACGTCGCGATAAAAAATCGGAGCATTAACCGGATCGGCCGAAGTCGTAAAAGTAATGCGCGCCACCGCGCCCGGCCGCCCATTCCGAAGCCCTGTTACAGTAAATATCGCTGGAGCCTTCACGCTATGCGCCTGGATTGTCTTCCATGTCTCTTCGTCTGGCTTCCACATCCAGCTCTCTGATTCATTTTGTGTCAGCTTTGGCGGCTCATTGGTCGACACAACGCACAGCGGGTCAATCTGCCCAACCTGCATCCGTTGCCCCTGTGTTGTTACATGAACAGATGGAGTGCCATCGGCGAATTTCACCACAATTTCCCATGAGTCTGACAATCCGGCATCTCTCCAATGAAATGTCGGGGCGGTAATCTCCGGCGGAAAGATCGCTCCCTCCTCGGGATAGTCGATCTGCAACTTGGCCGCGCCCGCATCTCCATCCGGCTTCGCTGAAGCAGGCTGGAGGCTACTATTCCGTGCAGCGGAATTTTTTGCGGAAACGATAAGATCTGGCCGCGCAACACAATAAATCAGCACCGACATAAGGGCTGAAATTGCGGTGGCTACTACAATTACTCTTACCCGCTCACGACGCTTATAGAGGATAATATCCTGCATAATAAATATTATATACACCAATTTAAGTACTAATTCTATAACCGCGTTTTGTATCAACCCCTCGCAAATTACAGCCACGCAATAAAATACCAGGGCGCCATAGCAATGGCGCCCTGGTAAGGATATTACAAGTACTAACTACCAAACGATTTTTGCTGAAAGCTGAACATTTCTGGGAGTAGTCGTTTGTGAATCCCAGGTCATGCTAATTGAACCAGTGTCAGGATCTGACGCATTCGACCAATAGTAACCATGACCGCCCCAAGACGGATGGTTAGGAACGTTGTAGCCTTCAAAGCGTAATTCCAGCTTCATACGATCATAAATCGGAACCATCTTACTCATGCTGATATCCAATTGCTGACCGCGAGGGTTGCGAATGCCAGCGTCACTAACGTTTTGAGTCGCTGCCCAGGAGGGACGCACGATAAAGTCGAAATCGTCACGCGCCGTGGGATTGGCCTTCGGGCAAGAGGCATAACTTTCCTTCGTTAGAATGCCAGTGCTGCCGTCGTAATAGCCAATGCAAGTGCTGCTACCCTGAATCAGGTTGTACCCATTACGGAACTCGCGCTTGGGACCACCGTGCTGCGTGTGGATGATTTCGAATCCACTGCCGCTGGGCGAGTTAGGTGTGCCTGCCTGGTAGTAGTAGGTAGCGCCCATAGTCCAACCGCCAGCAAATGAATCTACCAGACGATTCGAGTTGCCTAGCAGTTTACGGCCTTTGCCTATTGGTAAATGCCAGACGGCGTTAGTCGTTAAGCGCCATTTTTCAGTGCTTGTATCAAGGTAGTGGTTGAGAATACGATAGTTCGAATCGGCATATCCGCCCGAGTCCATGGTTTTGGACCAGACAAAGTTGCCGTGCGCCGTCAGAGCATTGCTCCAGCGATGCGTGGCCACAATCTGCAATGAATCGTATTGAGTACGCCCACCATTCAGATCATACTGAGTAATATCGCCGAACTCGGGCATCGTACGGGTGAATTGGTTTGCCCGCAAGTAGCTGTTGCTGTAAAAACCGTTGCCGTTACCCGTTCTGGCTGTTGAAAAACCATCAACGCCCTTAAATGGATTGGCAACCCACTCTGGGTTGGAGGCGAGGTCGGTGTCGTTTTGCGGTTGGTTGTTGCAGTTGCTGTAGGTCTTAAAGGACGCGCCCATCTCAAGGCTACAATGTTCTATATAACCAAGATTGGTGCGGTTAATGTTGTCCGACGTTCCCTGGTTATAGCCTATCGAACCCACGTAGCTGACATCGATCGTGGTATGCGTATTGAGTTGACGCTCAATACCAAACGAGTAATTAATTGCGCCAGGGACCTTGTATTGATGGTTACCGGTACCAATGCTGTTGCCTAACTGCGACATCAAACCATACGCGGATCCAACCGGCATGGAGATTGTCGGAAATGGATTGCTGATCTTGTTGCCGTTTGGTGAATAGCTACCATCCGTACTACCGACGTAGGTTGTGGACTGACTGAATCCATAGTTGAAGCCTTGCCCTGGATACTGGAGATACGTCGTGCCGAAGCCGCCGCGAACGACCGTCTTGTTATCCAGCATGTATGCGAAACCAACACGCGGCTGAACGAGGAATTTATTCAAGGCAAATATCGTTCGAGGTTGACCGTTGACGCCGGCAAATTGCAACCCGCCCACGAGGGCCACTTGGTTCGGCAACGCCGACGTGATCTCCGACGTGACCGGATTCAGAGAGGTCGTATCCAGAATGGTGCTGTTGATTTTGTTGTGATGCTCTGAAGGACCGCCTTGAAAATCCCAGCGCAGGCCAAGATTGATCGTCAGCTTGTTTGTCAGCTTCCAATCGTCCTGTGCAAATGGAGCGAAATACGGATAGCTGAAATACGAGTTTGGTTTCACATCGAAATTACCATCATCCATAGTGCCAAGCATGAAAGAGGCGAGAGGGATACCTTGGACATTGTTTTGTTCCGTAGAATAGTTATGGACTTGTCCGCGGGTCCAGGAGTTATACGAATCGAATAGTCCCGAGGAGTCGTCTTCAGTGTAGCTGCTAGCCTGCATCCAGCGATAATCCAGACCAGCCTTGAAGGTGTGCTTCCCATGGACATAAGTCCACATCGGCATGCTGGCAATCGTGTTGGAAATTGACAATCTGTTGCCGCCATTGCCTGCGTTGTCGCCAATGCTCGTCAGGCCGCTGATATTGAACCGCGGGAAGACCGACTGGGTACCGGAGATCGCCAAGTTCCCCAGACCAAGGCTGGAAAGGTCGAAAGGCGTGGGCCCCTGCTTTTGAGACTCGACGAAGCGCGTGTACGAAATATGCAATTCGACAAGTGAGTTAGCGCTGTAGGTGTGTTGGTAATCTCCCGTAAAAAAGTGATTTTCCCTTACGAGCGGGAAAAGGCCGGATGCCGCGGCTCCTTCAATACCATTCCATTCCCCTGGATCACCATAGGTCTGGAAGCGCTTGTTCCAGGCGTAGCGAAGGTATGCGCGATCACCGTCGCCAAATGAGTGGTCCAAACGAGCAACGACGTTCTTAAAGTGGTCGGTGCCTGTTCCTTGCCATTTGTAATTGTTAACGCAGTAGGACTGGGCCGCAGCGCAGTCCTGGTTCGGATGCGGAAAATACTTTACAACCAACTTGGCGGTCGAATCGAATAGGTTAGGGTTGATGTAGTTGTTAGCAAATGCAGTGCGGTTGCCATCTGCGCCCGTAGCCGTGGTTGGATCGTAAATGGTTATCGGATTGTTTCCAGCCTGGCTGCCCGTAGTACCGCCGTAATAGTAGTAGGCGCTGAAGTCACCTGTATCCGCAACCGTCTGCGTAGTTGAGCCGGGGCTCCACGCAGGGACGCTGTCGGATCCGGAAAGTGGACTGTTCATCTTATAGTTTTCAAACTGCGCTTCAAAGAACGTATTGTTGCGTCCGTTAAACAAATGCGGGACAACGACCGGACCGTCAACTTCGAAGCCGTATTGATCGCGCTTATCGCTACCCTTGTCGCTCCGGTGAACCGGATTGTCGTTGTAGTGCGAATTGGCATCAAGCCATGTGCGGCGAGCATTCTCGTACACTTGGCCGTGCAAAGCATTGGCTCCGGACTTGGTAATAATGTCAAAAACACCGCCGCCCGTATGGCCGTACTGAGCATCGTAGGGATTGGAGATAAACTTCATCTCCTGAATGCTGGCGGTAGGTGGCACATATCCTATGTCACGACTACCAAAGGTGTTCGCGTTGTTGGGCGATCCATCTAACTGAAGATCGTTGGAGTCTGATCCCTGGCCGTTGGTTGAAAATTGATTGATGGCGCCATTGTCAAAGGGACGCACCCAGCTAGTGCTCCAAGTAGCATTGTTGCCCGTAAAGATGACGCCTGGTTCCGTGTTGGCAATCAGCAGTGGGTTTCCACTGTTTAACGGGGCATTTTCGAGTTCATCTGTTGAGTAGACTTCACCACGAGAAGCATGCGTTTGATCGAGCTGAACTTCATCGGCGCGTACCGTCACTGTCTCTTGTGCCGTTCCTGGCTTGAGGACCAACCTGGCGGTAATTGTAGCTTCCAGTTCAAGATGAATGCCTGTTTCCACCGCAGTACCAAACCCCGGCGCTGTTGCCGAAACATCGTAAAGTCCCGGGCGAAGTCCCGAAAACGTAAAGTCGCCCGTAGAAGTGGTGACAGTACGCATATCTTGATTCGTTAGAGTATTGTGCAGTGTTACTTGCGCTTTAACTACAGCGGCGTTCGTTTGATCTGTAACACGCCCAGTAATAGCAGTCGACTGCTGCGCTCCGGCAAACGTTGACAGAATCAACGTTAAAGCAAATAGCCAAAATAAACACCGATAACGTTTACTTTGCTTCATAAAATTCCTCCTCACAAATTGACAACATTTTTTCCTCAATGAATTTCCGTAAAGCCCAAACTTTTGTTCGTTTCCAGATCAAAATTTCTTTTTCTGTTAAAAAAGAACATCTAAGGCATGAAAAATCGATTTACCTAAGAAAGCGTTTTCTAAACGCTAAAAACTATAATTCAAGTGCTATGATGCCTGTCAAGGAAAAAGCTCCTGCACGAAAGAACAAATTGCAGGCACGGTATAAGCTGTTGATTCTTAATGATGTGCCGTAATAAAGCGATTTTCTTGCTGGGCATTAAAACTGACCGAGCAACAGCGAGACCTCATCGACGGGGATATGGTCCTCAGCCGACTTAGCAATAACCGCGGTACTCACTCACCGCCCAAATGTGGGCGGCGTCATAAAAGTAGGCTATCGAAATCGGCACCGTTGCTTTTTCGCCCAGTCACTGAGAACGGCTTCGAGATCGTGGTCGGTACACGGCGTAACCGCGCCGCGTAGATGCCCGACGCATCTTTGCTCTTTTTGAAGAGGGCCAACGGAAAATCGAGAGTATCGGGCGTCCCGCAGCTTCCGTACTGCGTGTGTCCCAACATGTGCAGCGAAATCCTATTGTTGCAATTCCGACCGCAGCCAAGAAGATCGGCATCTCGGCACCTGCGTTTGAAAGCCTGCCACGATGAGATCCGAGCGCCGCGGGAAATGACGGTAGACCGTACCGAGTTCGCCCTCTCCGCGGCAGGACAACGTTTTCGCGGCCGTTTCGAAATTCATTTGGCAGCTGTGCGTGGCGAAAGCTCTTTTCGGACCTCCACAATAAGCCCTAATTGCAACAATGCAGCTAAACTGGACAGATAAACTGTCTATATGTTACTGTTTCGTTATGGTAAAAACGCCGCCGAATAAGGCCGCTGCACTTGCATCCAAGCTGGCAGCAGAGTTGCGCACCACCTTTGGGCGTCTCAAGCGGAAGATGCGACAGCAGAGCGGGCAGAACGATTTCACATCGTCTCAGATCGCAGTGATTCTGCGATTGGAAAAGGACGGTCCGGCGACGGTGTCGAGCCTTGCCAGAGCAGAGGGGATGCGTCCTCAATCGATGAGCGCGGTTATCTTTCCGTTGGAAGAAACGGGGTTTGTGGCGGGAGCCGCCGACCCGAACGACGGG